>Ga0137412_10003051_pt1 | contig 13370 bp, 11 predicted proteins | sample CZODoug2_1_16fun_FD_122160 | JGI IMG/M metagenome (GOLD analysis project Ga0137412, IMG submission 122160) | Vadose zone soil fungal communities from Angelo Coast Range Reserve, California, USA - CZODoug2_1_16fungal (Hybrid Assembly) | ecosystem: Environmental > Terrestrial > Soil > Vadose zone... | reverse complement strand
AACATCGCCCAGGTCACCACCGCGGTGGCCAAGGGCGACCTGTCCCAGAAGATCACCGTCGACGCCCGGGGCGAGATGCTCGAGCTGAAGTCGACGGTGAACACCATGGTCGACCAGCTCTCCTCGTTCGCCGACGAGGTCACCCGCGTGGCCCGCGAGGTGGGTACCGAGGGCAAGCTGGGCGGCCAGGCCCAGGTGAAGGACGTCGCCGGCACCTGGAGCGACCTCACCGAGAACGTCAACCAGCTGGCCTCCACGCTGACCTCGCAGCTGCGGGCGATCTCTGGCGTGTCGACGGCGGTGGCCAGCGGCGACCTGACCCAGCAGATCCAGGTCGCGGCCATGGGTGAGGTCGCCGACCTGCGGGACAACGTCAACCAGATGATCGTCACGCTCCGGGAGACCACCAAGGAGAACGCCGAGCAGAACTGGCTGGACTCCAACCTGGCCCGGATCGCCAACCTGCTGCAGGGCCAGCGAGACCTCACCGAGGTCAGCCAGATGATCATGAATGAGGTCACGCCGCTGGTGAACGCACAGGTGGGTGCATTCTTCCTGCCCGCCGACACAGTTGGCGGCCGCCTCGCGCTGGACCCGCCGGAGCGGCCGGCCTGGCGGATGAGCGCCGGATACGCACTCAGCGCCGCCAGCCCGCTGATCTTCCAGAACGGCGAGGGGCTGATCGGCCAGGCCGCCGCGACCAAGCAGGTGGTGCTGGTCAACAACATCCCGGCGGATTACCTGCCGATCACCTCGGGCCTCGGCACGATCTCACCCACCGCCGTGGTGGTGCTGCCGGTGCTGTTCGAGGGTGAGTCCCTCGGCGTCATCGAGTTGGGCTCGGTGACCCCGTTCTCCTCGCTGCACCTGGCGTTCCTGGAGCGGCTGGTGGGCGCCATCGGGGTCACCATCACCACCATCCAGGCCAACCGGCGCACCGAGGAGCTGTTGGTGCAGTCCCAGCGCCTGGCCGTCGAGCTGCAGGACCAGTCCGCCGAGCTGCAGCGCACCAACGCCGAGCTGGAGGAGAAGGCGGAGCTGCTGTCCGAGCAGAACCGCAACATCGAGATCAAGAACATGGAGATCGACGCCGCTCGGCGCGGCGTCGAGGACAAGGCGCAGCAGCTGGCCAGGGCGAGCCAGTACAAGACCGAGTTCCTGGCCAATATGAGCCACGAGCTGCGCACCCCGCTGAACTCACTGCTGCTGCTCTCCCGGCTGCTGGCGGACAACGACGAGCGCAACCTGACCGCCAAGCAGATGGAGTTCGCTACCACCATCCACAATGCCGGCTCCGAGCTGCTGCTGCTGATCGACGACATCCTGGACCTGTCCAAGATCGAGGCCGGCCGGGTGGATCTGGACCCGCAGCCGGTGGACCTGGCCCAGGTGCGTGCCTACGTGGAGCAGGCGTTCGTGCCGCAGGCCGAGGACAAGGGCCTCGAGCTGAGCGTGCACCTGGCCCCCGAGCTGCCCTCCAGCATCAGCACCGACGCCCAGCGGCTGCAGCAGATCCTGCGCAACCTGCTGTCCAACGCGGTCAAGTTCACCGCCAAGGGCTCGGTCACGCTGAGCGTGAAGCCGGCGGCGCCGCGCGCCTCGTTCGGCCTGTCCACCCTGGACTCGGCCCGCCGGGTGCTCGCGTTCACCGTCCGCGACTCAGGTATCGGCATCGCCGCCGACAAGCTGGACATGATCTTCGAGGCGTTCCAGCAGGCGGACGGCACGACCAGCCGCAAGTACGGCGGCACTGGGCTGGGCCTGTCCATCAGCAAGTCACTGGCCTCGATGCTGGGCGGCTCCATCTCGGTCACCTCCGAGGTGGGCAGCGGCTCCGAGTTCACCCTCTACCTGCCCGACGAGCTGCCGGCCAACTCGGCAACCCCGGCCATCCGGGTACCGCACCGGCCGCTGGACCCGCCTGGGCTGTCCGAGCAGGTGAACGGCGGGCGCGGCGGGCACGGCCCGATCCTGCGTGCCCAGGCCGGCCCACCTCGGTCCGCGCGGGCGGCGGTCGACCTCAGCGGCGTCACCGTGCTCATCGTGGACGACGACGTGCGGAACGTCTTCGCCCTGACCAGCGCGCTGGAGCTGCACGGACTGACGGTGCTCTACGCGGAGAACGGCTCCGACGGCATCCACCTGCTCACCGAGCACCCGGAGGTGGACATCGTGCTGATGGATGCGATGATGCCGGACCTGGACGGTAACGCGACCACCAAACTGATCCGAGCGCTGCCCGGCGGCGCGGAGCTCCCGGTAGTGTTCCTGACCGCAAAGGCGATGCCCGGCGACCGCGAGTCCAGCCTGGCCGCCGGCGCCACGGACTACGTCACCAAACCAGTAGACAAGGAACAGCTGCTGTCGGTCATGGCTACCTGGATCTCCCGCGCCCGTTCGACCTCCAACCGGCCCTCATGACGGCGGTTGCCAAGGTACTGGCCGTTGACGACCGCCCGGAGAACCTGATCGCGCTGGAGGCGATCCTGCAGGGGCTTCCGGTCAAGATCGCCTCGGTGACCAGCGGGGACGAGGCGCTCAAGCAGCTGCTGCTGGAAGACTATGCGGTGATCCTGCTGGACGCCCAGATGCCGGGGATGGACGGCTTCGAGACCGCCAGCCACATCAAGCGGCGCGAGCGCACCCGGCACATTCCGATCGTGTTCCTCACCGCCGCCAACTACGACCCGCACCTGGCGTTCCGGGGTTACCAGCTGGGTGCGGTGGACTACCTCACCAAGCCGCTGGACCCCTGGGTGCTGCGGTCCAAGGTGCAGGTGTTCGCCGACCTGTGGAAGCTGAACACCGAGCTGGCCGAGCGGGCCGCCGAATGCGCCAAACTGCGCTCCGCGGTGGACGACGCGCTGGCGCTGCTGTCCGAGCCGGAGACCTCCCCCGCCGAGCTGACCGCACGGGTGTCCCGGGCGCGCGCCCGGCTGGCCACCGTCCGCCCCGAACCGCTCCGCCCCCGGCTCACCTAGACAGCAGCTAGCGCACCCGGAACACCGGTGGACGCTTCTCCAGGAAGGCCCGCACGCCCTCCTTGTAGTCCTCGCTGTCCACCGAGGTGATCGGTAGCTCGGCCGCCTCCTCGTCCGGGAGGTCCATGCCGGCGGTGATCTTCTCGATGATCCGCTTGGCGCCACGCACCGACACCTGGGAGCGGGAGCAGATCGTGCTGGCGAACTCGAGAGTCTGGGCCTCCAGCCGCTCGGGCTCGACGAGCTGATCCACCAGGTGCACCCGCAGTGCCTCCTGGGCGCTGAGCCGCTCGCCGGAGAACAGGATGTACTTCGCGAACGACGGACCGACGGCGGTGACCAGCTGGCGGGTGGAGCTGAACGAATAGACCAGGCCCAGCTTGGCGGGGGTGATGCCCAGCGTCGCGGTAGTGGCGGCGAAGCGCAGGTCGCAGGCCAGCGCGATCTCCAGGCCGCCGCCGATGCAGAAGCCCTGGATCATCGCGATGGACGGCTTGCGCATCTCGCCCAGCGAGTGCGCGGCGTGTTCCACGTGCTCGCCGTAGCGGCGGGCGCCTTCGGCGGTGGCCCGGCGGGTCTCGAACTCGCTGATGTCCGCGCCGGCGCAGAAGTGGTCACCGGCGCCCCGCACCACCAGCACCTTGACCGACTCGTCGGCGTCCACCTCGGAGACCACTTTGGGCAGCGCCTCCCACATCTCGTAGGACATGGCGTTGCGCTTGCTCGGCTGGTTGATCACCAGCTCGGCGATCTCGCCATCGCGGCTGAGGGTCAGTGCCTGGGTCATCGTCCTACCTGTTCGTCGGTGGTGGGTGCCTGTGCCACGATGCCCTGCTCGATCCACTCCCGGATCTGGATGTGGTCGAAACCGCCCTCGAGCAGGATCTCCTGGCTGTGTTGGCCAAGCAGCGGTGCCGGCTGACGGATGGTGGCCGGGGTTTCGGACAGTTTGGCCGGTACGCCCAGCGCGCGCATCCGGCCGATCTTCGGGTGGTCGATCTCCACCACCATCTCCCTGGCCTCGACCTGGGGTTGCTCGAGGGCCTGGGAGTAGGTCAGCACCGGCCCGCCGGGCACCCCGGCGGTGTCCAACGCCTTCACCCAGGACGCCGTCGGCTGGCCGAGCAGGATCTCCTCGAGCTCCTGGGCGAGCTGGTCGGCATGCTCCGCGCGGGACCGCGAGGTGCCGTACTCCGGGCGGTCCATCAGGTCCGGCCGCTGCAGCACCTCGTGGCAGAGCCTCCCCCACAGCCGATCGTTGCCGGCGCCGATGGTCACGTACCCGTCGGCGGTGCGGTAGGCCTGGTAGGGGGCGCGGTGGCGGTGCCGGCTGCCCTCGGCCACCGGCTCACGCCCGCCGCCGAACCAGGCGCCGGCCTCCCACACGGTCAGCGCCAGCCCGGCGTCCACCAGCGCCACGTCGATGTACTGTCCCGCACCGCCACGCAGTCGCCGGATGTAGGCGGCCAGCACGGCGTTGGCCGCGGTCATGCCGGCGACCAGGTCGGTCACCGCGACGCCGAACTTGGCCGGCTCGCCGCCGGGGGCGCCGGTCATCCGGAGGAACCCGGCCATGCCCTGGGCGATGATGTCGAACCCCGGGCGGTGGCTGTCCGGGCCGGTCTGCCCGAAGCCGGTGATCGAGGCGTACACGACGTCCGGGTTGCGCCCGCGCACCGTGTCGTAGTCCAGCCCCAGCCGGTGCATCACCCCGGGGCGGAAGTTCTCCACCACCACGTCCGCGCCGGAGGCCAGCTCCAGGGCCACCCGCTGGCCCACCTCGGATTTGAGGTCCAGCGCGAGAGAGCGCTTGTTGCGGTTGGGCATCGCCGAGGGATAGCTCTCCCCGTTGACGAACGGCGCGATATCCCTGGAGTCGTCGCCGTGCCCGGTGCGTTCGATCTTCACCACGTCCGCGCCGTAATCGCCGAGGATCATCGTGCAGTACGGCCCGGAGAGGAACCGGGTGAAGTCGACAACCCGGACGCCATCAAGCGGTTGCATGCGCTCTCCTCGTCGCCGCGATGTCGATCAGTCCAGTGTCCATCAGTCCGGCAGCACCTGCCCCCGGGTCTCCGGCGACAACCGCAGTAACAGAAAGGCCAGCAGGAACGGGATCGCGGTGAGCGCCAGCGGCGCCGCGATGCCCACCGTGGAGATGCCGTAGCCGATCAGGAATGTGCCGCCGGCGGCCAGGAACCGGGACATGGTGGTGCAGAAGGCGAACCCGCTGGCCCGGATGTCGGTCGGGTACTGCTCGGGCAGCCAGATGGTGAAAACCGCGAAGTTCGCCCCGCCGATGCCCATCACCACCACGAACACGAAGAACAGCGGGACGCTGCGCTCCGGATACGCCCAGGCGTATCCGCCGGCGATGCCGATCACCATCACGGTGAACAGCGCGGCGAGAGTTCGCCTGCGGCCGAAGCGGTTGCACAGCAGCGGGGTGACCAGGCAGCTCAGCGCGGTCATCAGGGACAGCAGCCCCACCGCGACGGTGCCGAGGAACGCCGCGTGCGTCGGGTCGTCCCCATCACCCGCCGCGAGCGCCTTCACCGCCGTGGGCAGGTACTGCGAGCTGGCCCAGAACCCCATCAGCGCGACGGTGACCAGCACGGCGTTGTTCAGCGTGCGTCGGCGGTAGGGCGGGCGCAGGATGCCACTCAGGAACGACCAGTAGTCCCGGCGGCGGCCGCGCGCTACGGAGGCCCGCCAGCGCTGAGTGTCGCCGTGCACCTGGGTGCGGATGTAGAGCACGAACAGCGCCGGCAGCACGCCGAGGAAAAACATCCAGCGCCAGCCGACCACCAGGCCGACGAAGATGTTCACCACCGCACCGAGCAGGAACCCCCAGTAGGTGCCGGAGTGCAGCAGGCCGCCGAAGAACGCTCGCCGGCGCTCCGGCATCGACTCGGCCACGAAGGTGCCGGCCAGCGACCACTCCCCGCCGATCCCGATGGCCGCCAACAGCCGGAACAGGTTCAGCTGCCAGACGTCCTGGGAGAAGCCGGCCAGAAAGGTGAACAGCGCGTAGGTGAGGATGCTGGCCATCAGGATCGGCACTCGGCCGTATCGATCGGCGAGCGGACCCCACAGGAATGAGCAGCCCCAGCCGAACAGGAAGACGGCGACGCCGAGCTCTCCGAAGAACGCAATGTTCTCGGCGGTTGCCGGATAACCCGAGCGCGGTAGCAAATCGGTCAGTGCCGGACTGAGTACCAATCCGAACAGGCTGGCGTTGTAGCCGTCCAGTGACCAGCCGCCAAATGCGCTGAGAAAGGCCCCGCGCTGGGTTTTGGTGAGCTTGTGCTGATTCTCCGGTTGGCCGATCGCGGCTTCGGGGCGCTCCTCGTCGGCACTGCGTTGGGCCATCGCGCGCTCCCCTGCTGCTGCTCTGGCGGTACGCTATGTGATACGACGTACCACCCGGCGATACGTCTGATGTAACCGCCGCCACCCCGCTAGTGTCAAGGCCATGGGGTCGGCCGGGACTGTGCTGCGCGCGCTGGAGGCCGTTGCCTCGGCCCAGCCGATGGGCGTGAGCGAGCTGTCCCGTCGGCTGGAGATCTCCAAGCCGGCCGCCCAGCGCGCCCTCCTTGCCCTCGCCGACGCGGGCTGGATCCGCAGGTCAGAGCACCAGCCAGGGCGCTGGGTGCTGACCGTCAAGGTGCTCGAGGTGGCCAACCAGCTGGGCGGCGAGCTCGGCCTGCGGGACGTCGCCCGCCCGGCCATGCTGGAGCTGGTCCGGGCCACCGGTGAAGCCACCCATCTGTCCGTACTGGACGGCTTGGACGTGGTGACCATCGACGAGGTGGAGTCAACCGAGGTGGTGCGCATCCACTGGTCGATCGGCACCAGGGGCCGGGCCTACGCAACCGCGAACGGCAAGGCGCTGCTGGCCAACCTTCCGGCGAGCCAGCTTTCCCAGCACGTTCCGGATCCGCTGGAAGCATTCACCGAGACCACGATCATCGACCTTGAGAAACTCCATCACGAGCTCGCGGAAATACGTCGGCGAGGTTATTCGGCGCAGCGCGGAGAATTGCGGCCGGACGTCGCATCTATCGCCGCCTGCATTTGCCCCGTGCCCGACCATCCGGTCGCCTCGCTGAGCATTTTCATGCCCATTCAACGCTATCCGGCGGAGGGCGCCGAACAGCTCGGCCGACTGGTGGCCGACGCCGCCGCCAAGATCACCGCCGGCCTCGCCGGCGTTTAGGCCTGTTGATTTCAGTAGCGTCCAGAGCGAAGCGGGACGACGATTCGACGGTGGCGAACCGCGTGGCTGCCGGCACGGTCCCGATCGACGTCGGCGAGCTGACGTACGCGCAACGCCACTCGGTTTAGTCGGCCCTCTGACATCGAGTGGCAATGCAGTCCGGTCTATCTCGTGATCAAACCGGACTGCGTTGCCCCTCGGCGGCACACCAGCCTGAGGCCGCCCCGATCACCGAGGTCCGCCGGGATGACAGCATGGCGGCGTGCCGCTCTTCAGCCAGGTCGATGTGTTCACCAACGAGCTCCTGTTCGGCAACCCGGTGGCGGTGGTGCACGACGCCGACGGGATATCCACCGACCGGATGGCGGCCTTCGCCCGCTGGACGAACCTGAGCGAGACCACGTTCCTGTTGCCGCCCACCGAGCCCGGCGCCGACTACCGGCTGCGTATCTTCACCCCGGTCCGCGAGCTACCGTTCGCCGGGCATCCCACCCTGGGCACCGCCCGGGCGTGGCTGGCGGCGGGCGGGCGCGCGGCCCGGGAGGGCGAACTGGTCCAACAGTGCGCCGCGGGCCTGGTGCGAATCCGCCAGGCCGGGGACCGGTTGGCGTTCGCCGCGCCTCCGGTGCTGCGTGCCGGCCCGGTCAACGCCGCCGACCTGGCGGTGCTCGTCCGCGCGCTGCGGCTGGAACCTGGCGACCTGGTCGACGCACGGTGGGCTGACAACGGGCCCGGCTGGGTGGCGCTGCTGCTGCGCGACGCGGACACCGTGCTGCGGCTCGAGCCGGACCGCGGGGCGTTCGGCGAGCTGGACAAGGTGGGCGTGGTCGGCCCCTACCCGCCGGCTTCGGAGGTCGCCTTCGAGGTCCGGGCGTTCGTCCCCCGGGTCGGCCTCGGCGAGGATCCGGTGACCGGCAGCCTGAACGCCTCCGTGGCGCAGTGGTTGATCCCGGCGGGCATCGCGCCGGCCCGCTACACGGCGGCGCAGGGCACCCGGCTGGGTCGGCGCGGGCGGGTGCACGTCGAACAGCGGGACGGCGACATCTGGGTCGGCGGCGACACGGTGGTCGGGGTCACCGGCACCGTGGCGCTGTGAGCTAGTGCCCGAGACACTAGTCGCTCTCGGGAAGCGCGGCGAGCAGGTCCGCGCTGGTCACGGTGAACCCGAAGCACTGCCGGACGTTGTAGAGGGTGGCCGCCATGCAGTAGTCCGGGGAGGTGGTGGCCACCGCGTCCTCGACCAGCACCGCGTCGTAGCCGAGGCAGGCCGCGTCGGTGAGGGTGGCCAGCACGCACTGATCCGCGTTCACCCCGGCGAACAGCACGGTGTCCACCCTCAGCCCGCGCAGCACCGAGTCCAGCGGCGTATCGAAGAACCCGCTCATCCGGTACTTGTCCACCCGGATGTCGGCCTCGGCCGGGGTGAGCTCGTCCACCACGGCGGCCGCCCAACTGCCCGCCTGCAGCACCGCGGCGCCGTTGCCCGGCAGCGGGCTGCCGATGCCGCGCCCCTGGGCGGCCGGGTCGTAGACGTGCAGCACGTTCGGCGGCAGGTTGGCCCGGTCCGGGCGATTCCCCCAGTTCAGCCAGATGATCGGTACCCCTCGGGGGCGCAGCTGGGCGGTCAGCGCGGCCAGCACCGGGATCGGCGCGCGCGCCGCTGTGACGTCCACCCCGATGCCGGCCAGCCAGCCGTCCGGGTGGCAGAAGTCGTTCTGCATGTCGACCACCAGCAGGGCGGTGCTGGCCAGGTCCAGGGTGAGCCGCTCGGGCAGCGCGGTCAGCTCGACCGGGACCGGCTGGCGAGGTGGGCGGCGCAGGTCCACCGCGCCGGGGCGGACCTGCCAGCTGTTCGCCAGGCTGGGTCCGAGCGAGCGGGCGGTCTCCGTCATCTGGCCTCCCACGGCGGCGGGCGGTTGATCAACTCGAGCAGCGACCGGTCCGTGCCCGCCGCGCCGAGGAGGCACAACGCCATCGGCAGCGGCCCCACCCGCATGGTCGGCACCGCCACCGAGGGCAGCCCGGCCAGCGAAGCCACGCAGGTCAGCCGCAGCGTCGCGGCCCTGGCCGTGTCCACCCGGTCGGCCGGGAGGTCCAGCGGCAGCGCCGGGCTGGAGGACGCGGGCAGCAGCAGTGCGACGCCGGGGGTGAGCAGGTCGTCCAGCCTGGCCCGGGCCGTCGCCAACACCTCCCGCGCCTGCGCCACCGCCGCCTCGGTGAGATCACGCCCGGTCTCGAACCGGGCCACCACGGCCGGCTCCAGGTCGTCGCGGGCGCGCTGGACGAACTCGCCGTGCGCTTGCCACGCCTCGGCCGCCTGCACCGCCCGGAACGCCGGCAGCCAGATCTCGACCGCCTCGGCCAGCTCCGGAGCCGGCTCGATCCGGCACGAGGTACGGCTGGCCAGCGCCACTGCAGCGGTTTCGAAGGCCAGCCGGACGTCCGGCGCGAGCGACCCGAGCAGGTCGGCGGGGCGCAGCAGCACGTCCACCGGCAGGCCCGAGCTGGATGGCAGCAACAGATCGGCGGCGGTCGCCAGCAGGCCGGGCTCCCGGGTCAGCAGCCCCACGGTGTCGAACGATGGGGCGAGCGGCAGCACTCCGTCCGTGCTGATCACCCCGTGGGTAGGCCGCAGCCCGTAGAGCCCGCAGTAGGACGCCGGAACCCGGATGGAGCCAGCGGTGTCGGTGCCGATGCCCAGGTCGGCGGCGTGCCCGGCCACGGCGGCCGCCGGCCCGCTGCTGGACCCGCCGCTCACCCGGCCGGGGGCGACCGGATTGGGCACCGCGCCGTAGCTGGCGGTCACCCCGGCCAGGGAGAACGCCAGCTCATCGGTGTGCGCGAGGCCAGCCACGGTGACGCCGGCGGCCAGCAGCGTCCGCACCGAGGCGGCGGTCGCGGTCTGCACCGGCGAATCGGCCAGCCAGCGCGCCGAGCCTGCGCCGATGGCCTGGCCACGCAGGGCGAACAGGTCCTTCACCGCGAGCCGCACACCGGTGAGCGGCCCGCTCGGGTCGGGCGCGGGTTGGCCCGGCTCGGGCTCGACCGACAGCGGGCCGGCCAGGCGCCAGACCCGGTCCGGCTCGGTGATCGTCGCGGTAGCCGGCGTCGAGCCGCTGACGTGCGCGGCCCGCACCCGCCACCCTTCGTCGGTGCGCAGCCAGATCTGGGTCTGCGCGGTGATGGTGCCGTCCGGCCGGGTGACCTCGGCGACCACCAGCACGGTGTCCGGCGCGAGGGTGCGCAGGTGCAGCCGCTCGATGCGCCGCGAGCCCGGCGCCGATTGCTCCCGGCGGAGCTGGGCGATGTGGTCAGCGCCGACCAGCGTGGCGCCGCCAGCCGAGCGCAACGTCTGCGGGTCGGCCAGGAACCACCGCTCCAGGCTGGGCACATCGGCGGTGAGCAGCGCCCGCTCGTAGTCCCAGAACGCCGCGAGCAGGCCCGCCTCCGGCTGCTTGGGCTGGGTTGCACCGACACCGGTGGGCACGGCGTTGTCCAAGGTCACAGCGTTACCTCCGGGAAACAACCCGCACCTACTGTCGGCGCTCGACCCCTATCGGAGAGGAAGTCCGGTCCATGGCGCAGGCACCGTCCGTCACCCGCCGAGGCGAGATCACCTTCCACCACATCACCCCGGGCGACACGGTAAAGCTGGCCGTGCTGGCCGGTCCGGCGACCGGATCGCCGACCACGGTGGTGCTCGAGGTCTGGGAGCCCGGCGGCGCGCAGCCAGCCAATTCGCACCCGGAGTCCACCGAGACGTTCGTGGTGCTGGCCGGGCAGGCCACCGCGTATTCGGACGGAGACGCGGTGCACATCGCGGCCGGGGACACACTCACCCTGATGCCCGGTTCGGTACACCGAATCGTCAACGACTCGCCCACCGAGCGGCTCTACACGCTCACCATCATGCAGGCCGACGGCGGCTTCGCGGACATGATCACCCGTGGTCCGCGCGCCGAGCTGGACCAGCGGGACCTGGCGGTGCTTGGCGACGTGCTCCCGGCCGCCGGGCGCGGCTGAATGCGCTGTTGACGCGTCGGTGCACGCGGCCACGGTCGTCCCCTCTCCATCGACCTGGGTCACCCCGCCCGGCGGGCGAGTCAGTGCCGGTCAGTGCGCCGGCGGATCCAGCGTCGCCCCGCCGGCCGGGTCTGTGTGGATCATGAGCACCCGGGTCGGGCCGGGTCGGGCGGCCCGCCAGCGGTGCGGGATCGAGCCGGGATAGCGCATGCACTCCCCGGTGGCCAGGGTGATCAGCCGCCCGTCGCCGAGCTCCACGTCAAGCGCGCCCTGGGCAATGTAGACGAACTCGACGCCATCATGCTCGAAGAACTCCTGGAAGCTGCCACCCGGGTTGACGAACTCGGTCGGGATGAACCTCCCGGGCGCGGCCAGCAGCTGTCGTGCCACACCGTCCCCGGTGGCCGGCACGGTGATGCCCTCGTCCTGGCGCAGCACCGCCACCGGCTCGGCCGCGGTGCTCGGACCGCCGGCGGCGAGCAGCCAGTCCTGGGTGACCCCGAGCGCACCGGCGATACGGAACAGCGAGGCCATACTCGGCTGGGCCAGGCCGCGCTCCACCTGGCTCAGGAACGGGTGCGACAGGTTGGCCCGCTCGGCCACCTCCACCAGGGTCAGGCCGCATTCTCGGCGCCGAGAGCGGATCCGCTCCCCCAGTCGCCGCGCCGGCGGCGCCTCCCGGGCAGGTGGCGCATCGGCGGCGTGACCTGGCCTCACGGTGTCCCCTTTTTCCTGAATGCCACACGCCGACACGGGCTGGAAACATAACCCGTCTAGCGTCAATTGTTGATGCCATCAACATTAGCTCGTTCGGCCGTGGATGCTGAGGTGGACCACCCGGAGTGGTTCGTCACCCGCTGGATCACCGGGGGCCCTCGGGCGGGGACGGGTGTCGGCACCGGTATCGCCTTGATCGCCGAGCCAGGGCACGTGAACAGTTACCTGGTGGTGGGTGGCCGGCGGGCGCTGCTGTTCGACTCGGGGATGGGCATGCGGCCGATCCTCCCGGTGCTGGAACGGCTGACCGGGCTGCCGCTGATCGTGGTGAACTCGCACGACCACTTCGACCATCGTGGGGGCAACCAGGAGCTGGCGCCGCACGTGGTCGACATCGCGGTACATCCGGCCGGCCTGGGCGGTCACCACGCGGCGCCCGACGACTTCTACCCCACTTACCGCCGCGCGGCGACCAGGGCGGCGGAGCTGTTCGAGCGGTTCGCCGAGCTGGACCGGAGCGGGCCGTTCACCCTGACCCCCGACCAGCACCCGCGCCCGCTGCCGCCGCTGGACCGGTGGCGGATCCCGGCGGTGGCACCGACCAGGGCGCTGGTCGACGGCGAGTCGATCGACCTGGGCGACCGGACGGTGACTGTGCTGCACACCCCCGGCCACTCCCCGGACAGCCTCTGCCTGTGGGACGCGGAGACCCACACGCTGCTCAGCGGCGACACCGTGCTCAGCGCGGCCTACTGGGCGCACCAGCCGGGCGCCGACGTCGCGGCGTTCGGGCGCAGCCTGGGCCGGCTCGCCGAGCTGCCGTTGCACCGGGTGTTGGTGGCCCATAACCTGCGCGCGGAGCTGGACGTATACGCCGTGCACCGGGCGGCGCGTGCGATGTCCTCGGTGGCCGAGGGGTACACCCGGCCTCGGCCGGACACCGATGCGCTGGACCGGCCGGTGGACCGGCACGAACTGCACGGCATCACCGTGTTCACCACGCCGGACAGCGCCGCCCCAGGCAGCGCGGTGACGCGTTGACCACGGCGCCGACGGTCGGCCAGGCGGTGTCCGCGCTGCGCGGCGTGCGTACCGCCGCCGGGGAGCCGATGGACCTCTACATCGACGACGCCGGCCTGATCACCGAGCTGCACCCGGCCTCCCCCGCGCCGGGCGCCGTCGATGAGCTGACGCTGCCCGGCTGGCTGGTGCTGCCCTCCGCCGTCGAGCCGCACGCCCACCTGGACAAGGCGCTGAGCTGGGCGTCCACCCGCGCCCCGTACGGCGACCTGCTCTCCGCCATCGAGGCCTGGCGCCACTACGCCCAGACCATGACCGAGCAGGACGTGGGCCGGAGGGCTCGGCGGGCACTGGGCATGTACCTGGCCGCCGGTTTCACCGCGGTGCGCAGCCATGTCGACCTGCTGCAC
>Ga0137412_10003050_pt1 | contig 13371 bp, 14 predicted proteins | sample CZODoug2_1_16fun_FD_122160 | JGI IMG/M metagenome (GOLD analysis project Ga0137412, IMG submission 122160) | Vadose zone soil fungal communities from Angelo Coast Range Reserve, California, USA - CZODoug2_1_16fungal (Hybrid Assembly) | ecosystem: Environmental > Terrestrial > Soil > Vadose zone... | reverse complement strand
TGAATCCAAGACTATTAATGGCAGGGCTGCTGGCGACGATCCTTCTGGGCCTTTCCTCAACAGGGGCAGCCACTAACAGCGCCGAAATTCAGAACAAGTGGTCGGTTGACCTAAAGACGTACGGGTTTCAAAAAGTGCAGGCTGGAAATGAGCATTCATACAACTCAGAGGTCAGGGTCGCCGCAACCAAGGATCATGTAGGGGTGATTATCGGGAATCTTCCGTCAAATACTCCGCACGACCCGCAGCATGAGACTTGGAATTCCCCCTTGGACCTCACGCTCCTGCTTTTCAACTCCAAGAATGGCATGTTAGAAGTAAAGCGTGGCCCTTGGATCAGCAATTCCTCATTTGAGTTTTATCCGACTGCCGCTGGAAATTTTCTCCTCCTTCTCCGACATTTTCGAAGTCCTAACCAATCTCCCGGAGTGACCTTGTACCTACTCTCTACATCCGGTGAAGAGTTGGAAAAAATGGATCTGCAGCCCTCTACGTCGACGCCAAAGCGCGACTGGACTACGTTTTTGATTTCCCCCAGCGGGCACACGGTGTTTTTGGGGCAGCAGGATGTATATGGCTTGCACTGCACACTTCTAGAAGCAGATACGCTGAAAACAAGGATGGACTGGACGATACCTAAGAGTGTGTCATCCCCGTCAATCATAGCCACTTCTGATGAGCTGACACTTGGTATCACATCGTCCGGCGATCAACAAAGCGCGGGTTCTGGGCGTGGGCCAGTGAATATCTCGGTGAGCGCTTTTGGCCGTCAGGCGCTCCGCATAGAGAGTGATATTGTCGTGAAGATAGCGGGTGTTCGTGTTGAGGATCGCAATCTGTTTTTGGACTGCCTCGACAACGCGGGGGTGGCTGTGGCCGACGAGCGGAACGTTGTTGTACACGTCGAGATACGCGCGCCCTTGCGGGTCGTACAACCATACTCCCTCGCCGCGCACCAGGTGCAGGGGTTTCTCATAGAACAACTCGGCACCCGCACCCATCAATCGATGGCGGCGGCCCAGATCGACCGAGGCGGAACGCGAACGGGTGCGCGATGAGACACTCGTTTGGACGACGTTTCCGTTGGCGACGCTTCCAGGCGACGTGCCCGCGGCGTCGTGCCATTCCTTGGTCAATGCGGCCCGGTCGAGCTTCAGCAAATGATCCAGCGACGGAGCGGCGTTCGCCGCCGATTTGTCGAGCACGCGGGCACCGTTTTCATTGTGCCGGCCTCGCCACGCGTGAACTAGAATGGTCACGGCATGCCGGGCCGTAATGAGGTCGTAGAGCACCGCGATATCGGAGGCCTCGAGAGGCTGGGCGAGCGCGTAGCCTTCCAGAAGCGTCGACAGTTCGTCGGGTGTGGCCACCGCATGGATCAGCAGCTCAGACATGGCCACGGCCGGCTCCAGGATCAACGGCGCATGAATCATGTCGCCGAAATCCAGAACCCCGCACACCGCGCCGGCGGAATCGACCAGCAAATTGCCGGGGTGACAATCCCCGTGAATCGCTTGGCTGCGCAGTCCGCGCAAGGCGGGCAACCGCTCTTTCAGCGCGCCGAAAACGATCTCGACATTGCGCTTGACGTCGGGCTCCTGGAGGTAGTCGGCGAATTCGATGAGCTCGGGCAGGCGGCGTACATCCCAGGCGAGGCGCTGCGCCAATGCCGGATGGAAGAACCCATGCAGCGCCCGGTCGACGCGGCCCAATGTACCGCCGACATCCATCAGCAGCGATCGCTTAGGGGCAAGATTCTCCAGCAACTGTCCCGGTATGTATCCCATGAGACAGGTGGCATAGGAAATGCCGTCCTGCTCCACCAGCCCAAGGTCGGCGCCGGTTTGAGTCGCAAAAATCCGAGGGACCGGCAACGACGGATCCTGCTCAGCCAGGTGACGTAAAACGCGGACCTGGCAATCCGTGGATTGTGGATCGGCGGCGCCGTCCACGATCTTTAGGACATATTCGCGCGCATCGGCGGTGCGAACACGAAAATTGCAGTCGCGCTCGCCCGACAATGGCGACACTGAAACGGCCAACCCGTAGGCATCGCGTGCGATCCGCTCGGCCTCGGCGATGCCGAAAACCGGCGGAGCGCTACGCAAGGCCAGCAATGCGCTGCTCTACAATTGTTTCAACACGTAATCGGCTGCGGAGACCTTGAATTCGCCGGGTCCTTCAATGTTCACATGCGTCGCTACGCCGTTCTTCGCAATGATGGCGAACCGTTGTCCGCGGAGCCCCATGCCGTACCCCGTCGCGTCGAGTTCGAGCCCGAGCGCCTTGGCATATTCGGCGTTGCCGTCCGCCAGCATCATGATCTTGTCGCCGACTCCGCCCGATTTGCCCCAGGCGTTCATGACGAAGACGTCGTTCACCGCCGTGCACGCGATCGTGTCCACGCCCTTTTTCTTGATTTCATCGGCGAGTTCAACGAAGCCCGGCAAGTGCTTGGCGTCGCAGGTCGGAGTAAAAGCGCCCGGCACCGAGAAAAAAACCACGGTCTTCCCGCTGAACAACTCGTCGCTGGTGATTTTCTTGGGGCCATCCTTGGTCATGCGCGTGAATGTGCCCGCAGGCATCTTATCGCCGACTTTTATGGTCATTGCCATGTCTCCTCTACGAGCCGAGTTTCTCGGAGTATAGCTCCCAGAGTTTCAAGACGCGCGGATTGATGTTCGGCACCGTCTTGAGGCCGGTAAACGCCTTCTTGGCATCCGCTGTGTTCTTGAGCTGGACATATGACCGGCCGAGATACACGTACGCTTCGTCCAGATGCTTGATTTGATTCTTTGGGATACCGCGATTGATCGCCGTTACCGCATTCTGATAGTCGCCCGAACCGTAATAGACTTCGCCGGTTTTCACGTCCAGTTCCCCCGCCGGATTCTTGGCGGCCTCCGCATCGAACTGTGCTTGCCCTTTCTTGTCGGTCTCGGCGCGCGGTTTCAGCGTATTGGCCAGACGCGTGGCGCGATCCTTGTCCTTTTGCTCGGTGAACAATCCGGCCGACATGCCCTTCTCGATAACCGCTGCCGCTTCGCCCGGCAGGGCCGCGTCGCCCAACAACTGCGCCATCTCCATGTAGTCGGAACCCGCATTCATGGAGTTCGTGTCGTACATGATCCGATAGATCATCAAAAGATTGTGATCGTCGCGCTCTTCCTGGCGCTCGATGCGCAACAGCGTGTTCCAATAGTTGGTCTTGTTGGTGAGCCTGATGAGATCGATCAATACCGCGCTCATGGCTGCGTTATCGGCCGCATCGGATGCGCATTGCAGTTTGAACTGGTACAGGTTTTCCTTCGGCGTTTCCCCGGCCTTGCGCGCGGCGGTAATCGCCTTATCGGCCCAGCTCGCCGAATTCTTGCAATCTTTCTGCAGGAAGTAGATCTGGCTCATCACCGCGAGATCGTCGGCATTGGCGCCGCCGGCATCCGCCACCTGCTTGCCGTAATCCAGCGCTTTCGAATATTGCTGATTGCCGGCACTCAAACGAAACAGCATGCGCGTGGTCTTGGCGGCCTCTTCGGGGGTGTATTGCCCCGTGGCAATCGCCTGCTCATAGTTCTGTTCCGCCTCTTTCAGCTTGTTCAGACGGACGTTGGCGAAACCCTTGAAATCGAAAATGGTTTTCTTGTCGAAAGGAGTCAAACCGGATTTCTGCTCCGCGGCATCCAGATTCTTGAGGGCTTCTTGCCACTGGCTGGCCTGCAGCGCCTTCTGAGCGGCCGTCATTTCCTTGGCGATGACGCGGCTGATCTGTTGCTCTTTGGGCTTGTCGGCCGCCAGCGAAGCTTGCGTGGTCATTGCAAGGCCCGTGACGGCCAGCAACAGCCCAAGACACAGCTTGAGTCGAACGTTTGGGGTGGAATGAGTCATTAGAAAACCTCGTTACCTTAAGTCTCGAATTTGTTTTGTGCTTTATGCAAACGAACGGCGCGTCAAAGGACTGACGCGCCGCCAAGGTCGTATATAAATCCGCCGGATCCTACGATTTAAAACAAGTCGTTATTGACGAATCCGATTTTCTTCAAACCGCGGCTCTGCAAATCGGCCAAGGTCTGCGCCACCTTTTCGTATTTGGCAAACTTATCGACGCTGATATGGATTTCCGGCTGCGGATCTTTCGATGCCTCTTGGCTGATATAGCCTTGCATCGCAGGCCGATCCACCGGAGTACCGTTCCACGACAACGTGCCGTCGAAGTCGATGGACAAGTTGACGATCTCCGGCGGCGGCGGCGGAACGAAGTTCGGCGGCGGCGGCAACGGGTTATCGATCTTGACCGCGTGAGTTACCGGGGGAAGCGAAATGATGAAGATAATGAGCAGCACCAGCATGACGTCGATCAGCGGCGTCATGTTGATATCGGTAAACGACTGACCCTCGCTACTGCCTACAGCCATCGCCATATCAATCTCCTACGGCGCTTCGCCAGGGTGAAGTGGTGTGGTCAAAAATGCCACTTTACGGATGCCGATCTTCTGCGCGGCGACCAGAACCTGGCCCACGTACATGTAACGCGATTCGCTATCGCCGCGAATGTGTACCTCGGGTTGGGGCTCGATGCGCGCCGCCGTCCGGAGCTCGGTGAGCAACGCCTCCTGATTCGGCAGCAGCTTGGTGTTCCAATAAATGCCGCCGGACTTGTCGACGGCAATGGTCACGTCCTCGGGCTTGGTCTGCGTCGGCAAGTTGCTCGCCTTCGGCAGATTGACCTTGATTTCCTTCAACGCCACCGGAACCGTAATGATGAAGATGATCAAGAGCACCAACATGACGTCCACCAGGGGCGTCACGTTGATGTCGGAGAGCACCTCGCCTTCGGTTCCGCTAGAACTCATCGCCATGGACGTAAACTCCTAGCGCGCAGCAGCAGGGCTGGTTTTGACGGCCGGCGACGGCGTCTTTTCCATGCCCAAGCCCATCTTGGCGCCCGAGATCAGATACGCGTGCAGCTCGTGCGTAAAGTGGCTGACGGCCTCTTGCAGGTTCTTGTTGCGACGCAACAACACGTTGTAGCCCAGCACCGCGGGCACCGCGACGAACAGACCGATGGCGGTCATGATCAAGGCTTCGCCGACGGGTCCGGCCACCTTCTCGATGGAGGCCGATCCGGAAGCGCTGATCGCGATCAAGGCGTGGTAGATGCCCCACACCGTACCGAACAGTCCGACGAAGGGAGCGGTGGATCCCACGGATGCGAGTACCGGCAAGCCGGCCTGCATACGGCCGATGATGGAATCGGCGGTACGGTTCAAGGACTCGGTGATCCATTCGCTGGTGCCGATGGCGCCCGACAGACGCGCCTTGTTGACCTCGTGATATTCATAGGCCTGCTTCCCGGTTTCGGCCAGCGCGCGAAACGGGTTGGAAGAACCCTTCAACTTCACCAGCGCATCGGTCAAGCTTCCCGAGGTCCAGAATTCCCTCTCGGCCTCGATTGCCTGCAAGCGCTGCCGCCGCTGATCGAAAAATTTCGTGATCATGATGAACCACGTGAGCAGCGACATGATCAGCAAAATAACCAGCGTCGACCTGGCGACCAAGTCACCCTGCTGGATAAGCGCACCAAGGCCAAACGGATTTTCAACGGTAGTCTCTGGCATGGACCGATTTCCTCTACGTATACAAGTTTAATTGTCGAGTCAAAAAGATATAAATTCCGCGCCAACTTAACTTAAGTGAGCGCTACTTATTAGTGAGTTTCCAAACAATGGGTATCGAGACGGTCTTTTCGACCGGCTTGCCCTCTTCGGTGGCCGGTATCACACGCTGCCCGTGCACGCCTTTCAGACAGGCTTCATCCAAACGCGGAAAGCCTGAACTCGTTTGGATGGTCTCGGCGGTGATTTTGCCATCGGCCGCTACCGTCACCTGAACGATGCATCGACCCTCTTCGTTCGCGCGCTTGGAGGCGTCGGGATAGTACTCCTCGCCAATCTTGAGAGGATGCTTCGGATCCATCTTGATGCTGGTGCCCGCTTTGGGGGGAGGCGGCGCCGCCGCAACCGGCGCGGGGGCCTGCTGGACCTGCTGGGTGACCACCGCGATGGCATTCGTTTGTTCCTGCGGCGCCTGAATGTCGACGAACTCAGGAGGCGGAACATAGGGTTTGATTTCTTCGAGTTTGGGCGGGGGCGGCGGCGGCTTGTCGACGTCTTTGGGTTTGTCGATCTGGGCGATTTCCACCGGCGGAATTATGGTCTGCGCCAGACGACTTGCCAGACCGGTATAAAATGCCCAGCCCACGATCACGTGCAAAAGAATGACGACCAGAAGGGCGAGGCCCCTCCGGCCGGAAAACATGGATGGCTCTTCGTATTTATACATAAGTCTAGTTGCGACCCTACCCCTACGGTTTCTCTAATGCCTGACGATTTCGCTAAATGCAACGCGCTTACTGCGCACGTCCGTTACACGGCGTCCGTTACACGGCTCGAACTCGCGCCGAAGAATGTTTTCAGCGGCGTCCCTATTTGAGTTCCCTTCGGTGAGTAAAGAGACTGACACATATCCCGCCCGAACTGCAAGCACCACTTGACTACTCCAAATCCGTTACGGCGCCAAGAGAAGCGCTGCTCACGGCCTTCGAATACTTTGCCAATGCACCGCGTCGCGCATAGGGCTTCGGTGTTGTCCATGCCTTGCGGCGCGCCCTAAGTTTTGCAGCGCTCACATGCAGCGTGATTTCTCGACGCTCCGCATCAATCGTGATCTCATCGCCCGTTTTGACCAAGGCCAAAGGGCCTCCTACGGCGGCCTCGGGTGCGACATGTCCCACGACGAAACCATGGCTGCCGCCGGAAAACCGGCCGTCGGTAATGAGCGCGACCTCACTCCCCAGTCCTCTGCCGATGATGGCGCCGGTCGGACTCAGCATCTCGCGCATGCCCGGGCCGCCCTTGGGTCCTTCGTAACGGATGACGATCACATCGCCCGCCTTGACCTTGCCGCCCAAGATCCCTTGCAGCGAGGCTTCCTCGGAATCGAACACCCGCGCGCGTCCCTTGAAGCTCAGCCCTTCTTTTCCGGTAATTTTTGCGACCGCGCCATCGGGCGCAAGATTGCCGTAAAGGATGACCAAGTGGCTATCTTTTTTGATGGGATTGCGCAGCGGCCGCACGATCTCCTGACCGTCCGCGTACGGCTCGACGGCGCGTAGGTTCTCCTCGAGCGTCGCACCCGTGACGGTCAGGCAATCGCCGTGCAGCAATCCGGCATCGAGCAGGGTTTTCATCAGCGGCTGTATGCCGCCGATGGCGACCAACTCAGACATGGAATAGCGCCCGCTCGGGCGCAAATCCGCCAGCACCGGAACCCGCTTCCCCAGACGCGTGAAATCGTCGAGCTTGAGCTTGACGTTGGCCGACGAGGCGATGGCCAACAGATGCAGCACGGCATTGGTCGAACCGCCCAGCGCGATACAGACGGTAATCGCATTCTCGAAAGCCTTACGCGTCATGATCTGCCGCGGCCGCAATCCCCACTTGATGAGATTCACGACCGCGCCGCCGGCGCGCGTGCAGTCGTCGCGCTTATGACTCGAAATCGCGTCCTGCGCAGAGCTGTTGGGCAAGCTCATGCCCATCGCCTCGATCGCCGATGCCATGGTGTTCGCGGTGTACATGCCGGCGCAGGATCCCGGGCCTGGAATAGCGGTTCGTTCGACGAACTTGAGCTGTTGTTCTGACACGGTGCCCCGCGCATGGCCGCCTACTGCCTCGAATACAGACACGATGTCGCGCCGGTCGGTTCCCGGACGAATCGTGCCCCCATAGACGAAAACCGCAGGGCGGTCAAGCCGCGCCAGCGCCATCATGCAACCCGGCATGTTCTTATCGCACCCGCCAAACGCGATCACTCCGTCGAAGCCTTGCGCGCCGACGACCGTCTCGATCGAATCGGCGATGACCTCGCGGGACACCAAGGAGTAGCGCATGCCGGGCGTACCCATTGAGATCCCGTCCGAGACCGTAATCGTGGAGAACGTGATCGCCTTGGCGCCTTGCGCCTCGACTCCGGCAGCCGCCAACCGGGCCAGCTCGTCGATATGCATGTTGCAGGGCGTCAGATTGCTCCAGGTGGACGCAATGCCGACCTGCGGCTTGTTGAAATCGCCTTCGGTAAATCCGACTGCATGCAGCATTGCACGCGCCGGCGCCTGTTTGATTCCGTCCACGACCAGACGCGAGTGACTACGGGTATCGACGGGCTTGGATGTTTTTTTCATGCTCCCCAGCTTATGCGAACCCGTAACGCTCGACCAGGTAACGGTACACGCCGCGCACCGCATGCGCTTCGGCGCCGACTCCGCGGCCGGGACGTTCTTTCGGGTTCCACGCGTACAAATCGATGTGCAGCCAGTTCGGCGTTTCGGTCACGAAACGCTTGAGAAACAACGCGCCGAATATCGCACCCGCGAAACCCGAGGCGGCGACGTTGTTCAAATCCGCGATCTTGCTGCCGAGCTCGTCGTCGTAGCCCGTCCACAGCGGCATCGGCCAAAGCGGATCGTGCTCGGCCGCCGCGATGCGCGCGAGAGTCTGCACCATGTTCTCATCGCTGCCGAACAGGGCCGGCAACTCGGGCCCCAGGGCGACGCGTGCCGCGCCGGTGAGGGTGGCGAAGTCGATGATGAGGTCCGGCCGTTCGGTATCCGCCAGAGACAGCGCGTCGCACAGAACCAAGCGACCCTCCGCATCGGTATTGCCCACCTCGACCGTCAAACCCTTGTGCGTCGCCAGCACGTCGCCCGGCCGATACGCGTTGCCGCCGATCGAGTTCTCGACCGCGGGTACGAGCACGCGCAAGCGCGCTGCGATGTTGTTGCGCATGAGCAGGTTGGCGAGCCCGAGGGCCACCGCGGCGCCGCCCATGTCTTTTTTCATCAGCGCCATGCCCGACCCGGGCTTGATATCGAGGCCGCCGCTATCGAAGCACACGCCTTTGCCGACGAGCGTCAGGCGCGGCAGGTCCCTCCCATTTGCGGGCGACCACTGAATGTCGATGAGCCGCGGCGCAGAGGCGCTCGCGCGCCCGACTGCGTGAATCGCGGAAAACTTCGCCGCGAGCAGATCCTCGCCCACCCATTGCCGATACTCGGCGTGATGACGTTCGGCGAGCTGCCGTGCCGCCGCCGCCAGTTCCGCAGGTCCCATATCTGAGGCAGGCGTATTGATGAGGTCGCGCGCCATCTTCAGCGACTCGGCAGCGGACACGACGAAGCTCTGATCCGCATTCAATGGCGCTTCGACGCTGGCGGCGTGCTCCGACTTGACCGGACGATAGCGCTCGAATCGGTATGAGCCATACACGAAACCCAGGCTCAACTGCGTCGCTTCGGCGTCGCTCCACTGTTGCGCCAGATGGAAACGGCGCGGCGGCAGGCGTTCGGTAAATCCAGCGGCGTGCCACAGCGACAATCCACCCTGACGTTTACCGAGGCCGCCGACGGCCAATTCCAAGGCGCCGCTCGAATCGGGCACCAATAGCACCCGATGCCTTTCAGCCTTGAAATTGTGCTCGTTCAACCACGCTTTGATGAACGGCGATTGCGCCCCGCGCCATGCGTCGAGCTCATCGTCGTACAACAACCAAAGCGGAACCGAATTAACGGCATCGGCAGTCATGGATGGAAAACCTCGTTGCGGTCTGGCCGTTGCAGGTCTTGCATCATAAGAGATTCTGTGTTGCTATTTGCGGCTAGTTAATGGGCCGCTGCGCTATTTTTTAATGGACCCCGCTTAAGGCTAAACGTCTTGGGATTGGGGTCTTTGCGTTTTCACGGGCTGAATTCCATCCATCAGGAGCATTACATGCGTTTGTATTCGCAAAAAGACGTCGACAAGAAAGCACTGCGCGGAGCACGCATCGCCGTTCTCGGATATGGGAGCCAGGGCCGTGCGCATGCGCTCAACTTGCGCGACAGCGGGTTCGACGTGGTAGTGGGCGTCCGCAAGGGCGACAGCTGGACCAAAGCGAAGAAGGACGGCCTGAAGGTCATGGAACCCAAGACGGCGATCAAAGGCGCGCAATTGATCGCCATGCTGGTCCCCGACATGACTCAGAAAGCGTTGTACGACGAACTCAAGGCGGACTTCGAGCCGGGTGCGACCTTGCTTTTTGCGCACGGCTTCAACGTCCACTTCAAGCAGATCAAGCCGCGCAAGGATTTGGACGTGGTGCTGATCGCCCCCAAAGGTCCCGGAGATTTGGTGCGCCGTCAATACCAACAGGGCCGCGGCGTCCCTTGCCTGATCGCCGTTGCGCAGAATCCTTCCAAGCATGCCAAGGCCAACGCGCTGGCCTACGCGGACGGCATAGGCGGCACGCGCGGCGGCGTTCTGGAGACGACGTTCGCGGAGGAAACCGAAACTGATTTGTTCGGCGAGCAGGCCGTGCTGTGCGGGGGCGCGACGGAACTCGTCGTGAAAGGCTACGAGACCCTGGTCGAAGCGGGCTACCAGCCGGCGGTCGCTTACTACGAATGCTTGCACGAGCTCAAGCTGATCGTCGACCTGCTGCACGAGGGCGGCATCACCAAGATGCACCGCTTCATCAGCGAGACGGCCAAATACGGCGATCTGACGCGCGGGCCGCGCATCGTCAATCGGGGCACCAAGAAAGAGATGAAAAAGATCCTGGGCGAAATTCAGCAGGGCAAATTCGCGCGTCAATGGATTTCGGAGACCAAGACAGGCCGCCGGAAATACTCCAAACTGCTCAAGGCCGATCTGTCGCATTCGATCGAAAAAGTCGGCGCACAACTGCGCGCCCGCATGCCCTGGCTGGAATCCGGCAAAGCGTAAACGAGTCACGAGTCATGAGCGCACGCACACTGTTCGACAAGGTTTGGTCCGCGCACGAAGTGGTGGCCGAGACCGCGGACACACCCGCCGTTCTCTATATCGATTTGCACCTCATTCACGAGGTCACTTCGCCGCAGGCGTTCAGCGTCCTGCGCTCGCTGAGCCTGCCGGTGCGGCGTCCGGATAGAACTTTGGCAACCATGGACCATTCGACGCCCACCGCGAGCGAACAGGTGTTCGGCAATGTCCCAATCAAAGTCGACGCAGCCGCGAAACAGGTGCGTCAGCTCGAGATCAACGCCGCCGAATTCGGCGTCGAACTTTTTGCCATGCGCGATGCGCGCCGCGGCATCGTCCATGTCATCAGCCCGGAACTCGGCTGCACCCAGCCTGGGATGACCATCGTCTGCGGCGACAGTCATACCAGCACGCATGGTGCGTTCGGCGCCCTCGCCTTCGGGATCGGCAGCACCGAAGTCGGTCATGTGTTTGCGACCCAGTGTCTGCTGCAGCGCAAGCCGAAGACTTTCGCCATCAATGTGGAGGGCAAGTTGCGGCCGGGCGTGACCGCCAAGGACCTGATCCTGAGCGTCATCGGCAGGATCGGCGTTTCGGGCGGAACCGGCCATGTGTTCGAATATAGAGGCTCGACCATTCGAGGCCTGTCCATGGACGAGCGCATGACGATTTGCAATATGTCCATCGAGGCCGGCGCGCGCGCCGGCATGATTGCGCCCGATGAGACCACGTTCGAGTATCTCGAGAACAAGCCCCGCGCTCCCAAGGGCGTGGATTGGGACGCTGCGGTCGCGCGCTGGCGGAACCTCGCCAGTGACCCGGGTGCGGCTTTCGACGCCTCCATCGACATCGATGCGGCGACCCTCGAACCCATGATTACGTACGGCACCAACCCGGGAATGGTTGTTCCCATTACCGGCGCGATCCCTCGAGGCCCTGCCACTGCGGCGGCGGGCGACCCGGTCTACGACAAGGCGCTGCACTACATGGGCTTCCACGGCGGCGAGGCCATGTTGGGCAAACCGGTCGACGTGGTGTTCATCGGCAGCTGCACGAACGGCCGGCTGGAGGATCTGCAAGCCGCCGCACGCATTCTGAAGGGTCGCAAGGTCGCCGCCGGCGTGAGGCTGCTCATCGTGCCGGGTTCACAACAGGTCAAGCGGGACGCCGAGACATTGGGCCTCGCGCAGATTTTCAAGGATGCCGGCGCCGATTGGCGCGAATCGGGCTGTTCCATGTGTTTGGGCATGAACGGCGATACGGTGGCGGCGGGCCAATATTCCGTGAGCACCAGCAACCGCAATTTCGAAGGGCGTCAAGGCGTCGGCGCGCGTACCTTGTTGGTGAGCCCCATGACCGCCGCCGCCACCGCCGTGCAAGGCAGGATCGCCGATCCAAGAGAGTTCCTGTGATGGAGCCTCTCACGCGCGTGCATTCCAAAACCGTCGTCATTGCTTCGGCCAACATCGACACCGATCAAATCATTCCCGCCCGATTCTTGACCACGACGACCAAGGAAGGACTGGGCAAGCAGCTGTTCGCCGATTGGCGCTATCTGGCCGACGGTACCTTGAACCCGGAGTTCGTACTGAATCGGCCCGAGGCTCGCGAAGCCCAGGTACTGGTGGCGGGACGCAACTTCGGCTGCGGGTCGTCGCGCGAGCACGCGCCATGGGCGCTGCTCGATTACGGCATTCGGGCGGTCATCAGCACCGAAATCGCCGACATCTTCAAGAGCAATGCGCTGAAGAACGGGCTGCTGCCGGTCACGGTGGACGAGACCACGGCGCAATGGCTGTTGGATCATCCGGGTGCCGACGTCGACATCGACCTCACGACCGCCCGCCTGACGCTTCCCACCGGTGTCGCAACGACATTCCCCGTCGAAGCCTTCGCCCGCTACTGTCTGTTGAACGGCATTGACGAACTCGGCCTGCTCCGCAGCAAACTCGGGGATATCGAACGCTACGAGGCCGCGCGGACATGGTAAGCGCCACGATCGCCGTGCTTGCCGGCGATGGGATCGGCGGCGAGGTCACCGCGGAGGCGGTACGTGCGCTCGAGCGGGTGGCGAAGAAATTCGGGCATTCATTCCAGTTCGAGCCTGCACTTCTGGGCGGCGCCGCCATTGACGTAAAGTTCCAAGGCGGTTTTATCGGCGGGAATGATCATGCCCATCGGCATGTATAACGCGCCGTCGTTCCCGAAGATATCCACGGAAGTGCGGTCAACCAGCAGGCGGAGCCGGATTTTTCCATCCACCAGCTTGAGCACGGCATCCGTCATTGAAGAATTTGGAAGCAGTAAGCGTTCGCTCAAGCGAACGGTCTGTTGCCGGACGCCGGCATGGGAATCCAGCAGCGCTCTTTCCAGCAATGACATTTGGTACCAACCTAATCTCGCCTTCTGTGATGTCTGCGTGAGCCTTGACATCGGAGACAGCTTCAGGCTGAGGGGCTATGGCAACTTGCTATGGTATGGCAAATATGCCAGCAACGTCGCACAACTAGGGAACTTCTTTGATATCCAGGAACGG
>Ga0137412_10003049_pt1 | contig 13371 bp, 16 predicted proteins | sample CZODoug2_1_16fun_FD_122160 | JGI IMG/M metagenome (GOLD analysis project Ga0137412, IMG submission 122160) | Vadose zone soil fungal communities from Angelo Coast Range Reserve, California, USA - CZODoug2_1_16fungal (Hybrid Assembly) | ecosystem: Environmental > Terrestrial > Soil > Vadose zone... | reverse complement strand
CCGCAGCCTTTGCCGCTGATCACCCATTTCGCCGATCGCGAAATGCCGTGGCTCTGGCAATGCCATGTCGATCTTTCGTCGCCCTATGCGCCAGTATGGTCCTATCTGCGCCAATTCATCGAGCAATATAACGCTGCCATCTTCTCTCTACGGGAATACGGCCAGGATCTTCAGGTCGATCAGCAGTTCGTTACCCCGGCGATCGATCCGTTTTCCGCGAAGAATCGGGAGATGTCGGACCGGGAGATACGTGAATTCCTGAGCAACTATAAAATTCCGACAGATCGTCCATTGGTGACGCAGATTTCAAGGTTCGATCGATGGAAGGACCCGATGGGCGTGATTGAGGCGTTCCGAAAAGCGAGAGATCAGGTCGACTGCAGGCTCGTGCTCGTTGGCAACAATGCCTCCGACGATCCGGAGGGTGGGAAAATCCTCGAAACGATCAAGAGCGTTGCCGACGAAGGCATAATTGTCCTTGCGGTCGATGATCCAACCTTGGTGAACGCGCTGCAGCGATCTGCGGCTGTCGTCCTGCAGAAGTCGACCCGCGAAGGCTTCGGTCTCACCGTGACCGAGGCGATGTGGAAAGGCGCCGCTGTCATCGGCGGCGACGTGGGAGGCATCCGGCACCAGATCAAGGACGAATGGAACGGGTTTCTCGTGAGTACGCCCGATCAGGCGGCCGCAAGAATGGTCCAGCTCTTGAAGAACCCCCGGCTCCGCGAGCAGGTCGGCTCCAGGGCGAAAGAAAGCGTGCGGCAGAACTTTCTGATGAGCCGGCTGTTAGAGGATTGGCTCGATCTGCTGTGCAAATATGAGCGGCCGGTGGTCTGACAGGTTTTTGAATCGAGAGCGCCTGATACCTCAATGGTGGAACGCCGATGCGAATTGCCCAAGTAGCGCCTTTAGCCGAAAGTGTTCCTCCCAAGCTTTACGGCGGCACCGAGCGGGTGGTGGCGTGGTTGATCGATGAGCTGGTAAACTTGGGGCATGAGGTGACGCTATTCGCCAGCGGCGACTCGAAAACCTCCGCCCAGCTCCATGCAGTCTGGCCTCGGGCTCTTCGTCTCGGCCGTCCACGGACGGATCCGATGGTTGCCACGGCCGCGCTGTTGGAAGCCGTTGCCCGGCACGCGACCGAATTCGATGTCATTCACACGCATATCGATTGGCTGCACCTGCCGCTCCTGAGCCGACTCGGCGCGCCTTTTTTAACAACCTGCCATGGACGCATGGACTTGCCGGGCTTTTCAGATGTGGTCCGCCGTTTTCCCGACGCGCCGTTCGTTTCGATATCGGATAATCAGCGCCGACCCCTGAATGAGGCAAACTGGCTGGGCACGGTCTACCACGGCTTGCCGAATGATCTTTTCCGCCCTTCCTTCGAACCCGGCTCCTACCTCGCCTTCCTGGGCCGGTTGACGGCCGAGAAGGGACCGGAAGCCGCTATCCGGATTGCGCGCGCTGTCAAAATGCCGCTTCGTATCGCAGCCAAGGTGCCGCGCGGAGAACGAAACTATTTCAAGGAAAAGCTCGAACCGCAGATCGACGGGGCCCAAGTCCAGCTCACCGGAGAAGTCAATGATGAAACGAAACGGCAGTTTCTGGCGGGTGCGGCTGCATTGCTGTTCCCTATCGATTGGCCAGAGCCGTTTGGTCTCGTCATGATCGAGGCCATGGCCTGCGGCACGCCCGTGATCGCCTTCAACTCTGGCTCAGTGCCGGAGGTTATCGACAACGGCCTCACTGGCTTTGTCGTGCCAGGCGAAGCAGAGGCCATACAGGCGATTGGAAGGCTTTCCGAACTCGACCGACGTCAAGTGCGCAGACATTTCGAGAAAAGATTTACCGCAGCGCGAATGGCGCAGGATTACGTTCGCCATTACGAGGCGTTGAGCAAACTGAACGAAGGCGAAGCTCATGCCGGCTACAGGCCAGCCTTATCCAAAAATCCGGTACCCGATCGCCTGCCGGCCAAGTGATCCTGAAAACTTTCCAATGGGATTAGCCATTCATCGCGCCAATGCGATCCGCTGTGGTTGAGATCGGATCAGGTCCTGGCTTTGGATTTCACATATCGCGAAGGGCGCAACAGCGTTCTCGGAACTTTTCCGGTTTATCCCGTATTTCCTTTACACCTATCACAGGAAATTGAATCTTGGTGCCGGGAAAAATGCGAAGACGATTATGGAGAACAGCTTAGTCAGGCGCGACCAATTCAATATTTCCCCGCAGGGGATTATTCATACGCCCACCGATGCCGCCTTTACGCCACGTCCCGGCGATCCATATTCGGGGATCTTGCGCATGGGTCAATTTGGCAACAATCATCCTAATGGGAGCGGCTTTAACTTTGATGATGTGGAGCGATTAATGAGGGAGCTTTGGGCCGAGTACGTTGCCTGCAACCCGCAATTGTTCGAGACCTGACACTCCGCAAACGAATTTGCTACAAATGCACGTCGAGGCCTAGCGAACTAGGTTCGTACCGCCTACGACGCCTTCGATGTATGGCGGGCTTCATTAGAGGCTCGGCGACGCCTTCGCCGCTGCGGACGACGGCGGTCGGCTCCCGTGACGGCCAAAAGAGCTTGCTGTGCCGTCAACGCCCGCGAATCCGGTGCAGCAACTTGCGCATGCGGACCGGCTTCGGATTGCGCCTCCATTCGTGCCAGCACGGACCGCCCCTTCTCGGTAATCTGCCAGCCACCGTCACGCCGTTCGACCAGGCTTTGTCCGAAGATTTCGAGCTCGGGCATGCGTGCTGCCAGCTTGGTGGTGCGTTCCGACCACTCCCGTCCGCTGGTGGCAAGGATGGCCACGTCGCGCTTGAGGTCCGACAGGCTTGCAAAGCCGTCGGGATAACTCACCAATACTTTCAGGACAGTCACCTGGAAGTTCACTGTCAGCCTACGCAGGTACGCGGGCCGGCCCATCAGCCCCATCCGGTGCAGATTGCCGCTTTGTCCCATCTGCATGCAAGCGTCTTGTCGTGCGGAGCACGGCTACAGATCCGCTCGTGTCGGGTGGCGTACATAGGAACCGCACACGAATTCCGAGGCCTGAGGAGGGCTCGATTTCATTTCAAGTGAAAGAGCACGCTGTTTCGCAGCCTGACGACGGCGAGATTGTAATTCGGCGCCGTCCCGGCGATCGAGACGCCGGTAGCGAAGCGGATCGCAATCGTCTGCTCCTCCTGGTACTCGATCCGCACCAGAGTGGCGGCGAATCTCGCGGTTTCCCAGTCCTCCGCAACGACTAGCGCGATGGGCTGGCTGTTAAACTTGTTTTTTCTTTCCGGGCGCGGAGATTGGCGGGCGCGCGCTGGTCGGCGATGGCCTTGGTGAGTTCAGCTCCGAAAAGGAAAATCTGCGCCGAATAGTACGTCCAGAACATCAGGATGATCAGTGCGCCGGCCGCGCCATAGGGCGAACTTGGCGCCGCGCGGCCAAGATACACCCCGATCAGCGACTTCCCGACGGCGAACAGCGCGGCCGTGACGAATGCGCCCAGCACAAGGTCGCACCAAGATATCGCCGTGTCGGGAAGCACTTTGTAAATGGCGGTAAACAGCAGCGTGAAGACAGCGAGCGACACGCCGGTGTTGAGGACCGCCAGCAAGATCTTGCCGGCGAACAGCCCCTGAACAACGTGACCGAGTGAGGAAAGGGCGGCGCTCGCGGCCAACGACACCACCAGCATGAAGCCTAGCGCCGCCACCAGACCCAGGCTAACGGCACGGGTCCGAATCAGAGCAGAGATCGGCTCGTCGCTCGGCTTGGCTTTGAACGTCGCGTTTAGCGCCGTGTGCATCTCGCCGAATGCGCCGGAAGCGGCAATCAGCACGGTGGCGACGCCGAGAAGTGTTGCGATGGTTCCCGAACCCGGATCGCGGGATCGTTCCAGGATGGATTTGATGAACTCCCCACCGCTCGGACCCAATAACTGGCCGAGCTCTTCACTGATCGCGCCACGGGCAGCGTCCTGTCCAAAGACGAGACCAGCGACCGCAACCACGATCAGAAGAACTGGCGCCAGTGAAGTCGCGGCGTAGAATGCGATGGCCGCACCGCGGCTCAGGGCGTCATTGGCCAGGAAGCCAGACACCGCCGCCTTCACAATTCGCCAGAGGCGTCCCATGGGTCTCCCTCGGTTCATTGGTCGCATCAACGCGCGGCGGACGGCATCAGAATGAACGTGCGCTGAAACGAAGCGTTCCAAACGCCGGAACTAGCTCTGGACAGTCACGTTGATTCTCGCTGGGAAATTCGGGCGAAAGGATCGACGATGGCTACCAACAAACCTGCTGGCTTCTGCAAGCCAGAAGCGGGGCGGCGGACTAAGATGCTCACATGACGAACCTGCTGAAGATCCCGGCTTGGGCCGACGATCAGTCCATCTACGCCGTCGTCGAGACTCCGCGCGGTAGCAGCTGCAAACTGGACTTCGATCCGGAGCTGCGTGTGTTCACGCTCGCAAAGCCTTTAATGGTCGGCCTTACCTATCCTTACGACTGGGGCTTCATTCCGTCGACGGAGGCGGAAGACGGCGATCCTCTCGACGTCCTGGTGATTCACGACGCGCAAACCTATCCCGGCGTGGTTCTTCGATGCAGGCCCGTGGGAGTCCTTGAGCTCGAGCAGCAGTCCAAAGGCAAGAAGGAGAGGAACGACCGTGTATTCGCGGTGCCAGACCGCTCACCTCTCGAGACCGATCTGCAAGATATCCGTGAGCTTCCAGCCCGAGCACGCCAGGAGCTGGAACAATTCTTCCGCGCCACCAATGCGCTTGAGGACAAGAAGCTCAAATTCCTGGGCTGGCGCGGTCCGGCCCGCGCGGTGAAGACAATCAAGCGGCTGTCCCGATAGGGTAGGATCGAGGCCGTCACGGGAAAGGTAAGGGATGTCGACGGTCGACACGCCAACGGTCGTTTTGCTGCTTCGCGAATACGCACAGCGGACCGCGTTGCGTGGTGGCAATCCATACCGAGCCAAGGCCTACTCGCGCGCGGCGGATAGCTTGGCGACCCTCGCCCTCCCTCTCGATGTGCTGATTGCCGAAGGTCGTCTCACCGAAATTCCGGGAGTCGGCGACGCCATCGCCGATATCATCACCAAGCTGCACCGGACCGGCAGTCATCCGAGCCTCGAGAAGCTCCGGAAGGAAATCCCCGCAAGCGTGCTCGAGATGCTGACTGTGCCAGGTCTCCGTCCGGAGAAGATACTGCGGCTCTACAAGGACCTTGGCATCACCTCGCTCGCCGAACTCGAGGCGGCGGCGAAAGAGGATCGGATACGGAAGACCAAGGGGCTCGGCACAGCGCTGCAGACCAAGATTCTCCAGAACCTTGCCATCGCGAGGAGCGGCCAAGGCCGGCTTCACATGCACCGCGCTGCGGCCCTACTGGAGCACGCGGTGGAATCGCTCCGGCGCGCGCGGCCCGAACTCAAGCGCCTGACCGTCGCCGGCGATTTCCGGCGCGGCTGCGAACTCGTCGGCGATTACGCCATCGTGGCCGAGGCTCCTGCGGGAAAGAAGCCCGCCCTCGTGGAGTCCGGCGGGCTGCGGATCCATGTTGCCGACCGCGGGCATTTCGGCGCCGTATTGATGCACGCGACCGGATCGGCCGCCCACCTGGAGGGCCTTCGCGTACTCGCCCAGCAGCAGGGCATGAGCCTCCAACCGGACGGGCTGCACAAAGGCCGCAGCGTCGTTGCCGCCAACGAGGAAGACATCTACCGCGCCCTTGGTCTGTCTTTCATCGAACCGGAATTGCGCGAGGGGCGCAGCGAAATCGAACGTGCACTGGAAGGGAAGCTTCCCAAGCTCGTCACGGATCGCGATCTGCAAGGCATCTTGCACTGCCACACCGACGCTTCGGACGGGACGGAGACCCTGGAGGCGATGGCGAAGGCCACGCGTGAGCGCGGCTTCGAGTATTTCGGCGTTGCCGATCACTCCAAGTCGGCGCACTACGCCGGCGGGCTTTCAATCGAGCAGATCGAGGAGCAGCACCACGAAGCGGATCGTATGAATAAGAAGTCCGGCAAGGACTTCCGGATCTTGAAAGGCATCGAGTCGGACATCCTGGCCGACGGTTCCCTCGACTACCCGGACGAAGTGCTCGATCGGTTCGACTTCGTCGTGGCCAGCATCCACGGTCGCTTCAAACTTGACCGGATGGCACAAACCGACCGTCTGCTCCGTGCAATCTCGAACCCGCATACCACCATCCTCGGCCACATGACGGGACGGCAGCTTCAGCGGCGACCGGGCTACGACATCGATGTGGAAAAGGTGCTGCGCGCCTGCGCCAGACACGGCGTGGCGGTCGAGATAAATGCCCATCCGTGGCGGCTGGATCTGGACTGGCGCTGGCACCAGGCAGCCCTCGACTTAGGCTGCATGATGAGCATCAATCCCGACGCTCACTCGATCCGCGAGCTCGACCACATGCACTGGGGCGTAGAGATGGCGCGCAAGGGCGGCGTGCCGGCCGACCGGGTCCTGAACGCGATGTCGCTGGCACAAATCCAGGAGCATCTCAGGCGCCGCCGGCGGGCGTTGGCGCGTGCCGCCTGACGTTCGCTCCGAAGAGGACGATGCTTAGGCCTGTTGCTCGACGGCTCAATGGATTGCGGCGCTTCGGATTGCGGCTACTCAAATCCCGGGCCCGGTGGTCATGGATTGATGGCGCGGCACGGAGCGGCGCGAAAACGCGATGGCCAGTGTCGTGGAAGAGCGATGGAAGAGCCTTCCCCGGGCCGAGCCCAGGCTCGCGCCATTAGGAATCGGCCCGAATTTTTTTTGAACCCCCTTGAAACCAAAAACGGTTTTGCTAATTTTTCTGTCGCCACCAGCGCGGTGGCGCCTGGGCGCCTGATGGGCCCGGGCAAGGAGGCGGGCACCGGTCGTGTCCGGTGCCGCTCGTAACCATCTTGCTCTTTGGAGGATTTGGCTATGCGCACTTACGACTTCTCTCCCCTTTGGCGTTCGAGCATTGGCTTCGACCGCCTCTTCGATCTCGCGGAAATGGCCCAGCGAGCCGGCGAGGATAATTATCCCCCCTATAACATCGAACGGCTGGCCGACGACCGCTATCAGATCTCGCTAGCGGTTGCGGGTTTTGCACCCGATGACGTTTCGATCACCGCCGAACAGAACGTGGTCACGATTGAAGGCAGCAAGACCGAGAAGGCCGAGCGCGATTTGCTGTATCGCGGGATTTCGACTCGCAGCTTCAAGCGGCAGTTCAGCCTTGCCGACTACGTGCAGGTGAAGGGAGCCGGTTTCGATAACGGTTTGCTCAAGATCGAGCTCGTCCGGGAAATTCCGGACGCGATGAAGCCGCGTCGGATCGCCATCGACGGCACGGCGCCAGCCAATGTGCAGAAGCTGGAATCGAAAGCGGCTTAAGCCAAATAGTCGGCGCCGCGCGACGAGTCGCGCGGCTGCCGTTTCTTGTCAACGAAAAGGAGGAAAACATGCGGCCGACGACCGCCAACGATAACGTTTTTGACTTCAACGCGCTTCTCCACCCCGGCACCGTATTCGAGCATCCCCGGGATGTCGTGCACCATTGCAACCTGACTCTGGCCGAGAAACGCGCGATTCTTGCTTCCTGGGCATCGGACGCGTCCGCGATAGCGTCCTGCCCTGCCATGCGCGCACCATCGAGCCTGAAAATGCCGGTGTCGATCGACGAGATCCTTGACGCCCTATGTGCTCTCGACGGTGGCCCGCGCACACCTCCCGGCGGAAAACCGTGCCGGCTGCGGTCGACAGAACGTGCGGTCGCGGCTTAAATCATGCGCATGGAGAAGAGAATGTCAGAAGCACCGATGATCGACGAAAATCTCGCCCGTCTGCGGGCCCATCGCAACAATATCCACCGATACCGCCGGCTGCTCGGAACGCAGCTGACAGAATTGGAACGTCACTATATCGAGAGGCGGCTATCAGAGGAAATGGAAGCCGCGAAGCGCCTTTCGACCGAAACCTTCCCGCTTGCTCTGCGCTTGCCGGCGCAACGGTGCGCTGAGGACGATCCGCTGCGCTCACCGAAGGTCTGGAACTGGATTGAGGGTGAACATAGAGCGCCTTCATTACCCGATCGTTCCCAAGCCGCTTAGGGAAGACCTTGCCCGAGTGTTCATGGCCCGAGTGTTCATGCCAGCGTCTAACGTCTAGGCGATACTGGCACACTCGGGAATTACGCCTTTTTCCTCGCCGATATCCGAGCGGGAATTGGTGACGTTGATGATTTAGATATGGGAGTCCTTGATCCTGCTGCCGGCCTTGCGCCGGGCCATGATGCGCCAGGCCTCTTCCTTTAATTCGTCGAGATCGTAATCGTCGCCGGTATTCAGTTTAAGGCGGCCTTGCTCGCAAGCCACGACGTCCTTGTCGCCCAGCCAGAACGTGGCGCCAGTCGGCGTATGGGTAAGCTTGTCGCCGTCAAGCGCGAACTGCTCCTTCATCACCTTCATATGCATGATATCGGTCCTTCAAGTATAAATCACCGCCGGCCACGACCTCCTTCGACGAATTGATCAAGTGGGCCGCGATCGCGATTTCGACCGCCCTCACCGGCCGCGAACCATGCAACCACCGCGCCCAGTAATATCGAAGCGGCGATTGAAAATGCCGCGATGACTGCGCTACGCCGGGACCGAGCGATCGCCGTCCTTGCATTGGCGACAGCGCTGTCAACACGGCGCTCAGCGTCCGGACCGGTTAGCCCGGTAACCCCGCTTACAAGCTGCACCAGATAGGTGCGGTCTTCAGCCGCAACGCCGCTGTGGCTGGAGGACGTCAACAGAATGCGGCCGGCTTCTGCACGCTCCTGGGTGGTTTCCGTGTTGGGATTCCGGCGCGCCGGACGAAACAGGCGATCCAGCTCGTAGCTCAACAGCGGCTCGGCAGCGCTGGTGGTTGGTGCGGCGTATACGGAAGCAGAAGGGGTACGGCTGAGGGTGGCGCCTCCAACGAGGGCGGTGATGAGAACCGTTAGCACCACCGCGATGGCCCAGGCGGCCAAGCCATGGACACCGTACCTGTGCTCGATGTCAGCGGTATCCGTCGCGTCTGCGTTGGCTTGGATACGGCCGGCGGCATAGCCGCCTAGGCCGAAACTGATCAGGGCCACCAAGATCAGGTAAATGCCCGACAACAGCCAAAGGGCAACCGAGGCATCGCGCCAAGTCGGCGCGGTGGACGCCACTCCCAATCCGAGGGCAATTCCGAAGGCAATCAGGGTCGTTGAAAACGCCGTTGCGATCAGCGCTCCTGCGACCGCGGGCGTCCATGCCAGATAATTCGAAGGCGGGATTTCGCCGGGGTAGGTCGGTTGTTCTTCGACAATGACGGTCATGAGCGTACTCAACGCAGCCCGAAGAAGGAAAGGATGGCGAGGATCACCACGATCAATCCAACAAGATAAATAAGCTGGTGCATATCGATCTCCCTTATTAGCTGCAAATGGCCGCATGCTTCCGCGCGGTGTCCGGCGCATCGCGTTGCTCTGCATTCTTCCAGACACACAATTCGGCAACAGGAGGCCAGTTCCAAACGATCGATCGCAAAGACGCCGCTTTCAGTCGACTTCTTTTGCGCGACGCTAGGATTTTACGGAAAAGAATATGAAACGGGCGACGTCAGGGCTCGCCTTTGCCATTGCGATTGGTGAAGCGGGCATTTCCAAGACCGGTGCCGATCGTCAATACGCCCCAACGCTTCACGTCTTGCATGAAGGGCACCTCGGATAGACCTTGCACCACGCCGTCGTTGTGCATGACCACGACCGTGTCGTGCTCGCCGATCTGGGGGATCGCTCCGATGAGACTTCCCGGCAGATTGAACTTGCTGCTCTCCCAATTGCCCGGCAGATTCTGGGCGCCTTTTTTGATCGAACCGTTGCTCTCGATGACGCCTGGGCAAGCGACGCCGATGAACGGCGCGAGTTTAAATCCCTCCTCTTCCGCCCTAACGATCAGATCTTTAAGCATCTTGACAAGGCGCTTGACGGCGATCTCACGGGTTGGTTCGTCATCGGCATGACGCCACAGCTCGGGTTCCCACACGCACGCCTTGGAGAGGTCTGATGCCTTCTTGCGACGCGTTTCCACGACGCCGCAGCGGATGTTCGTGCCTCCGATGTCGACGGCAAGGATGGAATCGTGAGCTTCGAAAATCCAGGAAGGAGCGAGATGTAACGCGCCGACAAGACCCGCGTCGTCCGGGTGACGATGGATCGGCAACATCTCAACTTTGAAGTTCTCGGCCTTGAGCAGAATTTCGGCGCGCGCAATGGCGAGTTCGCCGAGCCGGCTGTCGCGAAAGCCGCCGCCCACGGCGATGCGCTCGGTCTTGTCCCAGGCCTTGGTTTTGAGGAACCGGCGCGTTACGTGGACGAGGTCCTGCGCGAAATCCTCGACGGCGCTGTGCACGACTGCCGAAGCTTCGCTGTCGTCACCGACCAACGTAGCGTCAAGTTCTTTCTTGCTGATATTTTCGGAAGGCTTCTTCCCGAATGGGTCTTCGCCAGATTTGCGCAGCGGCTTCCGCCACTCTTCGAGAGTTTCCAGGAAGGCGGCTTTGCTGGCGCGGTCCCCGAGGAATCCTTCCTCATCCTTCAGTTCGAGATTGAAGCTATCGATCTCGACCCACGGCAGGCGGGAAGCGCCGTGAGCGGCGATACCAGTGGTCGTGATCGTTTCGTCCGTCATCCTAAGCCTTAAAGAAGCCGCGGGGCAACTCGGCCGCTTGCATTCAACACGCGCCGCCGACCACGGTTCCTCCCCTGCTCGGGCAAGCCTTCCGCCGGCCATTTTGGTTCTGCCCAAGGTCTCATCTCGCATGGAACATGCCGGTGGCCTGCGGCGTTCCATTGCCATTACAAAAGGAGAGATCGAATGGGAATCTTCACAAAGGACATTAAATCTATGGAAGACCTGCTGATCCATGGTCTGCAGGACATCTACTACGCCGAACAGCAAATCATCAAATCGCTGCCCAAGATGATCGACAAGGCGACCAACCGTGACCTCGTCGCCGGCCTGAAAGCCCATCTCGAAGAAACTAACAAGCAGGTCGAGCGGCTTCAAAAGGCGTTCGAAAAGCTCGGCAAGGAAGCCAGCGGGACGCAGTGTCCGGCCATCGACGGAATCATCAAGGAAGCCGACGAGGTCGCCGGCGAGATCGAGGACAAGGCCGTACTTGATGCCGCCATCGTCGCTGCGGCTCAGGCCGTCGAGCACTATGAGATCTGCCGCTACGGGACGTTGATAGCCTGGGCCGAGGAACTCGGCCATGACGAGATCGTGCGTTTCCTCACCACCAATCTCAATGAGGAGAAGGCCGCGAACACCAAGCTCAACACGGTGGCCCTCCGCAAAGGCGTCAACGCGAAGGCTTCGACCGCGGCGTGATAAGCGTCGCCTCAGCGGCTCCGTCGAATCTCGGAGCCGCTGCCTTGCTCGGTCCGTACTCTCCACACTGAGCGCGTCTTGCGGCGTAGGTGCCAAGCCGCTATTGAGACGGCCAGCCAGGCACACGATGCGCCCGTGAAGGCGGTCGCAACGCTGGTTTCCGCCGTCAACGAAAAGACGATCGCAAAGGCCAGCATGCCTATCGCGCCCAGCGCGGCGCCGGCCGCGTCGACCGCGGCCGCCAATTGCCCGCGGCGCCCGCCGGTGAGACCCGCTTCGCGCTTTCGGCGGATTTCATGCTTCTCGATGAGGGTGGCACTCGCGCAAAAGATGGCCGGAAGGGCGAGGAAGAGACCTCCGATGAACGCTCCGTAGCGGCTGCTGACCAGGCCGGTGAATACGGTCGCAGCGCCCCCGAGCGCGAAGCGGATCAGGTATTCGTACCAGCGCCCCTCCTTGAGAGATGACGGCGAAAAGCGGATCGGAGTCATGCCTGACCTCCGGTGAACATCAGCAGTCCGAACGCGACCATCACCCAGACGATCAGCGACAGCAAGGTAGCCGTAACCGCCCGCAGCTTCGCGCGGACAAGGAGGTGGCAGACGACGACACTGTAAACGGCGAGCGCAATCGCTCCCGCAATCATCGCCTGGGTTTGCGAGACGGCGTAGTCGGCCCCGTGCTGATAGACCGCGATTCCAAGCGTGGCGAGCGCGACTGAGGGTGCCGCTCCGAACAGGCCGGCGAAGCTCTTTGGACGCAGAAGATCTCCCAGCATCGCGAAGGCCGATACGACCGCACCCCCGACGAGAAAGCGGATCACATACTCCGTCATTTCGCTCCCTTCCAGAGTTTCGAGAGTGGCCCGCCAGTCCCGTAGACCGGGTCCTTGCGCGGCACCGGCACCTTCGGAATGGTCTTTAGTGCCTGCGGACGGTCCTCGACGGTCGTGCATTCGTCATAGGTGCCGGTCGGCGGGTAGGCTCCGATGACGAGGAACTCATCGCCCGCTGAAAGGCACTGGTGGCCCGTGCCAGCAGGCAGGATGACCACGTCGCCGGCCTTCAACGTGAAGATCCTTCCCTTTTTGCCGCCGAACCGGACACGACCTTTGCCCCGCGCGACGCCAAGCGCTTCATGGATTCGGGAGTGATAGTGCACGTAATCGTAGATGCCGTCGCGCCAGGTGTCTCCCCAGCCGTTCGCTTCGAACAGGTCTTCGAGCACGGCCGCGGGGTCTTGGCGGTCATCGAACGCGACAGCTTTTCGATAGATGATCAGCGGCCAGCGCGGATGATTTGGGACGAGACCATCGTCCTTGAAACGGACCTTGTGGGACTTTCGCACTCGCGCGAGGTCCATGGCCTTCCGCTTGCCGGGGCGTCGAAGACCGGTTGCGCGCTCCGCGTATCCCTTCAGGTCTTCAAGGGTTGGCATGATCGTCCTCCGTTGAAGTGCCGCCCAGGTAACCAGTCCAAAGCCGGAGGGCCCGTTCGAGAACCGCACCCAGCGCGAAGCCCGCGACGACATCGCTCGCCCAGTGCGCCAGAACCACGATGCGCGTAAGGGACAGTCCTACCGCAAACGCCCGGATCGCCCGGCGGGGGCCGGTCGGCAACGCGCCGGCGGCCGATGCCAAGGCTCCCATGTGCAGCGCATGGCCGGAAGGAAAGGCATCCTGACTTTTGCCGGAAAACGGAACGCCATGGAGATGCCCGATGACCGTTCGGCGGTCCGGCCGGGTCTGGTCGAACACAAGTTTCAAACCATGGGGCAGCAGCGAGGCTACGACCGTGACGAGCAGAGCATGGTTGCCGGTGCGCCGCAGGGGCTCAGCGCACCCGCGCGAGGCAAGCCAGCCAGCGGCTGCCAAGATCAGAAGGACCTTCTCGTCGGCGCCCCACGTCAGAGCGCGGGCCACCTGCTCCGGAGCCGGCGC
>Ga0137412_10003047_pt1 | contig 13375 bp, 11 predicted proteins | sample CZODoug2_1_16fun_FD_122160 | JGI IMG/M metagenome (GOLD analysis project Ga0137412, IMG submission 122160) | Vadose zone soil fungal communities from Angelo Coast Range Reserve, California, USA - CZODoug2_1_16fungal (Hybrid Assembly) | ecosystem: Environmental > Terrestrial > Soil > Vadose zone... | reverse complement strand
TGCCGCGTCCACCGCACCCCTCCCCGCGTCCGTGACGATCATGATACGCCCCTCTGGTGGGGTGGGATGCGAGAGTTCTAGATTTGATTTGGGTCAGAGGGAACAAATATTTTTCGGAAAATCCGAAAGAAAAGACTCGACACGCCTGTCAGCAAACCGCCCGACGGGCAAATCAATGGACCGAGCCGTTCGACCCGCGACGCAGAAATTCCAGGTTTATCGCGCTGCAGAGCGGCTCGTTAGGAAACCGCGCTTTTGTGACTTGTCGATCGCGTCGAACAACGTCCGCTGTCCGAGCCAAAGCCGACGTTACTTCAGGTGACCGGACTGCAGCCAGCTTTTGACCCACAACAGACTTTGTTCACGTGGCCCCATGCTCCACGAGAAGGCGCAAAATCTCTTTCTGCTGCGCCTTCGCTTCAGCAGATCCTGAACCACCGCGACCGGTGTTCTGAGTTGCGAGAAGCAGCGGTGTCGAGCCGTTCCTGTTGGGGGCGCGCGGGTCAGCGCCGCCATCAATGAGCGCCCTTACGGCCGCGGAGCAGCGATTGCGCACGGCACGGTGCAACGGAGTGACGCCGCTCTTGTCGACCGCATTCGGGTCGGCGCCAGCCCCGATGAGCCTGGCAATGATCTTCGTCTGGGCACTCGGATTCCATGCAGGCAAGCCAGGCCCACCATCAACAGCATAGTGAAGGGGCTCCGCGCCGCGTCTGTTCCTCGCGCGAACGTCCGCGCCCCTGGCGATCAGCTCCTCAGCGATGCGTATTTGATATGCCGCTGCCGCGATATGCAGGGCGGTATCGCCCTCGTACATGTAGTGCAGGATCTGGTCGAAAAAGTTCTGTTTGGCGGCTTGCCGAGTCGCGCCATGAGCAGCGCGTTCTTTTGCCAGTAGCGGCGAAGCATCAAGCAGTCTGATGGCTGTCGCGCTGTCACCGGAGACGATGGTCTCAACGAAATCCCTGAAAGGGTCAACTTGGATGTTGCCAGACTTCAACTTCTCTCTCCCTAAGACAGGCAAATCACGGAGGCAAAGTCCGCATGAGGCTAACACATCCGACACGGGGACGATGTCGCATGGCACGAACCGGACCAACCGGGCAGGTCTGTTGATGTCCGTTGATCGGGGCAGACCGGAAGTGTCTGGCAGACGGTCGAACCGACGCGATTGACCCTGAACGGACATGCATCGTCCTTGTCTCCGATGGCTTTGTCCGCTTCAATAGCCCGTGACGCTAGGCGTGCTCTGAACGTGTGGAGGGTATTTGAAATGAACCGATCCACGGCAATCAATGCCACCGATGCAATAAGCACATACATTCAGGCAAAGGATACTAACCATCCTCAATTGATGAAGCAGGCCTTCGCGGAAGACTGCGAACTCGAAATGGCCGTAAGAACTGACGCTATCTCGTTCCCAAGCTCAGCAATGGGACTGGAGCAAATTACTCAGGTGTTGATCACAAATTTCGGAGACCAGTACGAGAACGTCCGCACGTTTTGCCTCTCGCGTCCCAATTCAGAGCACCTTCCGCATTTCCGTTGCGATTGGCTGCTTGGGATGTCGGCAAGACAAGGAGGCGCAGTTCGTGTTGGATGCGGACACTATGGTTGGCGTTTTGGTTCCGACGCCGATGGGCGCGTGAAGAAGCTCGCGATCGACATCGAGGTTATGTGCGTGCTTCCGGCAGAGGAATCGGAACCAATCATGCAATGGCTCGCGGCTTTGCCATATCCTTGGTGCTCAAACATTCAAGCGCTCGAAAATATTCCAGCTATTGACGCCCTGCGACCAATCGAAGGTTTCTTAGGCGGACGGTACTGAACAAAATCGGCCAACGTTTGAGAACCACGACCGACAGGCTTCTTATGTCCGGAAAAACTGGCACTTTTGAGACATGCCGACCTACCCTGACGATGTCCGTTTCCGGGGGGAAGACCGGAAGTTATGGGCAGACCAGTCAAAATGACGCGTTTGACCCAATTCAGACATAGGCAAAGTTGGCTGGAATCGGATTATCGGTGCCTAGCTCGCGTTCGCCGTGTTTTCTTGAGCAGGGGACGAAACGCCTTCGACCGCTGTCGTTTGGCTTGAGCGCTGCGCGTTATATTGTTTGTGCGATGTATGAGTAATCGAGCCAACTCTTCAAACGTCTGAAAGGCTTCTATCTTGTGGGTCTTGAGATTGGCCTCGGAAATCCACAGCCAGCAAGCGCCGCAGGACGGGGAGGGCAAAAGAAGGTAGTCTTGGATCGCCTCGTTGTTGGTACCCAGCCTTATGGCGGCGATCCACCCGGTAGGCCATCCCAACCGGCAGCGTAACGTCCAGCGCACACGGCGGCCCTGGTGGTTGCGCCATTTGGCCAACCCAAAGCAGATGCTCACGGAATCGTTGAGCCGCAAACACGCAAGCGAAGGATCGAAGGCGGCTCGTTTGCCTGCCTTCTCAAAGGATTCGCGAAGCTGCGCACCATATCCAAGGCTTAACTCAGTCCAGCGCTGATGGCCTTCAAGATCGTTCCAGTATCTCGTGTTGTTGTAACCGATTAGTCTGTAGACATTTCGAAGCGTGCCAAAGTGCTTCTTATAGGTGGAGGTGGCAGGTAATCCAGGTGTGGCGTCAATGATCTCGGCGCTCAGGCTTCCCTTTTTCATTAGGACTTTGCGCACACGCGCCAACATCTCTTCCTCCGAAATACAGACGCGATACCCATCCAAAATCTTTTTCGCCCGAAGAAATAAATCCCTATCGATAGTTGGCTCGAAACAGCCCTCGCTTCTGATCCAAAGGTCGCTCTGATTTCTGGTCTTCCTTGCTCCTAGCTTTTGAGAGAAGCGATTCCAGACGAGATTGCCGATGTAGGCCTCATTTCGAAGAAGCCCGCACATCAGGTTTCTATTCCACCGCAGCCCGTTCTTTCTCGGTATCCCTCGCCGGTTGAGCTCACGGACGATATCGGCCTGCGATTTCCCTTGAACAAATTCCTCGAAAATCCATCTTACGACCGCGCTTTCATCAGGCGTTCCAGGCCGGACTCGTACACGATCGGTCCTGAGGTATTTGTATTCGCCGGGTCTTAGTATTCCTTTCTGATGAGAATTCTCATCCACGGCAAATCGCTCTAGACCATAGCCGACTTGGCCGCCCATTTTAAATCCGAGCCTCGCCATGCGAGACGCTGCGGCATGAACTTTGACCGATAACTCGCGGCTGAATTCGGCCGCCATGACTCTCTTGATATTCTTCACGATACTCGAAATCAGGCTTCCGTCGTTGTCGAATTCCTCCGCGCAGTAAGCAACTTTGATTCCCGCCTGTCTGCAGGTGAACTCGTAGTGCGCACTCTCATCAATGTCCTGAAAGCGTCCCCAGCGGCTAACATCATAGACCAGCACGTGACCGAAATCGGTATGGCCAGATCGGATGTCCTCTATCAGTTGGGTTAGACCCATCCTGTTCTTGATCTTGAGCCCGCTCTCGCCTTCGTCGCGATAGGTGCAGACGATGGTAAGCCCGTGCATTTGCGCATACGCGGCGATCACCGCAGCCTGATTTGCGATTGAGTAGCACTGGTAGTTTGTGGACATCCGCACATATTGTGCCGCGCGATGCATCTTCTGTGACTGAGGTAACCTATCTTTATGGACGACAAGCGCGTTTGTCATGGCACTCCTCCCACGCAGCAATGATCTAACCGCGCACCGGTCAAGCTCAAAGCGGTACCAAGTACCGGAGCGCCGTCAGGGCAACGGAGAATATTAGTGGTGGTGAATTTTGACGGTCTATCGCCTTTAAGATGTGAGCAGCTACTTTGCAGCCGCTCCAGGACAGGGTCACTGACAGAGTTCACCTCACTTCCGCGTTGTGAAGGTTTTCGGATGCCGGCCCATGATGATGGCGCCACGCGCAGCGGGGCCGGCGTCCGCAAACCTGCAAGGGAAGCGTCGGACATCCTCGAAGCTCGCCGTGTCGGGCGATCGGCCGAGGAACGCAGCAAAATCCTTGATGGTGCGGATGTAGCCTTGCTGGGTCTTTGGCGCTAACTTGCGGATCGTCATGTCTTCGATCAGGCGCCGGCGTAACGGGCTCATGGCCTCGTCGGTCATGGGGATGCTCCTGTCTTGAATGAAGGTTGCCAATCCCTCATCTCAAGACAGGACGCCCTGTCGCGCTATCCTGCTGGCTGTGTCGCCTGCCGCAGCGCTCTACCGCGCGAGCGGTTTAGTCCATTGACCCCAAAGCGGACATCGGACGGGCCAGTTGGCAAGACCACCCTGGCTGATCCGCCCCTTCCGGAATGACGGTCTGGCCCGATAAGATGCCTTCTTGACCCTGGAGGCGGATATGGCGCGGCCATCAAGAACGGGCGGCAAGGCGAGCGAGGCGAAAGCCCGCAACGCAAGCGCAGCAAAGGGCCGCAAGACCACCACGACCAAGCGCCCCATTGCTCCAACGGCCACCCGAGTTAAGCGTCCTTCGGTCTCCGGTCCGAGCAAAGACCTGAAGGAAGCCCGCGAGCAACAGGCGGCGACAGCCGAGATATTGAAGGTTATCGCCAGTTCGCCGTCTGACGTACAGCCAGTGTTCGAGGCGATCGTCGGGAGTGCCAAGCGGTTGCTCGGCGGCCATACGTCCGCACTGTACCGCATCGTCGACGGCATGCTCCATGAGGGGGCTTTTACACCCTTAAATCCCGAGGCCGACGAAGCCCTGAGGCGCTCATTTCCGGTGCCAACCTCGGAATATCCCCAGCTCGCATTGATCGAGAAGGGCGAGTCGTTCCAGTTTGCCGACACCGAAAAAGACGCACCCGAAATCCAGACCAGGGTCGCCCGCGCACGCGGTTTCCGCAGCATCCTCCTGACACCACTGATACACAACGGAACGACGATCGGGCTGGTGACGGTCACGCGCGCGGAGACCGGCTCTTTCGCCGATCATCACGTCCACCTGATGAAGACCTTTGCCGATCAGGCCGTGATCGCCATCGAAAACGCGCGGCTGTTCAACGAGGTGCAGGCACGCATGCGCGATCTCATGGAGGCGCTGACTTACCAGACCGGCAGCAGCAACATCCTCAGTGTGATCGCATCCTCCCCCACCAATGTCGCTCCGGTCCTCAAAGCTATTGTCGACAGCGCCTGCGAGCTTTGCGAGGCCTATGATGCCGTCGTGTTGCTGAAGGACGGCAACGACCTTCGTTACAGCGCGCACCACGGGCCGATACCGATAGGTCTGGAAAAATCGCCGATCAATCGGAACTGGGTGACCGGACGCGCGGTCGTCGACAAGGTGCCAATGCATGTACACGATTTGCTCTCCGCCGAAGGCGATCAATTCCCACAAAGCAGGGAGACGCTCGCCCAACAGGGCCATCGCACGGTTCTAAGCGTTCCATTGCTGCGCGAGGGCCAAAGCATCGGAGCTATTACGCTGCGCCGCTTTGAGGTTAACCCGTTCAGCGACAAGCAGATCGGCATGTTGCAGACCTTCGCTGACCAGGCCGTGATCGCCATCGGCAACGTCCGGCTGTTCGACGAGGTGCAGGCGAAGACCCGCGACCTCACGGAGTCGCTGGAGCAGCAGACAGCGACCTCGGAAGTTCTTGAGGTAATCAGCTCATCTCCGGGCGAACTGCAGCCGGTATTTCAGAAGATGCTGGAGAATGCGACTCGCGTCTGCGAGGCAAATTTCGGCATTATGAATCTATGGGACGGTGAACAATTCCATAGCGTTGCGGATCACAATATTCCGCCCGCGTTCGCAGCTTACCGGGAGCAGACGGCACTTCGGCCGCATCCCGATAGTTCGCTCGCCGCCGTCGTCAGGACGCATCAGGCAGCCCAGGTTCATGACATCAGGGAAAGTCCGGGTTATCTTGCCGGTGTTCCCATGGTGGTCAGGATCGTCGATGTCGCCGGTGCGCGAACTCTCATGGTCGTTCCCATGTTGAAGGAAGACGAGCTGGTGGGCGCGATCACGATCTTTCGCCAGGAAGTTCGTCCCTTTACCGACAAGCAGATCGCATTGGTCGAAAATTTCACGAAACAAGCCGTGATCGCCATCGAGAACACGCGGCTGCTCAAGGAATTGCGCTCCCGCACCGACGATCTGAGCGAATCGCTGCGACAGCAGACCGCGACCGCCGACGTGCTCAAGGTCATCAGCCGCTCGGCATTCGACCTGCAGAACATTCTCGATACCCTCATCGAGTCTGCCGGCCGCTTATGCGCCGCGGATAGAGCAGCCCTCATCCACCAAAAAGGGGAAATCTATGTCAGGGCGGCTTTGCACGGGTTTCCGAGCGAAGCAGTCGTCGCGATGAAAAACGTCGCCGTTGACATGAACTCTGCCTCCATCGCGTCTCGCGCGTTGCGCCAATGCGCGGTCGTTCAGGTGGCGGATGTCAATACCGACCCCGATTATCCAAAAACGGCGGCTCAAACTCTAGGCGGTGTTCGCACGGTACTCAGCGTTCCTCTTTTGCGGGAAGGGCGGCCAATTGGCGCAATCACGTTGAGCAGAACTCGGGTCGATCCGTTTACGCCGAAACAGATCGAGCTGATCCGGACCTTCGCCGACCAGGCGGTGATCGCGATCGAGAACGTCCGCCTGTTCGACGAGGTGCGGGCGCGCACCCGGGAACTCGCCGCTTCGCTTGACGAGTTGCGCGCCGCGCAGGACCGGCTGGTGCAGACCGAAAAACTTGCTTCCCTCGGCCAGCTCACCGCCGGCATCGCGCATGAGATCAAGAATCCGCTCAATTTCGTCAACAATTTCTCCGCGCTGTCGGCGGAGCTGACCGATGAGCTGAATGATGTACTGAAGCCCGCGGCGCTTAGCGAAAAAATCCGGGGGGAAGTCGACGAACTCACTAAAACGCTCAAGGACAATCTCGAAAAGGTCGTCCAGCACGGCAAGCGCGCCGACTCCATCGTCAAGAACATGCTGCTGCATTCGCGCGAAGGCACCGGCGAGCGGCGGACGGCTGATATCAATGCGCTGCTGGAGGAGAGCCTCAACCTCGCCTATCACGGCGCGCGCGCCGAGAAAGCGGGATTCAATATCACGCTGCAACGCGACTTCGACGTGGACGCGGGCGCGGTCGAGCTGTTTCCGCAGGAGATCACCCGCGCTTTCCTCAACCTGATCTCGAACGGGTTTTATGCGGCAACCAGGCGCAAGGCGGAGAATGGCGATGAGGGCTTTGAGCCGATCCTGCGCGCCACCACGAAGAATCTCGGAAGCACGGTGGAAATCCGCATCCGCGACAACGGCACCGGCATCCCGGCCGAGGTGAAGGAGAAGATGTTCAACCCGTTCTTCACGACCAAGCCGGCGGGCGAAGGCACCGGGCTGGGGCTGTCGATGAGCCACGACATCATCGTCAAGCAGCACGGCGGCGCCATCGATGTCGCAACAGAACCCGGGCAGTTCACCGAGCTTACGATCGTGTTGCCGCGCACGGCCAATTCCTCGAACAAGATTAAAAGCCCGGCGTGAGCGTTCTGGTTGTGGTGAGCGACCCAGCCTCTCGCCTCACCTGCACAATGCGCATTGACTAGCATCGGATGCCACGCCCATAATCCTGTAATGTGAGGGGCTTCAAGCACGTAGCGGCCACGCAAGTGCGTGACGGCTTGGGCGGGCACAGGGCGGGAAAACGGGCTTGTCGGCATCGCGGCGTCCCATGTTCGGCGAGCAACAGCGTTTCGTGCTGCTTCTGATTGCGCCGGCCGCGCTATTGATGCTGCTGTTCCAGGTGGTGCCGATCGTGATCGGCGCCAACGCCAGCTTTCGCGACTGGGCGCTCTACAATCCCAAAAAAATCTGGGTTGGGTTTGCCCATTATCACGCCGTAATCACCGATCCCGCGTTCCTTTACGTGGTGCTGCCCAACACCTTCGTGTTCATGATTTTGAGCGTGGCCGGCGCGCTGGTCGCAGGGCTGGCGCTGGCGCTCTTGCTCAACCGCCCCTTCGCCGGGCAGAAGGTGGTACAAACGATCCTGCTGGTGCCACTGATGGTGGCGCCCGTGATCGCCGCGATCATGATCCGCTGGATCTTCAATGACCAGTTCGGCATCGTCAACGTGGTGCTGGAAGCGCTCGGCTTCGAAGGGCAGCCGTGGCTGGTGCAGCGCTGGAGCGCGTTCGGCATCATTTTGCTGACGGACATCTGGCTGTGGACGCCGTGGTTCACGCTGCTTCTGCTCGCCGGCCTGCAAAGCCTGCCGAAGGAACCGTTCGAGGCAGCCGCGATCGACGGCACCACCACCTGGCGGGTGTTCCGGTTCCTGACGGTGCCGATGCTGAGCCCGGTGATCGTCGTGTGCGTGGTGATCCGCGCCATCGACGCCTTCCGCACTTTTGACATCGTGTGGACGCTGACCGGCGGCGGGCCCGGCCGCTCGACCGAACTGTTCAGCCTTTATGCTTACGTGCACGCCTTCCTCAATCTCGATCTCGGCCGCGGCTCGGCCGCCGCGATCATCGGCGGGCTGATCATCCTCGTGATCGGCGTGGCGCTCTATCGCCTCGTCGACCGCATCGCAAAGGCTTAAAGCCGATGCCGATGGTGACCCGCCCCCATTTGCTGCCGGGCCTGCCCAAATGGAGCCGCAAGACGCTGTTCGCGCTGGCGCTGTTCGGCATCTGCTTTGCGTTCGCCTTTCCGGTGCTGTGGCTGATTTTGACGTCGCTGCGACCGGAGTCCGGCGTCTATTACGTCCATCGCGGCACGGAATTCACGCTCGGCAGCTTCGCCGAGGTGCTACGCGACGACCGGATCGTGGGAGCCTTCCTCAACAGCGCGCTGATTGCTACGCTGGCGACCGTGTTCTCGCTATTGGTGACGGTATCGAGCGGCTACATGCTGTCGCGGTTCACAGGTCCCGCGTCGCGGATCTGGTTCGGTACCATCTACGTGTTCCGCTGCGTGCCCTATATCTCCTGGGTGCTGCCGCTGTACTTCGTCACCCAAAGCTGGGGCATCTACGACACCTATACCGGGCTGCTGCTCCCGCATGTCGCGGTGCATATCTGCTTCTTCTCATGGCTGATGAAGGGATTCTTCGACGGCATCGATCCGTCGATGGAGTATGCCGCCATGATCGACGGCTGCACGCGATGGGGCGCCTTCATCCGCGTCGCGGTGCCCTCGGCGCTACCGGGGATCGCAGCGCTTGCTGTGCTATGCTGGCTGTTTACCTGGAACGAATTCCTGTTCGCGCTGATCCTGACCGGCAACCGCGTGCCGATGATCACGGTGGTGATGGCGCAGTTCGTCACCGAGATGGGATTGCGCTGGAACCTGATGGCGGCAACGGCTGTGATGGCGCTGGTGCCGGCCTTCCTGATCGCGCTGTTCGGGCAGAAATATGTGATCCGGGGTCTGCGTATCTGAAAGAAGAAGGCCGAGGGAACAACACCAAGATAAAAACGACGGAGGAAATGATGCAACAACTGACAAGACTGGCGATGGCGGCGAGCGTGGCGTTGGTCGCCACGGCAGGAAGCGCCGCCGCACAGGTGACGGAACTGCGGATCGGCTACCAGCCGAGCCCGATCCAGGACGCCTCGATCGCGATGTTCGAGACCTGGGGCGCCAAGAACGGCGTCAAGATCGTCAAGGTGCCGAATTCCTACGGCGTCTATGTCGAGAAGATGACGGCGTCGCTGACCTCGAACGCCGATCAGTACGACGTGATCTGGCACAACGACGACTGGGGCCAGACCTGGGCGCATCTGCTGGAGCCGACCGACGACGTCGCCGCCAACAAATATGCCGACAAATGGAGCATGGCGCCGGTGGTGTTCGCCAACGCGCAAGGCCAAAATACCGTGGTGCCGATGGGCCAGACGTTTAGCGTGTTCTTCTACCGCTCCGATCTGGTCAAGCCGGAGGAAGTGCCGAAGACGCTGGAACAGCTCGTCACCATGAGCAAGAAGCTGCAGGCGGACGGCAAGGTCAAGTTCGGCTATGTCGCCGGCATGGCGATGAACCACACCTGGTTCAGCTGGTTCTGGTCGATGTGGGGCAACAATTGCGACGTGCTGCTGCCGCCCTACGAGCGCGATAACAAAAAGCTCGCCGAGAACGGCTGGAAGTCCGGCCTGACCGAGCCGTGCATGCAGCAGACCGTCGAATACTGGTGGGACGCGATCAACACCCACAAGATCGTGCCGCGCGGCATGCCGGCCTACGACCGCAACGAGGCCAATGCCGTGTTCATGGCCGGCGATGCCGCCTTCACCGTCGCCGACTCCTTGTGGTGGGGCACGTTCAACGACCCCGCCAAATCGAAGATCGCCGGCAAGGTGGCCGCCGCGCGCTTCCCGCTCGGACCCAACCGCACAAAACCGTTTGCCTGGGACGACATCTGGGGCTGGGCGATCCCGAAATCGATCGCGCCGGAGCGAAAGAAAGTAGCCAAGCAGATGCTGGAAGCGATGATGCTCGACGAGGAAGGCCAGACAAAACTCTGGAAGGCGACCGGCGCGCCGCCGCCCAACACCACCTTCTGGCCAAAGATCGCCGCGGCAGATCCGTTCATGGCACTCTTGAAGGAGTCGGTGCTCGACTCCCCCGACAAGGTACGCGGCGCCTATTACTTCCCGCAATGGCCCGCCGTGCACAAGGCCTTCAACGACACGGTCACCAAGGCCGTCACCGGCAAGCGCGAGGACATCGCAAAAGTGCTCGCCGACGGCGCGCCGCTGGTCAGCAAGGCCGCGCAATAATCGAGAACGAAAAGCCCGCCGCGGATCTCGCGGCGGGCTTGTTCCGGACATCAAGTTAACGACGGCGGGCAATGGCAGCGATCTCACTTAGCAAGCTCAACAAGCATTATGGCTCGCTGTTCCACGCGGTAAAGGACGTCGATCTCGAGATTGCCGACAAGGAGTTCGTGGCGCTGGTCGGCCCGTCCGGCTGCGGCAAGTCGACCACGCTGCGCATGATCGCGGGGCTCGAGGACATCACGAGCGGCGATATCCGGATCGGCAGCCGGATCGTCAACTACCTGCCGCCGCGCGACCGCGACGTCGCCATGGTGTTCCAGAATTACGCGCTCTACCAGCACATGAGCGTGTACGACAATCTCGCCTTCGGCCTGCGCAACAAAAAAGCCCCGGAAGCCGAGATCAAGACCGCGATCGATCGCGCGGCGGGGATGCTCGGCCTGCACGAATTGTTGCAGCGCAAGCCCAAGCAACTATCCGGCGGCCAGCAACAGCGCGTGGCGCTCGGCCGCTGCATCGTGCGCAATCCGCAGGTGTTTTTGTTCGACGAGCCGCTGTCGAACCTCGACGCAAAGCTGCGCGCGCAGATGCGCATCGAGATCAAGCGCCTGCACGCGGAAATTCCGACCACGTCGGTGTTCGTGACGCACGATCAGGTCGAGGCCATGACCTTGGGCGACCGGGTCGTGATCATGCGCGACGGCCGAATTCAGCAGATCGGCACGCCGCTCCAGGTCTATGGCAAGCCCGCCAACAAGTTCGTGGCCGGTTTTATCGGCGCGCCGGCAATGAATTTTATCGAGGTCACCGTGCGCGCTGAAGCAGGCTCAACGGCGGTCGAGGCCGCAGGGTTGAAACTGACGCCCAACGCGGCCGAAGCGCGCGCCCTCTCCGCCCACAACGGCCGAAACCTGATCATGGGGATGCGGCCGGAGCATCTCGTGCTCGGCGAAGGCGCGCCGGGCCTTTCCTTCAATGCCCGCGTCGAAGTCGTCGAACAGCTCGGCTCGGAAATCCTGCTCGAGACCGCCGTCGGCACCACCAGCATCACCGTTGCCCGCGTGCCCGCGGAGACCAGAGTCGCGCGCGGCGATCAGGTCCGCGTCTCCGCCCAGCCTGGCCGACTGCATTTTTTCGACCCGGAGACCGAGCTGCCGGTTTTGGGGTAACAACCCGCCTCCCCGCATTTTGCGACGCCAGCGCCCGTCGCGGATTGCGCCACGGCTGCGTAATACTGCCGGTCGACACCGCGGCTCATCGCCTCGAGCGCTTGCCGTTGATTTAAAGCCGTTGACTCCATTTTTTGAAGCAAGTACTATAAAAAATGTAGTGTAGTGGAGTCGTCGATGACAATCGCATCCGACGTGGCTCGCCCGGCGAGCGTCCGAAGCTTTTGGCTTGGCGTGGCGGCCTACCTTGTCCCCAGCTTCCCGATCGCCTTTGTCTGGCACCTCGTCCTGTTCGAGCAAAAATACCACGCGCTCGGGATATACCGCGATGACCCGATCATCCCGTTCGGATTGGCTTCGATGGTTATCCAAGGCGTGATCTTCTCCTGGGTCTATCCCCGCGTGTTTGCCGGCAATCGCGCGTCGATCCTGAAGGACGGGCTGCTCTACGGGCTCGGTGCCGGCCTGCTATCGTGGTCGTTCACGACACTCGCCGTCGCGGCAAAACATCCGATAACTTCGATTTCGGACTACCTGGTTCTGGAAACCGGCTTCACGATCCTGCAGTTCCTGATCGTCGGACCGTTGATCGCGCTGGCCTGGCGAAAATGATGCGGAGCATGAGCGAAACGATTTCGCGGGGATGAGCAACCACTATCCCCAATTTTGCGCGCTGGCGCGGGCCGCGGAAATCATCGGCGAGCGCTGGACGCTCTTGATCATCAGGGAGCTTTTGCTTGGACCGAAACGATTTGGCGATCTTCTCGATCATCTTGACGGCATGAGCCCGAGCTTGCTGACGGCGCGCCTCACCGCCCTGATCGACTGCAATGTGGTCCGCCGGATCACGCTCCCGAGGCCGGTCAATGCCCAGCTTTATGAACTGACCGAGATCGGATGGGAGATTCAGCCGGCGATCCGGGAATTGATCCGCTGGGGCGGCCGCTTTCTGTTTCCTCCGGTGCCCGGCGACACGTTCGAGCCGGACTGGGTTCTGCTCGGTCTTGAGGCCATCGCGAAACGCACGCCGGTGCCCGCCTTGCGCGTCGGTCTTGTCGTCACGCACGGCAAAAAATCGGCCGACTTTACCGTGGCCGGCGGCCAGAGCGGAACAACCATCCGGAAAAGCATGACCGACTGCAAGGCGACGCTGCAAGCGCCGTTCGATGCCGTGCTCCAGATCGTCGGAATGAGCGTCTCGCTTCAGGACGCGATCAAGGCGAACCGCGCCAGGATCAGCGGCTCCATGGCCCTCGTTCGCAAGCTGCCACTTCTGTTCGACCTCGCGGAACGGCGGCGCGAACCGCCATCGGCAAATTGAAACTGTCCCAACCAACCAAAAGGAGTCGATCGTGAAGAAATATGTTCTGTTGCATTACGGGTTTGAAAAGCCCACCCCGGAGATCATGGCCGCCTGGGGCAAATGGTTCGAGGCGACGAAAAGCCATATCGTCGACATG
>Ga0137412_10003044_pt1 | contig 13383 bp, 16 predicted proteins | sample CZODoug2_1_16fun_FD_122160 | JGI IMG/M metagenome (GOLD analysis project Ga0137412, IMG submission 122160) | Vadose zone soil fungal communities from Angelo Coast Range Reserve, California, USA - CZODoug2_1_16fungal (Hybrid Assembly) | ecosystem: Environmental > Terrestrial > Soil > Vadose zone... | reverse complement strand
CGCGTTGGTCGCGGTGGCCTATGCGCTGTGCCTGGGCCGTACCGGCAAGATCCGGCCGCGGCCCCTGGCGCTGCTGGTGGCGGCCTTCGGTTTCCTCACCGTCTACCTGATGCCGTTCGCCAAGTACCCGGCCAACCCGCCGGCCATCGGGCACTCGGAAACCATCCGGGCCCGCGGGTCGCTGTTCCTCACCGTGATGCTGGTCGGCCTGGTGGCCGCCGTCCTCGCGGTGGCCATCGGGCAGCACCTGGCCAAGCGGTTCGGTTCGTGGAACGCGAGCCTGCTGGCCGGCGGCGGATTCCTCGCCGTGATGATCGTGCTCTTCGTCGCGCTACCGCCGTTGGGGCACCTGCACGCGAACGTCGCCGAGTACGGACGGCAGCGCACCGAAACGCCACTGCCGTTGAAGGACGCCAACGGCACCATCGTGTTCCCCGGCTTCCCGGCCGACGTGCTGGCCGAATTCCGGGTGTACTCGGTGGCCGCGCAATTGATCCTGTGGTCGGTGATCGGCATCGTGTTCGCCCCGCTCGCCGAGCGGGTGGTCAGCGGGAAGCGCGCGGGGCCCGCGGCGCAGCCGGAGTTCGTACCGGCCGCGCATTGAGCACGCAGTCCCCGCACAGCCCGGCGCCGGGCACGCGGTAGTACAGACAGCAACTGTTGCGTCGGAAGCCGGCCGGTTCGTATCGGCCGGCTTCCGTCATTGTCGGCTGCGCGAAAAGCGCGGTACCGAGCGCCTGCACCGCCCCCGGACCGCCCGGTGCAATCTGACGCAGCATCGACAACGCTCCGGCGGTGGCCGAGGCATGGTTCCCCCACAGCACCCGACGGGACACCCCGTGCCCGGCGAAGGAGTCCACCAACGCCGCCGCGGGTCCGCCGGTCAGCGCCTCGGCCAACCCTGCCGCGTCGGCTCGATCCACTGGGCGGGCGGTCAGTCCCGGCTGGGCCAGCGGAACCGGACCCAGCACGTCGCGCCACCACAGCGCCGCGCCGTCCACCTCCAGCAACACCCCGGCCAACACCACCCCGCCCAGCACCGGGGAGATCAGCCGGGAGGTCAGCCCCAGATGCGCCAACGACGCCGCAGCCCGCGCATCGATCTCCGCCGCCTCCAGCCCGGCACGTTCGGCGATCGCCGCGCGCACCGCGGCCACCCGGCGGGCCAGGACCTCGGGCTGCTCGGTCAGCTCGGTAAACCGATGCCAGGACGGGCCGTCCGGGGACGAGGCGCCCGGCGGCGGATCGAGGTCGAGGGCGAAGAACGGTCCCGCCCGGGCAAGCCCGTCGAGAACGTCAGGGACGTCAACCAAGGAGCAGTCCACGCACGTAGGCCGCCTGCCCGAGGTGCTGCAGGCAGTCGTCGGCGACGCTGATCAGCCGCACGCCCAGGGTGACCGGCGGGTCCCAGTTGTGGTCCACGATCCGGTCCAGGTCGGCCGCGGAAAGCCCGCGCAGGAATTCGATCGTCCGCTGGTGCGCCGCGTCCAGGTAGGCCAGCAGGTCCGCGGCGCGCTCCGCCCGCACCCCGGCCACCTGCGCCGCAGTGTGCGCGTAGCCGTGGTCATCCGGGTCCGCCGGGTCGCCGAATCGACCCGCCCAGCCATCGGTGATCCACACCTGCTGATAGCCACCGACCTCGGCCGCCTGGTGGTCCTCCACCCGGGCGGTGTGCCACACCAGCCAGCCGATCGGATTCGCCGTCGGGGTCGGCCGGTGCAGCAACTGTTCCGGGGACAGATCGGCGACCGCCTCGGCGGCCAATGTCGGGATGCGTCCGTAGAGCTCCAACAGCAGAGCGGAAGTGTCCATGCCAGCAGTCTCCCCCTTCGTTCCCGGGTTAAAGCTCAGGCTCCCCTAACCGAGAATGATCATGGCGTTGGGGTGAATCGAAGGCGGCCGTGAAGTCTTGCCGTCTCCTAACCCGAAGGGACGGGCCGTCAGGATGACTGAACGTCAGATATATGGTTAGCTGCTGGACGTGGCCAAAACTGACGCAGCGAAAGTAAAGCTCCGCACCGTCGACAAGCGCATGGCCGGGCGCCGCGCCCGGGAGACCCGAGAGCGGATTCTCGAGTCACTCGGGAAGCTGCTGGCGACCATGCCCTACCGCGACGTGCGGGTGACCGACGTCGTCCGCGAGGTCGGCACCTCCCCGGCGACCTTCTACCAGTACTTCGCGGACGTCGAGACCGCGGTGCTGGCCCTGGCCACGGACGTGGCCAAGGACGCCGCCGGGCTGAAGTCCCTCGCCGAGGGCGCGAGTATGACCGGCCGGGCCGCGAGCGCCTCGGTTGACAAGATCGTCGACGGCATCAGCGGGTTCTGGAAGGACAACGAGGCGGTGCTCCGCGTACTGGAGACCGCTGCCTCCGAGGGCGACGCACGCTTCAAGAAGGTGCGCGCCACCGTGCTCACCGGCGTCGCCGCGCCGTTGGCGGCCGTGGCCGGCGGTACCAAGGACGCCAAGGCGAACGCCGCGGCACTGGCCAGCCTGGTGGCGGCCACGGCCGGCAGTCGCGCGGCCGACGCGGGCGCCACGGCGGCCGAGGTGCGCGGCGCCGTCGGGCGCATCGTGGCGCTGGGCCTGTCCAAGAAGTAAGCCAGTCGCTGAGGACCGGGTATCCGTGGGGTGCCCGGTCCTCGGCGTGCACGGGATACGGTCCGGCGATGGACGACCTCCCGCTGGCTGCCGCCCTCAAGCTCCTCGACGGCCTGCTCGACGCGGCGCTGGACGCGACGCTCAAGCGCAACGGGCTGCGCCGCCGGCACTGGCAGGTGCTGCTCACCCTGCGCGAGGGCCCGTGCACCCGCGCTCGCATCGCCGAGGCGCTGCTGCCGTTCCGGGTGGCCGCCGCGGTGACCCAGACCGACGTGGTCGATGACCTGGTGCGCCGGGACTGGGCGGGCACCGATGGCACGGTCTACACGCTGGCCGCCGACGGCGAGGCGGCCCTCACGCGCATCTCGGCCGAGGTCGAAGCGATGCGGGCCCGCGCCCTGGACGGCATCGACGCCGCGCAACTGGACGCCGCCCTTGTCGTGCTCGAGCGGATGGCCGCCAACCTCCAGACCCCCTGAGACCCTCAAACCCCGTCGAGTGTGCAGCTGAGCACTCACTCCAATCACATTCGGGTGCCCAACTGCACACTCGACGTGGAGGTGAGCGGCCGGTTCAGCCCAGGGGTGGCAGGGGCAGGTCCGGGTCGAGGGTGACCCCCGCGCCGGCCAGGGTGTCGGCGAGCATCGCCCAGGTCCACAGCCCGAGCCGTTCGATCACCGCGTCCGGTTCGCTGCCACCGACGGCAGCCCAGCGGTCGGCCACCGACTCCACCATGCCGACCACGGCGTGCGCGAGGTCAGTGGCGATCGACGGATCCAGACCGAGCAGGCCCAGGTAGCCGCCGAACAACCCGGACAGGTGTTCGGCGACCGCGCGCCGCACGCCGGACACCGCATCGGTCTCGGCGTCGGTGGCGTCGTCGGTCGGGCGGGCGTGGGCGTGCAGGTACAGGTGCAGGTTGCGATTGGCCCCGATCCACCGCACGTAGGAGCCGATGGCGCCGGCGATCATCTGCCGGGCCGAGCCCTGCGGGCGCCACAACGGCTCGAGTTCGGCCATCACCAGGCGGGCCACTCGCTCGCTGATCGCCCGCTCCAGGTCGGCCCGGTCGGTGAAGTGCCGATAGAGGCGGGTGCGGGCCACCCCGACCCGAGCGGCGATGTCCTCCACGGAAACTGCCGGTCCCTGCTCGGCGATCACCCCGAGCGCAGCGTCCACGAACTCGGCACGACGGCGCTCGCGCTGCCCGGCCCAGCGGGCGGCCTGGCCGCGCAGCGGTGGGACGGCCTCAGGAATCACGGGTTCAGTCTAGCCGATGAGTGGTACGAGGTGTACCATCCAGTTGGAATGAGTGATACATCGCGTACCAGGTAGGAGAAAACCTCATGCCCCCGCTCACCGAGGACCCGTTCGCGCGTCGCGAGGCCGTCGCCGGCCGTCTGCTGACCGCATCCGAGCGGCACTCGTTCGACCCCATCACCGACATCGACTGGGACGCCCCGCCGGTACCCGGTCTGTTCTGGATGCCCCCCGAGCACGTCTCGCTCTACGGCACCGAGCTGTGGGACCAGCTCAGCTCGGCCGAGCGCATTGAGCTGTCCAAGCACGAGATCGCCAGCGGCATGTCCGTCGGCCTGTGGTTCGAGATCGTGCTGATGGCGCTGCTCTCCCGCTACGCCTACGACCTGGACCCGCGCAGCGCGCACGCGCAGTACGCGTTGACCGAACTGGGCGACGAGACCCGCCACACAATCATGTTCGCCCGTGCCTGCGAGGTGATGGGTGTCCCCCGCTACCGCCCACCGCGACTGACCCACGAGGTCACCCGCATCGCCAAGGCCGCGATGGGCGGCCCGTCGATGTTCGCCGCGGTGCTGGTCGCCGAGGAGACCACCGACCGGGTGCAGCGGATCATGATGGATGACCCGTCGCTGCAGCCGCTGATCCGTCAGGTCAACCGGATCCACGTGATCGAGGAGGCGCGGCATGTGCGCTTCGCTCGCGAGGAGGTCAGCCGCCGGATGACCGGCATGCGCCGGCCCATGCGCGAGCTGCACCGTCAGCTCACCGCGGCCATCTCCTACCTGATCATCGACTCGATGATCGACCCCGCGGTGTACAAGTCGGTCGGCATCGACCCGCGCGAGGGCCGCGCTGTGGCCGGGTCCAACCCTTACCACCAGCAGTCGCGGCGCTGGCGCGCCGAGCGGATCACCGAGTTCCTGCGTGAGGAGAAGCTGATCGGCGGGCCGTCCACTCTGCTCTGGCGGCGGGCGCATCTGATCTGACGGCTAAGGTCTGGCCCGTGGCGGAGCAGGAGACCATCGGGCCGCTGGGCTTCCAGCGGGTGGCGTCCGCTGCGCCGTGGGCGGTGGTCGCCGTGATCCTGATCGTCGGCGGCATGGCCGGGCACAGCACTCGGGACAAGATCATCGGTGTGGTCGGGGCCGTGCTGGTGGCCGCGATCGCCTTTCGGGCCGCGCGGTTGCGGCTTCTGCTCGGCGAGGAGGTGGTGGTCGTCGGCTGGCTCGGAAGCAAGCACTACGCCTGGTCGGAGATCGACACGTTCGCGGTCAACAACAAGGGCTTGGCGATCCGCCTCAGCGGCGGCTTGGAGCAGCAGATCCCCGCGTTCCCGATGGGCGCGTGGATGACCAAGAAGCTGCGCGACAGCATGCGCGCGGACCTGGAGGCCACCTTGGCCCGGGCCGAGAAGTACCGACAGAACCGCCGTCGAGGCCGCTAAGCCGGGTCGTCGCCGCCCTCGGCCGCGCCGGCCAACCGGGCGCGCAGCCGGGCCCGGACCTGGTCCGGCGTGTAGGCCGACCGGGTCCGTTGCTCGCGGGCGACCAATACGCCACCCGCCACGACACCGAGAACTCCGGCCATGCCACACAGTTTCCGCCACTGCACGGCTCTACCGTAGTCGCATGCAGGGCGCGCGGATCACCCTCGACGAGGCGGTGGACATCAGCCGCACCGGTGACCTGTGGCTGTTCCGCGGCAACGCCGCCGCGGACCGCACGATCCGGGTGCTCACCAACGCGCCGGTGAACCACGTCGGCATGGCCGTGGTGCTCGACGACCTGCCGCCGCTGATGTGGCACGCGGAACTGGGACGGTCCCTGCCGGACGTCTGGACCGGCAACGCGCACCGCGGCGTCCAACTGCACGACCTGCGCGACGCGGTCACCGTGTGGTCCGCGAAGTACGGCCAGGCCGCGTGGCTGCGCCAGTTGGATGCCCGGATCACTCGGGACATGGAGGACGCGCTGCTGCGCAGCATCGCCCGGCTGGACGGCACCCCATTCCCGTCCACCGCCGCGCTGGCCGGGAAGTGGCTGGCCGGACGTCTGCCGCGGCGCGACGGCGGCCGCGCGGCGCGCAGCGCCTACTGCGCCGAGGTGGTGGCCAGGGCCTACCAGGCGATGGGGTTACTGCCCGCCGGACGGGACGCCGGTTGGTACGACCCGGGCCGGTTCTGGAGCGGCGACGGGCTGGAATTGCTCAGCGAGGACGCCTGGTTGTCCGCGGAGATCGAGGTCCAGGTACCCGCCGGTAACGTTCCCGGCGAACTCCCAGCTGTACCCCGGGTTTGACCCGGGGCACCTTTGGGCATGAACTTTCTTCACAAGCAGTGCTAAAGCTCACGGACTAGCCCCCAGTCCGGTCATGGTTGCATCCGATGCGCAGACATGAGGATTGCGACCGTCCTACTGTTCATTACAGGGGGCAGTATGCGTAGAGAATTCATAGCCTTGGTGGCCGGTCTGGCCGCCCTGGCGGGCTTGGCCGGGTGCGGACACCCGCCCCTGTCCGGCACCCCTGCGCAGGCGGCGAGCACCATCCAGACGGCCGCCCCCGACACCACGGCCTCGGACCCCTACGCGTTCTCCGACGTCCCGTACCCGGACTACCGCGAGGCCGCCGAGCAGCTGTCCATCCCGACCGGGCTGCTGATCTCCCCCACCGGATTTTCCGAGTCGCTGAGCACGCTGTGCCACTCCTCGCCCGACGACTTCAGCAAGCTGGTCACCGACCAGCGCAGCAAGGCCGGCTCGGACTCCGACGGCGCCTCCACGCTGCAGTCGCTGGCCGACGAGGTGCAGTTGCGCCTGAGCCTGTCCTGCCCGCAGCGCATGGGTGACTGGGCGAGCGCTCGGGCCGACGACCAGAGCTACGACGCGGGCACCGAGGTCTCCGACACCGCCTCGCCCACCCCGTCCTACGGCAGCGACGACGGCGACGCGACCGACCCGAGCCCCAGCCCGTCCGCGCCCAACGACCTGGACTGACCCGGCGTCAGCGCAGCGCGGTGCGCACCCGACGCGCCACCGCCGCGGCCAAGCCGACCGGTACCGCGTTGCCGATCTGCTTGGCGATCTCGGTCTTCGAGCCGCACCACAGGTAATCCTCGTCGAAGTCCTGCAGGGCGGCCGCCTCGGCGTGGGTGATCACCCGATTCACCCGCTGCGCCGGGCGGTCCCGGTCCCATTGCGGATGTAGGTACTGACCCTTCTCCGGCTTGAAGAACTCGGTGCGCACGGTCAGCGAGGGGGCGTCCCAGCGCATCCGGCCCATCACATCGGTGGTGCCGGTCGGCTTGTCCCGCCAGCAGCGCGGTAACAGCTCGTTGGGCAGGTCGAAGCGGCCACCGCCGGGGGGCACGCAGTCGTAGCGCAGCAGCGACAGCTCGCGTGGCTTGCGGCCGAAGTGCAGGTCCCGGCCCTTGAACAGGCCGGGCACGGTGCGCCCGAAGAACGCGGTGCGGGACGCGGGCAGGTCGGTGCCGGCCGGGCGGCGCGGGAAGCGGTGCTCGTCGCCGATCGCGTCGCGCACTGTTCGCCAGGGCAGTTCGCCGGGACCGGGATCGCGGGCGTGGGTTCGAGTGGGCAGATCCAGCGGGCCGATCCGCGAGCCGATCACGAAGGTCCGGTTGCGCCGTTGCGAGACGCCGTAATCGGCGGCAAGCAAGAGTCCGTCGGTCAGCGTGTAGTCGTCGATCATGCCGCCCGCCGCCTCGCGGGTGAGCAACGCGAACTCGGTGCTGGACCGGAAGCGGTCCACGTTCTCGATCACGAAAATCTTCGGTCGGGCGCGGACCACCACCCGCAGGTACTGCTGCCACAGCTTGTTGCGCGGGTCGTGCACGTCGCGCGAGCCAAGGTTGGAGAAGCCCTGGCAGGGCGGGCCGCCGATGACCACGTCGGCGCGCGGGATGTCGGCGTCGGCGAGGTCGACGATGTCGCCCCACACGGTGTGATCCGCACCGTGGTTGGCGGCGTAGGTGGCGGCTGCGGCCAGGTCCCATTCCACGGCCAGTACCGGGGTGAAGCCCTCGCGCACGAAGCCCGACGTCATGCCGCCGCAGCCGGCGAACAGGTCAATAACCTTCAGCGGGCGGGGCACCCGGCCAGGTTAGATGCGGCGTAGGACCGTTGCCCGCCGGCGCGCGGCAGGCTCAGGATTCGTGCCGCCACGGCGCGGGCTCGGTGAACACGGCCAGGGACTCCGCCGACTGCTCCTGCTCGACGAGGACGAGCACCTGGTCGCCCGCGGCCAGCCGGGTTCGCCTGCGTACCTGCATCAGGCGGCCGTCGCGCACCACCAGACTGACCCACTGCCGCTCGCCGTCCCGGGGAAGTTCGCGCACCCGGATGCCGTCGGCGATCGACCCGGCCGCCACGGTGACCCGGTGCGCACCGTCCGGTGGCTTGCGCAGCCGAACACCCAGGGAGTAGGGCATCGGCGCCACCGTGTGCATCGGGATGCGCAGCAGCGCGGCGGCCAAGCCGACCGTGCTGCCCTGCAACACCACCGACACCATGACGACCACCACCACGACCCCGTACAGCCGCGGAGCATCCGGCACATCCGCGCCGAGCAACATGCTGCCGAGCAGAATGGGCACCGCGCCCTTGAGTCCGGCCCACAACACGAAGCCCTGGTCGCGACGGCCGATCCGCAGCGGCACCATGCAGAGCCCGACGAGCACGGGTCGGATCAACACCGCCAGACAGACCGCGAGGACCAGGCCGGGTACCCAGACATCCTGACGGGCCAGCACATCGAGGTCCACCGTGGCACCGAGCACCAGGAAGGCGACGATCTCACCCAGGCCCGCCAACGCCTGGACGAAGCGCTCGGTCTCCCGCTTGTACGGCACCCGGGCGTCCCCCAGCATGATGCCTGCGACAAAGACGGCGAGGAAACCGGAGCCGCCCGCAGCGCTGGTCAGACCGAAGATCAGGAACACGCCGGCCAGCCCCCGCAACGCGTAGAGCCCCTCATCGGGCAGCGGGACGGCGCGGATGAACCACAACAGAGCCCGGCCACCGAGCAGACCCCCGGCCAGGCCGACGACCATCTGCACCGTGAAGTTGCCCGCGCCATGCATCAGCGCGGCGCCGGACAACCCGCCGGCCGTGACCAGCGCGCTCATCAAGGCGATGCCCACCGGGTCGTTCGCCCCCGACTCGCCGGCCAGTACGGTCCCACTGGGCCCACCAACGACCCGGTTGCCGAGGACCGCGAACACCACTGCCGGGTCGGTCGGCGCGATCGCCGCGCCGAGCAGCACCGCGACGTACCAATCGAAGCCCAGCGCGATGTGGGCGAACACGGCGACGCCCGCGGCGGTGAGGAACGTGCCGACCACGCCGAGCAGCGCCACCGGGGCGGCCACCCGCCGGAACCGGCGCCAACCCAGGTGCACTCCCCCGTCGAAGAGGATCACCACCAGCGCGATGCTGACGACCCGTTGGACGGTCTCCTGGTCGAGTCGGCCGAGATCGGGCACCAGCCGCACCGCGATCGCGGACCCCACCAGGAAGAACGCCGGCGCGGGGATCTGGATGCGTTCACTGACCCGGTTCAGCAGGATCGCGGCCAGCCCGACCCCGGAGAACCCCGATACCGCGAGCCCGAAACTCCCGACATCCATCATCGGCGGCTCCCGCGGGTAGGCATGGTCGGACGCATTGCCGACCAGACTTCCCGGCGCACCGATCTCACCGTAGTGCCGGGCCCGGTTTCCGGCGCGAGAACGTACGCGTCATGAACAACAGGCTGTTGTAGGGAGCGCCACAGGGTCAGCACAGCGGGATTGGGTACCAAGTAGTCAATCCCGAGGAGTGCGATGTTCCTGGCTGTTGCGCCGAGCCCCAGTTTGTCCGTTGTCCCGCCGCCGGTCCGGCCCACGTTGTCGACGGTTCTCCGGCACATCGCGTGGACCATCGCCACCGTGTCCCTGATCCCGTCGGTGCTCTTCTACGTCTGTCTGGTCACCTGGGACGTGTGGGCCGCGTTGATCGCGGCGCTGCTCTGGTGCTACGGACTGGTCGGCCTGCGGATGGCGACCGGCCGGCGCACGTCCGGGCTGCTGTGGTTGGCGTTAGTCGGGCTGACCGCCAAGACCGCCTTCGCCTTCGCCAGCGGCAGCACGCTGCTCTACGTCCTGCAGCCCGTGCTCAGCGACGTGGCGATGGCGGTGGTGTTCGCCGGTTCGCTGTGGGGCGCCCGACCGTTGGTCTCCCGGTTGGCCGGGGATTTCTACCCGATGGACGACGACCTGCATGCCCGGCCGGCGATCGGGACCTTGTTCCGCCGGCTGACCCTGATGTGGGCACTCATCTGGGGCGCCAAGGCCGCCCTCGCCCTGTGGTGGATGGAAGCGATCTCGGTCAGTTCCTACACCGGAGTGAAAAACCTGGTGGTCCCGATTGCCACGATCTCCGGTGCGACGATCTCGGTGCTGCTGTCCCACCGGGTGGCCCGCCGCGAGGGCCTGCTACCGGCGCGGGCGTAAGCCTCAGCCGACCGACAGCGTCAACGCGGGCGGCTTCAGCCGCGCGCAGCGCGGTCCCCCCTGCGGGTCGGTGAGGTCGACCTCGGCGATGACCTTGTCCGGCACACCGTCGTCGAACAACTCGACGAGGTCGGCCAGCATGAGCTTGGCCCGGCGGAACATGCTGAACGCGCCGGCCGAATCGATCTCGCCCCAGGTGAGGTAGACGAACCGTTCACCGCGGCGGCCCTGCACCGCCCGGCCGCGGAAGTCGATGCCGTCGTCGTCGGCCAGCACCCGCAGCTCCACCGACCACACCGCGTGCTCGGTGCCGCCGCGGACCAGTTCGTGGGGGTCGCGGCCGAGTTGCAGACCGCAGTGAATATTGCGCCGCGCGCAGACCCCCGCGTACCAGTCGGGCCCGGGGAGTCGGTGTCCACGGATCTCCAACAACACCGCCTGAGTATCCCCGCCGGGGACGCCCCGCAATCCCGGGGGAAATCCCGGGGAGGTGCACGCGCAACGTCCGACGAAGTGTGGCTTATAGCGCTCGCTTCGTCGGACGTTACGGCGCGCACAGTGTCGCCGGTTCGGCGTGCTCGGCGAGTAGCGCGCGGCGGTCACTCGACCCCTGTGAGCGCCTTCCGCACGTCGTCGGGCCAGGGCGTCGCGTGGGGCGAATCCGGCGCCGCCATGGTGATCACCAGCTTGCCCGTGGCGGCGACGACGTCTGCGGAGCGCACCTCGAACTCGTAGCCGATCGACCTCTCGCCCACCCGCACGATGCCGATCTCGATGTCGAGGTCCTGCCCGAACCACAGCCGGGAGCGGTAGTCGACCTCGTAGTGCACCCGGGGGATCCGGCCGAACAGGCCCGTCTGGCCGATCGAGGTCAGTAGCTCGGTCTCGGCTACCTCGACCCAACGCAGGATCGCGCCGTGGTGGTGGTGGCCGGCCGCGTCGGTGTCCACCCACTCGACCTTGCGGCGCACGACCACCCGCGGGAACCGATCGGTGGTCACCGGGCGTCCACCACTGGGTTGCGCAGGGTGCCGATGCCCTCGACTGTTGCCTCTACGACGTCGCCGGGCTGCAGGAACTGCGGCGGGTTCTGCGCCGCGCCCACGCCCTGCGGCGAGCCGGTGGAGATGACGTCGCCGGGCTCCAGGGTGACCCCGGAGGAGATGTCGGCAATCAGCGTGGCGATGTCGAAGAGCATGTGCCGGGTGTTGCCCTTCTGCTTCACCTCGCCGTTCACCCGCAGGCCGAGGTCCAGGGACTGCGGGTCGGGCACCTCGTCGGCGGTGCGCACGCACGGACCGAACGGTGCGTAGGAGTCCTGCCCCTTGGAGAACCACCACTGCCCGCCGCGGCGCTGATCGCGGGCACTGATGTCGTTCATGATGCTGTAGCCGAACACGTACGTCAGCGCGTCGGCCGCCGAAACCCGGGTGGCGGTGCGACCGATGACCACCGCGAGTTCGCACTCCCAGTCCAACTGGTTGGTCAGGTTGCCGTCATGCCGGATGGGCGCCTCGGGACCGACCACCGCGGTCGCGGGCTTGCTGAACAGCACGGGCCGATCGGGCAGCTCCTTGGCGGTGTCCAGGCTGCGGCTGGATTCCTCGACGTGCTCGACGTAGTTGAGCCCGACGCCGATGATCTTGCCCGGTCGGAACGGGGCGTGCAGCCGGACCTCGTCCCGGGGGAGCAACGGACCGTCGAGGGTGGCGACCTCGGCGAAGGGCCGACCGAACAGCGCGGTCAGATCCGCGATGTGCGCGGACAGGTCGAGCACCACGTCATCGCGCAGGACACCGGGGCGAGGATCCCCGCCCACCAATGGAGAAAAGGAAACGAGCAGCATGAACAGCGGTCCTTTCAGCAGGTCTGGTGGCCGTCGTTGTCCGGGTAGGCCTCCTCGCGGAACAACCCGAGTGCGCGCATAACGGGGAAGTCGTTGAACGAGAACAAGCAGGCGTCCTCGCTCGCGCCGGCGTTGGCGTGCTCGTGCCAGGCCCAGGACGGCACACAGAAGATGTCGCCCGCGGTCCAGTCGAAGCGTTGGCCGGCCACGATCGAGGTGCCGGATCCCTTGGCCGCGGTGTAGATCTTCGAGCCGACCTGACGGTGCGCCAGCGTCGCCTCACCGGGGCGCAGCAACTGCAGGTGGGCGCTCATGGTCGGCATCACCGAACCCCCGGTGAGCGGGTTGGAGTACTCCATGATGACTCCGTCGTACGGCGAACCGTCGGTGGCCCGAGCAGCGGCGCACAGCGCCTCGTAGGTCGGGCCCCACGGGTAGGCGAGCAGCGGAGAGTGGCTCCTGCTCCAGGTGTCGCCGTATGGGCGCAGCTGGCCGGCGCCGTAGGTGAGCAGCGAGGAGTTCGCCACCCCGAGCTGCTTCTGATGCAGGTGCGGGTGTACCTCGTAGAACGGCGCATCCAACGCGTTGACCAACGGGATGTCCAGCCCGTCCTGCCAGATGACCGGTCCGTCGATGCCCTCGTTGCCGTGCTCGTGCCAGGTCCAGTTCGGGGTGATCGCGAAGTCGCCGGGGCCGACGGTGAGCTTCTGTCCGTCGACGATGGTCCACGCCCCGGTGCCCTCGATGACGAAGCGCAGCGCGGCGGCCTGGTGGCGGTGCGCCGTCATCGCCTCGCCCGGGCCCATCACCTGCAGCCCGGAGTAGAGCAGTCCGACGGTGGCGGCCAACTCGCGACGCTGCGGGTTGTAGAGGGCCACCACTCGTCGCCCAGCGTCGTCTCCGGTGACCAGGTCAAGCGCCTCGAGCACCAGCGGGCGCAGGTCGTCGAAGCGCCAATGCACCGGGATCGACTGCGGTTGCGGATACCAGGGCTCAATCTTGTTGGCGACCTTCCACAGTGCGCCGGCCTCGAGCTTCTCCAGCCGCGCGTAGTACGCCGCCAACTCCGGGGTGTCGGTAACCCGGGCCCGCCCCAGCGCGTCGTCGTCGTACGCCATGTATCCGACCTCCGCCGTTTGTCGCAGTATTGCGTCTTCCTGACGACCG
>Ga0137412_10003043_pt1 | contig 13384 bp, 12 predicted proteins | sample CZODoug2_1_16fun_FD_122160 | JGI IMG/M metagenome (GOLD analysis project Ga0137412, IMG submission 122160) | Vadose zone soil fungal communities from Angelo Coast Range Reserve, California, USA - CZODoug2_1_16fungal (Hybrid Assembly) | ecosystem: Environmental > Terrestrial > Soil > Vadose zone... | reverse complement strand
CCGGCCGCATCGTCGGTCGCGACCGACGGGCCGGGCGGACGTGAAACCATCCTGATTGTCGAAGACGACCACGCCGTCCTGCGCGCGACTGCGGCGACGCTCAAGAGAGGCGGGTACACCATCCTGACCGCAGCCAATGGCGACGAGGCGCGCCGGCTCGTTCAACGCCAAAGCCGCGGCATCGACCTTGTTCTAAGTGACGTGGTGATGCCGCAGCTCGGGGGACCGGAGCTTGCCGAATTTCTGGCAACGGCGCGTTCCGACACGCCCGTCATCTTCATGACCGGCTATTCCGACTATCCGATCATCAGCGAAAACGGCGACAACCGGATCGGGAAGCGGCGGGCGATCATGAAGCCGTTCCGGCCGAGCCAACTGCTGTCGATCGTTCGCGAAGTGCTGGACGCCAAATCGCAGGCCGCGGCCTGATCCGCCTTTTGTCCGGCACACCCGCTATTGGACGTTGGGGGTGAACGTGTCGATGTCGGCTGGCATGTTCCCGAACGTCGCTTCGATCACGAAGCTGTCCATCCCGCGATTCCGATTGTCGCGGTAGCCCGCAGACGTCGCGCGCACGCTCGACCTTGCCCGAAAGCGATTCGGGCTGCGCGATCGAGTCCTCCGCGCGTTGTGCATCCACGGAAGCCGCAATGACAGGTAGCAAGAACGGGGGCTCGGCAGCTTTTAGCTGGTGATAGGTCTTTGCGCGCCCCGGTTTAATTTGCGCATCGGAAACAAGTCTGATTCTCTGGCGCTGGGAATACGGTGACGGGGGTTTTTATGTTGATGCGTGGAATTGGCGCCGTGGCGCTGACTTTATCTCTGACGTCGGGCGCTGTTGCGGGCAAGCAGCCGGGCGTCGTCCAGCGCGTGTCGTGCACGGTCGTTCGATATTACGTCGCGAAATATTCGGCCTCGGCCGCCGAGATGTGGGCGCGCGGTCATGGAGCGACCGATGCGCAGATCGAAGCCGCGCGCCGCTGCTTGACCGACGCGCCCGATCAGACGGCGCAGGCCGCCCGTTGGCTGCCGCAGTGAAGGACCGCGGCGCCGTCGCGCGTGGGGTATCTCGAAGATCACCTGAGCATATTGCCGGTTGCGGGATCGCGAGCGGTCGCGTCACCGGATCCGGTTAGCCGGCGTTAAACTTTGAATTCAACGCAGGCGACCACGCTGGTCGTGCACGACGCCGGCAGCGCGCCGGTCTCGCGCTTCGTTTTCCAGATGCCGCAAGCGCTTATTCGATAACCTCGCAAGCGGCGTCCTCGCTTTTCCAGCAAGGTCGTTCAGAATGACGAATGTCGCTCGTCTTGCGCGTTGGCGTTGCAGCCTTGTCATGGCTTAGGCCCGATGCGGAAGGCCTCGCGCCGCGCCGTAGCGCGGCGACGGCCTCATCCATGTCTCACATGCAAACCTTGCGCCGAATGACCATCGACAAACCGAAGATGGCGCCGATCAAATCCGCCATGAAAAAAAGCGGCTAGAGCCGCCCTTTGCCCACACTTGCCCTTGCCCACATTTGGGATTTCACCGGCTTGAAGCATTCGAGAAGCCGAACGATACGTCGCCGGCGAATCTAGCGAGGGCCGTTGGCGTTCCAGGTGCTCCATTGCACGCTGGACAGGCTGCGGAGGTCGGTCGAGCGGGGGCGCCTGGTCTGCCGTTCGTGCTGCAGGATGATCTGCTCGGATTGTTCGATCTTGTGCTTCAGGTCGGCGACCAGCTTTCGCGTCTGCGCGATCGCGGCCGGATGGGCGATTTCGCCGATCGCGAATTTGGCGGTCTCGATGTTCTTGAGGGCTTCCCGGTGCTTTCTGACCTGAGCCCGATGCCAAGCGATCTTGCTGTCACTGTCCGCAGCCATGCAACTCTCCTGAGTCGGGCGAAGCGTGACACAATTCGTTTGCGATTCGCGAGCCCCCGGGCAATTCCGCAAGGGGCCTCAATCCCGCTTGTATCCTCTATTTGCCGCCGGCGAGCTTGACGGGAACGTGCGGGGAGGTGCTGACGATGCGGGGACCTCCGTCTGGGTGGCGTTGGCTTCGGAGCGTCTCCAGCAGCAGAATGAATTTCTCGGCCAACATCCGCCTCACCCTTTCGAAAAACCGCATCTCTTGATGGGTCCGGGCGTGCGACCTGAAAATTCAATCAAATAAATGAGAGCTCTAGCCGCGATCCCGACGAAGCCGGATCAGCTTACCCTTAGCTCGGCTTGACCCTTGAGTTCGTCTGACCATTGGCTCGCTTGGTTCGCCATCGGCTCACCATCGCGCGGCACTGCGATCTCGCGCAAACGGAAAACCCGAGAGCAAGGGTCGGTCATCCAAAAAAACAACCGGAACCCGGCCTATCACGACCGCGCTCCGCCAGAACGCTCGCGCCTGCTCAGGCAAACGCGAATGCAAGCAGGCCTGAGCCTAGAAGTACTAGTCCTGCGGCAATCAACGCGAGAAAGCCGCCGGAGACGAAGTCATGATTGCGCATGTGACACCCTCCGCGTCTGATGCTCGTCCGAATTTATTAAAGCTTTCGGAACGAACTCTACCGAAGCAGGTGATGCGTGCTTCGACCCGGGCTGTCAGGCCCGATAAAGAACGCTCTCAAATGCGTGAGCAATAAAAATCCCGGCGCCAATCAGGCCCATCAATGCTGTAACTGTCTCGATCATCGCAAACATCCTTTGCGAGCCCCGCGGAAACCAAACGACGTGGCACCCCGCACAGTCAAAAGGATTTCGAAAGCACAAATCGGAATCGGATTGGACCGAGGATTCCGCGCAACAGGATGTGCCAAATAAGATCAACAAAAGCCGTTCGCGACGATGAGCGTTCCGTCCATGAATACACAATGCGTCCGTGAATCTACGATCCCGATCGCAACCATCTGTTCACCATCGCAAGCCTCTCCCCATTTCCGCCGTGTTCCGAATGCGGTATCCTCGCAACTTGGTGTGCATGTGGGGCGCATCGAAAGCGTGTTGCCGAAGCCGCCTGCCAGATAGGCAGCGGCTTGGCGGAATGGTAATTGGGGCGAATGGGGATTCGAGCGTCAGATCCTGTCTTCAGGGCCGCGCGTGGCGTTACCGCCGCGGCGATGTGCTTGGCGCTCGCCAATTGCGCCTCCTCGGGCAAATTCGCCGGCCAGGTCGATCCCAAATACGGGGTGTCTTCCAGTCCGCGGGTGGTGGCCTTTGGCGATCCCGTGCCGAAGGGCGGCGGCACCTACCGCGTCGGCAAGCCTTATACCGTGGCCGGCCGGATCTATGTGCCGGAAGAGGACGTCAACTACCGCGAGGAGGGCCTGGCGTCCTGGTACGGCGACGATTTCCATGGCCGGCAGACCGCCAATGGCGAGGTGTTCGACATGGAGTCGCTGAGCGCGGCCCATCCGACCCTGCCGATGCCGAGCTACGCCCGCGTCACCAATCTCTCGAACGGCAAATCGCTGATCGTGCGGGTCAATGACCGCGGCCCCTATCACGGCAACCGCCTGATCGACGTCTCCAACAAGGCGGCCGAATTGCTGGAGTTCAGGAGCACCGGCGTGGCGCGCGTGCGGGTCGAGTATGTCGGCCGGGCGCCGCTGGAGGGCTCGGACGATCGACAGCTGGTCGCGACGCTGCGGACCGGCGCGCCCGCGCCAGCGCCGTCTTTGGTGCGGGTGGCATCCGCGCGGCCATTCGTGCCGGAGGCGACGTCCGGGCGGGCATTGCGGGGCGATATCCCGATGCCCGAGGGGCGGCCCTACAGCCTCGGCAGCACCTCGGCGGACATGGCGTCGATCAATGCGACCTCGGAAATGTCGGCGTCGAGCCGGGCGCGCTCGAGCGGCCGCGTGCTCGATAATCCGCGCGCGGTGTCCTATGATGACGACGATCGCTCCTCAACGCCCGCAGCGGCCTTTGCGCCGATTGATCCGCCGGGACCGAGCGAAATCCTGAGCGGCCGCGGGCTCTACTGAACGGTCTCCCCAAGGCATTACAAGATAGGTGGTCGGGCGAGGGCAGGCGGCTGTGCCGCCGCCTTCCGGCGCCGATGGATTGCCCGCCCACTTGGCTCAAACCGGGATCAGAACGGGACGCGCGCCTTGGCGGTCACGGTCCATATCCGGGTGTTGCTGCCGAGCCCGCCATATTCGGCGCCGATGCCGACGCCGACGCCGCCGGTCAGTCGGCCGGTTTTCTGTACGCACCGACAGCGAGCGCCGCGCCTTGCAAGGCACTTTCCCGTCGTTTAGCCGAGCCAGGGCTGCGAGGCATCGTGTCGAGCGCGGCCATTGCGGGGATTGTCCTGCGCGATGCCGCGACGGGGCTGAGGCCCGCCGCCGCGGCGGACCAGCCGTTCATCCGGCAGTTGTTCAAGACGGCGCAGGCAGGCGAATTCAAGGCCGCCGGTTTGCCGGATGCCGCGCTGGACATCCTGCTCGAACAGCAGTTCCGCGCCCAGGCGGCGGGCTATGCCGCGCAATTCCCTCAAGCCCTCTCGCTGATCGTTCTGCACCGGGACGAGCCGATCGGGCGGCTGATGCTTCAGATAGGTCGAAATAGCTGGCATGTCATCGACGTCGTGCTGCTGCCATCCGCGCGCGGCCGAGGCATCGGGACCGATCTGATCGGGGCCGTCGCGCGCGCTGCGCAGCACCAGGGTGCGCGCGAGCTCAATCTCACGGTGCTGTCTGGCAACGCCGCCGCCCGCCGGCTCTATGCGCGCCTTGGCTTCATCGAAACCGCAAGCGGCGCGCATATCGCGATGAGCAAACCGCTCGGCGACTGATCCTCTCAAAAGATCATCATCGCGACGTTGTGCATGGCCTGAAAAAACGCCCAGGGCGGTGTTGACGCCGCAGGGTCGCGGCTGCTCGAATCCGGCCATAGCCGACGATGGCTGGCGAGGCGGGAACACCGTGAGGGAATACCGCGTTTCCGCCTTGTTTCGCGCGCTTTGTCGGCCCGACCAGAGGGGCGCGAGACGGTGCGGCCGCGATCCGGGGCAGCCGGCGAAAGCCGTGTTGTTTGAAGGACTTCCAACTGTTAAAACGCCGGCCTCAAGGGCATCCGATGGCACTTCCGCGTTTCCCGTTCCGCAAGTTTCGAGCCGTGACCGGAAGCTATCTGGTCGCGGGCCTTCTGGTGGCAGCCGTGGCCTGGGGCGGGGTGATCCATGCCGCCAACCAGAGCGTGCAGGGCGCCAAGAAAGAGGACGGCGGTTTCGATGGCGACGCGCCGACCGCGATCCTGATCGAAGCCTCCAGCGGCAGCGTGCTGTTCGAGAAGAACGCCGACGAATTGCGCGCGCCCTCCAGCATGATGAAGCTCGTCACCGCCGAAGTGGTGTTCCACGCCATCAAGCAGGGCGACATCAAGCTGACCGACGAATACCGGATCAGCGAAAATGCCTGGCGGCGGGGCGGCGCGCCGGCCGGCGGTTCGACGATGTTCGCAGCCCTCAACAGCAAGGTCTCGGTCGACGATCTCCTGCATGGCGCGATCATCCAGAGCGGCAATGACGCCTGCATCGCGCTGGCCGAAGGCATGGCCGGCAATGAGCGCATCTTCGCGAATGATTACATGACCAAGCGGGCCCGCGAACTCGGCCTGACGAAATCGACCTTCGCCAATTCCAACGGGCTGCCCGACCCCGGCAACAAGATGACCGTGCGCGAGCTTTCGGTTCTGGCGCGCTACATCATGCAGACCTATCCCGACTTCTACAAATTGTTCGGTGAAAAGGAGTTCACCTGGAACAAGATCCGGCAGCAGAACCGCAATCCGCTGCTGAACGCCATGGAAGGCGCCGACGGGCTGAAGACCGGCTACACCAAGGAAGGCGGCTACGGCATGGTCGGCTCGGCCGTGCAGAACGGCACCCGGCTGATCGTCGTCGTCAACGGCCTGGAGGACCCTGAGGATCGCGCCACGGAAGCAAAGAAGATGCTCGAATGGGGCTTTCGTAATTTCGAGACGCGAATCCTGTTCTCGGCCGAACAGACGCTGGGCTATGCCAGGGTGTTCGGCGGCGCCAGCCGCTCGGTCAAGCTCTCCAGCCGCGAGCCGGTCAAGGTGATGGTGCAGAAGAACGGCAACGAGAAACTGATCGCGCGCGTGGTCTATACCGGCCCGGTGCGCGCGCCGGTCGAGGCCGGGCAGAAGGTCGGCGTCGTCCGGGTCTGGCGCGGCGCCAACATCGCCGTGGAAGCGCCGGTCTATGCCGCCGAGCCGATCGGGACGGGATCGACGATGCGCCGGGCGCTCGACGGCGTCAGCGAGCTCGTCATTGGCGTGTTCCGCGCCGGCGCCGAGAAGCTCTGACCGGAAGTTCTGAGCGAGAAGATCTGAAAATGCCTGAAGCTGTGTTCAAACGTACTCCCGGACGCGGGCGATTCATCTCCTTCGAGGGCGGGGAGGGATCTGGAAAATCGACGCAGATCAAGATGTTGGCGGAACGTCTTGAGGCGGCCAAGGTGCGCACGCTGATCACCCGCGAGCCCGGGGGGTCGCCGGGCGCGGAGATCATCCGGCACCTCGTGCTATCAGGCATGGGCAAGCTGCTCGGCGCGGACGCGGAAACGCTGCTGTTCGCCGCCGCCCGCGACGACCATGTCCGCACCATCATCAGCCCCGCGCTTGGCCAGGGCAGTTGGGTGCTGTGCGACCGCTTCTCCGATTCGACACGGGTCTATCAGGGCCGGCTCGGCCATGTCGCGCCGGAGCTTCTCAATGCCATGGAGCGGGTGACCATCGGCGATCTCAAGCCGGACCTGACCTTCATCCTGGACGTACCGGTCGAGGTCGGGCTGAAGCGCGCGACGGCACGCCGCGGCAGCGCCATGCCGGATCGCTTCGAATCCGAGGATCTGCAGTTTCATCGCGAACTGCGGGAGGGCTATCGCGAGATCGCGTCCGCCGAGCCCGAGCGCTGCGTGCTGATCGACGCCACCGCCGACGCCAACGTGGTTTCTTTGACTATATGGAAGATCTTGCGCGATCGCCTTTTCGCGGCCTCTGCGCCAAGCGTAGCGAGCCCGGCATGAGCGCCCGCAAGGTCGAGCCCGAGGCCACCGCGCCGCATCCGCGCGAGACCACCGATCTGTTCGGGCATCGCGAGGCGGAAACCGCGCTCCTCAACGCCTATCGCAGCGGGCGGATTCCGCATGCCTGGCTGATCGGCGGCGCGCAGGGCATCGGCAAGGCGACCCTGGCCTATCGGATGGCGCGGTTCGTGCTCGCACACCGCGATCCGCTGGCGCCCAAGGTGCAAAATGTCGAAACGCTGGCCGTCGATCCGGCCCATCCGGTGGCGCGCCATGTCGCGGCCGGCGCGCATGGCGGATTGCTGACGCTGGAGCGCACGCTCAACGACAAGGGCGTGATGCGCACCGTCATCACGGTGGATGAGACGCGCGAGACGATCTCATTCTTCGGTTCGACCGCGGCAGTCGAAGGATGGCGGGTTTGCATCGTTGATACCGTCGATGAGCTGAACGCCAATGCGGCCAACGCTCTGCTGAAAGTTCTCGAGGAGCCCCCGCGGCAATCGCTGTTCCTTCTGGTCAGCCATGCGCCGGCGCGGGTGCTGCCGACGATCCAGTCGCGCTGCCGCAAACTGGCGTTGCGGCCGCTCGCGGTCGACGACGTCATTGCTGCCGCCGCACAAGCCGCAAACATCGCGATCGACGATCCCGCGCTGGCGGAAGCGGCAGAGGCGGCGGAGGGCAGTGTCGCGCGCGCGCTGACGCTGCTCGGCGGTGATGCCCTGAAACTTCACCAGAAGACCGCGGCGTTGCTGGCGACATTGCCGCGGGTCGATCCGCGCGAGCTTCATGCCCTCGGCGAGGCCCTCGGTGGCAGCGACCGCGTGGCGCTGGCGGCGTTCATCGACAGCGTCGATCGCTGGGTCAGCGAACGGCTGCGCGCCGACGACGCCAATGCCAACGCCAACCTTCCCCGCCTTGCACGGCTGGCGGAGGTGTGGGAAAAGATCAACCGCGCCGCGCGCGACACCGCCGAATATAATCTCGAGCGAAAACCGCTGGTTTTCTCGGTGTTCGGGCTGCTCGCGGAGGCGACGCGGTAAACGCGCCGCCGGCGATTAATCCCGACAGTCGCGTTTGAGCAATGAAGGAAATCGTGGTGGCGACGGCTAAGAAAAAAACTGCCAAGACGCGCGGCGCGAAAAAGGCCCGCAAATCACCGAGCGCCCGCACCGCTAAAGCGGCAGCGTCAAAAACGCGCGCCAAGACCAATAAGCGTTCGGTGAAGAAGGCCAAGAAAACCGTAAAGAAAGCCGCCAAGAAAACCGCAAAGCAAGCCGTAAAGAAAACGGCTGCGAAGAAGGCTCCCAAAAAGCCGTCCAGGACGCCGTCCAAGAAATCATCGAAAGGCAGGCCGAACAAACCCATCGCGACAGCGAACCAGACCAGCGTTGCCGAAAAGACGTTATCGGCTGGCACCAGCGCAAAGGTTGGCGCTTCGAAAAAGAAAGCCGCTCGCATCGCAAGCCCGTCGTCGCCGGCGGAACGAAAGTCCTTCTACATCACAACCGCGATCGCGTACCCGAACGGTGTGCCGCACATCGGCCACGCCTATGAGGCGATCGCGACCGACGCGCTCGCGCGCTTTCAGCGACTCGACGGCAAGGACGTGTTTTTTCTCACCGGAACCGACGAGCATGGCCTGAAGATGATGCAGACCGCGGAAGCCGAAAAGCTGCCGACGCTGGAAGTCGCGACGCGCAACGCCCTCATGTTCAAGGAGATGGACCAGCGTCTGAACGTCTCGTTCGATCGTTTCATCCGCACCACGGAAGAACAGCATCATCGCTCCAGCCAGGCGATCTGGCAGCGGATGGCGGACAATGGCGACATCTATCTGGATAGCTACGCGGGCTGGTACTCGGTGCGCGACGAAGCCTATTATGCCGAGGACGAAACCGTCGTCGGCGACGACGATGTTCGGCGCGGACCGCAGGGCTCGCCCGTCGAATGGGTCGAGGAGAAGAGTTATTTCTTCAAATTGTCCGCCTATCAGGACAAGCTTCTGGCTCTCTATGACGACCAACCGGATTTCATCGGCCCGGACTCGCGCAGGAACGAGGTTGTCAGCTTCGTCAAAAGCGGATTGCGCGACCTGTCGATTTCACGAACCACATTCGACTGGGGCGTCAAGGTTCCCGGAGATCCCGAGCACGTCATGTATGTGTGGGTCGATGCCTTGACCAATTACATCACCGGCGTCGGCTTTCCCGACGAGAGCGACGCGAACTGGCGCTACTGGCCAGCGGATGTGCATATCATCGGCAAGGACATCATCCGTTTTCACGCGGTGTACTGGCCGGCGTTCCTGATGTCAGCGGGCATTCCGCTGCAGAAGCGCGTCTACGCCCATGGCTTTCTGTTCAACAAGGGCGAGAAGATGTCGAAGTCGGTCGGCAATGTCGTCGATCCCTTCAACCTCGCCAATCAATACGGCGTCGATCAGATGCGCTACTTCTTCCTGCGCGAGGTGCCGTTCGGGCAGGACGGCAGCTACAATCACGAAGCGATTGTCGCGCGCATCAACGCCGATCTTGCCAACGATCTCGGCAACCTGGCGCAGCGTTCGCTGTCGATGATCGCCAAGCAATATGAGCGCGCGCTGCCCGAGCCTGGTGCCTTCAGCGACAACGACAAGGCGATCCTGGCGCAGGCCGACGGCATGATTGAGCTGGCCCGAACGGCGATGGCGACTCAGCAGATTCACCATTACCTGAACGCCGTCTGGGCCGTTGTGGCGGAAGCCAACCGCTATTTTGCGGGCGAGGCGCCGTGGGCGCTGGCGAAAACCGATCCGCCGCGCCAGCGAACCGTGTTGTACGTGACCGCGGAAGTGGTTCGTCAGATCGCTATTCTGGCGCAACCTGTCATGCCGGAGTCGTCCGCAAAATTGCTGGATAGCCTCGGCATCCCCGCGGATGCGCGCGATTTCGCGAGCCTGGGTGGCGCTACCCGCATCGAGCCGGGCACAAGGCTGCCGTCGCCGGTCGGAATCTTTCCGCGCTACATCGAACCGACCGCGACCTGAACGGTTGGAAAAACAATGCTCGTCGATAGTCACTGCCATCTCGATTTTCCCGACTTCGCCGATGACCTCGACGCGATCGTGGCAAGGGCCGCGGCCGCCGGCATCGGGCGCATGGTCACCATCTCGACGCGGGTGAAGCGCCTCGGCGAGTTGCTTGATATCGCGGAGCGATTTCCTGATGTCTATTGCTCGGTCGGCACCCATCCTCATTATGCCGACGAAGAAGACGGGATCCCAGCTGACGAACTGATCGCGCTGACGAAGCATCCAAAAGTCGTGGCGCTGGGCGAGGCGGGACTGGATAATTTCTACCAGCATGGCTCAAGCGAAGCCCAGGAACGCGGCTTTCGTGCGCACATTGCCGCCGCGCGAAAAACCGGCCTGCCGCTGGTTATCCATACCCGCGACGCCGACGACGACTGCGGCCGCGTCCTCGATGATGAAATGACAAAGGGATCGTTTCGCGCGGTGTTGCATTGCTATACCGGCGGACGCGAGCTGGCGATGAAAGCGATCTCCCTGGGCCTCTCGATTTCGTTCACGGGCATTCTGACCTTCAAGAAGTCGCAAGCTTTGCGCGATCTCGCGGCCGAACTGCCGGCCGATCGCATCATGGTTGAGACCGATTCGCCGTATCTGGCGCCCGGCAAATTTCGCGGCAAGCGCAACGAACCGTCTTATGTGGTTGAAGTTGCCAAGGTGCTGGCGGAGACCCGCGGCGTTTCGATCGAGGAGATTTCGCGTCAGACCACCGAGAATTTCTTTCGCCTGTTCTCCAAAGTGCCGTCCGCGAAAGCGATGGCATGACGCTGAGCCTCACTATACTCGGTTGCGGTTCCTCCGCCGGGGTGCCGCGCCCGGCGCTCGGCTGGGGTGCCTGCGATCCCGGCAATCCGAAGAATCGCCGCCGCCGCTGTTCGCTGCTTGCCGAACGGACATCGGACAACGGGGTGACGCGGATCGTGATCGATACCGCGCCCGATCTGCGCGAGCAGTTGATCGACGCCAGCGTCGATCACATCGATGCGGTGTTTCTCACGCATGAGCATGCCGATCAGACCCACGGCATCGACGATCTTCGTTCGGTCGTGCTGCATCAGCGCCGGCGCATTCCGGTCTATCTGAACCAATCGACTGCGAAGCATGTCCTGCTGCGGTTTTCATACTGCTTCGTGGCGCCGCCGGGCAGCGACTATCCACCGATCCTGGACAATCATTCGATCGAAGCCGGCGAAAGCCGCACCATCGAAGGGAAGGGCGGTGCGGTGACGCTTTCCGCCTTCATCCTGCGGCACGGCAATATTCCAGCCCTCGGTTATCGGATCGGCGATGCCGCCTACACGCCCGACGTCAGCGACATCCCGCCCGAGAGCTGGCCTTTCCTGGAAAACCTCGGTCTCTGGATCATCGACGGGCTGCGCTATGCCGGACATCCCAGCCATTTCAGCGTCAACGACGCGCTGTCATGGATCGACCGCTTCAAGCCGAGGCGTGCCGTCATCACCAACATGCATTCCGATCTGGACTACGAGGTGCTGCGCCAGAGTCTGCCGCCGACCGTGATTCCGGCCTATGACGGCATGCGGCTGACGCTGGAGCGCGCGGACTGAAACAAGTCGGCGCGGTGATCGTCCGCATCGGCCCATTTGACTTTCGAGGCCAGGGGTGGTGGGTCCCTGCGTTCGCCGGGACGACCCGCTAAGAGCTAGCGCGAGGCTAATGCACCGTGATGGTGATCGGCTCGGACATTACCGGTGGGACATGCGGGATATGGGTCCAATCGCCGAGCAGGAGTTGGATTGTGTGCTTGCCCTCCGGCAATGTCACCATGGCTTCGGTCTGGCCGCCGCCGAAATGCTTGTGACTATCGTCCATTGGAAGCGGTTCTTTCATCTGATCTTCAGTCAATGTGGCGGCATCGATCAAGAGATGATGGTGGCCGGTATTCGGCTTCTCCACGCCGGCTGGAGCCACACCCATGCCAGATAACCCGAACTGCACGAGGAATGGACTACTCACGGTGTCGCCGTCCTTCAAATTGATGAAGTAAGCTTTGGCTCCCGCTGGCGATGGCGTTTGTGCCGCGACCGGCGTGAAACCCGCTGCAGCGAAAACGGCAAGCAGCGCGAGTGTCGTTCTGAACGATGTGGTCATCTGTACCCCTGTAAAACAATCAATCGGATCACGCCCAACTATTCGAGGTCTGTGGGTAAATTTAGTCGATGCCGAGCGCTGCGCATACTAGCGCGGTATTCCCAGCGCGAGCGCAATCGCGAAGTGATAAACTCTTGTTGAGTTGCCTTTTTTACAGGCATCAATCCGCTGCGCCTGGAGCGCACGGCTTTTTACTTCGCGTCTATGAGTACAGGCCCCAAGCCCTCAGGCTGAAATCGCCTTCGCCGACTTGACCTCGTCGCGCAACATGAACTTCTGGATTTTTCCGGTCGAGGTCTTTGGGATCGGGCCGAACACCACGGCCTTCGGCGTCTTGAATCCCGGCATATGAGCGCGGCAAAACGCGATAATCTCTGCCTCGGTAGCGCGGGCGTTGTCCTTCAATTCGACGAAGGCGCAGGGCACTTCGCCCCACTTTGAATCCGGCTTTGCCACCACGGCGGCGAACAGCACCGCGGGATGTTTGTGGAGCACATCCTCGACCTCGATCGAGGAGATGTTCTCGCCGCCCGAGATGATGATGTCCTTCGAGCGGTCCTTGATCTCGATATAGCCGTCCGCGTGCATGACCGCGAGATCGCCGGAATGGAACCAGCCGCCGTCGAAGGCCTCCTCGGTGGCGGTCGGGTTTTTCAGATACCCCTTCATGACGATGTTGCCGCGCATGAAAACCTCGCCCATCGTCATGCCATCCGAGGGCACCGGCGCCAGCGTCTCCGGGTCGCCGACCATAAGGCCATCCAGCACCGGATAGGTGACGCCCTGGCGCGACTTGAGCCGAGCCCGCTCGTCATCCCCGAGCGCATCCCATTCGTCGTGCCAGGCGCACACCACGGCCGGGCCGTAAACCTCGGTCAGGCCGTAGACATGGGTGATCCGGAAACCGAGCGCCTCCATGCCGCCGATAACCGCGGCCGGCGGCGCCGCCCCGGCGGTCATCATCGCGATCGGCCGCGGCAAGGGCTGGTTGCGGGCGTTCAGCAGCATGTTCATGACGATCGGCGCGCCGCACAGATGGGTGACCCCGGCGCGCTCGATCGCCTCGTAGATCGCTGCGGCCTCGACCCGGCGCAGGCAGACATGGGTGCCGGCAAGTGCCGTGATCGTCCAGGGAAAGCACCAGCCGTTGCAATGGAACATCGGCAGCGTCCA
>Ga0137412_10003041_pt1 | contig 13388 bp, 13 predicted proteins | sample CZODoug2_1_16fun_FD_122160 | JGI IMG/M metagenome (GOLD analysis project Ga0137412, IMG submission 122160) | Vadose zone soil fungal communities from Angelo Coast Range Reserve, California, USA - CZODoug2_1_16fungal (Hybrid Assembly) | ecosystem: Environmental > Terrestrial > Soil > Vadose zone... | reverse complement strand
CGCCCTTCAGGCTCTCACCTTGGGCCTTGGGAACACAGCAATTGGTACGTTTTCGTTGTTTAGCGTCACCACTGGCAACTTCAACACCGCTCTTGGCGCTGGAGCGCTTGATCTTAACACCGGAGATTCAAATACGGCCGTTGGTACGGCAGCGCTTTTGTTTAACACCACTGGCACTGAAAACACGGCCATTGGAGCTGCCGCACTTGAATTCAACGACAGCGGCTTGAACACGGCAGTCGGTTACCAAGCGCTCTTTGCCAACGTTAGCGGGCTCGAAAACACGGCGATTGGTGACCAGACACTTCTTAACAACAGCACCGGCATGTTTAACGTGGCCGTCGGTGGTGCCGCGCTCCTTACCAATACGGGAGGCAATGACAACACGGCCTGCGGGAGTGGCGCGCTGAATGACACTACTGGCAACGACAACACCGCCCTGGGGTTCCAAGCGGGGATCCTGGCAACAACGGGTGACGGTAACGTCTATATCGGCTCCGGGATGTCTGGTGTCGCTGGGGAGGCCAATCACACCTACATCCGCAATATTAACACCAGCTCTGTAAGTGGTGGCGGAACGGACACCGTTACCGTGAACGTGACCACTGGTTTGCTTGGTCACGCGACTTCCTCGCGCCGTTACAAAGAGGCGATCAAGCCGATGGACAATTCCAGCCAGGCCCTGTTTGCGCTCAAGCCTGTAACCTTCCGATACAAGAAAGAGATCGATCCAAGCCAAAGTCTTGAATATGGCCTCGTCGCCGAGGAGGTGGCTCAAGTCGATCCTAGCCTCGCAATCCGGGATAAAAACGGGCAAATCGACAGTGTGCGATACAACGCGATCAACGCGATGTTGCTCAACGAGTTTCTCAAGGAACACCGCAAGAACGAGGAACAGGAAGCGAGAATGGCTCGCCAGCAAAAGCAGATTGAAGCACTTACTGCGGGCCTACAGAAAGTGAGCGCACAGCTTGAGGCGAGCAAACCTGCGCCGCGAGTGGCCAAGAATAATCAGTAAAGCTGCGGACAATCGGCGGGGGAGTTAAGCATGCACAGGAGATCGCGGAGCCGATAACCGTTTGTCAGGCGATACCCTACATAAAAATTAGACTGCGCCTGACTGGACAAATCCGGACGGGTGTCCATAAAAAGATCTCACATTAAACGGATCTGAATCAAGCGCAGGAGTTCCCCCGCTAGGTTCTTCGCCTCTTTCGGACCCGCGACTCCTGAAGTGCAATAAGCGGGGACTAGCGAAACCATGAATCACAGGCGAGCACCTGCTAACAAGCCTGCTGATGCGACGAGTAGCCAATTCGCCCACGACTACGCGCTGGGTTACACAGATTTTGAGCAAGACCGCTTGATTCGACAAGCTGCGATAATTGCTCCTAGCACCGAACGCCTTTTTCGCGAAGCAGGTATCATACCCGGCCAGCGTGTCCTCGATCTTGGATCGGGGATGGGAGACGTGTCCATGTTAGTTGCCAGACTGGTAGGTGCCTCGGGCGAGGTAGTCGGTATCGAACGCGATGCGGCCTCGGTTGAACGGGCTGAGGCTCGCGTAGCAGTGGCTGACTTACGCAATGTGAATTTTCTCAACACCGACGTGAACAACATTGTTACCGATGAGCCCTTTGATGCCGCCGTCGGTCGTTTCATTCTGATGTTTCTCCCTGACCCGATTTCAGTGCTGCGGTCTGTCGCTGGCTTGGTTCGCCCCGGTGGAGTGCTGGCGTTCCAGGAACCGTCCTGGACAGCGATGCTTGCCCTTGGCGCCCGACTACCTCTTTGGTCTCTCGCGCGTCATTTGATCCGTGAGATCCTTTTGCGCTCTGGGGCAAACCCCGAGATGGGACTCGCTTTGTATCCTCTCTTTCAAGAAGTCGGGCTGCCTGCACCCAAAATGCATCTGGAGATGCCGCTGGGAAGCGACGCCGATTTCATACGGCTCACTTCAGACCTGGTTTGCAGTCTGCGACCGTTAGCCGAGCAACACAGAGTCTCTCTGAAAGACTTGGGCGACTTCGATACGCTTCCCGACAGAATCTGTGCCGAAGTTGTAGCAGCCAATACGGTAGTAAGTCTCATCGCGGTGGTGGGCGCCTGGTCGCGCAAACCAAAAAACAGCCCGCGATCGGCGGACAAGGCATGAAAGCCCACAAATTTAGCCCATTCGCACTCCCACTCCTGTTATTGGCCCTCTCGGTGCTGATTAACTATATCGATCGTGGCAATCTTTCGATTGCCGCGCCGCTGCTAAAGGATGAGTTGGGTATTTCTGCCTCACAACTGGGCATTCTGCTGTCCGCGTTCTTTTGGACCTATACCGTTCTGTTATTTGTTTGGGGCTGTTTTATCGACCGGTTGAATGTCAATCGCGTGCTGGCGTTGGGCTATTTCGTTTGGTCAGTCGCCACTGCGGCGACAGGCCTCGTTCACGGCTTTGCAATGCTGCTCGCGATGCGACTGCTACTCGGGATCGGCGAATCGGTGGCATTTCCGTGTTACTCCAAAATCTTGGCGCAACATCTCCCGGAACACCGCCGCGGGTTTGCCAATGGTGCCATTGTTGCCGCGATGAAGTGTGGCCCCGTTGTGGGAACCCTTGGCGCGGGACTACTCATGGCAAAATATGGCTGGCGCCCAGTGTTCATCGGAATTGGACTGCTCAGCCTCGTTTGGCTACCGGCTTGGTTGAAGGCGATGCCACGCAGCGTTGCCTCGGCGAATTCAGGAGTTTGCCCGCGTATAATCGACATCTTCCGGCAGCGCTCATTCTGGGCCACTGCCGCAGGTGGCTTTTGTCTTGCCTACCCGCTCTATTTCATGGTCACGTGGCTTCCTTTTTATCTTGCCCATGAGCAGCACCTTTCGATGCGTGATATGGTCAACGTAGCTGCGTTGTATTACACGATCGATGCTGCCGCGGCACTTGCGACCGGGTGGATAACGGACTTCTGGATTGGCCGAGGCTTGTCTGCCAGCAATATCCGCAAGTCAGCTATGGCGCTCGGATGGACCGTGGCAGCTATTGGCTTCCTGGGTTGGTCGTCTGCCAGATCTCATTCGTATTTGGCATGGCTGATGGTGACCGGTGTGGGATGCGGAATCGGCAATTCAGGGATTTGGGCGTTTTCTCAGACCTTGGCCGGGGCGCAAGCGGTGGGAAGGTGGGTGGGCTTGCAAAACGGGTTTGCAAACTTGGCCGGCGTCGTTGGACCGGCGCTGACTGGGTTTATCGTGGATTGGACCGGACACTTTCGGGCGGCGCTTGTGATTACGGCGGCAGCCTGCCTGCTTTCAGGGGTTAGCTGGGTCTTTGTGTTAGGTCGGCTGGAGCAAGTCGTTTGGACCCGTGGAGACGAGAGCGATCTTGCGCCGGCAGTTCCCGAAATTATTTAGGGAATTTTACCAAATCGACTTATAGCGAGTTGCTACGTCTCAGCCGTCGATTCTCGCGAGCAAACAATCTGGATTGCAGATGCGCATCGCGACGACGGAAGGCGCTTTATTGTTCATGCCGACGAAAAGCTGACTGCGTTTCTGGAAGCAATCAGTGCCTTCAATCATTACAGCATTGTAAGTTGACAATTAGGCTGATTGGGTTCGCAATTTTCTTAATCAAACGGAGGACTCAAAAAATGAAAATTCGCGGACTTGTTTTAATCATGGTTGCGGTGGTATTTGCTTTCGCTCCTGCGAAGTTGAATGCTCAAGGCAATTACGCTGTCAAGCTGACTTCGCCAGTGGCGGGACAGGTTCTCTACGCTGGGCAGAAAATCATGGTCGAGTGGAAGCACAAGCTTCCTAACATCCCCTTGGCGGGATGTGAGAGCGAGGCTTGGCTGTCACTGGATGGCGGCGGTACGTTTCCCGTGTGGATTACGTGGCTCGGCGCGAGTAGTACATCTTTCCTCTGGACTGTTCCGAACACGCCTACCAACGCGGCGGTCCTGGACATCCGCTTCGGGTGTGACTTGCATTACCCCGAAAGCTACGCCCCACAGCCTGCGTCGGCCTTTGTGATCGCGCCGCGATAGCGCGGTCCGGCTACTCACGGCTCTTTGAAATCGCCCGCGTGCTCGTGCGTTTCGATCACGTTGCACGCTGCATCGTAAACGCGAATGACGGCGTCATGTGAACGGCTGCGATGCTTCGCGTAGCCAATTGCATTGCTCACCGCGTTTGTTTCGCCATACCACAGCCCGCCAAAGGGCAGCACATCGGACATTAGACCAAAGCCGCGGCGGTCCTTGCGCGGGCGGACTTCGTAAATGTGCGTGGAATGCTCCCATGTTTTACGTGCCTGCTCTTAGCTTTGATAAACAGCGCGCTCTAATTCCCTAAACGCTGTCGACAGCTCATACGCCCGCACAATGTGACGCTTCCCGTTGTCGCGATGCGCCTCCACTGTCCAGATTGTTTGCCCTTCGTAATCCACAGTTGCGACGTAGCCACAACTCCATCCGGCCTTCTTCAGAGTGTCGGCGATAACCTCCCAATACTTCACGCGCCCCATTCTGCCTATTTTCCACTTCGCACGGCGAGGAATGATCATTGTCATATACATATATCTTTTTCGCCTCCTGCCTGAGGCGTAACACGAGAAGCGACAAGTCTCCATCACAGGATGGTAACAATAGTGTTACCGGTACGCGTCCCGACCTGTCTTTTAGCCGATCTAACCAACCCGGTTTTGCGGGCACTTCCGCGACAACGATTCCGGTCCGGTCGCCGGTCGCATTTTGAAGCGCGATGTGAAGACCGCCGTCCGCTCCAACCGATGGAAGCGCCGTCCGCGCAAGGCTATCCTAACATCAGGCCAGCACTGACAAAAATAAGCAGGAACGTGATCCGTCGCGAAGAATCAAACCGGCCGGTCGAAGACCCGCGATTAGAGAATACAATGTTATTTTCATAATTAAGCTTCCCAATCCGATCAGGGCAATGGGATGACGTAGTTCGTCAGGATCCCCGTCGTTCGATCGAAGGTCCTGGCCGGCCTGGCCTCTGCATTGGTGACGAGGAACGCAATCGCTCCCACGCAAGGAGGCCCAACGTGCTGGAACGTCACCTGACCATTGGAGTTCGTCTGGCCGACGACGGTCTCGTCGAGCCAGTAATCGTCGAAGAAGTGGCCGGTAACCCTCACGCCCGACAGCGGGACGCCCTCCTCGATTGGATAATCTGTTAAATGTTTAGTCGTTAGCGTGCTGGCCAATATTTGCGAAAGTCGCACCATTTCCTATTCGCCATGCCTGATTGCGCTCGCATGCCGCGGGATATTCGTGAGCGATATTGCCCTCAGACGTAGGTCGAGAAGAAACAAAAGGTTATCGATTTGTTACGTTTGTCTGAAACCGGCCGATCGTTCTGAGCGGGCAATTAAAAGCAGCATCAAGCCTTTTTTGTCGAGAAAGGGAAATGTTGCCGGAGAGTTATCTGAAGAGCTAGACTTTGGATGCACGCATAGGGAAACACCCGCTATAGCGTGCGCGCTTCGCTTAGCGCGGGACGACGGTCTCGTAGACCCGATTTGTGCCGACCCCAAGGAACAAGACGCGGTTGGAGGCAACGGCGGCGGTGATACCGACCGGCGCGCTGCCGACGAATTCCGGCGATTCGGTGACCACTCCGTCGGTTGTGATCGATGCGATCTTGTTGGCACTGAATTCTGTGAAGACCAGGTTATTCGCGTTCCCGGGCCGGATGATGGTGGGCGTGGCGGGCGTGGGGAAAATCGTGATGGCGAGCGTGGGAGTGACTCGGGCGACCTGTGGTGTGAAGGCACTCGCGATCCAGAGATTGCCGTCGGACCCCGCGGCAATGGAGGTCGGAGCGCTCACTCCGGTGAACTCAGTGATCACGCCATCGGGAGTGATGCGGCCGAATTTGTCTACTGCCTGCTCGGTGAACCACATGTTGCCATCGGAGCCAGTCGTAATGTCGCCCGGAAAGGAATTGAGTGTGGGTGTTGGGAATTCCGTGAAAGTGCCGGTCGAGAGCTCGTAACGCCAGACGGCATGATCGGTCTGGTCGGTAAACCAGATGTTGCCATCGGACCCGGTGGTGATGCCCACGCTGACCCCGAAAAAGGAGAACTGATATTCCGTGATGACTCCATTCGGTGTGACCGAAGCAATTTTGCCCGTCGAGCCTTCGCCGAACCAGATGTTGCCGTCTGGCCCCGGCGTGATGAATGCCGGATTGCTCAGGCTCGGCGTCCTGGCGTAGCTGATGCTGCCGTTCGGAATGATGCGGGCGACTTTGCTACTGTTGGAAAGCGTGAACCAGAAGCTGCCATCTTCGCCCATCGTGATCGCGAACGGCTGGCTGCCTCCACGGATCGGGACGCTTTTGACCGGCGTCGTCTGGGCGGCAACGCTGGCTGCCGAGAAGGCGAGCACGGTGAGTCCGCAGCTAAGTTGGAAATGAAGTTGACGCCGGGCGAAGACGAAGGCGGCAATGGCGGACTTGACGAAATGAAGACGTGTTATCATGAGTGCAACAAGTTCGGGACGTATTTGCGAATGGCAAAGTGCAATTGGTTACGCCGTTGTAACCTTTGATCACATTGCGCCAAGTGACGCTACCGAGATATTTGCAAAACTGCAGTGGTACGACATTCGCAATACGGGTTTTGATTGGACGCGCTTCCCTTTGCATATTCGCTCAGCGAGAAAACTCACGCTCAACGAAACGCCCCTTGTCACAGTCATCGGCAAGGCATTTTGGGATGTCGGGCACGCGCCCAAAGATCAATCGAACCGTAGAAAGAGGCTGCGCCAATATGCTGTTTGGGAGATTCATCCCGTGATGAAACTGCACGTCGTTCACCAAATCGCTGAGAGAACTCCTGTTTTCGCAAGCCCCCGCCTGATCCTATATGATTCGTTTAGGAAAACGACAACTCTTGGCTCTAGATCTTGAAGGGCGAACAATCTGGATTGCAGACGCGCACTCCGATGATGGAAGACGCTTTATTGTGCACGCCGACGAAAAGCTCAGCGCGTTTGTGGAACTGGAATTAGCGATTCACGCCTGCGGCGACTCTCAGTGAGGAAATCGTGGAGCCAATACCCGATTGTCAGGCGACACCCTACACAAAAATTAGGCAACGCCTGACAAGACAAGTCTGCACGGTTTTGGTAAAAACCCTTTTCGTTACGATCTGAATCCGGGGGCAAGGTAAAGAAAGCTCTTCTCTCGGCATTTCTCCCTCTTTCAGACCTGGGGGCAACCATTGAGAGAAGGAGGAATAACTATGAGAAATCAAGCTCAAATAAAAGCCGCAATTGCGTCGCTCAGAAACAATACAGACAACGCAGGGCAGGCTAAGCGCCCGCTCTACAAACTCGCCTTGACACTCACCATTAGCACACTGGCGCTGTGGGCTACTGATGCGTGGGCTAAAACCGATGCCGCGTGGAACTTTACCGGAAGCATGAGCGTCGGTCGGTTCTCCTTCACAGCCACGCTGCTCCAGAACGGCAAGGTGCTGGTAGCGGGCGGCGCTATACCAGGTAACCTGACCACAAACACAGCCGAGCTCTACGATCCGGCCACGGGCACATTCATTGCCACCGGCAGCATGCACCAGGCGCGCCTTGGTTTCTCGGCCACGCGATTACAGAACGGCAAAGTCTTAGTCGCAGGTGGTGGTAACGATACTCAGGTGGCGCTCAAAACAGCTGAGCTCTATGACCCCGCGACGGGCACATGGTCCACCACCGGCAATATGAAGGAAGGTCGCCAGCAGCATTCAGCGGTTCTTCTCAACGATGGCACTGTGCTGGTGACTGGCGGTAACATCGACCGCACCCCCTGCACGACGGCCGTTTGCGTCAATACAATCGCGGAGTCGGAGCTATATAACCCCTCCACTGGCCAGTGGCAAAAAGTAGGGGATATGACGATCCCGCGTTCGTTCTTTACGACTACGTTATTGACCACCGGCAAAGTGCTGGCGGTAGGCGGCCGCATTCACACCGGGCCTGATTACTTCGACTATCATGCCATCGCCTGGGCCGATCTCTACGACCGGACGACAAAGAAGTGGACCACAACCGGCACCATGTCGATCAGCCGCGAGGATCAGTCGGTGGTGCTTCTCGCCAACGGCCAGCTCCTCGTGATGGGTGGGACTACCGTTGATTTTAATGGCGTGACAGTCGCTTCTGCCGAGTTATACGATCCTGCGACAGAAACGTGGACAATAACAGGGACCATGCTTCAGGGCCGCGAGAGGTTCACTGCTACGCTCCTGCAAAATGGACAGGTGTTAGTCGCCGGGGGGGACTACTTCGATGGAGTGAATGCGGGCGTTCTGACCGCATGTGAATTGTATGACCCCACTCTAAGCACCTGGTCTGCCACCGCCAGCATGAACACCCCGCGTTTCGGCGCAAAGGCAGTGCTGTTACGGAATCAGCAGGTGCTTGAGGTAGGCGGCGAGACAGACTTCACTGATACCCCCACGGCCTCGGCAGAGCTTTATACGCCTTGACGGCCGCCCAGGGGATGAACCGCGCGGATTGCGGCACGACGCTACTGGACGCAACGACAGCAGGACAAACTAATCAGATCAACAAATAAAATGCAGTTGCGAGTCTATCGAGGAGCCATTCGCATCAGCTTCATCCTGCTCGTTTCGTTTACGACGGCACGTATGACCGCTAGCAACCCTGAGATCCCCTGGAGAAATCTGGTGGTCCACGGCCCGTTCAAGGTGGGCGATAAAGATCTAATCAGCGCCTCGGCTCAGGAGCTGTCTGCCGGCGAATCGCAGGCGTCGTTAAACGCCGGCTTGGCACCACTCGGCGCGGACGGGGACGCGAACGAAGGTCCCGGACCTCAATCGCCCAAGGCTGTGGTGAGTTTTGACGCCATTGACAGTCTAAACAACGTTGACCCCGGAATTGCAGTGGGCACCAGCTACATCCTCGTTTCCGATGCTGTTAACGGCATAGCGGTTTATGACAAAACTGGGAAATTGATACCACCAAAGTCGGGCCAGTCCGACTTCGCAAATCCATTTTCGATAAGATCTCTCTTTTCCAAAGTCAAGGCGGATATCGATCCCACTCTGAATATGCCAAGCCACCTGCCCACTGGCTTTCCTAGGGAAATTGAGGGATATGGCGACGTCCGAATCATGTTCGATGGTTACCGCAAGCGCTTTTGGATTTATGCCCAGGCTAAGAATGAGCTCCACCTATCAGTAATTGACCAGGACATTGTTGACCACCCAAAGATCAAGGTAGCGCGAAGAAACAAGGCAGCCGTCGCCGTATCAAAGACGGAAGACCCCAGGGATGGCTTTTACACTTACTGGTGGAACGAGACTATACATAACGGTGAATGTAACAAATTTAAAGGCTGTTCTGATCCTGTTTTCAAAACCTCGGGCGAGGGGGCCGACTACCCCAGCATCGGCATCTCGCCAAAGTATTTCATCGCCACAGCTGGGGTTAATCGACGTAATCCCGCATTCATCACCGATACGCTCGCCAAGGCTGAGTTGTGGAATGAGGAATGTAAGACGGGCTTCAAGGAGCATGGCCAGAAATTTGACTTTTGCGGCCCGTTCTACTTTCACCTGATGGTGGTGGACGCGGACAATATGTCGCACGGCCTTCCTTTTCCAACAGGCGAAAGCAAGCAGGAAGAATTCATGAGTCGATCGTATGGATTATTTATCGACGCTCAGAACTACGTGACAGACAGAAGCGAAGACGGTGGCTTCGCTCATGACATGGCACGGGGCCTCAGGCCCGTTGTTATGCACGGGCCGAAACCAAACGTGCCATCACCAAACATAGTAGAGTCCGCCGATGCTTACTTCGCTACCACTTTCATTGACCGCAGCGCCAAGGAGCCAGTCCATTATTTAACGTTATGGTCGCTCCTGGGTGGCTACTTATTCCCCACGCTCTACCGCATTCACCCCATCACGTTCGATGCAACTTGGCATGAGGTCATGCTTAACGCGTCGTACCGTGACGGAAAACTCTACGCCACGTTCCAGCAACCCGTCGTTTGGAAATCTCTGGGTGGTAATTCTCTGTGGTCAATCCGCGTCCTCCGCATCAACACATTGAATGCCATAACCGAGATCGACAGAACCTTTGGCGGTAGAAACAAGTTTGACGACAAATCGACGGCCCGCTTCGATTATCAGCTGCCCGGCATCGAGGCAAACAAGGAGGGCGATATGGTCCTTGTCTATGTGCGGTCTTCTAGTGGACTTCCGCAGGAGGTCCGTTTCAGCCTTTGGGACCATGACGAGACGGATATTCGCCCGAGCCGGCTCCTCCGGTCCGAGGGAAAGAACGATAAGCCTTGGTGCGATACTGCCGGAATCGCCGTCGATCCGGCAGACGACGAGACGATCTGGGTGGCCCATATTTTCACCACTAATACGGGTTCCAGAAGAATTGCAGTGGGTAAAATCTTGGGGGAGAAGATTTCAACCAAGTGATCGGTTGCTTCACGGCAATCGATTGCAAGACCGCGACGCCGGTGGACGAGCGGCTTTTATTAGTGCTGCCGGAGCGCGAGATCTTCGATTATCTCTGCACGGGATGGTCAGTTGCGGTACCACGCGGACACTTTCGATAGACCTATAATCTGGCAAAAGCTGCAATGACATTGGCGGCACGTACTCAGCGGGAACAGTCTTTTGTGGGTTAGCAGAGGAATGGTGTGAGTTCATATCAATATGTTAAACGCGTAGCGGACTTAAAATTGAGGTTTTTGCGATTTCTTTGCTTGTCTCCGCACGTCAATTCAACCGAGTTTTCCCAGGTAAATTGCGCAAATTCGTGATTTAACGACTCGTATGCTGGGTAGGGCAAAAAGGCGGCCATTCTTGCACAAATCCTTGCACAACGGTCGGGCAAAGAGCGTCACACGGCCAATATTATTTAGCGCATGGCCGATGTAAACCCGGACCCGATCTTGCGTGACAATACAGGCAAAATCGCGAGCGTGCGCTACGAGCAGATCGACGCGATGTTGCTCAATGAGTTCAAAGAGCATCAGAAGGTGCAGCAGTTGGAGAAACAGGTCGAAAAGCTCACTACTAGCCTGCAGAAAGTGAGCACACAGCTTGAGGCGAGCAAACCTGCACCGCAAACGGTGTTGAATCGTCAGTAAGTGGACGGTGAACAACTGGGAAGTCATCGCTGACAATCTCAGCTAAGCCGATTGGAGTGGGGGTTGCGTCTTAGCCGTCGATTCGGAAGGGCGAAGATCATTGGGGTAAGGGGGCTCGTACTGTTCACTTACTTGGTTGTGCCGATGTTGCGGCAAACCATCCCGGTATAACGCGCAAGAAAGAATTTCTCGGTCGGCTCCATGAACTCCCACACGGCCTCAAAGAACTTCTTCAAGTCGCGATGATTTACTCGCACGCGATCACCTGCTGCTGCGACCACGCTAGGATGCCGTTTGAGGAAATCCGGTGTGGCAACTCCAGCTGCGTGAACGACGATATGCCGGATACCCCAGTACAGCTCCAAGCGACTACCAAGATCCGCTGCATAGCCTGTCGCTCCCATTTTCCTGAACCGCGATATCCAGCGCGCCGGTCCCCCATCGCTCAGCCAATTCCGCGCCCATCGAACGCGGAGCTTATCTGCGGGTGCGTCCAATGATATCGCCGCAATGACGTCAGCATATTGGGCGTGTTGTTCAGAGTTCTTCATGAGTTCGGGATCAAGCCTCGCCGCCGTCGCAAGCACGTCCTGCAGGTAAGCTTCGATGCACGTAACCATCATCACCACTTGCCAACGATTAATCGTCTGCATTCGGTCTCCGCTAGTCTTAAGCGTTTTAACGATCCGGTTTAGCCAACGCACCAGCTTTGCTCGCCCCAGTTTCGTCATAAGGCTTTTACCGGAAAGGGTGCCCGTAAAGGTTCTCAACCGAGCAGCCTGAGTCTTTAAAGCTACCGCTTCGCGGCTGCTTAACGCTAGCATATGGCCAATGCTGTCGAGATTCTCCTCAAACGCCTGCCACGCTCTCGTATGAGGAGTGGCCATCGGCGTTGTAGGAATCTTAGTCTTTGACATTGGTCCTGATGAATGAGCCGAGAAACTAGGCATTGACTGGCAATGTGTCATCCATTGTGTGTAAGCGTGTCGCTCAATTCAAATGTCTTACCACTCTTTGAAATCGCCTTTGACCCGTGCATTCTATCAGATTACGAGCATCGCCATAAACGCGAATTACCGCATCGCGTGCCCGGCTGGGGTGCTCGCATACCCGATTGCGTTGCTGGCGGCATTCGGTTCACCGTACCAGAGCCGAGCGAACGGCAGCACTTCGGAAATCAGATCGACGCCGCGTCTGTCCTTGCGCGGGCGGACTTCGTAAACGCGCTGAGAGCTAGTCATCGCGACCATTCATATCATTTTGTCGTTGCCGTGTGGAGAGCAAAAACGGCGATGCTATCGGTGGCGGCGGCGATGAGTCCGATGAGGCACTTGCGTAGGGTGAGGACTTGGCGATGGCGTCATTGTCGGCGTAGCTATGGGTATTGCTTTTAGTACAGGCTCAGTTGTGGGAGTGGGAGTTGGAGATTGTTCTGCTGTCGGACTTGAAAGCTGAGCAGATCTCCGCGAAGCGACCAGCGAGTCTGTTAACACTTCCAAGCGCCAAACGAACATCCCTAAGACGATTATCAAAGCCACTAAGATGATGGTCAGCCAAGCAGTCACTATCGCAAGGAACTTGATCCAGCCGACGGAAGGAGTCCCGTTTTGTGATTGAGGCATGGCACTTTAGTTTAAGTGGGAACTCTAGGACATGCAGCGAGAAAAAATCATTGCCGTGGGGAGCGCAAAAGACGCAGAATCCAACCCCGCATGAAGTACTTGCAAACCACGCTGGCAATGTTGGCGGTGCTGTCAGCGTCACTCGCGCTGGCCGAGGACTTCAAAACCATCAACGGCAAGGAATACAAATACGCGACGGTTAACCGCGTTGAACCAGACGGCGTTGTTTTGAAGAGCAAGTCAGGGATCACCAAAGTCTATTTCATCGAACTCCCTCAAGACGTTCAGGAACGGTTTCATTGGGCGAAACCGGACATGCCCGGCGAGCCTTTTTACGGCCGCTGGGCAGCGGGGGCCGAAGATCCGGCCGTTCTGGCAAAAATAATCGCTGTCGCGACCGTTATCATCGCCGGCGTGGGGCTCGTTATCGGTTATATCCGTTCTCGAATGCAACCAATAACAATCGCTCGGGATCGGCGAAGCCGCCGATTGCGAGGCAAGAGTCTTAAATGAAGTATTGGGAAATCATCGCCGACAATCTCAGTAAAGCCGGTTGGAGTTGGAGCTGTGTTTCAACCGTGGATTCTCAGAGGAAAACAATCGGGA
>Ga0137412_10003040_pt1 | contig 13390 bp, 11 predicted proteins | sample CZODoug2_1_16fun_FD_122160 | JGI IMG/M metagenome (GOLD analysis project Ga0137412, IMG submission 122160) | Vadose zone soil fungal communities from Angelo Coast Range Reserve, California, USA - CZODoug2_1_16fungal (Hybrid Assembly) | ecosystem: Environmental > Terrestrial > Soil > Vadose zone... | reverse complement strand
GCAGTGTCGGTCCACTCACCACTGACCGTGTCACGGCCGACGACCGTGAGGCCGAGGTCGGTGAAAAAGGAGATCGTTGCTTCGAGGTCGCGAACGGCGATGCCGACGTTCTCAAGTCTGATGGCCATGCGTCGCATGCTACGGAGCGGGGCCGATCAGGTACCACCGCAAGGACGCAGCCGTGTACCAGGACACTGTCGAGGTCGTCCGTGACCTGTCCACCGGCGTCCGGAGCGTGTTGTTTGCCCGGTGCCAAGGCGGTAAGGACGTCGATCAGGCGGGAGACCATCGGGTCGGAGGTGACAGGTCCGAAGACGGCCGGCTCGCACCGCGGCATGGAGACACCCGCGAGGCGGTCACCGCCGAGCGCGACCGCCAGGGCGACGTCCAGGAGAACCTTGTCTTGCGGACGTCTCGACCAGCAGTGCCGCACCTGCTTGGTGGCCGGGCCACCGCGCGGGGCCGCCCGGAAGGCGGTCTGACGGTGACGCTGCGGCTGCCCGGCAGGAACGATCCCCCGTAGTGACCGGCACGGGCTCGCCCGCGACTCAGCGGGGTGCGTCGAGCACGTTGCGGATGCGGGTGGCGACGTGCAGATTGAGGCGGGTCTCGACGTCGCCGAGGTCGTGGCCGGTGATCTCGCGGATGCGCTGGAGGCGGTAGCGGACGGTGCTGCGGTGGATGAGGAGGGTCTCGGAGGTCGCGTCGTAGCTGCCGCCGCTGTCCAGATAGCGCGAGAGCGTAGTCACCAGCTCGGTGTGGTGGCGGGCGTCGTAGTGCAGCAGCCTGCCCAGCCATTCGCGGACGAAGCGGTCGGCTTCCCGTTCGCCGTTGCCGGTGCCCATCATGCGGCACAGGCCCAGTTCCTCGAAGCCGGTGCTGCCGTGCGGGTCCTGGGAGTGGCGGCGGACGGTGAGGGCACGAACGGCCTCGTCGTAGGAGTGCGGCAGATCGGTGAGGACGTCGCAGTGGCCGCCTACCCCGATCGCGCCGGCCCCGGTGCCGAGTTCGTCCGAAACGGCCCGGTGCAGCTCGGCTCCCGGATCGCGCCGGTCCTCACCGGCGACCAGGACGACGGTGGCCCCGCCGCGGGCACCGATCAGTACGTCCTGCCGCAGCCGCCCGGCTGCCCGCGCCACCGCGTCGCCGAGCGCGGCTCTCTCGGCCGTCCCGGGCCATTCCAGTACGGCGACCTTGTGCGGCCGGTGCAGGTCGTGGCCGAGGGCTGCGGCCTGGGTGAAGACGTCGTCGGTCGCCTCGCCCGAGATGAGCCGGTCGACCAGGTCGCGGCGCAGCTGGGGTTCCAGCTCGGCCAGCCGGCGCTCGTGGGAGAGCTGGGGAGCCAGCACCAGCGCGGCCTGTTCGAGCGCGGAGGTGTCCGTGTCCGTCGCTCGCCGGTCCGGGTCGACCAGCGCGACCACGCCGAGCAGATCGCCGGCCATCTCGATGGGGACGACCAGCAGGTCCCGGTCCCGGACGGCGCCGGGCCGGCGTCGGGCGCCGTGTATCAGGGCGTCGCGGCGCCGGCTCTCCGGCCCCGGGTGCGGTCCACCGCTGGGTCCTCTCCGGGGTTCGCCCCGGCCGGGACCCGCCCAGGCCCGCGGGTTGCCGAAGCGGTCCTCGGTGAGGGCCGCGAATCCCGTGTGGTCGTGCAGGGCCCGCAGGATTCCCGCCTCGCCCTGGCCGGAGACGGCGGCGCGGGAGAGCGCGTCGTGGACGGCGAGCCGCGAGGCCAGGGCGGAGACGGTCGCGCCGAGGCCGGCGGTGGGTGAGCCGCCCTCGCTCCCCAGCAGGTTCCCCGTCCCCAGCAGGTTCCCGGTCTCCGACAGGTCCCCGATCCCCGGCAAGCTCCCAGACCCGGCGCGGGCCGGCTCTCCCCGGCGCACGGTGAGGCGCGCGAGGGCGATCCCGGTCTGCTGGGCGAGCAGATCGGTCAGGGCGGTCTCCTCGGGCGAGGGCGTGGTCGGGGAGCGGACGACGAGATAGCCGAGGCAGTGGTCCCGGTACCGCAGCGCGATGGCCCGTACCCACAGCCCGCCCGGCTCGTGCAGGTCTCGGCTGTGGCCGTCCAGAGCGTCGATCCGCCGGTCGAGCCGGTCGGCGGCCACCACTTCGGCGGTGGCTGCTTCAGCTGGGGCTTCGCCGGTGGGGTCCACGGCCGGCTCCCGCGCTGTCGCGCTCCCCGGCCGGGCGACGGCGGAGGAAGCCACCCGGCGCGGTGGGCAGCGCCGCGCCAGACCGTGGTGCACGGCATACGCCGCTTCGGCGGTGAACGGGCCGGTGGCGGCGATCGCCGCCATGGCCCTCCACAGCACCTCGCGCTCGTCGTCGCTGTCGAGCATGACCGTCACCAGCCGTAGCAGCGCGTGTCGCGCGGCCCCAGGCTGCGGGATGGGGTGGCGGGGCCCGGCAGTCGGAAAGGGAACAGCGTCCATCGCAGGTCCATTCGCGGCTCGACAGCGGCTTCCCGCCTTCCACGCTACGCCGCTCGGCACCGGCTCTCACCTGCGCGCCGTGCGGCGTCCCCGTCCTCGCGGACCGGAACGGCGGCGCGGACTGGTCCTGCCGGGCCGGGGAAACGCGCCGCGTACCGCGCGAGGCTGCCAAAAGGTGCGGTGTGCCCCGGCTCCGTACGCCCGGCAGCCCGCCGATCGGTCCCACGTCGCGACGGAGGAGATTCCCATGGCGAAGGCAGTAGGCATCGACCTCGGTACTACCAACTCGGTCATCGCGGTCTGGGAAGGCGGTGAGCCCTCCGTCGTCCCGAATGCCGAGGGATCCAGGACGACCCCGTCGGTGGTCGCCTTCTCCGACGACGGCGAGCGACTGGTCGGACAGCTCGCGCGCCGCCAGTCGATCCTCAACCCCAAAGGCACCATCACCTCCGCGAAGCGGTTCATCGGCCGGCGCTACGACGAGATCTCCGACGAGGCCAAAGCGGTCTCCTTCGACGTGGTCGAGGGACCGGGCGGAGTGGCCCGCTTCGACGTGAAGGGCAAGCAGTACGCGCCGGAGGAGATCAGCGCGCAGGTGCTGCGAAAGCTGGCCGACGACGCCGGGAAGTCCCTCGGCGAGAAGGTGACCGAGGCGGTCATCACCGTACCGGCGTACTTCAACGACGCCCAGCGCCAGGCCACCAAGGACGCCGGGAGGATCGCCGGCCTCGAAGTCCTGCGGATCATCAACGAGCCGACCGCCGCCGCGCTGGCCTACGGGCTGGACAAGAAGGGCCACGAGACCGTCATGGTCTTCGACCTCGGCGGCGGCACCTTCGACGTCAGCCTGCTGGACGTCGGTGACGGCGTGGTGGAGGTCCGCGCCACGGCAGGCGACTCCCACCTGGGCGGCGACGACTTCGACCGCCGGCTGGTGGACCACCTGGCGGACGGCTTCCAGCAGGCCGAGGGCATCGACCTGCGCAAGGACCCGCAGGCTCTGCAACGCCTCTTCGAGGCGGCCGAGAAGGCGAAGACCGAGCTGAGTTCGGTCAGCCAGACCCAGGTGAACCTGCCGTTCATCACAGCGGACGCCTCCGGGCCGAAGCACCTCACCGAGACGGTCCGCCGCTCCACCTTCGAGCAGATCACCTCTGACCTGGTGGAGCGCTGCCTCGACCCGGTCAGGACGGCGATGAGCGACGCCAAGGTCACCGACAACGACATCGACGAGGTCATCCTCGTCGGTGGCTCGACCCGTATGCCGGCCGTGCAGAACCTGGTCCGCCGGATGACCGGCGGCAAGGACCCGAACATGAGCGTCAACCCGGACGAGGTCGTGGCGCTGGGCGCCGCCATCCAGGCCGGTGTGCTCAAGGGCGAGGTCAAGGACGTCCTGCTGCTGGACGTCACCCCGCTCTCGCTGGGCGTCGAGACGGCCGGCGGCGTGATGACCAAGATCATCGAGCGGAACACCACCATCCCCGCCCGCCGGTCCGAGACCTTCTCCACGGCCGAGGACAACCAGCCGGCCGTGGACATCGTGGTGCTCCAGGGCGAACGCGAACTGGCCGCCGACAACCGGGTGCTGGGCCGCTTCCGGCTGGAGAACCTGCGGCCGGCCCGGCGCGGGGAGACCCAGATCGAGGTCACCTTCGACATCGACGCCAACGGCATCCTCAAGGTCAGCGCCAAGGACCGGGACACCGGCGCCGAGCAGTCGATCACCATCAGTGAGGGCTCCAACCTCGACCCGTCCGAGGTCGAGCGGATGATCAACGAGGCCGAGAGCAACCGCACCACCGATCTGGCCCTGCGTGAGGCCATCGACGCCCGCAACGAGCTCGACGCCGCCGCGTACCAGGTGGAGCGCCGGCTGGACGACCTCGGCGACGCCGCTCCGGAGCACGAGCGTGCCCGCGGCCAACTGCTCATCGACGAGGCGCGTACCGCCGTCAAGGAGGAGGCGCCGGTGGACCGGTCCCGGAGCCTGACCTCCGAACTCCAGCAGGTCCACGCGGCGCTGGCCGCCCACGCCGCCGGACCGGGCGGAGCCGGGGGCGGTGCCGGCGGCAGTGCCGGGGGCGGAGCTCAGCCCGGCGCGGCGCCCGGCCAGGGTCCCGGCCAGGGTCCCGAGGGCGGATCCCCGAGGGGCGACGACGACGTCATCGACGCCGATTTCGACAAGACCTGAGGCGGCGCCATGTCGGATCAGGAACAGACGCGTTCCGCCGAGGACCGCTCCCCGCCCGAGCCCGAGCAGTGGTCGGCCGAGCGGACATCGGCCGAGCGGACGTCGGCCGAGCAGAGGTCGCCCGAGCGGACGCCCGCACCGCAGACACCCCCGCGGGCCCCCGAAGCCGGGGAGCAGGAGCCGGCGCCGGGACCCCGCAGCCCCGAGGTGGAGGAACTGGAGGACCGGTGGCGGCGAGCCCTCGCCGACCTCGCCAACCTCCGCAAGCGCTACGCCCGTGAGCTTCCCCGGGAACGGGAGGCCGAGCGGGCCAAGGTGGCCGCGGCGTTCCTCCCGGTCGTCGACAACCTCGAACTGGCTCTCGCCCATGCGGGCGCCGACGACCCCGGCGCGATCGTCAGCGGAGTCCGGGCGGTACGCGACCAGGCCGTCGAGGTGCTGCGAAGCCTCGGCTACCCCCGCTACGAGGAGACCGGTGTCCCCTTCCACCCCGAGCAGCACGAGGTGGTGTCCGTGGTGGATGACCCGGACACAACCGCGGGCACCGTCGTCCAGGTGCTGCGGCCCGGCTACGGCGAACCCGGCCGCCAACTGCGGCCGGCCGCGGTAGCCGTCAGTCGCAAGCAGGAGTGAGGCCGCCATGGCAGAGGACTACTACGAGGTGCTGGGCGTCCCCCGCACCGCCGACGCCGCCGAGATCCAGCAGGCGTTCCGTACCCTGGCCCGCCGCTACCACCCGGACGTCAACCGCGATCCGGCCGCCGAGGAGCGCTTCAAGCAGATCAACGAGGCGTACGGCGTGCTGTCCGACCCCGACACCCGGTCCCGCTACGACCGCTTCGGCCCGGACTTCCGGCAGATTCCGGCGGACTACGACGAGCGGGTTGCGGCCGGCCAGGGCTTCGGCGGCGCAGGCGCCGCGAACCGCGGCGGTCCCTTCGGAGGCGCCCGAGGCGCCGGCCGGGCGGGCGCCCGGACCTGGACGGAGACGGACTTCGACACCTCCGGGGTGGACTTCGAGGACCTCTTCGGCGGCATGTTCGGCGGCCGGGGCGGCCGGGGCGGCCGCGCCGGGCCGGGCGGCCCGATCCCCGGCGCGGACCAGGAGGCCGAACTCACGCTCAGCGTGGAGGAGGCGTACCGCGGTGGCAAGCGGAAGATCACCCTGGGCGGGCCCGCGGGGGAGCGCACCTACGACGTCACCATCCCGCCCGGGGTGGTCGACGGGCAGCGCATCCGGCTTGCCGGGGAGGGCGGCCGGGGCCGGGGCCCGGGTTCCGCCGGGGACCTCTACCTCGTGGTCCGGATCGCCCCCCACCCCCGCTACCGGCTCGTCGGGCGCGACATCCACGTCGATCTGCCGGTCACCGCCTGGGAGGCCGCCCTCGGCGCGACGGTGCCGGTCTCCGGACCGGGCGGGACCGCCAAGGTGCACGTGCCGCCCGGCACCTCCACCGGCCGCCGGCTGCGGCTGCGCGGCGAGGGGATGCCCCATCCCAAGGGTTCCCCCGGTCACCTCTACGCCGAGATCAAGGTCATGGTGCCGCCCTCGCCCGGCCCGCGCGAACGCGAGCTGTTCGAGGAACTGGCCGCCGTCTCCTCCTTCGACCCGAGGAAGCAGACATGAGAGCCGAACACCGTTCTCCCGCCGAAGGCCCCGGACAGGGCGCCGGCGCCGCCTTTCCCCTGGTGCGGATCTACCGGACCAGCCCCAGCCCCTATCAGCTCCCCATGGCCGGCGTCGCCAGCCGGAGCGGCCTGCCACCCGAACTCGTCAGCCGCTTCGTCGCCCTCGGGCTGGTGGACGCCGAGCGTGACGCCCGGGGCCGGCTGTGGTTCCGGCCGAACGCGCCGTCGGCCATCGCCCGCGCGCAGCGGCTGCGGGCCGGACTGTGCCTCAACTACGCGGCCGTCGGGGTCGTCATGGACCTGCTCGACCGTATCGACCGCCTGGAGACCGCGCTGCGGCGCAGCGAACGAGCCGCCAAGGAGCCCACGACATGGACATGAACCGCCTCACCCAGAAGTCGCAGGAGGCCTTGCAGGAGGCGCAGAGCGTCGCGGTACGGATGAGCCAGACCGAGGTCGACGGGGAGCACCTGCTGCTGGCCCTGCTCGATCAGCAGGACGGCCTGACCACCCGTCTGCTGGCCGACGCCGGCGCCGATCCGGCCGCCCTGCGCGCCGCCGTCGAGGCCGATCTGGCCAAGCGCCCGCGCACGACCGGTCCGGGTGCCGCCCCCGGCCAGGTGATGGTGACCCAACGCCTGGCCCGGCTGCTCGACACCGCGGAACAGGAGGCCAGGCGCCTCAAGGACGAGTACGTCTCCACCGAGCACCTGGTGCTGGCCCTGGTGGACGAGGGCTCCACCACCGCGGCCGGCCGGCGGCTCGCCGAACAGGGCGTCACCAAGGACGCCTTCCTCGCCGCCCTCACCGCCGTGCGCGGGAACCAGCGGGTCACCTCCGCCAATCCCGAGGAAGCGTACGAGGCGTTGGAGAAGTACGGCCGCGACCTCGTCGTCGAGGCCCGCACCGGCCGCCTCGACCCGGTGATCGGCCGCGACGCCGAGATCCGCCGGGTCATCCAGATCCTCAGCCGGAAGACCAAGAACAACCCCGTCCTGATCGGCGAACCCGGGGTCGGCAAGACCGCCATCGTCGAGGGCCTGGCGCAGCGGATCGTCCGCGGCGACGTGCCCGAAGGGCTGCGGGACAAGACGGTGTTCTCGCTCGACATGAGCTCGCTGGTTGCCGGAGCCAAATACCGCGGCGAGTTCGAGGAGCGCCTGAAGGCCGTCCTGGCCGAGGTCAAGAGCGCCGAAGGACGGATCCTGGTCTTCGTGGACGAGCTGCACACCGTCGTCGGGGCCGGCGCCGCCGAAGGCGCCATGGACGCCGGCAACATGCTCAAACCGATGCTGGCCCGCGGCGAGCTGCACATGATCGGCGCCACCACGCTGGACGAGTACCGCCAGCACATCGAGTCCGACGCCGCCCTGGAGCGCCGCTTCCAGACCGTGCTGGTGGACGAGCCGACCGTCGAGGACGCGATCTCCATCCTGCGCGGCATCCGCGAGCGGCTGGAGATCTTCCACGGCGTCAAGATCCAGGACAACGCCCTGGTCGCCGCGGCCGCCCTCAGCCACCGCTACATCACCGACCGCTTCCTGCCCGACAAGGCCATCGACCTGGTCGACGAGGCCTGCGCGCGGCTGCGGACCGAGATCGACTCCATGCCCGCCGAACTCGACGAACTCACCCGCCGGGCCACCCGGCTGGAGATCGAGGAGGCCGCGCTGGACCAGGAGACCGACCCGGCCAGCCGGGCCCGCCTGGCGGACCTGCGGCGTGAACTGGCAGACCTGCGGGGCGAGGTGGACGCCAAGCACGCCCAGTGGGAGGCCGAGCGCCAGGCCATCCGCAAGGTCCAGGAACTGCGCCAGGAACTGGAACGCGCCCGGCTGGAGGCCGAGCAGGCCGAGCGCGCCTACGATCTCAACCGGGCCGCCCAGCTCCGCTACGGAACCGTCAGCGAACTGGAGCGCCGCCTGGCCGCCGAGGAGGAGCAGCTCGCCGCCAAGCAGGGCGAGAGCCGGCTGCTGCGCGAGGTGGTCACCGCCGAGGAGATCGCCGAGATCGTCTCCGCGTGGACCGGTATCCCCGTCACCCGGCTCCAGGAGGGAGAGCGGCAGAAGCTGCTCAAGCTGGACCAGATCCTGCGCGAGCGGGTGGTCGGGCAGGACGAGGCCGTCCAGCTCGTCGCCGACGCGGTGATCCGGGCCCGCTCCGGCGTGCGCGACCCGCGCCGGCCGATCGGCTCCTTCATCTTCCTCGGCCCCACCGGCGTCGGGAAGACCGAGCTGGCCAAGACGCTGGCCGCCGCGCTGTTCGACAGCGAGACCAACATGATCCGCCTCGACATGAGCGAGTACCAGGAGCGGCACACCGTCAGCCGGCTGGTCGGCGCGCCCCCCGGATACGTCGGCTACGAGGAGGGCGGCCAGCTGACCGAGGCGGTGCGCCGCAAGCCGTACTCGGTCGTCCTGTTCGACGAGATCGAGAAGGCGCACGCCGACGTCTTCAACACCCTGCTCCAGGTGCTGGACGACGGCCGGATCACCGACGCCCAGGGCCGTACCGTCGACTTCCGCAACACCGTCGTCATCATGACCTCGAACCTGGGCTCCCCGTACCTGCTCCAGGACGCCACCCAGGCCGGCGAGATCAAGCCCGAGGTGCGGGCGCTGGTGATGACCGAGCTCAACGGCCATTTCCGCCCCGAGTTCCTCAACCGCGTCGACGACATCGTCCTCTTCCACCCGCTCGGCATCGCGCAGATCGAGCGCATCGTCGATCTGCTCCTCGAAGAGCTGCGCGACCGCCTCTCCGAGCAGCGCATCACGCTCGTCCTGACCGAGCCGGCCCGCCGGCTGATCGCGGGCGAGGGCTACGACCCGGTCTACGGGGCCAGGCCGCTGCGCCGCTTCATCTCGCACGAGGTCGAGACCAGGATCGGCCGCGCGCTGCTCAGCGGTGAGGCACGCGAAGGCGTGACCATCCTGGTCGACGCCCGCGGCGGCGAACTGACCGTCACCCTTCAGGACGAGCCGCAGGAGCCGTGATGAGCAATTCTCCACAAGGACGGCCCGGCCGTGCCGACCGCGCCGGCCGTGCCGACCGCGCCGGCCGTGCCGACCGCGCCGACCGCGGCGGCCGTGACGGCCGTGACGGCCGTACCGACGGCGCCGGGACCTCGGTGCGGACGGTCGCCTGCGTCAACTGCGGCCGGAACAACCGCGTACCCGCCGCGGCGGAGGGCAGCCCGCGCTGCGGAAACTGCCGGGCCCCGCTGCCGTGGATCGCCGAAGCGGGCGACGCCGACTTCGGCGAGGTCGCCGAGCAGGCGAGTCTGCCCGTGCTCATCGACCTCTGGGCCACCTGGTGCGGCCCCTGCCGCATGGTGAGCCCCGCCCTCGAACAGGTAGCCGCGGACCTGGCCGGCCGGATCAAACTCGTCAAGGTCGACATCGACAAGTCGCCGGCCCTGGCACGGCGGTTCGAGGTCCAAGCCGTACCCACCCTGCTGATCCTCGACCATGGCAGGCTCGTCGCCCGCCAGACCGGCGCCGCGCCCGCGAACACGCTGCGCCACTGGGTGGACGAGTCGCTGTCGGCGTCCCACGGACCAGCCGGCCCCGCCTCCGGGAGGCCGCGATGACCGGTCTTCCCGACCCGCACCTGTCCATGGCCCGGCCCGTCACGCCCAGAACACCGCAGGGCTGCGAGGACTGCCTGCGCGAGGGGACTTCGTGGGTGCACCTGCGCCTGTGCCTGACCTGCGGCCACGTCGGCTGCTGTGACTCTTCGCCGATGCGGCACGCCCGCGCTCACGCGGCGACCGACGGGCACCCGATCGTGCGGTCGTTCGAGCCCGGCGAGGACTGGCGGTGGTGTTTCGTGCACGAGGCGATGGTCTGAGCCCGGCGGGCTCGCCCGGCGCCTCTTCCAGCGCTGTCGCTTCTGTGTTTGCCTCCGCCGCTGTTTTCCGCCTCTGCATTCCGCCTCTGTTTTCCGCTTCCGCCGCTGTTTGTGCCGAAGGGAGCGAAGGGAGTGAACCGTGACCGCCGCCATGGCCTCGCACGTCGTCGACGTGCCGCACGCCACCGGGACACCCGCGCCATGCTGACGTCTACGGCCGACGTCTACGGCGCCTATCCGCGGCTGACGGACGACCAGGTCGCGATCCTGAGATCCTGCGGACGGGTGCGGCCCGTCCGCGAGGGCGAACAGCTCTTCCGGGCGGGCGAACCCAGCGAGGAGTTCTATGTCGTCCTCAGCGGCACGGTCGCCGTGGTCGAAGGCCACGGCGGCCAGGAGCACGTCGTCCAGTTGCACGGTCCGCACAGCTTCCTGGGCGAACTCGGCGTACTGGAGGGCCAGACCGCCTTCCTCAGCGCGGTGGTGAGCACACCCGGCGAGGTGCTGGCGGTGGGTTCGGCCGCCCTGCGCGACCTGCTCAGCCGCGAACCCGCGCTCGGCGACGTGATCCTGCGGGCCTACCTGCTGCGCCGTACGATGCTGGCCGGCGCGGGCACGGGCTTCCGTATCATCGGCTCCGCCTTTTCCCCCGGCACCCGGCGGCTGCTGGAGTTCGCCGCCCGCAACCGTCTCCCGCACCGCTGGGTCGATCTGGAGAAGGACACCGAGGCCGAGGCACTGCTGATGCGCCTTGGTGTCGCTCCGGAGGAGACCCCGATCGTCGTCTGGCACGACTACCGGGTGCTGCGCAATCCCTCCAACGTCGAACTCGCCCGGATGATCGGGCTGCGGACCGAGACCGTCGCGAGGGCCGGCTGCGACCTGGTGGTGGTCGGCGCGGGACCCGGGGGCCTGGCCGCCGCCGTGTACGGCGCCTCCGAGGGGCTTTCCACCGTCGTCCTGGACGCGGTGGCGGCCGGCGGCCAGGCCGGTACGTCCCCCCGGATCGAGAACTACCTCGGTTTCCCCGCCGGGATCTCCGGCACGGAACTCGCCGAACGAGCCGTCGTGCAGGCCAACCGGTTCGGCGCCCGGATCGCCGTCCCCGCCGAGGCCGCCGGCCTCGAACAGCGCGACGGGACCAACATGGTGCGGCTCGCCGACGGCGGCACGGTCGCCGCCAACAGCGTGGTGGTGGCCACCGGCGCCCGCTACCGGCGGCTGACCGCCCCCGGCGTCGAGCGGTTCGAGGGACTCGGGGTCCACTACGCCGCCACCCTCTGGGAGGCACGGACCTGCCGTCTTGACCCGGTGGCCGTCGTCGGCGGCGGCAACGCCGCCGGCCAAGCAGCCCTGTTCATGGCGCGCGAGTCGCCCGCCGTCCATCTGCTGGTCCGCGGCGGAGACCTCGGCCACAGCATGTCCCGCTACCTGATCGACCGGATCGAGCGGCACCCCCGGATCCATGTCCGGCTGCATACCGAGGTCCGGGAGGTCACCGGCGAGGACCGGGTCGAATCCGTCGTCGTCGAGGAAAACCGCACGCGCGAGCAGCAGGTGCTGGCGGCCCGTGCCCTGTTCGTCTTCATCGGCGCGCGCCCCGGCACGTCCTGGCTCGGCGACGCCGTCACCCTGGACCGGCGCGGCTTCATTCCGACCGGGCAGGACGTGGTCCATGCGACACCGGACCTCTGGAAGCCCCTCGCCCGCGCCCCGCTCGCCCTGGAGACCGGTCTGCCGGGAGTCTTCGCCGTCGGCGACGTCCGTAGCGGCTCGGTCAAGCGGGTGGCCTCCGCGGTCGGCGAGGGCGCGATGGCCGTCCGCCTGGTGCACGAGCACCTTAAGGAGGTGGGACCACCGGGCATCCGATGACCTCAGCGCACTGACCTCAGCCCACTGACCTCAATGCATCCACCGCCGCGAAAAGGTGAAATGACATGCCCGTCATGGGAGTTCCCAAGTTCGAGCGCTTCTTCCGCGCAGCCGCCGGCCTCGATGTCAGCAAGAACGACCTCAAGCGCTACAACGACTTCGTGGACGCCAAGCTCTACGACCTCTTCCTCATCGGCACGGCCGACGCCAAGGCCAACGACCGGGACATCATCGAGCCACAGGACCTCCCGGTCACCAAAGGCATGCAGGAGAGCATCCACGCCTTCAAGAAGCTGGAGGAGGGCATCGAACTGCGCCCGCTGCTCGACCAGCTCGCCGCCCGCCCCGCCCTCGGCATGGACGCCGCCGAGGCCACCCAGCAGCGGCTGCCCGACCTGGCCGGCGGCCTCAGCGTCGCCCTCGCCCGCGCCCTCAAAACCATCGCCCGCGGCACCCGCCGCCCCTCCACGGACCAGTGGGACGAGGCCTTCGAACTCTTCGACCTGCTGATCTGAGCGGGGCACCCACCGGGCCGCCGGGTTCGGCCGGTTCGGCCGGGGCCGGTGTGGAAGTCGAGGTGGAGGCGGTCCTTGACCGACTTGGGATCGGTGGCCACCACGAAGCACAGCCCCGGCAGCCGGTCAGGGCTCGGCCGCTCTCGTACTCCTCAAAGGGAGGGGTCACCTCAACCGCGCTTTCGCCCGGGGCCGAGGTGCCCGAAAGGTGAGAACAGCAGCCCCGGCTCAGCTGGCGGAGGTGTAAGCCGCAGCGTGCACGGTGGTGGGGTATGGCTCGGTGGCCGGTTCCGGGGGGTTCGAGAGCGCCGGCTCCGGCCTGGCGCCCGTGGAGTCCAGGCGGAGCATGGCCTTTTCGTCCGCGGTACCCGGGGATGCCTGGTAGACCACCATCCGCTGGCCACCCGTCCGGGCCAGTTGCATGACCTCGTAGGTCAGGGTCATCGGTCCGACCTTCGGATGCCGGAAGGACTTCTGCCCGCCACCGCGCTCGCAGACGTCGTACCGCTCCCAGATCCGCGCGAATTCCGGTGACTTCACCACCAGTTCGCCGACGAGCGCCGTCAGCTCGGTGTGGTCGGGGTCGGCCCCGGCGACCGCGCGCAGATGTTCCACCGAGAGTGCGACCGTCTCCTCCCACGGCTCGTAGAGCGTCCGGCCAACGGGGTGGAGGAACAGATAGCGGGTCAGGTTGCGCTGGTTCTCCGGCCAGTCCCAGAGCCCGGGCATCAGTCGCCGACCGGGCCGGTTCGCCGCCAGTACGCGGTTGTAGCGGTTCGCCACATAGGCGGGCAACGGGCGAACCGACTCCAGCATCCGCAGTACCGAGTCGCGGACGGCGTCCTGCGGGCCGGCCAGCAGCTCGGAGGGCCGGCCGGAGGCCAGCTCCGCGA
>Ga0137412_10003039_pt1 | contig 13391 bp, 10 predicted proteins | sample CZODoug2_1_16fun_FD_122160 | JGI IMG/M metagenome (GOLD analysis project Ga0137412, IMG submission 122160) | Vadose zone soil fungal communities from Angelo Coast Range Reserve, California, USA - CZODoug2_1_16fungal (Hybrid Assembly) | ecosystem: Environmental > Terrestrial > Soil > Vadose zone... | reverse complement strand
GAGAGACCTGCTCGGTGGTGGCCATGCCCTACCCCTCCCGGCTGTCACCTGCCCAGCCCTGGCAGTCGCCCATCAGGCCTGGCTGTCACCCATCGGTGTCACGAATCGAGCGATCACCTGCGTCGATTCTGCTACTTAGCACCACAGCCGTCGCGACCGGCACAGGTGTTCGCTCTTCATGCTGCGACGGTTCTAGCATGAATAAAGGCCTTTCAGCAACGATTTCAGTTGTAACAGGTAAGTATCACAACTGGTCCCGTGCTTCATGAGCGAACCGAGGGTTAGGATCGCCCGTATGCGCATCCTTCTGGTCGGGGCTGGTGGGGTTGGCACCGCGTTCGCCCGGATCGGCGCCCTGCCACCGGTGGAGTTCCAGTCCGCCCGGGTTGGTGGGCGGGCTCCTTCCTATGACGCCGATCGTCCACAGGGGACGGTCAGTCCAAGTCCCTGGCTGCAGCAGGGATCGGCAACGTTGACCGCTGGTGCGGGCGAGGAGGAGGCCGAGACGGATCTGCAGCACCTGGTCACGGCGCTGCGCGGTGCGACCGCAGGTGAGCGGCAACGCAGCCCGTGGCTCCCGCCGCTCCCGCCGATCGTGCCGCTGGCCGAGCTCACCGCACCCACCGACACGCTGCCCTATGCGCTGTCCGATCACCCCGATCAGCAGGCCCGGGGCACGGTGGGCCTCGACCTGGCCCGGGGCGCGGCGCTGGCCGTGGTCGGCGGTCCCCGTACCGGCCGCACCAGCCTGTTGCGGACGCTGGTCGCCGCGGCGGCGGCCAGGCATGATCCGACCGACCTGCACCTGTATGTGCTGGACTGTGCCGGCGGCGGACTGCTCTCCCTCGACGCCTTTCCGCACTGCGGTGCGGTGTGTGCCCGCCACGACGTCGCCCGCGGCGACCGCGTCCTCGGCCGGCTGACCGAGGAGCTGCACCGGCGCCAGGCGCTGCTGGCCGGGCAGGGTTTCAGCTCGGTCGCGGAGCAGCGGGCACAGTGCGCGCCAGCGGACCGGTTGCCCTGGATCCTGCTAATGGTGGACGGCTGGGATGGCTTCAATCAGGAGTACGACGCCGTCGATCATGGCCGGCCGGTGGACACGCTGCTGCGGCTGGCCCGCGAGGGCGGCGCGATGGGACTGCGGCTCGTGGTGACCGGAGACCGACAGCTGCTCACCGGGCGGGCCGCCTCGGCATTCCCGGACAAGCTGCTGCTGCGGCTACCCGACCGCGGCGACTACCTGCTCGCGAACGTGCCTCATCGCTCGGTGCCCGACCACCTGCCCGAGGGCCGCGGCCTGCTGCCGGACGGCCCGGTGGAGGTCCAGGTCGCGCTGCCCGGCACCGATCCGGCCGGGCCGCAGCAGGTCGCGGCGCTCCGGGCGCTCGCCGCGGCGAGCGCCGAGCTGACACGCGACGTCGACCCGGCGCGGCTGCCGTTCCAGGTACGGCCGCTGCCCGAGCACCTTGACGCGGCGGCCTGCCCACTTCCGACAGGCCGAGGTCCACTGTGGACGTTGATCGGCGCGGCCGGTGATGCGGCGACGACCGTAGGCGTTGATCTGGCCGCCGACGGGCCGGGATTCCTGATCGCCGGTCCACCGCGCAGCGGCCGGTCCAATGCGCTGGCCACGGTCGCGATGAGCCTCCTCGCCACCGGCACCAGGATTGCGCTGGTGCTGCCGCGCCGCTCGCCGCTGCGCTGGCTGCAGCAACAGCCCGGCGTGGTCGGTGTGTTCGGTCCGGGCGACGGCGAGGCGGTGCGCGATGCCGCCGCGGCCAGTCCGCTCGTGGTGCTCGTCGACGACGTGCACACGATGACCGATGCCCCGATCGGCGACGTGCTGACCGAGATACTCGCGGCCGACGACGGCCGGCGCGCGGTAGTGGCATCCGGCGGCAGCGACGAGCTCAGTATCACGTTCCGTGGGCTGCCGATGGCCGTACGGGCGTCGCGAGCCGGCCTGTTGCTGCAGCCGCGCGGCCCGGACGGCGACCTGCTCGGGGCCCGGATCCCCCGGATGACCAGCAGCCGGCTGCCCGGCCGCGGGCTGCTCGTCCTGGGTGGCGAGATCACGCCGGTGCAGACCGCGCTCACCAACCCAGGGATCGGCCCGACTCCGGCGACGACCGACGCGGGCGGGTCAGCCGGTGTAGTGCGGCCGCCCCGTCGCCAGGCATCGGGCCAGATCGGCGGTGAAGCGCTGCGCCTCGCCCGGCTCTAGCGTCGCGATCGTGACCCGGATCCCCGGTGCGCTCTCCAGCCGATGGCGCTGCCCGGCCGCGACCGCCCATCCGGACTCGAGCAGCCGGGCGACCGTGCCCGCCTCGTCGGCCACCGGCACCCAGAGATTGAGCCCGCTCGTGGAGTGCGTGGTGATGCCGATGTCGCGTAGCGCGGCTGCCATCTCGGCTCGCCGCTCGGCGTACGCGCGGGCCGCGACCGCGCGCCATTCGTGGGCGGCGTCCTGTTCGATCAGCCCGGCCACCAGCTCCTGCAGCAGGTGGCTGACCCAGCCGGCACCCAGCCGGTGACGGCCGGCCACCCGGGCAACGGTCTGGCCGTCACCCGTCAGGGTGGCCAGCCGCAGATCCGGCCCAAAGACCTTCGAGGTCGAGCGGACCACCGCCCAGCGCGGCTGCCCGACCACGCATGGATGATGCGGCTGGCCGGCAATCGCCCCGGCGTGGTCGTCCTCGATGCCGAGCACCTCGGGCGCGGCGGTCAGCACCCGGCGCAGCTCCGCGGCGCGGGCTCGGGTCACTGCCGCCCCGGTCGGATTCTGCGCCCGCGGGGTCAGCACGACCGCGGCCGCGCCCCGACCGATCGCCCGCTCGAGACCGTCCGGCAGCATCCCGGCCGCATCCAGCGGCACCGGCTCGGCCCGCAGCCCGGCCGCCGCGACGAGATCCAGCAGGTTCGGGTAGCCAGGGTCCTCCACCGCGACGCGATCACCCGGCCGCAGGTACGCACCGAGCAGCCGCTCCACACCGTCCATTGCCCCACCGATGACGGTCAGCTCGTCGGTCGGCACGCCGTCGGCCCGCAGCTCCGCCCCGGCCAGCGCGGCCAGCGATTCCAGCACCGGTGGCTCGTCGTACAGCCGTGGCCGAGCCGGCACCCGCCGCAGCGCCTGACCGAGTGGCGGCAGCAGCCGCGGGTCCGGCGCGCCGTCGGCAAGATTGCGGACGCCGGCCGGCAGCGGCGGCGCCGTACGGGCCGGCAGCGCGGGCGCCTCGGTCACCGTCGTGCCCCGGCGGCGCGCCCCGCTGACCAGCCCGCGCTCCCGCAACGACCGGTATGCGGCCGCAACCGTATTCGGGCTGACCCCGAGGTCCTCGGCCAGCGCCCGGACCGGCGGCAGCGTCGCACCGGGCGGCAGCCGGCCGGCCCGGATCGCGGCCTCGACGCTCGCCACGATCTCACTGGCGCGGCGGCCCGACAGTCGATATTGTTGCGATACAGACATTGCTTTGTTCTATCACAAAATCTGCAATACGGTACGGAGAGTCATGCTGATTCATCCCTGGGACGCCAGCGCCGATCCCACCGAATGGCGCCGGTTCGTCGCCGAGCAGGGCTTCGGCCAGCTGATCGCGGCGGGGGCGGGTCGGCGCCGGCCGGTCATTGTGCCGACCCAGTTTGTGCTCGACGGGGAGACCGTGCGGAGCGAGCCTGTGAGCGGAGCCATAAGCACCGTGCGGAGCGAGCCCGCGAGCGGAGCCATAAGCGTGCGGAGCGAGCCTGCGAGCGGAGCTATCGGAACGGTGCTGCTGCACCTGGCGAGGCCTAACCCGATCTGGAAGGCGCTCGCGGAGAATCCGTATGCCGTGCTGTCGATCGCCGGCGACTGGGCCTACATCCCGACATCCTGGAAGGTCGTGGGCGATGAGGACCCGACCCTCGGCGTGCCGACCACCTACTACGCCGCGGCCCAGCTGTCCGGCGAGGTCGAGGTGATCGACGACCCGGAGGGCAAGCTGGCCATCCTGCGCCGGCAGCTCGCCACCCTGCAGCCCGGAGCCGGGCACGTCGACCCGGCCGAGCACCACCGGCTGTTGCCGGGAATCCGTGGCATCCGGCTGACCATCGACGACGTCCAGGCGAAATTCAAGTACGGCGGCAACGTCGATGCCGAGCATCGGCTGGCGGTCGCCGATCGGTTGACCTCTCGGCAACTGCCCGGGGATGAGGCCGCCCGCGCACATCTATTGCGCCGACTGGAAAGCGAGGAGACCGCATGCCCACACCGGTGACACTGTCGGGCAAGCACGTCCGGCTGGAGCCGCTGTCGACCACGCACGTCGCACCGCTGCTGGCCGCGGCCACCGAGTCCCGCGAGACGTACGGCTATACCTGGGTCCCGGCGGACGAGGAATCCATGCGGTCCTATGTGGACAGTGCGGTCGCGGAGCAGGCGGCCGGGACGGCCATGCCGTTCGCGGTTTTCGACACCGACGGAGTACGCGCGCTCGGCTGCACCCGGATTTTCGATTTCGCAAGCTGGTCCGGCCGGGATTTCCCGGACGCCGGCGAGATCGGTCACACGTGGTATGCCGCCTCCGCGCAACGCACCGCGACCAACACCGAAACCAAGCTCTTGTTGCTCTCGTACACGTTCGAGGACTGGAATGCGAGCCGGATCACGTTGAAGACCGACGCTCGCAATGAGCGTTCCCGAAATGCGATCCTGCGACTGGGTGCGCGGTTCGACGGAATTCTGCGGGCGCAGCAGCTGGCCTCCGACGGCACCATCCGCGACACCGCGTACTACTCGATCATTGCCGCGGAATGGCCGGCGGTGAAGGAAAACCTGCAGCGCCGCCTCGATCGCTGATCAGCCCATGTGCGGGTACGTGTGGTCGGTCGGCGGTACGAATGTCTCCTTGATCGTCCGCGGCGACACCCACCGCAGCATGTTGAAGATCGAGCCGGCCTTGTCGTTCGTACCGCTGGCCCTGGCCCCGCCGAACGGCTGCTGCCCGACGACCGCGCCGGTCGGCTTGTCATTGACGTAGAAATTGCCGGCGGAGAAACGCAACGCCGCGCTGGCCTGCTCGATCGCGGCCCGGTCGGTGGCAAACACCGCTCCGGTCAACGCATACGCGGCCACGTCCGCCGCCTGCCGCACGGTTGCGTCCCAGTCGGCATCGTCGTACACAAATACCGACAGGATCGGGCCGAAGAATTCCCGGGTAAAGAAATCACTCTCCGGATCGGTACATTCGATGACGGTCGGGCGTACGAAATATCCTTCGGAATCGTCGGTCGTACCGCCGACCAGAATTGTCGCGGCCGGGTCGACCGCCGCAGCGGCGAAAACCGCTACATGCTTGTCGAATGCCCGCCGGTCGATGACCGCGCCGCCGAAATTCCGGAAATCCGTCACGTCGCCATACGTGAGCTGCTCGGTCGTCTGCAGCAGCCCATCCCGCACGCCGCCCTGCCACAGGGATCGCGGAATGTACGCCCGGGAGGCCGCCGAGCATTTCTGGCCCTGGTATTCGAACGCGCCGCGGACCAGCCCGGTCACCAGCGAATCAATCGGCGCCGACGGGTGCGCGATCACGAAGTCCTTGCCACCGGTCTCGCCGACCAGTCGCGGATAGGTCTTGTACGAGGCGATGTTGGCGCCGACCGTCGACCACAGATGCTGGAACGTCGGCGTGGAGCCGGTGAAATGCACGCCAGCGAGGTCAGCGTCGGTCAAGGCAACCCGGCTCACCGCCTGACCGTCGCCGGTCACCAGGTTGATCACACCGGGCGGCAAGCCGGCCGCCTCCAGCAATTGCATCGTGTAGTGCGCGGCGAGCTGCTGCGTGGGCGACGGCTTCCACACCACCGGCGCACCCATCAGCGCCGGCGCCGTCGGCAGGTTGCCGGAAATAGCGGTGAAGTTGAACGGCGTAATCGCCAACACAAAACCCTCTAAGGGCCTGTGGTCAAAGCGATTCCAGATCCCGGCAGAGGAATCCGGCTGCTCGGCCAGAATTCGCCGTGCGTAATGCACATTGAAGCGCAGAAAATCGGCGAACTCGCAGGCGGCGTCGATCTCCGCCTGCTGCACCGTTTTGGACTGCCCGAGCATCGTCGCCGCGTTCACCGTGTCGCGCCACGGCCCGGTCAACAGGTCGGCAGCGCGCAGCAGCACCGCGGCGCGCTCGTCGAACGGCAGCTCCCGCCAGGCCGGCGCGGCCGATTTGGCCGCGGCCACAGCAGCGGTCACATCGGCGGCGGTCGCATTGCCCAGCGTGCCGAGGATCTGCGCATGCCGGTGCGGCGCGACCACGTCGATGCGGTCGCCGCCGCCGAGTCGGCGGGCGCCGCCGATGGTCATCGTCAGCTCGGCCCGGTCGGCGGCCAACTCCTTACACCGCAGTGCAAGCGTGGCCCGCTCGGCACTGCCCGGCGCATACCCGCGGACCGGCTCGTTGTGTGGCGGTGGCGGGACGGTAACTGCATCCATGACGAACTTCCCCAGAACGTAGGTGCGACGGTGAACCCAGACCCACCCTAAAGCAAGTCGACCAGCGGGCCGATCTCCTGTGTGGCGTACCAACCAAGGTCGTACCCCTCGGCCTCATCGACGGTGAACTGCGCGTCGGCGCTGCCCAGATCCGCATCCATCACGGCGGTCGCGGCGGCCCGTACCGCCTCCTCCGCGGCCTCCTCGTCGACATAGGCGGCCACCACCTGATCGAGCTTGAGCGGATCGGCGACGCGCACCGCGGCCCGTTCCAGATCGGAGCGGACCGTCGCCGCCGAGTCCGGCACCTCCGCGACCAGCACCGCCCGCCGGCGCGGCGTCAGTGGATCGGCGTCCAGCAGCCGCAGCGATGCCCGGGCCGCGCCGGTCAGCGCCGCATACGCCAACTCCTCTTCGTCACCGGCGACGTACCACTCGCGCAGCGCCGGAGTCACCGCGAACGCGGTCAGCGGTGGCGGACCGAGCTCGCCGTCGTCGATCAGCGTGCGCAGCATCCGAAGGGTGACCGGCAGATAGATCCTCATTCCGCGGGCACTCTAGCGGCCGTACTCATGCTGCGGGTGGGCGAATGTCGCAGCGGTGCTTAACAGCGCCGCCTCCAGCACCGCGGTCCGCCGCCGCGGGTCCATCAGGTTGGCGCCGAGCACGGTGAGATCGGCGGGTCCGGGCGCGAGCATCCGGACCCGCGCACCGCCGGCCCGCACCACCGACGCCTCGCGTAGCAGCCGCCGGGTCAGCGCCCGCCGCCATCGGCGTTCGGCCCGCGCCACCAGCGATTTCGGCCGGTCATAGGCGAAGGAGACCATCGGGGCCAGCACGATCACCTCGTCCAGCCCCTCGTCGGCGAGCAGGTCGAGCGAGGCGGGTGACCAGGTGCCGCCGTCGATGTAGCGCTGGCCGCCGATCACCACCGGCTCATACCAGCCCGGAATCGAGCAGGACGCCACCACCGCATCGACCAGCGACGCGGCCGGCTGGTCGGGCTGACCGAAGGCGACCCGGCGGCCGGAGTCGTACTCGAAGGTCACCACCCACGGCCGCGGCGCCTGCGGCCAGTCCACTCCGGCGCCCAGGCCGGACAGCATCCGACCCATCGCGCCGAACGTGCCGCGCCCGGGCGGGCAGATCGCGGTGAGCGCCGCCTGGGTCGGCAGCCGGCGCGGATGGCGCAGCACCTGACCGGCCAGCCGCGGCGACCCGATACCGAAGCCCGGCCGCGGCGGCAGCGCACCGCCGGAGTCGACGTCGTAGTCCCAGTCGATCACCGGATCGCCGGCCGCCGGCGCGCCGCGCTGATGGCGCAGCATCGTGGCCACCGACACGCCCTGGCCGAGCATCGCGGCGACCACCGAGCCGGCCGAGGTGCCGACGCAGATGTCGACCTCGCGGGCATCGATGCCGTACGCCTGCTCGAACGAATGCAGTGCGGCCACCATCCAGGTGAAGCCGAGGACGCCGCCCGCGCCCAACACCAGCGCGCGCTTCATTCGCTGGCGCCCACGAGCTCGGCCAGCGATTCGGTGATCAGTGCGGGCAGTACGTCGACGTCGGTCATCGCGTCGCGGTCGGCATTCAGGCCGTAGAACACGCCGCCGAGATAGGAGGTCAGCCCGATCGAGAGTGCCTGGCCCTTCGCCAGCGGTACGACCGGGAAGACATCACGCATCTTGGCACCGGCGGCGTACCGGGGCTGTTGCGGACCGGGCACATTGGTGACCACGACGTTGAAGAATCGGCGGGCGAAGCTGCCGGCGGCCCGGGCGCCGAGCGCGTGCAGCGTCGGTGGGGCGAAGCCCGACAGCCGGATCAGCGCCCGCGCGCCCACAGTCTGGCTGGCCTCCTTGTGCGCCGCCATTGCGTAGCTGATCCGGGACAGCCGCAAGACCGGGTTGGGCTCGCCGATCGGCAGCTCCACGGAGTAGGGCAGCACCCGATTGCCCAGCGCGCCCTGCTCGGCGGCGGTGCGCACTGACACCGGCACCATCGCCCGGATCACACTCGACCCGCCGACCGGCTCGCCGCGGCTCATCAGGAACGCCCGCAGCGCGCCGGCCACGGTCGCCAGTACGACGTCGTTGATCGTGCCGCCGTGCTTGGCCCGGACCTGTCGATAGTCCTCCAAGGAGGTCCGGACGAGCGCAAACCGCCGTTGGCTGCCGATCGGCACGTTGAGCGGCGAGTCGGGCACCGGCCGGGCGGCGACCTTCGCGGTGGCCGCCAGGCCGCCGGCGGCCCGGACCACCCTGGCCGCGGTCGTACGCACGTCCAGCGCGGCGATCCGGACCGCGTCCACGATCGCGGTGGGCCGGCGGGCCAGCTCGCCGAGCGCATCGGCGACCAGGGTGGCCGGCCCCGGTACCGCGGTGGGCATCCACAGCGGCTCGATCGGTGCCGCGGGCTTCGGGTCGGCGTCGAGAATGACCTCGCTCAGGTCCATCGCGCTGATCCCGTCGACCATCGCGTGGTGGGTCTTGCTGATCAGCGCAAACCGGCCGCCGGCGAGGCCCTCGACGCAGTACATCTCCCACAGCGGCCGGCGGCGATCCAGCCGGCGGGACATCAGCCGGGCCACCAACTCCGAGAGCTGCGCGTCCGATCCCGGCTTGGGCAGCGCGGAATGCCGTACGTGATAGTGAATGTCGAATTCGGGGTCGTCCACCCATACCGGGTTGGAAAGGTGCCCGGGAACGGAGACGACCTTCTGCCGGAAACGCGGCACCTGCCCGATCCGCTGCTCCACCAACGCGACCAGGCGGTCGTAGTCGAAACCGCCCTTGGGACGGGCGAAGACCAGCACACCGCCGACATGCATCGGCGTGGTCGCGTCCTCTAGGTAGAGGAACGACACATCCAGCACGCCCAACCGATCGACCATTCCACCCCCAGCGCGCTTCCTATCGTGGCACTGCGCCACTCCGGCCCGCCATCCGGTGCCGTTCGCACCGGGTCCGCCGTCCCGCCCGATTCCATGAGTCGCCATCCGAGGCGGATCAGCGGTAGCCGTGCGCCTGCAGGTGGTAGAGCTCGGCGTAGGTGCCATGGCCGCGCATGAGCTCATCGTGGGTGCCGACCTCGGCGATCCGGCCGCCGGCAAGGACCACGACGATGTCGGCGGCCGCCACGGTAGAGAAGCGGTGGGTGATCAGCAGCGTCACCGCGCCGCGGCGGCCGGCCTCGTGCGCGGCGGCCGCGTACCGCTCGAACAGCGCGTGCTCCGTCGCCGCGTCCAGCGCCGAAGTGGGCTCGTCCAGCGCGAGCAGCAACGGCTCGTGGCGCATCATGCCGCGGCCGATCGCGAGTCGTTGCCACTGTCCGCCGGAAATCTCGACGCCGTCGGGCCACCGTGTCCCGAGCTGCGTGCCAAGCCCGGCGGGCAACGAACGGAGTACGTCCTCGGCGGCGCCGGCATGCAGTGCGCGCTGGATTTCCGGTTCGTTGTCAATCTGCACATATTCACCGAGACCAACGGATTCGCCGGCAGTGAACTCGAAATTCGCGTGGTCTTGGAACGCGCCGGAGCAGCGTCCCCGCCACTCGGCCAGATTGATATCGGTGAGATCGACGTCGTCCACGAGTAGGTGACCGGCGGTCGGTGCATACATTCCGGTCAACAGTTTCACCAACGTGGATTTGCCGGCGCCGTTTTCGCCGACAAGCGCGACAACGGTCCCGGGCGGCAATTCGAGCGTGATGTCGGTGAGCGAATCTTCCTCGGCTCCGTTGTAGCGGTAGCTGACATTCTTCAGCCGAATACCGCTGTGCAGCCGAGCGGGTGGCTGCTGAGTGCCGGTGTAGCGAGCGTGCACCTGCGCGGCGTACTCCTTGAGCCAGGCGAAACGAATGGCGGTGCGGATTGACTCAGCGGTCCATTTCACCGTGCCGACAATGTTTCCACTGATGCTTTGCAGAGTGCCGAGGGTGGTGATGGCGATGACGAGCGCCTGCACGCTGACCCGGCCCCGCGCGGCATCGTGCAGCATCCAACCCAGCACGCCCACGGCAGCACCGAAATACACCAGGCCGTTGATCAGGTCCAGCAGCATGTATTTCCGGGCGTAGCGGATGCTCGGCAATTGCCAGCCCCACACCGATTCGCGAACGAGTCGCCGCATTTCCCGCTGCAGGCCAAATACCCGGATCTCCGCGCCCGCGGCGACGTCCTGACTCATGTCGACAAGCTGGTTGGCGCGCCTGCTGTGTGGACTGCCGTCCTCCTCGATGGCCCGATCCCAGCGCACCGTCATGCGCGTCAGCAGAATGCGCGGGATACCGAGCAGCGCGAGGATAACCAGTCGCCAGTCCGCGGTCAGCGCCACGACCAGGGCGGTTGTCGCCCAGGCCATCGTGTTGATGAAGTTCAACAGTGCATTCAATGCCGACGCCGCACCACCGGAGTAGTCGCGGAACATCTGCAGCTTGTCCAGCAGCTCCGGCGTCTCCTGGTGATCGAGCGTCTCGATGGAGGCCATGATCGTGGCGGTCTGCCGAGAAAACGCAAAGCCAACGGAATCGAGCTGCTTGATCCGCGCGCTGGTGCCGACCAGGCCAAGGCCCATGTTGACCGCGGTCGTGGTTACCAGCCCCACTACGGCCACCACCATTTGCCGCGAATCATGCCGCACCGCACCCGCGGCGAAAAGCCCATAGAAAAGCGGGTTCAGCGCGCCGAGCGATCTACTTGCCGTCTCGGCGAGGCACAGCAGACTCTGTACGGGGCTCACCCTGACCGCGGTGGAGATCACCAGCCAGAGCGCCCGCACCGTGGGCATCACAGGTCGTTCCCGTCGAGATCATCGCCATCAGGCCCGGCGCTGGCAAAGCGCCTCGCCTGCAGGTTGAACATCGAGGCGTATTCGCCACCAAGGGCGAGCAATTGCTCGTGCGAGCCGTCCTCGGTGATATGACCGGTCGCGCCGTCGAGGACGACGATCCGTTCGGCCCGCCGCACCGTCGAAAGGCGGTGACTGACCAGGACGGTGGTAATGCCGTGGGTGACGTCGAGAAATCGGTCGAACAGCGCTGCCTCTGCCCGCACGTCGAGTGCCGCGGTGGGCTCATCCAGGACCAGAATGTCGGCGCCGCCACGCACCGCCATCAGCGCCCGGGCCAGCGCGACCCGCTGCCACTGCCCGCCGGACAGATCCGTACCGCCGGTGAATTCTGGCGACAGCGTGGTGTCCCAGTCGTGCTCGAGCCGATCGAGTACATCTGCCCCGGCCGCATCGACCATCGCCCTTTCCAGCAATGCGGTGTCGCCGCGGTGATCGAGGGCGCCGAATCCCACATTGTCTCGCAGCGACAGCGGATAGTGCACGAAATCCTGGAAGATCACGGCAACCTTGCCGCGTACGGCCGGATCGTTGAAGACGTCCCGGCCACCGATCTGAATCGATCCGCTATCAATCTCATAAAGGCCGGCAAGGAGCTTGATCAGGGTGGATTTCCCGGCCCCATTGACACCGACTATGGCAATCGACTGGCCGGCCGGAATGTGCAGGGTCAGGTTACGCAGTGTCGGTTCGGATCGGGTCGGATAGGTGAAAACAACGTTGTCGAAATGCACATTCGCGGCGGCATCGATCGCATCGTAGCCTGGCCCTCCGGGCGCGCTCGACAGAGCAGGCAGCCCGATACTTTCCCGCAGCGCGGCGAGACGCCGTAACAGCCCGGTAACCCGGACAAGACCCGATTGGGAGTCGCCCTGCGGACCGAAAGCCTCCAACGCGAGCAGGGCAAGCACGTACGTCGTCACCGACGCGCCGCTGACCCGGCCGTGGTAGGCGTCATACGCCAGCAACGCCAGGGAGCCACCGATTGCCGCGATCATCAACATCATCGCAATGAAGAACGGCCGCAACCTGCGATTTGCCGCCCGCCAGAAGGGTTTGGTGGCGGTGTCCCACAGGTCCGCATAACGCTCAGCGAGCCAGCTCACCACGCCGAATAACCGGATCTCCTTCGCCGACCCGGGCTCAACCATAATCCTGGCCACGTAATCGGCGCGCTTGCGACCGAGAGGCGGAGCACCCCACAGAGTGTCGAGAATGTTGTCGATCCATCCAGCCATCGACCGCGACGCCAGCGCAAACGCGGCTGCCACCACCAGCGGGGCCCACCACCGCCAGGGCAACAACACTATTACCGAACCAAGCGCCACCAGCCGGGTCTGCAGCAGGCTCCAGGTGCCGGTCAGCCCGAATCTGAACAGCCAGTGCCGGCTGCCATCGCTGACGGTTTTCAGGTCGCTGCCGAATTCACTGTCTAGCGGCGCCAGGCTCGGTGAATGCAGCCCGGCTTCCGCGATCAGATCCTGAATGCGAACCCGGTACGCGGCCCAGATCCGCGGATTGGTCAGGGCCGCTGCCGCCTGCTGCAGCTGTCCGGCCAAGGTCGCGGCAGCGAAAACCGCGAACCACATCCACATCGACGACGTGCCGGAGTGATGGGCAACGACGTCATACAGCGCACCGATCAACCGCCCGGTGGCGATCATGCTGACCACCGTGCTGGCGGCACCGATCAGCGTGCACAGCAGGCTGACCATGCTCTGTATCGGCGCGACCCGCCACAGCATTCGCGCGTGGTTGTTATAACGCGACCCGAATTCCGTGACCTTCTCGGCCAGCAATATGCCCACCCGACCGTTCTCATCCAATTTCATGACCATGATGGCGAAACCCGCCGGATTCCGAGGGTCCCATCATGACCATGGACGCGCGCGCGGCAAACCGAGTTAACGGCGCGGGGTTATCGCAGACGAAGTGCGAGGCGGTCGGGTCAGCGGCGGCGTTGGCCGGCCGGGACCCCGGCCAACGATCGGGCCAGCTCGGTCAACGCGGCGCGCAGCGGACTGCCGGGCGCGGCCTCGGCCAGGGGCTTTCCGAGACGCAGCGCCGCATCCATG
>Ga0137412_10003036_pt1 | contig 13393 bp, 13 predicted proteins | sample CZODoug2_1_16fun_FD_122160 | JGI IMG/M metagenome (GOLD analysis project Ga0137412, IMG submission 122160) | Vadose zone soil fungal communities from Angelo Coast Range Reserve, California, USA - CZODoug2_1_16fungal (Hybrid Assembly) | ecosystem: Environmental > Terrestrial > Soil > Vadose zone... | reverse complement strand
ACCTGCGGCACGTCGCGGGTCTGCTTGAACAGCACCTTGCCGCCCGCCTGCTGCAGCAACAGCTCATGACGCAGCTGAATGCTGGCGCCCTGTACGGTGCCGGCCAGCAACGCCTGGAAGCGAGTTTCCGACTGCCCACCGGTGCTGACGATCTTGACGTCCTTGGCCGGATCCATACCGTTGGCCTGCAACAGTTCGCGCAGGATTGCATCGTTACGACTGCCGAACTGGCCGCCAGTAATTGTCTTGCCCTTGAGATCTTCCGCCGTGTTGATTCCCGGAGCGACCCCCAGGATGTTCGCCTCACCCCCGAGGTACACGGAAAGGAACCGTAGGTCGCCATTGCTCTTCTTGGCCGCCGCGATCGTGGTGTCCGTGTCGTAGAGCATCAGGTCCAGCGAGCCACCGATGAGTGGGGGCAATGGATCGTCAACGGTTTTTATGTCGACGCTGTTTATGCCGAACTCCTTGAAGTAGCCGTTGGCGGCGGCAACTTCGACGTCCTCGTGGAAGAGGTAGTACGGGTTGTCCACGCCGACCACGAGGTCCTTCTTCACCTTGCTCGGGTCGATGGTTCCGTTGATGTCGTCGGCACTCTTCGGCAGGTTGGCCTTGCTGACGTCCAGGGGCGCACCCGTGGTCGCGCTCCCGCTCGAGCCCCCGCACCCGGCCAGCGAACCCACCACCACCAGGCATGCGCTCACCGTCGCGAGGAGCTTGGGAAACCTGTTCATTGGTCCGACTCCCATCAGGTCCGGGTGATGTCGCGCCACGGTGCCGCGCGTTCCTCGAGCCACCGCATCGCCTGGATCAGGCTGACCGACATCACCGCGAGCAGCAGCAGAACCGCATACAACATCGGTGCGTCGAACTGCTCGCCGGCGCGGTCGAGCAGATAGCCCAGGCCATTGCCGCCACCGCCCAGCAGTTCCCCGATCAGCATCCCGACCAAACCTCGAGCAATTCCCTGGTTAACACCGGAAATCACAAATGGCAGGGTGAACGGGAGGATGATTTTGATGTACGTCTCCGACTGGCTCGTTCCGAACACCCGTCCGGCGCGCAACAACGACGGGTCCACCGTTTTCACCCCGGCCATACAATTGACCATGATTGGGAAGACCGCCGAGAGCACGATGATGGTCAGCTGCATCGCGTCGCCGAATCCCAGAATGAGGATCAGCAAGGGAATCAGCGCGACGCGGGGCAGCGAAGTCATCGCCCACACGTACGGGCTCAGAATGAGGTCAGCGATCCTGCTCGCGCCCATCAGGAGCCCAACCGGAATACCGATGGCCGCGGATATAGCCAATCCGATCAGGAAGTTGGTGATGCTGTGCGTCAGTTGCGGCAGGATCGTGCCGTCCTCGAAGCCGCGGTACAGCGCCGAGAACACCTCCGATGACCTGGGGAAGAACAGCGGGTTGATTACCCCGGCGCGCGCGATGAGCTCCCAGAGGATGAAGAACAGCGTGAGGTTCACGACGGTGAACGCGACGCCCCGGAACGGTGCAAACCTGCTGACCGTGATCGTCTCGACCTGCGGGGTTGGCTGGGTTCCCGTCGATCCATTTGGCACAACCCGGGTCATCAGGACTCACCCCCCGGTGGCGCGACCGGTATCGATTTCGCGCCTAGTGCCTCGCCGCTGAGCAGGTCCCAGAGGTGAGCACGGATCTCACCGAACCTGGCCGACCGCCTCACGTCATTGCGCTCGTCGAACCGGGGGCGAGGCAGGTTGACGTCGATGATTTCCTGAATCGTTCCGGGCCGGTTGGAGATCACCACAATACGATCGCCGAGGGTGATCGCCTCGTCGATCGAGTGGGTGATGAACAGCACCGTCTGCCCGGTCTTGGCGATGATCTTTTCCAGCTCGGCCTGCATGGCCTCTCGAGTCATTGCATCGACCGCCCCGAACGGTTCATCCATCAGCAGGATTTCCGGCTCACCCACCAGGGCCCTGGCTATTCCGACCCGCTGGCGCATGCCGCCGGAGAGTTCATGCGGAAAAGACCTCTCAAAACCGGCCAAACCGACCAGTGACAGGGCATCGGCTATCCGGCGCTCACGGTCCTGCTTGGGGATCCGCCCGCGCCGATTCTCCACCGCGAATTCCACGTTCCGTTCGACGGTCCGCCAGGGCAGTAGAGCGTAGTCCTGGAACACCATCGCGCGGTCCGAGCCCGGTCCGTCGACCTCGACGCCGCGTACCTTGATGGTGCCGGAGAGCGGCTTGACGAATCCGGCGATCATATTGATCAAGGTCGTCTTGCCGCAGCCGGACGGCCCGACGATCGCCAGGAACTCACCCTGTCGGACCGTGAGGGAGATGTCCCGCAGCGCTATCAGCCGGGTTCGCTCGCGACGATTGTCATATCCCGCACTCACCTCGACCGCCTCGATCAGCGCGGATTCGGCGGCTTCCACGGGTCTGGAGGACTCCGCCGGTTGCGAGGGTTCCGGGGGTTCCGCGGCCGGACGATCGGTGTACTGAGCCCCGAGGCGCACCATTCCGCTCCCTTGCCGATCGGTGCCTCGCACTCGCGTCCTGAACAAAAAGGGGTGGCGAGTGCGACAATGCAATCGATTGCGGTAGGTTACCGAACGGGTGAAGGAGCGTCAACAGTCCACCGAACCGGCGCGCCCGGCGGCGGGGTTGCCACAGATCCTCCGCCGCCGGCACAGATCTGGCGTAGCTCGCACAGACTGTGCAGGGTCTGTGTGGCCTAGGCCGGGTCTGTGCGGCCTACGAGGTCAGTACCGGTGGCAACGGCACGGTTTCCTACAAACGATTGCAGCCGAGGCGGGACCGCTCGCGCCAGTCGGTCTGGGCGGCGCTCGGTCTGGGCGGCGCGAAGAAGGCACCGACGGCGACCACCGCCGCGGCGCCGAGGAACGCCGCCGGGAAGCCGTAGCTGTGGATCACCAGCCCGGCGACGCTCGGTCCGCCGATCATGCCGAGGGTCAGCGCGGTATTCACCGCCGCGAGCCCGGCCGACGGCCGCTCGCCGAACACGGTCGCGTTCCACAGGCCCTGACCTGCGATGACACCGTTGTAGGCCACCCCGAACAGCCCCATCCCAACAAGCGCGGCGGCGAGCTGGGCGGCGGCCACCCCCGGCAGCACGATCGCTACCACCAGGGCCACGCAGCCGACGAGGTAACCGCGGCGCAGGCCGATCCGGTTCGTGAGCACCCCCGTTGCGGACGCGGCGACCCCAGCCACACCGCACACCGCATAGGCGATCCGGGCCTCGGTCTCCCCCAGACCGGCCGCGCGCAGTGCGTCGACGCTGAATGCCCACCACACCGAGCTGCCCGCCCCCACCAGGACCGCCGAGAGCAGCAACGGCCGCGAGCGTGGACACACCAACCAGGACCAGCTCAGCCGAGGCGGCCGGAGCCCGCCGCCACCGACCCGGCGAGCCGGAGCGGCGCGCGTGGCGATGATCCCGACGACCACGGCCAGCCCGGCGAATACCAGCCAGGCCACCCGCCAGCTCGAACCGAAGACGATGGCCACCGGCCCGGCCATCGCGACACCCCATCCGGTTCCCGAACTGATCGCCGACCAGGAGACCGCCCGGTGCGCCGCCGGGACCTCCCGCGCCACCACATCGGCGTAGGGCGGAAAGGCCAGGCCACCCGCTGCGCCGGCGACGACGACCCCCAGAGCCAGCGTGCCCGGGCCGTCGGCCGACGCGATGGCCACCATGCCCACCGCGGCGCTGATCGCGGCCAGCGCGATCGGCAGCCTCGGCCCGAAGCGTCCGATCAACCAGACCACCGCGGTATTGCCCACCAGATAGGACACGTAGGCGCCGGAGGCGATCAGGCCCACCGCGCGCGGATCGATCCCGAGATCGGCCTGCATCTCCGGCAGCAGCAGGCCATACCCGTACCGAGCCAGCCCGAAGGTCACCGCGATCATGGCCGCACCGGGCACCACGGAGCGCAGGGCCACCCGGACAGACGTGCGCGCCTCAGTCATGGCCGACCGTGTGATGCAGCGGGCAGCCACCGCCGCTGCCACGGCACGCCGACCGGTCACACAGCCGGCACACCTGGAATGCCACGGTCAGCTCGTCGGTAAGACTGGCCACCATCTTGCCCAGCAGGTCTTCGAGGGTGACCTGCTCGGACGGCGAGAGCGCGGCGAGCGCCCGGGACAAGACGGCGTGCCGGCCGGCCAGCACGCGCTCGGCCAGGCTCGTCCCGGTCTCGGTGAGCTCCAACCGCCGGCTGCGCGCGTCCTGACCCGCGGTGCGCCGCACCCAACCGGCTTTGACCAGCCGCTCCACCAGCCTGGTCACTCCCGAGCTGGTGAGGCCGAGCACCTCGCCCAGCCAACCCACGCTGGGGCCGGGATGGGCCAGCAAGGTCACCAGCGCCGCGCAGTCCGAACTGGATCCGGCCGAGCCCATCGTGCCCACCGAGCCCACCGTGCCCGTCGCATCCGCCAGCAGCCGGTCCGCCAGCGCCAGCGACTGCACACCCAGCAGGTTCTCCAGTCGAGGCATGCACCCAGTCTTAACTAGTTGACTGACTCAGGCAACTAGTTTGCGCCGGCGCGCCCGCGGGAGGGTTCGCGGGGTGTCGGGTTCGCCGGGGTGGCGAGGTGGCGAGGTGGCGAGGTTCCGGGGTTCCGGGGTTCCGGGGTTCCGGAGTTGTCGGCGCCCGTTCGCTGGGCACCATTTCGCCGAGTTCAACGTGGTTCAGGTGAATGCCGTGATCAAAAACGAACTATGTTGTGTTGATCATGGAATCGGCTGAGCTCGGGCCACTCAGCGGCGGCGGGGCCTTCCGAGCGAACGAGCAGCGCCTGCTGACCAGGCTGCCTAGAGTTACCGAGCTGCACACCAGGCAGGTTTGAGACGCGGCCAGACTGCGCCATGTGCAGCTGGGTAACAACCGACAGGCGCCGGCGGGGGTTAGACGGCGGCGGGGGTAACAACCGGCGGGCGCCGGCCGCGTTTAGACGGCAGCGGAGCGGGAGTCGAACGGGCCGGCCGAGGGACCCGTGCCCAGGGTGCTCGCCGCCGCCCGGAAGGCGCGGCGCTGCCTGGCCGGCAGGGTGGCCAGGAACCGCTCCTCGACCTCGGCCACGGCGTCGGTCGCTCGGGCCCGTACCTCGCGTCCCCGCTCGGTGATGACAATGGTGCGGATCCGCCGGTCCCTCGGGTCGCTTCTGCGCACCACGCACCCCGCGTGCTCCAGCTCGTCGAGCGCGCGGACCAGCGTGCTCTTGTCCAGCATGGCCGCCCGGGCGAGGGCGAACTGGCTGTCCGCGCCATGCTCACCGAGCGCTAGCAGCACCACGTAACAGCGAACCGAGATGCCACATAACCGGGCTGCCTCTACCTCCATCGCACCCAGCCCCCGGGCCAGCCGAACGAGACACCAGTGCAGATCTTGATGAAGGCTCCGGACGTCCGCGCCAGCCTCCGGCAGATCGTCCGGGAGAGCGTCGTGCATGGCCGAATACTACCGATCCGGTAGCCATCAAAGATCGAATTGACGACGCCACGCCCGACCGTTCATGTAGGTGTCTCAGCGGTGGACGACTCCCCCGCCGGCCCATCCGGGCAGGTGCCCCAGACGGTGGGCATCACCCGCTCAGAAAGCCTGTGACCCGGAGCGCGCCCCGGTACTGTGCACACAGCGCCGGCCCCGCATAGTCCAGTCGGACGGCGGGGCCAGGTCTGGCTATGGAGGCGAGTGATGGGCGCACCGCCCGCGAGCAGCGCTGATCAGCATGAGATGGACAGCGCGGGCGAGGAGGCCGATCCGGCTACCACGGACCACCGCAAGAGCCCCCGTCGGCGTGGCGACGCACTCATGGCGGCGATCTTCGAAGCCACCATCGCCGAGCTCGCCGAGAACGGCTACGCGGAGCTCAGCATGGAGCGGGTGGCCTCTCGAGCGCGGGCCAGCAAGGGGTCGCTGTACCGCCGCTGGCCGAGCCGCGCCGAACTCGTCGGCGACGCTATGCAGCATCAGCGCCCGCACGGCGTCGAGGCCCCGGACACCGGCGACGTCCACGACGACCTACTGGGCTACCTCCGCTCGTTCGCCAACCTGTTCAACGGCGCCAGCGGCGACGCGGTTCGCGGGCTGATCGCGGAGACGTATCGGGACCCGGAGCTGAACCGGATGGTCCGAATCCGGTTCATCGACCCCGGTCTGGCCCAGGTGCTCGACGTGCTGCGCAGGGGCGCGGTCCGCGGCGAGGTCCGCCCGAGCGCGCTCACCCACCGGATAGCCAGCGTCGGCACCGGCCTGGTGCGCCAGCACTTCATGGTCTACGGCGCCCCGATCCCCGACTCGGTCGTAGTGGAGATCGTGGACGAGGTGCTGATGCCGATCATCTCGCCCGGCCCCCCGGGCACCGGAGCCCGGTGAGCCGGGAGCCGGCTACTTCTGGATGCCGACCAGCGGGCCGATCACCGGGTTGTACCTGCGGTCCACGAACCCGGAGATGTCGACCTTGCCGGGGAGCTGCCCGGCTTGGGTGAAGGCATCGGCGAGCTGCTGCTCCGAGGCGACCAGTGCGTCGTCGATCAGGATCGGGGTCAGCGCGAGCCGTGGAATCGCCGCCTTCGCCACGCTCAGCGGAACACCGGTCTGCTGGGCGTAGATGGTCGCCCATTCGTCCGGATGGCTCTTCGCCCACAGGTCCGCCTTGCCCAGCCGCACCACGTAGTCCTGGATGGCCGCATTCTTGCCGGGATCCGACAGCGCGGTCTTGTTGGCCACCTCCAGGCTGAAGCCGTTGGACAGCTGGGTGCCGCCCGCCGGGCCGGTGCCGTTCAGTGCGTCGGCGCCGCTGACCAACTCCCGCGCGCCGGCACTCTGCACGGCCTCGGACACATACGGCTCCCAGACCGCCCAGGCCGCCACGCTGCCCTGGTTGAACGCCGCGTACGCGTCACTGGGCTGCAGGTAGGAGATGGTCACATCAGTGGGCTTCAGGCCAGCTTTGCCCAGCGTGTTGAGCAGCGTGCCGTTGGCCGACGAGCCCTTGGCCACCGCGATGGTCTTGCCGCGCAGCTCGGCCAGCCCGGCGAGGCCGGAGCCCTTCGGCACGAGCAGGGCGTCGCCCACAGTGGCGCGCAGCGCCGCCACGATAGCGATGTTCCCGTTGGCCGCGGCGGAGAAGATCGGCGGCGTGTTGCCGACCTGTCCGACGTCGATCGCGTTGGCGTTGGCGGCCTCCAGCATCGGCGGGCCGGAGGTGAACATGGACCACTGCACGTGGTACGGAACGCTGTCCAGCTGGCCGGCCGCCCGCAACAGCACCTGCACGCTGCCGCCCTTCTGGTCACCGACGCGCAGCGTGACGTCGGAGAGTTGGGCCGGGCTGACCGCCGGCGGCACCGTCGCCGGGTTCGAGGACGGGGCAGACGGGGTACCGCAGGCGGACAGCCCCAGCACGACTCCAGCCACCCCGAGCAGGACCCAGTTACGCAGCTTCATGATCGTCGACTCCCAGATCGGAGAGCACTCGGGCACGCAGCTCGGCCTGCCGAGCGACGCTTCTCGGGCGCGCGGTGGGCACGATGTGCTCGGCGGCGATTCGCCCGCCAGCCAGCACCAGCACCCGGTCGGCGAGCGCCAGCGCCTCGTCTACGTCGTGGGTGACCAGCAGCACGGCCGGCCGGTGCCGCTGCCAGAGCTGGGTCACCAGCCGGTGCATGGCCAGCCTGGTCAGCGCGTCCAGCGAGCCGAACGGCTCATCCAGCAGCAGCAGGTCGGGCTCCCGGACCAGGGCCCTGGCCAGGGATACCCGTTGCGCCTCGCCGCCGGACAGGGTGCCCGGCCACGCATCGGCCCGCTCGTCCAGGTACACCTCGGCCAGCGCGCGGCGAGCCACCCCGCGCGGGTCATCGGTGCGCAGCCCGAGGGCGATGTTGCGCCAGACCCGCCGCCAGGGCAGCAGCCGGGGCTGTTGGAACGCCATCGACACCCGGCCGTCCACCACGGACTCGCCCTGGACTTCGGTGTCCATCCCGGCCAGCACTCGCAGCAAAGTGGACTTGCCCGAGCCACTGCGCCCGAGCAGGGCGACGAACTCCCCACGCCGGATGGTCAGCTCGAGACCGTCCAGCACCCGGCGGGTGCCGAACTGCTTGACCAGCCCACGGACCCGAGCGGTATCGGCGCCCGTCATGCCGCCCGCCACCGCAGGATCCACCGTTCGATCAGCCGAACGATGGTGTCCATCAGAAGCCCGACCAGCGCATAGACCAGCAGGCCGACGATGACGATGTCGGTACGCAGGAAGTCTCTGGCGTTGTTGATCATGTAGCCGATACCCGAGTCGGTGGCGATCGTTTCGGCCACCACCAGCGCCAGCCAGGAGGACGCGACGCCCAGCCGGACGCCGACCATGGTGTAGCTCGCCGCGCCGGGCAGCACCACGTGCAACAGTCGCTCCCAGCGGGAGTAGCCCAGCACCGAGGTGGCCTCCACCAGCTTGGGATCGGCATGCCGGATCCCGGTGTGCACGTTGATGTAGATGGGCAACCCGGCGGCCAGTGCGATCAGCACGAGCTTCGGCAGCTCGCCGATGCCGAACCAGAGGATCAACAGCGGGATCAGGCCGAACAGCGGCACGTTGCGGATCATCTGTATCACTGGGTCGACCGTTGCATCACCCCAGCGCAGCAAGCCAGCGAACACCCCGAGTGCCGCGCCGATCAGCGCGCCGATGACGAAGCCGATGAACATCCGGCGCAGGGATACCGCCAGGCCGTCACCCAGCTGCCCGTTGCCGGCCACCTCCAGCGTGGCCTGCCACACCGTGGTCAGCGGAGGCAGTTTGCGCGGCGACACCAGGCCGGCGCTGCTGACCACCTGCCAGGCCAGCAGCAGCACCAGCGGGCTCACCCACCGCACCAGCTTCAGCCCACGCCGCACCCGGCGGGCCGACGGGCGCGGCGGAGCCGGCGCCTCCCCGGCTGGTCGAGTCCCGGTCAGCAGCCCAGAAGAGGAAGAAGTCACGCCTCGCCTTAATCCAGGTCCCGTTTGAGGACGCCCATCGACACACTAATGACGCGAATGACCCGAGCGCCCTATTACAATCACGCTGATTTAATTAACCGACGCCTACAACGCGACCTACAACAGGCCTAGCGCCCAGCGCCCGATGAAGTCGCGGACCGCGTCGGAGTTGGGTGGGTGAAACGCCCCGGCGCGCACGTCCCGGTAGAGCCGCTCCAGCTCGTTGCGCTTGTGGATGGATCCAGCGCCGGCGATCTCCAATGCCAGGTCCGTCGCGGTGCGCGCGGCCCTGGTGCCGTTCTCCTTGGCGGCGAACAGCCGCAGCAGGGCGCGCTCCCCGTAGTCCACGCCGGCGGTCAGCCCGTTGGTCAGCTCGTCCAGCTGCGCGGTCGCCCCTTCGAGAACTAGTTCCGCCTCGGCCGCGTGGTACTGCACGAAGGGTTTGGTGGCCACCGCCGCGCCGCCCACGCTCAACGCGGTGCGCTCGCGGGCGACATCCAGCGCCACGTCCACCGCCCGGCGACCGATGCCCAGGTAGACATTGCCGAGCAGGGGCAGCACCCAGGGGAAGATCCCGGCCACGTACGCGCTCGGGACCGCCCCGACGTCGTTCACCCCGACCACCCGTTCGGACGGCACGTACACGTCGTCGAGATAGGTGTCATTGCTGGCAGTGGCCCGCACACCCAGGGTGTCCCAGGTCTCCACGGTGCGCACGCCGCCGGCATCGCGGGAGACGAACGCGTGCACGATCTTCGGGTGGTCCGGATCGCTGTCGTCCCTGGCGTGAATGCCGAGCCAGTCCCACGCCGGCGACAGTGAGGTGAAAATCTTGTGCCCGGAAATCAGATAGCCGCCGTCAACCGGGACGGCCACGGTCAACGAGTCATCCAGGGCGGTGTCGTTGCCGGGTTCGCCGTGCCCGGCCGCGAGAACCTTACCGGCGACGATTTCCTCGACCAGCCAGTCCAGGCTGGTATCACCGGCCCTGGCCAGGTCCCCCGCCGGGCCAGTCCAGTACAGGTGCATGGTCAGCCCCAGCGCGGTGGACGGCGCCCAGTAGGCCAGCCTGCGTTGTTCCCGGTTGACCTCGGCGAGGGTCAGGCCAAGCCCGCCCTGCTCCTCGGGGATCGCGGCGCGCAGGTAGCCGGCCTCGCGGAGATCCTCGAGGTCCTCGGCGAAGAAGCGGTTGTCCCGGTCGTACCCGGCGGCCCGCGAGTGCAATGCCTTGAGTAGATCGTCGGAGAGCACTTGGCGTGGATTTGCCGGGCGCTGACTCGTGGTCGGCGTTTCCCTAGGGGTAGCGTCGGACATGGTTGAACCTTTCCTGGCGCGGCGAGGTCAAAAGCGATCGAAATGACGCGTCAGGTGCTATCGGGCCAATTGTATGAGCACCGCGCGGAAGATCCGGATCGAGTTGTTAGCGACAACCCGAGGCGGTGATACGGCACAAGTCGACATGCGCACGTGAGGTGAGCGGCGGTCGAATTGGCACAGACCGAAACTATCCGCGTCGAACCGCACGGTCAAGGCGGCCAATTTGGCTCACCGAGAGATTAATTCGCCCATTGCTGAGCGTTGGGTCACGGACTCGGCACGCAGACCGAGTGCAGCGCCACGGCCAGCGCGTCCCGATGCAGCTGGTCCAGCGGAGCCGCCGCGGCGGCCGATGCCTGACCCAGTTGCGCGGTGCACCGGTCACCACCGTGCCGCGCCGCGGTGGTGGCCCGCAACTGCTGCATGATCTCCGGGGTGAGACGGTCCAGTACCGGGCGCACCGTGGTGGTCAGGTCCGGCTTGGTTGCTGGGCGCAGCGTGGGGTGCGCGTTCCACTGCTGGTAGAGACCGCGCTGGACGACCTTGTTCGCCTCGATCTGGTCCCGGAAGAACTGCGCGCTTTCGGCCGGGCTGACGCCCATCCCCGGTGACTGCGCGGCGACCGCGTTGAGCACCTGCTGCTCGCGGGCCGGGTCGTCGATCGGCTGCGGCGTGCCGAATTTGGCGGCCGACACCAGGTCCGCCGTGTCGATCCGCTCGATCGCCAGCGCGACCAGCCCACCCAGTGGATCGGCGGCAGCGCCTGGTTGGCCGGAGGCGGCCGGCGCCGAACTCAACGGTGTGGACGCCGGCGAAGCGGGTTGCTGTCCGCAGGCTCCGACTAGCAGCACCGCGCCGAGGGCGGCCGAGACGGCGAGCCCGGGCGTCCACCATTTCTTCACCGCATTACCTCTTCGCTGGTCCGTCCTCCACCTTGATCGTGCCATTCCCGCTCACGGATTGCCGCCCAGTCGGTCGAGCGGCGATGATCGGCATCAGAATGTCGTCCACAATCTCCACCACGACCGAGTCAGAGATCGGCGCCCCGTAGACCATGAACTGCTGGCGCAGCAGCGCCGGGCCGACGCCGGCGACATGGTGGGTCAGCGCCGACGGCCGAACCTCGCCTCGGACGCAGCCCCGCCGCAGCACCTCCATCGCCTGCGCCTCGGCCGGCTCGATGAAGCGGGCCTGCACCATTTTGATCATTTCCGGGTGGTGCCAGGACTCGGCGAGCAGCCCGCGGACCCCGTCCCCATCGGTGGCGTCGGCCCGTTGGGCCATCGCGCGCAGCAGGCCGAGCAGGTCATCGCGGACATTGCCGGTGTCCGGCGCCTCGACCTGCTTCGGCTGGTTGTACTGCATGGCGTCGCCGATCAGCTCGGCCCGGCTCGGCCAACGCCGGTACAGCGAGCCCTTGCTGGCCCGGGCACGGCAGGCCACCCGTTCCATGCTCAACTCCGCGTAGCCGTGCTCGGCGAGCTCGACCAGGGTGGCTTCGAAGATTGCCGCGACGAGCGCCTCGCCCCGCCGTCGGGGGGCCTTGCGGTGGTCAGCGGTGGACGGGGCGCACGGGTCGGCGCGCGTCTCGTGCCGTTGAGCAGCGCCGCTCGTGCTCGCCGTCATGTCGGGCCTCCATCCGGACCGTGCATCCACCTACGGCATGAATTGTACTCAAGTTATGAACTCTCCGTTCTCTAAGTATCTAAGGATGCCCGATCGAGCGACCGGCGCGGCTCGCTACCGTTGACTCCGCACTCCCGCGTCGAGACACCAGCGGCCGCGCGGAAACTGGTAGGGTTGACGTGTCAATCCCCTCCGGCTCGGAAGAGTGCCCACACATGAGCGAGACCAACACCGGACCGTTCACGATCAACCGGCGACGGTTCGTCGGAGCCTCGGCGGCGGTCGGCGGCATGGTCGCCGCCGCACCACTGCTGGCCGGTTGCGCGGCCGACGAGCAGGCCGAAGGCACCGCCACGGTCAATCTGACCATCAACGGCGACAGGCGCTCGGTGGCGGTGGACAACCGCACCTCGCTGCTGGACCTGCTGCGCGAGCGGGCCGAGCTGACCGGCACCAAGAAGGGCTGCAACCAGGGCGCGTGTGGCGCATGCACGGTGTTGCTGGGCGGCCGGCGGGTCAACTCCTGCCTGACCTTGGCGGTGATGTGCGAGGGCGCCGAGGTCACCACCATCGAGGGGCTGGCGGACGGGGACCGGCTGCACCCGCTGCAGCAGGCGTTCATCGACCACGACGCGTTCCAGTGCGGCTACTGCACGTCCGGCCAGATCCTCTCCGGGGTCGCCTGCATCACCGAGGAGCACGCCGGCTCGCCCGCCGAGATTCGGGAATGGATGAGCGGGAACATCTGTCGGTGCGGCGCCTACACGAACATCGTCACCGCGATCGCGCAGACCGCGGCGCGGGCCTGAGGCGCGGCCCATGTTCCCGTTCAGCTTCACCAGGGCAACAGACGAGCGCGCAGCCTTGTCCGCCGGAGCGGCCGGTGGCCGGTACATCGCCGGCGGCACCACATTGGTCGACCTGATGCGGGAGACCGTGGAGCGTCCGGCGTCCGTGGTGGACATCAACGCCCTGCCGTACCGGGAGATACAGTTCGGCCCGACCGGGCTGCGGGTAGGTGCACTGGTCCGGATGGCCGACCTGGCCGCGCACCCCCGGGTGCGCTCGGAGTTCCCGGTGATCTCCGAAGCGCTGGAGCTGAGCGCCTCGGCGCAGCTGCGCAACATGGCCTCCATCGGCGGCAACATCATGCAGCGGCCCAGGTGCCTGTACTTCCGGGACGTCAGCTCGGCGTGCAATCGCCGCCAGCCCGGATCGGGTTGCCCGGCCATCGGCGGGGAGAACCGTGGCCACGCGGTACTGGGCACCAGCGACCAGTGTGTCGCCACCCATCCCTCCGACCTCTCGGTGGCCCTGGTCGCGCTGGACGCGGTGGTACTGCTGCGCTCCGCGCGGGGAGATCGACGGGTCCCGATCGGATCGTTCTTCCGGGTGCCCGGCGCCACCCCCGACCAGGAGCACGACCTGCGGCCCGGCGAGCTCA
>Ga0137412_10003034_pt1 | contig 13394 bp, 11 predicted proteins | sample CZODoug2_1_16fun_FD_122160 | JGI IMG/M metagenome (GOLD analysis project Ga0137412, IMG submission 122160) | Vadose zone soil fungal communities from Angelo Coast Range Reserve, California, USA - CZODoug2_1_16fungal (Hybrid Assembly) | ecosystem: Environmental > Terrestrial > Soil > Vadose zone... | reverse complement strand
GCTGCCGAATATCTGGGTGTCATCGACCGTTTTCGCGCGGCGCGGCAAGACATTGCATTTTCATCGGATTTTATCGTGGGTTTCCCCACCGAGACCGAGGAAGATTTTTCGGCGACCCTCGCACTAGTCACACAAATCGGATACGCTGGCGCTTATTCGTTCAAGTATTCGCCCCGGCCGGGAACGCCGGCGGCGGACATGCGGGAGACGGTGTCAGCGAAAGAGATGGACGAGCGATTGGTGCGGCTCCAGGAATTGATCGACAGCCAGCAATCGGCCTTCAACAAGGCTGCGATTGGCACCACCGTCGATGTGCTGTTCGAGCGGCCCGCGCGCAATCCCGGCCAGATCGTCGGCCGCACCGCCTATCTGCAGCCGGCGCACGTCATGGCGTCCGAAGACATCATCGGGCAGGTGCTGCCGGTCACCATCGCGAGCCTCGAGCGCTACAGCCTGCTCGGCACGCTGGCCGAACCTCACATGCATTCTGAACGGGTTGCCGCACGGCCCACTTTTTCTCCAGTGATCACGGGAGCCTGAGCTCTTGCCCAAAAGCGCATCGGATTCGCCTTCGTTCGCCCCCAGCCGCAAACTCGACCGCGACCTGCAAGCCCAGCCAGAAACGCAAGTTGTCATCGACTTTGACGACAATCGCGCGGCGTCGGCGCTGGTCGGCCCCTACGGACAAAACCTCGCGCTGATCGAACGCCGGCTCAACGTCGTGGTGGACTCGCGCGGCAACCACATCACCATCGCAGGCACCCGCGACGGCTGCGATGCGGCGCGCCGCGTGCTGGAGACGCTGTATACGCAGGCAACCCAGGGCCACGACCTGTCACAGGGCGAGGTCGAAGGCGCGATCCGCGCCGTGGTCGCGCAAGGCTCGCTGTTCGAATTCGATCCCAAGGCGCCGAAGACGTCGTTCGAAGCCATCAATCTGCGCAAGCGCCCGGTCCGCGCGCGCACCGCGGCGCAGGATTCCTACATCCGCGCGTTGAAGAAGCACGAATTGGTGTTCGGCGTCGGCCCGGCCGGCACCGGCAAGACCTGGCTCGCGGTGGCGCATGCCGCGCAATTATTCGAGCGCAAGGAAGTCGATCGCATCATCCTGTCGCGGCCGGCGGTCGAGGCCGGCGAGCGGCTCGGATTCTTGCCCGGCGACCTCCGCGAGAAGGTCGATCCCTATCTGAGGCCGATCTACGACGCGCTTTACGACCTGATGGATGCGCGGATCGTCGAGCGCGCCCTGCAGACCGGCGAAATCGAAATTGCACCGCTCGCCTTCATGCGCGGCCGCACGCTGACCAATGCCGCCATCATCCTGGACGAAGCGCAGAACACCACGTCCATGCAGATGAAGATGTTCCTGACCAGGCTCGGCGAAAACAGCCGCATGATCGTCACCGGCGACCCCTCCCAGGTCGACCTGCCGAACGGCCAGACGTCGGGACTGGCCGAGGCCGCAAGATTGCTCAATGGCGTCGACGGCATCGCGCAGGTGAAGTTCACCGCCGAAGACGTTATTCGCCACGAACTGGTTGCCCGAATTGTTGCCGCTTACGAAGCCGTGCCGCAACGCTGATGCAGGAACACTCGCGCCGCCGGCGCGCTGGAGGCGATGTCAGGTCGCACAACATACTTTGCACGATGCCCCATTCAGCCCTTCCCATGACCGAGGTTCTCGTCGTCGCCGACTGCTGGCAGGGCGAACCCGAGGCCGAAGCGGTGATCCAGCGTGCGATCGCGGCCGCGGCCGAGGCCGTCGATGCCGATGTCGGCGATGCCGAGCTCGCGGTCATGCTGACCGACGATTCCGGGATTCGCACATTAAACAGCAATTGGCGCGGCATCGACAAGCCGACCAACGTGTTGTCGTTTCCGGCGCTGCAGCCCACGGCGCCGAGCCGGCCGGGCGATGCGCCGCGCATGCTCGGCGATATCGCCATCGCCTATGAAACCATGCGCCAAGAGGCCGACGACGAACAGAAGCCGTTCGATCATCACCTCAGCCATCTCGCGGTACATGGCTTCCTGCACCTGATCGGCTACGATCACGAGACCGAAGGCGAGGCCGAGGCGATGGAGGCCCTGGAGCAGGAGATCCTGGCGCAACTCGGGATTCCCGATCCCTATACGGACCGGGAACGGATGGATTGACATGCCGGACTCCGACCCGATCCACGACAATCCGCGCCACACCCGCAACCTGCCCGCGGTGGTGCCATCCGTCGAAGTTCCCCGCAACGCCGCCGACCATTGGCTGCTGCGCGCGATCCGCACCTTGTTCGGCTGGAAGGCCGGATCGGTCCGCGACGATCTGCAGGTCGTGCTCGATGCCTCGACCCCCGACGACGTCGGCTTCTCGGCCGTCGAGCGCACCATGCTGCGCAATATTCTCGGCCTGCATGAGCGCAGGCTCGCCGACGTCATGGTCCATCGCGCCGACATCGTCGCGGTCAAGCGCGATATCACGCTCGGCGAACTGCTCGTTCTGTTCGAGAGCGCGGCGCATTCGCGGCTCGTGGTCTACAACGAAACCCTCGACGATCCCGAGGGCATGGTTCACATCCGCGACCTGCTGGCGTTCATGACCGCCAAGGCGCGCGTGACCGAGGCCGCGAAGTCGAAGCGCAAGAAGGCGTTTCCCGCCGGCCTCGACCTGCGCGCGGTCGATCTGGCGCTGCCGCTCGCGGAAGCCAGCATCATCCGCAAGCTGCTCTATGTGCCGCCCTCGATGCGCGCGATCGATCTGCTGGTGCAGATGCAGGCCTCGCGCATCCACCTGGCGTTGGTCGTGGACGAATATGGCGGCACCGACGGCCTGGTCTCGATCGAGGATCTCGTCGAACAGATCGTCGGCGAAATCGATGACGAGCATGACAGCGACGAGCCGCCGGCGATCGTGCGGCAGGCGGATGGTTCGTTCATCGCCGACGCGCGCGCCAGCCTCGATGATGTCCGCGCGGTGATCGGCGAGGAGTTCGTCACCGGCGAGGCCGGCGAGGAGGTCCAGACGCTGGGTGGCTATCTGGTCAGCCATGTCGGGCGTCTGCCGGTGCGCGGCGAGGTGATTTCCGGCCCCGGCAATTTCGAGGTCGAGGTGCTCGATGCCGATCCGCGTCGGGTCAAGCGGCTCCGCATCGCCACCCGCAAGGAGCGCCCGGCGCCGCGGACGCAGCGCGAGAGCCGACGTCGCGACACGGCGGCTCCCGAGCCCGGCCCAGGACAAGAACATGGGCAGGAACATGGGCAAGAACACGTGCAGGAGCACGGACCAGACCAAGTGCAGGAACAAGCACCGGAACATGGCCAGCCGCAGGCCAATGACAACTCGCCGCCGCCACCCGGCGATGGAGCCGGCCCACCGTGATGATCACCAATAAGCTCCGCGCGGCCGGCCTTGCGATCGTTCTGACCTGGGGCTGGAAGCGCGCCGCGCTCGCCTTTGCCGCCGGTGCACTGTCGGTGCTGGCCATGGCCCCGTTCAACGCCTGGCCGGTCCTGTTCCTGACCTTTCCGGTCGTGGTCTGGTTGATCGACGGCGCGGGCGCCGGCCGGCTGCGCGGCGTGCCGGCCGCGGCGCTCGCCGGCTTCTGGTTCGGCCTCGGCTATTTCGTGCTGGGACTGTACTGGATCGGCTACGCCTTCCTGGTCGACGCCTCCACCTTCGCCTGGCTGCTGCCGTTTGCAGTTCTGGGCCTGCCGGCCTATCTCGCGCTGTTCACCGCCTTCGGCTTTGCGCTGGCCCGCCTGATCTGGACTCGTGACGCCTCACGAGTGATCGCACTCGCCATTAGTCTCACGGCAAGCGAATGGCTGCGGGGCCATCTGCTCTCCGGCTTTCCCTGGAACACGTTCGGCTATGCGCTTTCGGAGCCGCTGGCGCTGGCGCAGACGGCTTCGCTGGTCGGCCTTTGGGGGCTGACCTTGCTGACGGTGGCGATTTTCGCCAGTCCCGCCGTGCTGATCGATGGCCGTTCCCGCGGCCGTAAGCCCTGGATTGCGCCGGTCGCCGCACTTCTGGTGCTGGTCGCGATGGGCATTTTCGGCGCGGTCCGGCTGTCGCAGGAACCGACCCGCACCGTCGCCAATGTCAAATTGCGGATCATGCAGCCCAATCTGCAGCAGGACGTCAAATTCAACTACGCCGCCAAGACGGAAGTCATGCAGAAATATCTGGCGCTGTCGGATCGGGCGTCAGGGCCGCAATCGACCGGCGTGCGCGACGCCAGCATTCTGATCTGGCCGGAATCGGCGTTCCCGTTTTTCCTGACCCGCGAAGCCGACGTGATGGCGCAGATCGCCGATTTCCTGCCGAAGGGCACGGTGCTGATCACCGGTTCGGTCCGCGCGCCGGATCTGCCGCCCGGCAGCCGCATAACGCGAGCTTATAACTCGATTTATGTGGTCGACCATGATGGCAGTATACTGTCAGTTTACGATAAGCTGCACCTGGTGCCGTTCGGCGAATATCTGCCTTTGCAGGACTGGATGGAGCGGCTTGGGTTCGAACAGCTCACCCGGATTCAAGGCGGTTTCATTGCGGGCAATGTCCGCCGCACGCTGCAAATACCGGGCGCGCCACAGGTTTTGCCGCTGATCTGCTATGAGATTGTTTTTCCCGGGGACATCGCGGCGGGCGATGACCGGCCGGGCTGGATCGTCAACCTGACAAACGATGGCTGGTTTGGAATTTCGACCGGCCCGTATCAGCATCTCCAGCAGGCGCGGCTGCGCGCGATCGAGCAAGGCCTGCCGGTGGTTCGCGCCGCGAACACCGGCATCTCGGCGGTGATCGATCCGGTGGGACGGATTGTGGCGCAGCTCGGTCTCGGCATCGATGGCGTGCTTGATTCGAGCCTGCCATCCGCCATTCGGCTGACAGTCTATGCGCGCATGGGCGACTTTCCTGTGGCCGTCATCGCCGCGGCTGCCCTGATATTCGTCATCCGTCGGCGCGCGGTGAAGCAAATTCGCTGACGTATGCATTTTGCGCCTGCAGATTCATGTTCGGTTTTCGAAGTTCACTAGAAATCTTCCACTGGCGAAAATCCAATAGTTGACAGATCGGCGTTGCAATTCGCATGGTGTTACCACCAGTACGGTCCAGTCAGTTCGTTGCTCAAAGTTGTCCGTAAGCTTCCCCAGTCTCCGAGCAAGATTTGACGATGAAGGCGCCGAGGGCTTAATCAGCTTCGACCGCTTCTTTCCCCGCCTGGTCGCAAGGAGAGTTGGAAATGTCGACTAAAGCGCCGAACCCTGTTGACAAGTATGTCGGCAGTCGGGTGCGGATGCGCCGCATTATGCTTGGCATGAGCCAAGAAAAGCTCGGCGAAGCACTTGGCCTCACATTTCAGCAAATCCAGAAATATGAGAAGGGTACCAACCGGGTCGGCGCAAGCCGTATCCAGCAGATATCGGAGATTCTGCAGGTCCCGGTGTCCTTCCTGTTCGAGGGTGGGCCGACCGGGACCGCGAACTCCGAAGGCTTCAGCGAAGGGACTTCGCCAGCCTACGTCTCCGACTTCCTCGCCACCGCAGAGGGTCTGGCGCTGACGCGCGCGTTCACGCGCATCACCGACGCCAAGCTCCGGCGCAGCATCGTCGACTTGGTCGAACAGGTCGCTGCCCGCGAAGAGCCCGAGAAGCCGTGAGATCGTGACTTTCGCCGACACGATGAGCGCGCGAAAGTGATCCTCTTCTGATAGTTCGGCGCATGCTTTTGCGCCAGCCTTGGCGCGTCCGATGGTGTAACGTTACATCCAACGTAACGTTTCATCCTTGGATCTTTCATTCTTGGATGAAGATTCTTAGAAAGCATTCCTGGAGCATTCCTGGATGAAGAATGACGACTACCGAATTTCTTTAGCAGGCAACAGCTAGACACCGGACAGATGACCGCCAGCAATCCTTTCGACACCAAGACCATTCTCGACGGCATCCGCCAATGGGTTGAAATCGAGACCCCCACCGAAGCGCCCCAACAGGTCAACAGGCTGGCGACACTGGTCGCGGATGGCTACCGCGATCTGCCTGCGACCATCGAACGCATCCCAGGACGAGACGGCTGCGGCGACCATCTGCTCGCACGGTCGTCCTGGGGCCAGGACGCGCCGGGCATTCTGGTGCTCAGCCATCTCGATACGGTGCATCCGCTCGGCTTCATCGAACGCCTGCCGTTCAAGATCGAGGGCGACAGCGCCTTCGGGCCCGGCATCTACGACATGAAGGGTGGCGCCTATCTCGCCTACCATGCCTTCCGGCAGCTCTGCGCCGACGGACAGCGCGCGCCGCTTGGAGTCACGCACCTCTATGTCTCCGACGAAGAGATCGGCAGCCCGACATCGCGCGCGCTGATCGAGTCCGAAGGGGTAAAGGCCAAATATGTCCTGGTGACCGAGCCGGCCCGAGACGGCGGCAAGATCGTGACCGGGCGGAAGGGCGTCGGGCGCTTCGAGGTCTTCATCCGGGGCGTTCCGGCCCACGCCGGCAGCAAGCCGGAAGATGGCCGCAGCGCGATCCGCGAATTGGCCAACGTCATCGCGGCGCTGGAAGCCATGAACGATGCCAGGCGCGGCGTCACCGTCAATGTCGGCGTGGTCAAGGGCGGCACGCGCCCCAACGTGATCGCGGAGGAAGCGTATGCGGAAGTCGATCTCCGCGTGCCGACCCTCGCCGACGCCAGCGACCTGGTGGCGAAAATCCTGAATTTGAAGTCGCAGAGCGAAGGCGTCAGCGTCAAGGTGACCGGAGATCTGAACCGGCCGCCCTATGAGAAGGGCAACGCAGGTGCTGCGCTGTTCGACCACGCCAAAACGCTCGCCGCCGAAATCGGCTTCGACCTGGTGGACACGGCCACCGGTGGCGGCTCCGACGGCAACTTCACCGCGCCTCTGACCGCGACCCTCGACGGCCTCGGCGTCGACGGCAAGGGCGCGCATACCCATTACGAGCAGCTCTACATCTCGTCGATCGGGCCGCGGGCGCGGCTGCTGCATCGGCTCTATCAAACGCTGAAATGAACGCGGCGGCCGGCGGCCCCTCAAAGCGCGACACCTCGTCCGACGACGGGAAGGCGCCGCATGCCCACGGCTCGTTCTTCGGCCGCCGCAAGGGGCACAAGCTCCGCGCCCATCAGGCCGATCTGATCGCGCACCTGCTGCCGCGGCTGGTCCTGGACATCACGCAGCCCGCGCCATCCCATCCCGGCGACTTGTTCGATCCCACCGCAAGCGAGGTCCGGCTCGAGATCGGGTTCGGCGGCGGCGAACATCTGGTCGCGGAGGCCTGTGCGTTTCCCGGCCATGGCTTCATCGGCTGCGAGCCCTACGTCAACGGGATGGCGAAGATCCTGGCCCAAATCGAGGCAGGCCGGATCGGCAACATCCGATTGCTCGCCGGCGATGCCGCCGAACTATTGGCGTGGCTGCCGCCGCAATCGCTGTTGCGCATCGACCTGATCCATCCCGATCCCTGGCCGAAGCGACGGCACTGGAAGCGGCGCTTCGTGCAGGACGCGACCATCGCCGCGATGGCGCACGTGCTGAAGCCGAAGGGCGAATTCAGGTTCGTGAGCGACATCGACGATTACTGCGCCTGGACGCTGTGGCATCTCGGACGCTCAAGCGATTTCGTCTGGATGGCTGAGCGCTCGACCGACTGGCTGAAGCCGTGGGATGGCTACACGATGACGCGCTATGGCCGCAAGGCCGAGCGCGAGGGACGCAAGGCAACCTATCTGCGGTTTCAGCGGGTCGGGTAGATTTATTGCTTGAGCACGATCTCGGCGCAAACACGTTGCGTTTGTCGCGAGGGAAAACCGGTACCCACCTGTCGGGTCGTAGCCCGAGGGCATGCTTTTCCGGATCGTGCTCCCGCGATCAGAACCCGAATTCGCGGGCCTTCCAGAATTCCACCACGCGCTCGGCGGTCGACGGCATCAGCCGCGCAAAATTCACCCGCGTGTTTTCGATGTCCGCGGGCGCCGGCACCCGGTGCGGGCCCAGCCGCAGCAGGATCAGGGCGCGCACGGTGGCCCAGTCGAGGCCGATCGTCTTGCCGACGATCAGGATCGGATCATGGCGATCGCCTGAAATCAGCCGGTCCAGCGTTGCGATCTTGACCCCCGACATCGCGGCCAGCGCGGCGATGGAATCTTCGTAACGCTGGCTCTTGGCAAAGCCGAGCAGCGTGGCCTCGTTGAGTTCGCCCGTGGCATGCAGCGCCAGGATCTTGCGCTGAGCCGGCGCGAAATCGCGTTTGCTTGCGACCGGCTCGGCGAAACCAGTCAGTTCGCTCATCGCCTGCGTGATCGCGGCCCGCCGCTCCGGCTTGACCACATCGAACAGACGGCGGCGAAGCACGTCGAGCGACCCGGCCAACAATTCCTTCAATCGCGCATCGGAAAGATCGGCGCGCTGCCCCACCGCGAGCGTCAGCACGCCGTCCTGTCCGGAGCGCTTGATCAGTTCGGAATATCCGCCTTCCGAAAACACCGCCCCGGCATTGCCGGCGGCGCGCCGAACCACGTCGCGATCGCCGCGGTCGATGATGACGTCGGTCAGATCGGCGGACAGCGTGGCGCGCTCCGACATCGCAAGCAGATGGCCCTGGCCTTTCAGGCGGGCGATTTCGAGCAGAACCTGTTCGCTGATGGCCGGCGAGCGGCGCAGAATAGGAGCCGCCACCAGAATCTCGTTCTCGCGAGCGAGTTGCCCGAGCAGCGCGGGCGGCGCGTTGGCGACGAATGACAGCCGCTCGGCCAATTCAGCCCTGGCGTTCGTCTCCGTGAAGGGAACGAGGTCGATCAGCAACTCGTCGAACAGTTCGACGTGGCTGGGCTGCAGTCTCGGGGCATCCAGGAGAAACAGCTCGGCAATGCGGCTGGCGGCCTCGGCGCGGCGCTTGGGATCGCCATGCTTGACGATCTCATCGAGCCCGGGGATGAGCGAAGTGGCGACTGTCATCAAGACCTACTCAAAACGCAACACAACGACCCGCCCCGCCCTCGATCCCCGCTGCGGCGCGAATTTGCGACAATCTAGGCGGGTTTGATGAAGGAAGGGTTAGGCTTGAAATACCGCTGCGGAAGCGGCGCAAATTCACGCCGTCCGGTCTTGCCGGGCTACCGGAAAAGCGCTATATGGATCGCAACTTACAGTTCTCATACGATAGGCGTAGTGAGAGTGGGCCCCCCGGGACCCGCTCTTTTTTGTTACCTGGGCTCTGTTACGTTACCCGGGCTCTGTCACCCGGATCCGCCCTCGGCCGAGCGCGGCGTGGGCCGGATCAGGTGGCGCTGCCGGACAAGGGTAGGTCCGGCCAAACCATGCAAGCACAAGCAAGGCACGAGCAAGCGAGTTTAAGAGCGAATTTGACGCTGGACATGACCGATCCATCATCTGGTTTCGTGGATGCCGAACTGCTGGCCGAGCCGCGCCTGGTCGTCGAGCCGGGCGTGGCGGCGCGCGTGTCGGCGATCGCCGGTCCCGTGTTGCAGCAACTGGGCTACCGGCTGGTGCGCATCAAGATTTCAGGTGAAGCCGGCTGCACGGTGCAGATCATGGCGGAACGGCCCGACGGCAGCATGCAGATCGAGGATTGCGAGGCGATTTCGCGGGCGCTGTCGCCGGTGCTCGATATCGCCGACCCGATCGAGCGGGCCTATCGGCTGGAAGTGTCCTCGCCCGGCATCGACCGGCCGCTGGTGCGACGCTCCGACTTCGAGCGCTACGCCGGCCATCTCGTCAAGGTCGAGATGGCGGTCGCCCATCAGGGCCGCAAGCGGTTCCGCGGTCTCCTCGATGGCGTCGAAGGCGACACCGTGCGGTTGCGCCGCGATGATGCAAAGGCCGGCGAAGAGGCCGACGTCCTCCTGACCATGGAAGATATCGCCGAAGCGCGGCTGGTTTTGACCGATGAACTGATCGCGGAATCGATGCGACGCGGCAAGGCCGCCGAGCGCGAATTGAAGCGCAGTCTCGGGCTTGAACCGCCGCCCGCACCGCATGCGAAAGAGCAGGCGGCCAAGGGCGCGGCGGCCAAAACGAAACCGAACAAGACGAAGCCGAACAAGTCGACGACGCCGAAGAAACCGGCCCCGGAGAACACCAAGAAACATCGCCTCGCCGCCGAGAGGGCGCGCAGGGGCGACACCGATTTGACCGAAGGAGATTGAGCCATGGCAGTCAGCGCCAACAAACTCGAACTGCTGCAGATTGCAGATGCCGTCGCGCGCGAGAAATCGATCGACCGCGGCATCGTGATTTCGGCGATGGAAGACGCCATCGCCAAGGCGGCACGGGCGCGCTACGGCAGCGAGACCGACGTGCACGCCGAGATCGACGCCAAGAAGGGTGAACTGCGGCTGTCGCGCCACATGCTGGTGGTCGAGACGGTGGAAAATTCCGCCAACCAGATTTCGCTTGAGGACGCCCGCAGGGCCAATCCCGGCGCGCAGATCGGCGACACCATCGCCGACACGCTGCCGCCCTTGGAATATGGCCGCATCGCCGCCCAGTCGGCCAAGCAGGTGATCGTGCAGAAGGTGCGCGAGGCCGAGCGCGACCGGCAGTACCAGGAATTCAAGGACCGCATCGGCGACATCGTCAACGGCGTCGTCAAGCGCGTGGAATATGGCAGCGTCATTGTCGATCTCGGCCGTGGCGAGGCCATCATCCGCCGCGACGAAATGCTGCCGCGCGAAGTCTTCCGCAACGGCGACCGCGTCCGCGCCTATATTTTCGACGTGCGGCGCGAGACCCGCGGCCCGCAGATCTTCCTGTCCCGCACCCACCCGCAATTCATGGCAAAGCTGTTTGCCCAGGAAGTGCCGGAGATCTACGACGGCATCGTCGAGATCAAGGCGGTGGCCCGCGACCCCGGTTCGCGCGCCAAGATCGGCGTGATCTCGCGCGATTCATCGGTTGATCCGGTCGGCGCCTGCGTCGGCATGCGCGGTTCGCGCGTGCAGGCCGTGGTCAACGAGCTGCAGGGCGAGAAGATCGACATCATTCCGTGGTCGCCCGACATCGCGACCTTCGTCGTCAACGCGCTGGCGCCCGCCGAGGTCGCCAAGGTGGTGATCGACGAGGACCGCGAGCGCATCGAGGTCGTGGTTCCCGACACCAACAACCAGCTTTCGCTGGCGATCGGCCGGCGCGGACAGAACGTTCGCCTCGCCTCGCAACTGACGGGCTGGGACATCGACATCCTCACGGAGCAGGAGGAATCCGAGCGCCGCCAGGCCGATTTCGAAAACTCGACCCGGGTTTTCATGGAAGCGCTCAATGTCGACGAGGTGGTCGGCCAGCTTCTGGCGTCGGAAGGCTTCACCTCGGTGGAGGAGCTGGCGCTGGTGGATGTCAAGGAACTCGCCGGCATCGAGGGGTTCGACGAGGAGACCGCCACCGAATTGCAGGACCGCGCCAAGGAATATCTCGAGCAGCTCGAGGCCGAGCTCGAGACCAAGCGCAAGGAACTTGGTGTCGAGGACGCCGTGAAGACGGTTCCGGGCGTGACATCGAAAATGCTGGTGAAATTCGGCGAGAACGACATCAAGACGGTGGACGATCTGGCCGGCTGCGCCACCGACGATCTGGTCGGCTGGACCGAGCGCAAGGAAGGCGGCGAGCAGACCAAGCATGCCGGCATTCTCGACGGCACCGACGTCTCGCGCGACGATGCCGAGGCGATGATCATGCAGGCCCGCGTCAAGGCCGGCTGGATTACCGAAGCCGACCTCGCCAAGCAGACCCCCGAAGGCGAAACACCCGAAGGCGAAACCGCCGAAGCACAGCCGGCGTGAGGCGGGTGTTGAACAGGAACAGACCCCGGTTTTGCGCCGACTATCCGCGCAAATGAGCAAGGAGATGCCGCACATATGCTCGCTTTGGCCGACCCCGAACTCGACAACGGACCGCGGACTGAAAAGTCCACGACGGTGCGGATGTGCGCGGTCAGCCGCGAGGTGCGGCCGATCAGCGAACTGATCCGGTTCGTCGTCGCGCCGTCGGGCGAGGTGATCGTCGATCTGAAGCGCAAGCTTCCCGGCCGGGGATTATGGGTCTCGGCGTCGCGCCGGTCGGTTGCGGAAGCGGTGCGGCGTCACCAATTTAAGCGGGGATTCAAGCGGGACGTCCGCGTGGCCCCGACGCTTGCCACTGATACCGAGAATTTGCTGGCGCGCAGCGTCATCGAGGCGCTGGCCATGGCCGCCAAGGCGGGCCAGGTGCTATCGGGTTTCACCAAGGTCGAAACCGCCCTGCAGGGACGACCGGACAAAACCGGGCTCGCGGCGCTGATTCATGCCTTGGACGGCGCCCCGGACGGAATCCGGAAACTGGACGCGCTGGCGAGGCAAAATCGGGGGAATATCGGTGAATCCCATGAAATTCCGATTGTCAGCCCGCTGACCTCTGCAGAATTGGATTTGGCACTGGGCAGGGCAAATGTGATACATGCTGCCCTGCTCGCGGGCCCGGCGAGCAGGACATTCCTGTCGCGCAGCCAGACCCTGGTCCGATACCGGTCGGCCGACGACGACAAGATTGCCGGAACCGAGCCAGGAATTCGAAATAGCTGAGAACTTGCATCAAACGACGGTGCGCTCGCGCACAACAAGATTAGGACTGCTGAATGGTCGATAAGAATACTCCCGGCGACAAGAAATTGAGTGTACCGAGCAAGACCTTGACGCTCAAGCCGCGCGTCGAGACGGGCACCGTGCGCCAGAGCTTCCCGCACGGCCGAACCAAGCAGGTGGTCGTGGAAAAGCGCGGCAAGCGCCGGGTCGGCGGCGACGCCCCGGCCAATGAGGCCCCGCACCCCACCCCCGAGCCGGTCGCGGCCAAGCCCGCTCCCGTGGGCAAGCCGCAGTTCAGCCGTCCGGCGAACACGCAGCAGTCTCAGCCGCGCAACGCCTCGGGCGTGGTGCTGCGGACCCTGACCGAGGATGAGCATGCCGCGCGCGTCAGCGCGCTGGCCGACGCCCGGCTGCGCGAACAGGATGAGCGGCGGCAGGCGGAGGAAGAAGCCAAGCGTCGCGCCAGCCGCGAGGGGATCGAGCAGGCCGAGCGTGAAGCGGCGGAAGCCCGCCGCAAGGTCGAGGAAGAACGCCATCGGCATGACGAGGAAGCCAAGCGCAAGGCCGAACTCGAAGCCAAGAAGCGTTTCGGCGAGGCCGAAGCGGCCCGTGCGCCGGCCGCTGCCGCCGCCCCTGCCCCGGCCGCCCGCATCACGACGCCTGCCACGCGCACCGCGGTACCGGCGACGCCGGCCGCCCGGACGCCCGTTGCCGCCGAGGCGGAGGAGGATGAGGGTCCGCGCCTGGTGCGCCGGGGTCCCGGCGGCGCCATGCGCCCGGTCGCCGCACCGAAGGTCACCCATAAGCCGGC
>Ga0137412_10003033_pt1 | contig 13396 bp, 10 predicted proteins | sample CZODoug2_1_16fun_FD_122160 | JGI IMG/M metagenome (GOLD analysis project Ga0137412, IMG submission 122160) | Vadose zone soil fungal communities from Angelo Coast Range Reserve, California, USA - CZODoug2_1_16fungal (Hybrid Assembly) | ecosystem: Environmental > Terrestrial > Soil > Vadose zone... | reverse complement strand
TCATTTTCTGCGGAGACGAGGATTCCGTAACGCCGCCGCAACTTTCCATCGATCTCCACAAAGCGATTCGCGCGGCGGGCGGTGTTTGCGACTTGCGCTTATTCTCGCACCTCATTCATGAGTTCGTGTCACTGCCGGGAATGATGGAGACGACGGTGCGTGATGCCATCGAGTTCTTCGATCGGACGTCCGTCAGCAAAATCAGGTTTGATCAAGCGCTCAAAGAGCTTCAGGACTGGTGGAGGGAGAGAATGAAACAGGTTCCGCGCTAGGAGGATGTAACAGCAAATCATGGCAAGCGCGAGGTGGAACGCCGCTTGATGCGGTATGACACAGAGCATTCAGTATGCGGGGGGCGGCAGGCCGCGCGAATATCGGAGGACTTGAACAATGCGGAATATCAACACCACAAATGCCACCGCGGCACCCGATGCAGGACCTGGCGAGGTGATCGGTGTCGGTTATTTCCGGATTCCAGCTCCCCAGATGGATGCGCTGCGCGATTTCTATGAAAAGACATTTGGAATGAAGCAGATCGGTTGCCTCTTGGAGCACGCGATTATTCTGAATGTCGGCCGCACGTCCGAGGAGGCGACGGCTAACAAGAACGTTCGAGTGATTCTCGACAATCGACTTACGCCGGTCGATCAAAATCCCGTTGCCTTTATCGTTCGCAGCATCGGTCGTGTCGTGCAACGCGCAAAAGACAACGGCGCCACCATCACCATGGAGCCGTTGGTCGCGCGTAACGGCAACGTCGTTGCGAAGTTTCTCGATCCTTCAGGCAATCGCATCGAGTTAATTGAAGAAGGAACGGATAAAGACGCGAATTTGTATCTTATTGGTAAAGGTTAACTATGCAGGGCGTTTGAGCATCTTAGGTGATGACGACACCCGCTTTGGGAGGAATGAATGCCGCATGAGGGGGAGCCCTGGCTAGCTGCCAGGTCCGCAATTCAGCGCCTCGCGAGGGGTACGAGGCTCGCGGCGCTTGGGGTGCGCAGTTCGCGCACCGCGGACATCGCGCGAATAGCGCGCGCAACCGGGCACCAAGCCATTTGGATCGATCTTGAGCACAGCACCATGCCTATCGATACGGCCGCCTCCATTTGCGCCGTGGCCCTGGATATTGGTCTCGCATCCTTCGTGCGGGTTCCCGAACGCGAATACGGTGTCATTGGACGGCTATTGGATGGCGGTGTCCTGGGAATCATCGCGCCTCGGGTTGAGTCAGTTGAAGAGGCGCAAGACATCGTGTCGGCGTGCCGATTTCCACCCTTAGGACACCGCTCGGCCGTCGCCACCTTAGCTCAGGTGAATTTTAGAAGACTCCCGACCGAGGAATTCAACCGGGCGATGAATGAAGCCACTGTGGTCATGATACTCATCGAAAGTCCCCGTGGTATTCAAAATGTTGAAGCTATTGCGGCGTTGCCCGGCGTAGATCTGGTCGGAATTGGCACCAATGATTTGACGGCCGAAATGGGTCTGGCGGGCCAGTTCCGGCATCCAGAGGTGAGGAAGGCCCACGAGTCCGCAATCTTCGCGTGCCGGCGAGCGCAAAAGCCTCTGGCCATCGGCGGGATCGGCGACGTTGCGTACGTGGTTGAGCTGATCCGGCTCGGTGCCGCCCCGTTCATGTTCACCGGCATCGACGCGGATCTTCTTGTTGGAGCGGCGCGCGACCGCGTCGGCGACGTGCTCGCCGCACTGAAAGCGTAATTTGGAAGGAACACCCTTTTTATATGTCGTCCACGATACTAAAGTCCCAGCCGATGCGCGGTGCCGACACGCTCGCTCGCCCGGGATTTCCGATGCCGGCGGGCGCCTGCGACTCGCATGTACACGTCTTTGAATCGGCCGCGAAGTATCCGAGCGTGTCGGCGCCCCACTACACCCTGCCTGATGGCACCTTGAGGCAATTAACCCACATGACGGACGCCTTGGCGCTGCAGCGCTTCGTCATCGTGCAGCCCAGCTACTACGGCACCGACAACAGTTGCATGCTCGATGCGCTCCGCGCTGCGGGCGCGCGGGCCCGAGGCGTCGCCATGGTGGGAGAGAGCTGCACGGACGAGGACTTGACTGCAATGCACCTGCGCGGCGTCCGAGCCCTGCGTCTGGACCTCTTCCTGCGCTCACATTGGCAAACTGCCGACATCATCGCCTACGTCGAACACAGCGTGCGGCGCACGCGAGCCATCGGCTGGCATGTCCAGTTTTACACCCCGGGGTGGGTGGTTCGCGATTTGCTTCCGTTCCTCGGCACGTTGGACGCCGATTTCGTCATCGACCACATGGGCTACATGCTTGAAAGCGACGGCCTGACAGACTCCGATTTTGAGCGTCTCGTGAGCGTACTGCGCGGCGGACGCGGCTGGATCAAGTTGTCGGCTCCCTATCGCCTGGCCAAGGACGGAAACTTCGAGCGCTTGAGGCCGATGGCCCGAGCCATCATCGAATCCGCTCCCGACCGTGTGATTTGGGGCAGCGACTGGCCGCACATTCCCGATGGCGGCAAAGATACCGGCGCCCTGTTGAATTTATTGTCTGACTGGGCACCGGACGCCGCCGCGCGCGACCGGATACTCGTGACGAACCCGGCGAGGCTGTTCGGATTCGAGGAGTGAACGGCAGATCCGCCATTGTCGATCAAGAATTGCCGGGGCGATTCTCCGTATTGCCTGCGGAACATTGCGATAAAGGCGCTGACGCTCTCGTACCCCACATCGAAAGCGACTGATGACACCTTGTGTCCCGTTGCGATGAGCTCCAAGGCGTGTTGGGCAACTACCGCGCGTTTCCACCGTGAGTAAGAAAGCCCCGTCTGGCTTCGGAAGCGGCGAGTAAAGGAGCGTCTGGACAGACCCGCACACGCCGCCAATTTGTCGACGCTGGCGGCAGCCGTGGGCTTCGTCAGCACGCTCTGAGCCGCTTTCAGCAGACGTGCGCCGGTTGGCATGGGTATCTCGAGCTGTTCAGGCGGCGCGTGCGTCATCTCAGCAGCGACCACATTCCACAGCAAATGCCCCATCGGACCGTCGCTCGGCATCAAATGAGTGAGACGTTGGAGCGAAGCGGTCATCAGTGCGGATGCGCGCAATACGCACACACTGTCGGGCAGACCTTGAAGCCCGACGGGAGGGATCAGCACACATCCCGTACCGCCTCCGCTCGATCCGGAGGTATGACGCAAGTGCGGCGGCACCCACGCCACACGACGCGCAGGAATCATCCAGGCGCCGACCTCCGTGTACAAGTGATACATGCCGGTTTCGACAAGGATGAACCGGCCCTCCGCGTGAGCGTGCCGCGTTGCCTCCTCGGGGCTTGCGCCATCGAATCCATGGGTCGCGTTGCGAATAGCCACAGGTACGCTCACCAGCGGTAGTTCAATGCGATGGTCCACAGGCGCGGCCGGCCGATGCCGGCCACGTTAAAGGGCGCTTGGACCTCTGCGGCACTGATGTATTCGGTGTTGTATAGTTTGTTGAAGACATTGGAGACATGGCCATTGACCGACCAACGGCCGCCCTCCAACCGAACACCAAGATTTACAATCTGATGAGCCGGTTGTTGGAAGTGGTCCGTGGGGTCCCAATACAGGTGTCCGACCAGGGTTGCGTCGGCTCGGGCACCCACGGTTAGATAGTCGGTCAGGTGATGCGACCAGTCGAGCGACACCGAGCCTTGATAGTCCGGAGCGTACGGGGCCGTGCGGCCGCTCAGATTGGTGTTTTCATTGAGGTCAAGGTCGTAATAAGGGACATTGCCCCAGATCGCCTTGGTCACGCCGAAGCCGGTCGTGAAATACAGGTCCTGGGTCAGCCGCGTGGAAACGTCGAATTCGCCGCCATAGCTGCGCGAAGCACCAATATTTTTGGTGAGTTGCACGAATTGGTTCCCTTCGAAGGCCACCGTCTGGAACAGCCGATCCCGGTAGTCGATATAGAACACGGCAGCGTTGAAGCGAAGACGATCAAAGAACGTCGATTTCAAGCCCAATTCGTAATTCCACGTGGTTTCCGGCCTGTACTTGCCGGCATACGCAATGCCGTTGGCGTCGAACTCTTCGACGAGATCACCGGGTTGGAAACCGCGCGAAATCGATCCGTAACCCATGACGTCTTTGTCGAAATGATACGAAGCCGAGAACTTCGGCAGCACTTCGGTGCCGTGCTGCTCGTTGGCGATGCCGTAGAGGGGATCCGTGAGGGAGCTATTGTTATAGTCCGCCCGCAACCCCGTTTCGAACGTCCACTTCGCCCAATCATACGAGACATTGCCAAACAGGGCGTACTCCCGGTGACGCTGAATTACATCGGTATTCTGGACGCCATACTGAGTCGGATCGGCGAGGTTCTCCGGACTCGGGGGGTCGCCGGTGAACGCAATCGTGTTCGTAAAGACGCTCGGATCATTGGCCTGCGCGAACAGGCCGACCAGCCATTTCAAGGCGCTGTCGCCGGAATTTGCCAGCCGCAGCTCTTGGCTCGCAACGTCGTGCGCGAAGGCCTGGTGGGCGGTCAGGAACGGAAGGGGCCCCTTGTCGACGTCGACCGTGACGTCCGAATAGGAATGAAAGTACGAGGAAATCGACGTGAGATTCAACTTACCCCCGAGTTGGTGGTCGATTTTCAGGGTGGCCGAATAAAGACCCCGTAAGTACTCCGGTAGCGTTCCGTCCGTAATATTCAAGGAATAATCCGTCGGCGAATCAGGTCTATAATAAAGATTGGCGCCGCTTCCGCCGCGATTCCAATTGTAATTGAGGTACAAGGTGGCGGTGGTCGTGTCGTTCAAGTACTGGAAAGTGAGTCGCCCGCCCCGTTCAGATCCGCCATCGACCGTCCTGTTCAGAACGGGGTCATAGAGATAGCCGTCGGTATGCGCATCGAAAAAGCTCGCGCGCGCGTCCAGGACCCCGGGGACCAGCGGACCGGAAACGAAGCCGGAATAGGTCTGTGTGCTGTAGTTGCCGAACTCGAGGCTCGCTCCGGCGTGAAACTCATCGGTCGGCAGCTTGGTGATGTACTTGATCGCACCGCCAATGTTGCTGCCGCCGTATAACGTACCCTGCGGCCCTTTGAGAACCTCAATGCGTTCGACGTCATCGGTTCGAACGCTCTGGCCGTCGAATAGCTGCACGTCGTCGGCATAAAACCCCACCCCGCTCACCACCCCGAACGACCCAATGCCGCGCAGCACCACGTCCGGAGTGTTGTCCGCGCGGGTGGTAATGTTGAGATTGGATACCAGATTTCCGAGGTCGTCTATTCTCGTGATATGGGCGTCGCTGATCTCCATGGCGCCAAACGCGTCGATTGATTCCGGGATCGACTGCATGTTCTCCACGCGCTTTCGCGCCGTGACGACGATTTCTGAAAGTCCCGTCTCTTCGCTTGCCGCGACCGTTGGGTTCGTGGACGCGGTCTGTGCGCGCGCGGTCGGCGAGACTCCCGGCGCGGATGCGACGGCAAGCATCAACATCACAAGCGAAGGATTCGTTGCGGCCCCGGTCCTTTTGATCGTCTTCCGCCTGTATGTCGTATGCATCATTCGTCCCCCGCCAGAATTCATAGTTGTTCTCCTCGACGGAGCCCCATCGACCCCACCAATAGGGCGGGTTCGTTCGACCGCCACATGGCGAGCGAACAGTACGAATTTTCTGTAATATTATCCAATACATATTAGTTTCACCTGGTTATAGTTATTTCCTATTATGAAGCTGCGCCAACTTCAGTTCTTTATCGCAGTTGCCGAGGAATTGAGCTTCAGCCGTGCCGCCATCAGGCTTCACGTGGCTCAGCCTTCGCTGAGCACCCAGATCAAGACGCTCGAGGAAGAAGTTGGGGCGCAGCTGTTTGAACGCGACAAGCGCCACGTTTCGTTGACGCCGGCAGGCAGACGCTTCCAGAACCGCATCGTCACGATCCTGTCATTGGCCGAAAGCGCCAAAACTGAAGCCCGCTCCACCGAACTCGGGCGGCTTGGCACGATAGGTCTCGGCTACACCGCGTTATCGATGTTCTCGACGGCACTCCCGCACGCGATTCGGCAATATAGACTGCAAGAACCCAACGTCCTCATGACCTTGCGCGAGCTGCCCTCGCTCGAACAGCTCCATGAGCTCGGCGAACGCACGCTCGATGTGGGTGTGCTTCGCAAGATGGATGTGAGTGCGCCGAAAGGCATTTCCATCGTCGAGTGGTACCGCACGCCGCTGGTGGCGGCCATTCCGAACGATCATCCTCTGGCCGCCTCCCGTTCGTTGTCATTGAATGACCTGAAAAATGACCCCTTCATCATGTATCCCCGGCAGGCTGGCACGGGCATCTACTGGCACGTATTGGACTTATGCACCGCGGCCGGATTTCGCCCTCGGGTGGTGAGGGAGGTCATTGAGTCCTCGACAATCATCGGCTTGGTGGCGGCAGGCGTGGGCGTCGCCATCGTCCCGGCGGACATGAACTGCATTCAATTTGCCGGCGTCATTTATCGCCGCATCGCCGATTCTGGGGCATATACCACTCTGCACCTGGCACGGCGTGAAGCCGATCGAAGCGAACATTTATCGAACCTCTACCGGGTGCTGAAGGAATATGCTCGCCGCCGCGTGAAGAGGCAGAGCTGGAGGTGAGTGCCTGCGGCGCCTCCCCATCAGCCCCCGCCGATCGCGCCCTTGAGGAACTCCACGATGATGTCCATGGTTTGCTTGGCGGACCATGGCAGGCCGGACTCGACGTCGCCAAGAAATGACAGATCTCCGTGATCCGCCCCATCGAGCACATAGCGCACACTATGTGCGCCGGCGGCAACCAACGCGTTATGCAACATGAGAGTCTGACTCGGCGAAATCAATCTGTCGCGGCTTCCATGAAGGATCAAAAAAGGCGGGACGGCCGAATTTACGTAGGTAAGAGGATTCGCTGCGGTAGCGGCGACCTGGGTGTCCAACCGGCGCGTCCCCGGAAGCAGCGCTATGTATCGTGCGATGGGGTTGTCGGGCATGTCATCCGCCTCTCTCGCGCCGGAATCGAAGTCGGAAGCGAGCTTCGAGAGATCGGACGCGCCGAATTTATCCACAACCGCCTGAACGTCGCTGCTTTCATCGAGATCGCTTCCCACATCAAATGACTTGCTGCCGTTGGTGACGCCAACCATGGCGACAAGATAGCCGCCGGCGGATTCGCCCCACACGGCAATATGCTTCGGGTCAATCCCGTATTTGGCTGAATTTGCGCGCAGATATCGGATCGCGGACTTCACGTCAGCAATGCCATCCCGATAGTTCGCTCCGTTGCGCACGGTGCGGTACTCGATGCTCGCGACGACAAACCCCGCTTCCGCAACATAAGTACGGAGATTCAGAGCCGCCTCTTTCGAGGCCTGGACGAATCCCCCGCCGGTGACATAGATAACGAGAGGCCTTCTCCGCGGGGAATCCGGCATCTGTATATCCATCGACAATTCGAGGATTTTACCGTCCGTCAGCGTGCGCCGCGCAAAGACGACGTCGTTGATCGCTTTAAGCCTCGTCCTCCCGCAGGAAATCTGATCCTTTGGCTCAGGCCGGATGACGACACTGGTACTCGTGTCGCTTGCAGCAATTGTCGATGCCATGGTCGGCTTCGGCAGTATTCCGACCCAAAATAGAATGGGGAGAAGGCCGTGCATGGGCTTGATATAGGGACACTCGGATATTGAAACCGGCGCGATTGTCTCCGCGAGTCCGTGGACCGGAAGAAACATCGCGTTGACGGCGCATGCCACCAGCCAACCTACTCGGAATGCGTGCTTGGTCAAAGCAGGTCTCTTCTGATGACTGAACCAGCGTGGGGTAGCCTATCGTCATCCTGACGCCTCGTCAATATGATAGCGAGCGAATCGGGGTCTTGGGCTATGCGGCTCCAAAGCCATTGATGACGGCCGTCCGCAACCGAATTTCCGGCAACGCAGCCAAGGGCAGGCGCGAAATTCTTCGCGCCTCGATTTCCTTGACGCCAAAAGCGCGCAGCAAGAGCAGCCCCGCGGCGTCCAATTCCCTCAAGTCGATTCCACCCTGAAGGGCGCGCCGAATCATCACGGCGGCAAGGCCATAGCCAAGATCGAGCGCAACCGCGGCGGACGGCACATTGATGAGTTTTCCTTTGATGGACTGACGTATGCTCCGCTCGGCGGCAAGCCTCATCTTGTTATTCAGGGGCCCAAGCAAGGGCGTCACCCGAATGAGGATTTCACTGCACGAGCGATCCGAGGCGGCGCGCAGAATGAAATATCGAACGTTGCACCACATGCGCTCGAGCAGATTCTCAACCCCTTCGAAACGCGCCGTCTGCTCGATATTGATCTGCCGGCTGATTTCGGCAGCCAATTCCTTCAGCATGTGTTCATACGTCAGAAAATAATTGTAAAACGATCCGCGTGCGAGCCCGGCGGACGCACGAACATCCTCGACCGTCACCTGATCGACACTACGTTCATCGAACAGTTCGAAGGCGGTCGATAGGATTCTGGCGCGGGTTCGCGCCCGCCGCACTTGACCCGTGCGAGTGCGAAAATTCACTACAGCCGCATTGTCCATGGATTCCTCACCGTACTGGCCCGCGTCTTTCATGTCAGTTACCCAAAATGGTGGCCCAGAGTCAATATCTTTTCGTCATTATGAGATATCGTCATCTTGACATGCAATGGCTTCGGAACATACTGACGACGCCCGTCGTTCTCGGGCGGCCGGTGGCGGTCGCGAGCGCCGTGTGAAGCGGTAATCGCGGTTGGAAATGCTGTGTGACTGGGCGCATGGCAAGTGATTTAAGGTCGGTAGAACAAATGGGGGACTGATGAAAATAATCTATGGTTCAGCGTTGACCATGCTGTTGATGCCCTGGGCCGGCACGGCCACGGCTGTAACGGAGGGCGGTGGCGCAACTGAAGGAACTCTGGATGAAATCGTCGTCACCGCCCAAAAACGCACTGAAAACCTTCAGGACGTGCCCATTGCCATTTCGGCGATCTCGGGCGATGAGCTCGAGGCATCGGGAGCCAATAGCGTCACGGCCCTCGCCGAGGTGACGCCCGGCCTACAAATGCAGACGACGCAGGGCTCGATCTCGCCTCGCATCCGCGGGGTGGGATCGGATCTCCCAAATGTGGAAAATTCGGTCGCCATGTATGTTGACGGCGTATATATCGCCAGCCCTTCAGCCTCCTTGCTCTCGCTCAATAATGTCGCGCAGGTTCAAACGCTCAAGGGTCCACAGGGGACTCTGTTCGGGCGCAACGCCACCGGCGGCGCGTTGCTCATCCAGACGCGCGAGCCCACCGAAAATCTGAGCGGTAAATTCGATGTCAGCTACGGCAACTACCAGACCACGACCGTCAATGGCTACGTTGCCGACGGTTTGACTCCGGCGGTTGCGGCGGATTTCGCCATGCACGCCTCCCACCAGGGGGAAGGCTATGGCAAGAATCTGTTCACGGGCTCCGATGTTTATCAGGCGAATCTGGACCTCGCCTTGCGCTCCAAATGGGTTCTCAAGCCCACTGAAGCCGACACCGTCCATCTCATTTTTGATTTTGAACGCCGCGACGGCAGTACCGCGACGGTGGATTATATTCCGGCGGGGACTTATCCTTCCGCTTTCCTCGTTCCGCCGACCACTACGCCGCTGCCGCGTCCTTATAACATCAACACATTTGTCGATCCCACGGATAACCTGACCCAGAGTGGTGTCAGCGCGCGAATCGATCACGAGATGAGCTGGGCGAAATTGACCTCGATTACAGCCTACCGCCATGAGCAAATTACGAGCACTTTCGACATCACTCTGACACCCGCTTGCTGCCTTCAAATTCCTGTGCCTTTTCCTCCGTTCGCTCTTACGATCCGTCTGCCGGTGTTAAACATCGTCGCGAAGGATCAGCAGTTCTCTCAGGAACTCCAGCTGTTATCGCCGGACAACTCCCGGTTAAACTGGCTGACCTGGGTCGCCGGCCTATACTATTTTCATGACAATGAAGAGCAGGCGAGCAGCTTCTCTGCGGTGAAGACGGATTCCTATTCTGGTTTCGGTGAGACACATATAGAATTTCTTCCTGCCACCCGTCTGGTGCTGGGTCTGCGCTACACGGACGAGAAAAGGGCACTGTCCGTGAACTCCGCGTACTACACCCAGCCGGAACCTCCCGGCGCTTCCGTACCTCCCCTCACCGATGAGCCAACGAAGTGGTTTTCTCAGCTCACCTACCGTGTGGGTATCGATCATAAGTTCGACAATGGAACCCTGATCTATGTGTCGAAAAATCTCGGCTTCAAGAGCGGCGGCTATAACTCCACCCAGCCGAGCTTGCCGAGTTTCGAACCCGAAAAGCTGAACGCTTATGAGGTGGGCGTTAAGTCGGAGCTTTTCGACCATAGATTGCGTTTGAACGGCGCCGCCTTCCACTATCGCTACACGAACATTCAGATGATCAAATTGACGGCCGACAACCAACTTCAGGAGTACAACGGCCCTCCCGCCACCGTCTACGGAGCCGATCTTGACGCTGAGGCGCGGGTGACTCAGGGGCTGACCTTGAAGCTGGGCGCAAGTTATATCCACGATCGGTTCACGGCGGATACTCCGACGGTGCAGTGGAACGTGCCCAATCCTCCGTTCCCGGGCGGCAGCGATTCCTTCTTCGCATCGGCGCAGGGCCATCGTTTGCCGCAGACGCCGGCTTGGACGGCCAATGTGGGCTTTGACTATGTCCTGGATACAGCGGTCGGGAATTGGACCCTTGATGCCAACTTCCTGCACAACAGCGGTTGGTTTGGTGAGCCGGACAATCAGCTCGCTCAACCCGCTTATAATTCCGTCAATGCCAGCGTGTACGTCCACCCGAAGAACCAGCCCTTCTCCATCGGGCTGTGGGGCCGGAATCTGTCGAATCAGATCGTCTATACAGCGGTGTCGGGAAATGCGATCACCAGTCTCGGGCAATACGCACCGCCCCGCATTTATGGCATCAAATTCAGTGTCGATTTTTAGCGCGTAAGTAGATTGCCGGTGGAGACCAACATTGTCGTCCAACTCGAGATTCATGTCAGATCTTCAGAACGGTACCGCCATCAACGCACCACGTCTGGCCGGTGATCCAGCTCGCCTCGTCAGAAAGGAGAAAGAGACACGTGCTGACGATGTCCTTGACCGTGCCGATGCGCCGCAAGGGAAGGTTCGCCAGAAGCGATTGCAGGCGCTCCGCCGGGACGCTGGTTTGTGTCGCCATCGTGTCTATTGGACCCGGTGCAATGCCGTTGATGCGTATTCCAAGGGGACCCAGCTCCTTGGCGAGTCCTATGGTGATCGCATTGATTCCGGTCTTGGCGATTTTGTAGTAGTTACCCGCCTCGTACGCCGCGGTCGACGACTGATTGATGATTGCGCCGCCGCCGCGCTGCGCAATATGGCGATATACCGCGCGGGTCATGATTAGCGCGCCATTCATGTTCACCTCCATGAAGCGCTTATAGTAGTCGTAATCAACCGTCAGCAAGCTCTCCCTTCGCATGCCGGCGAAGATGGCGGCGTTGTTCACGAGATAGTCAACGCCCCCGTATGCCTTCGCAGCTTCCAGCGCCAAATTGGCCGCGGACTCCGGAGAGGCGACATCCGTGCACGCGAATAACGCCGTTCCGCCCGAAGCGGAAATTTCCGCTGCCACTCTGCGCCCGTTGTCCTCATTGATCTCAGCGACCACCACGGCCGCCCCCTCGCCGGCAAGCGCCTTGGCATAGGCCTCACCGATGCCCTGGCCCGCGCCGGTAACGATCGCAACCTTTCCCGTAAATCGCATTCTCCGATCTCCTTCTTCGTGCGCATCGCAACGGCGTTCTTGAACTAAGACGGACGCAGTTCCATGAGATCAACGGCGGCAACGCGCGGTAAACGAATGATTTCAACGATCGCTTGCGCCGTGATCTGAGGAGAGATGGGATCTCCCGAAGCAACGTAGTAACCCTCCCGCTGCACGATCGCGCGATAACGCTCCCGGCGCTCCTCTGGCCAGTCACGATTGAATCCGCTTTCCAGAAGCCGGCCCGAACGCAGCACGGTGATACGTATATTCTGGCCGCGCAGCTCCGTTCGAAGTCCGATGGAAAGCGTCTCGATCGCACTTTTAGTGGCCGCATACACCGTTAGGAACGGATACGGAGTCCGGGTTGACTCGGATGTGATATTGATGATGTCACCGCCTCCGCGCGCGCGCATGAGGGGAATCGCGGAGCGCATGCAATGGATGGGACCGAGCAGGTTCGTCGAGATCTCTTCCTGAAGTAATTGGTCGTTCGATTCTTCGATCGATTGGAGATGCCCTAGCGCCGCATTATTGACGAGAATGTCCACCCCATGGAAATGCCGCATGATCGCGGCAAAGGTTTCACGCACTGCGACCGGGTCCGCAATATCGGTGGGGAACGCCGTTGCCAGCGGTCCCATCTCCTGCGCTGCGGCCTCCAGCGTTGCCGCGTTGCGAGCCAGCAATGCAACGCGGATGCCCTCCTTTGCAAAGGCCTGGCCAATTCGTCTTCCGAGCCCGCGCGACGCGCCGGTAATGACGGCGACTTTGTCTTGTATACGAATTGTCTCTTCGTCGGTCACAAATGCTCCTGGTATCGACGTCAAATCGTCAAATCGGATCCCAAGGAGTAATTGCCATCGATGGGACATTTTCAAAAAAGCCCGACTCGAGGGCGGGAATCGCGTGCTCGGCGATCGATTCCGGGGTCCACCCTTCCGCACGGTGCAGCGTGCGTAAAATGCGCGGCTGGCTGAAGAAGTAGATTTCATTGGCCCGTACGCCGAATATCTGGCCTGAAACCTTCGCTCCCGAATTGCTCGCAAGGTATATCGCGAGCGGCGGAATCTTGTTACTTTCCATTTTTTTCAGTCTTTCGATTCGCGCGATGTTTTCCGGCGAGTTTGCCGGGATATTGGCGGTCATGGCCGTCCAAGCCCAAGGCGCAATGCAATTCGAACGGACGTTGAATTTCGCCATGTCCATCGCGATGCATTTGGACAATCCAACGATTCCCATCTTGGCGGCAGCGTAATTGGCCTGACCCAAGTTGCCGATCAAGCCGCTGGTTGACGTCATATGCACGTAGCAGCCCGACTCCTGACTCTTGAAGTACGGTGCTGCCGCCCGGGCGGCGAAAAACGACCCGTTCAAATGGACGTCCAACACCGTCCGCCATTCCTCCACCGACATGTTGAAGAAAAAGCGATCTCTGGTGATTCCGGCGTTGTTGATCACGCAATCGATCCGTCCAAAATGATCCAGTGCCGCCTGGACGATGCGTTGCGCCGACTCCCATTCGGCAACGCTTTCAATCACAGCCGCCGCGTCGCCCCCT
>Ga0137412_10003032_pt1 | contig 13398 bp, 10 predicted proteins | sample CZODoug2_1_16fun_FD_122160 | JGI IMG/M metagenome (GOLD analysis project Ga0137412, IMG submission 122160) | Vadose zone soil fungal communities from Angelo Coast Range Reserve, California, USA - CZODoug2_1_16fungal (Hybrid Assembly) | ecosystem: Environmental > Terrestrial > Soil > Vadose zone... | reverse complement strand
CGGCTGCGCTACCGTTACCTCGACCTGCGCCGCGAGGACATGCGCGAGCGATTGCTGCTGCGTCACCGGATCACGCGCGCCATGCGGCATTATCTCGATGACGCGGGCTTCATCGACATCGAAACACCCATGCTGTCGAAGGCGACTCCGGAAGGCGCGCGGGATTACCTGGTGCCGAGCCGCACGCATGCCGGCAAATTTTTCGCCCTGCCGCAGTCGCCGCAGATCTACAAGCAATTGCTGATGATTTCCGGGTTCGACCGCTACTATCAGATCGTGCGCTGCTTCCGCGACGAGGATTTGCGCGCCGATCGGCAGCCGGAATTCACCCAGCTCGACATCGAGACCTCGTTTCTCGAGCAAACGCAGATTCAGGATCTGATGGAAGGGCTGGTGCGGCATTTGTTCAAGCAAGTGCTCGACGTCGAATTGCCGACCCCCATGCCGCGGATGAGCTATGCCGAGGCGATGCGCCGATATGGGTCGGACAAGCCGGATTTGCGCGTGCCGCTCGAGTTGGTCGACGTGGCGGACCTCGTCCGGGGCTGCGACTTCAAGGTGTTCGCGGGGCCGGCGGCGGACCCGCTCGGCCGCGTGGCGGCATTGTGCGTGCCGCGTGGCGGCCTGCTGTCGCGCAAGGAGATCGACGACTACACGGCGTATGTGGCCCGCTACGGCGCCAAGGGCCTGGCCTACGTCAAGGTCAACGAGGTTGCCAAGGGCCGCGAGGGCCTGCAGTCGCCCATTTTGAAGTTCTTGAGCGACGCGGCGGTCGGCGGAATTCTCGAGCGCACCGGCGCCGCGGACGGCGACTTGATTTTCTTCGGCGCCGACAGCGGCAAGGTGGTGAGCGACGCCCTGGGTGCGCTGCGCCTCAAGGTCGGCCAGGACTTGAAGCTCGTGGCCGCGGGATGGCGGCCCTTATGGGTCGTGGATTTCCCCATGTTCGAGTGGGACGCGGACGCGAAGCGCTGGCAGGCCATGCATCATCCGTTCACCAGTCCGGCGAACTTGGACTACGCGGCCTTGGCGGCGAGCCCCGGCGAGGCGACTGCCAAGGCCTACGACATGGTGCTCAACGGCTCTGAAATCGGCGGCGGCTCGGTGCGCATTCATTCGCAGGAACTGCAGTCGGTGGTGTTCGATTTGCTGGGTATTTCGCCGGAAGAGGCGCGCGCCAAGTTCGGATTCTTGCTGGATGCGCTCAAATTCGGCGCGCCGCCGCATGGCGGCATCGCCTTTGGACTCGATCGGCTGGCGATGTTGATGGCCGGAGCGGACAGCATCCGCGATGTGATCGCCTTCCCGAAGACGCAGACGGCGGCGGATCTCTTGATGGATGCGCCGACCGAGGTCAGCGAGGCGCAGCTCAAGGAGTTGCACATTCGCGTGCGCGTACCAGCCAAGACCGATGACCGTACAAAGATCGAGTGACCGAGAAACCCTATCGGCGGCCGGAATCGGTGTTGATCGTGATTCACACCGACGGCGGCGAATTTCTACTGTTGGAGCGGCGCCGTCCCGCGGGTTTCTGGCAATCGGTGACGGGCAGTCTGGAATGGGGCGAATTCGCCGATAGCGCGGCGCGGCGCGAGGTGGTCGAGGAGACCGGCATCCGGCAGGGGGTCCTGGTCAATCTGCAGTGGACCCAGGTGTACGACATCCTGCCGGCGTTCGGCAAGGTGTACGCGCCCGGGATCACGCGCAATCTCGAACACGCCTTCTCCTTGAGGCTGACGCAGCGCGTGCCGGTGACCTTGAGCGACTCGGAGCACGTGCGCTTCAAATGGGCATCGGGTGCCGAGGCGGCGGAAACAGTCTCCTCGAGCACGAATCGCGCTGTCATCGAGACGCTGCGCCTGGGCTCGGCACGGTGACACCGGCACGGGCTCGGCGGGATGACCACTGGCACGGGCTCGGCGTGATGACTACCGGCAGGGGCTCGGCGTAATGACCACCGTCGTCGTCTATGTACACGGGCTGTGGCAACGCGGCGGCGAGTCCGTTTGGCTGCGGCGGCGACTGTCGCAGGAGCTCAAGGCCGAGGCGCGGGCCTTTTCCTATCCGTCGGTTGCAGCCGACGCCACGAGCAATGCGCGGGCTCTGGCGAGGTTCCTGTCGGCGATACGCGCCGATACGTTGCACTTGGTCGGGCACAGCCTGGGCGGTCTCGTGATCTTGAGACTGTTCGAGGAGGGCCCGGAGGCGCAGACGCGCCTGCCGCCGGGACGGATCGTGCTCCTGGGCTCGCCCTTGCAGGGCAGCCGCACGGCACAGAATCTGGCGCGGCTGCCTTTCGGCAAAAAAATCATGGGGCTGGGCGTGGCCGAAGAATTGCTCGGGTCGCGCCAGCGCCGCTGGAATGGCGCGCGTGAGTTGGGGGTCATCGCGGGGGATTTCGGGGTTGGCTTGGGCCGCCTCGTCGGGACGCTTAGGGGTCCGAGCGACGGCACCATCTTGGTCGAGGAGACCGAACTCGACGGCACGGCGGACCGCGTGGTGCTGCGGGTGAGTCATACGGGGATGCTGTTCTCGGCGCCGGTGGCGCGTGCCGCGGGCGCTTTCTTGAGCACCGGTCGATTCGCAGGGTCGGCGCAGGGGCGCCCGCAGCAGGCGCATCATTAGTCAGGCAGGCTCTTAAGGTTCGTCGCCGCGGTCCAGCTGCTGCAGGCGGAACAATAAATCCAGCGCTTCGCGCGGACTCAGGGAATTCGGGTCGAGCGCGCGCAAGGCCTCGAGTGCGGCGGATTGCGGCGGCGCCGGTGCCGGTGCGGGAGCGAACAAGGCGAGTTCGGTTTGCGGTGAGGTGGAGGTTCGCAGCGCGTCGCGCTCGCGCTCCAGTTCGGTCAGGTAGCGGCGGGCCTGTGCCGTCACGGATTTCGGGATGCCGGCGAGGGCGGCCACCTGCAATCCATAACTCTGATTCGCCGGACCTTCCCTGACGCTGTGCAAGAACACCAGAGTCTCGCCGTGTTCCACCGCTTCGACATGCACGTTGACCACTCCCGGCGCCTCGCCGGCGAGACTGGTCAGTTCGAAGTAGTGAGTGGCGAACAAGGTGAAGGCGCGGATTTTGCGGGCGATGTAGGCGGCGCAGGCCCAGGCGAGCGAGAGACCGTCGAAGGTGCTGGTGCCGCGGCCGTCCTCGTCCATGAGTACCAGGCTCTTGGCGGTGGCGTTGTTGAGAATGTTCGCCGTCTCGGTCATTTCGAGCATGAAGGTCGAGCGGCCGCCCGCTAGATCGTCGGAGGCGCCGATGCGGGTGAAAATGCGATCCAGGGGCCCCAGCACTGCACGGCGGGCCGGTACGTAGCAGCCGATGTGAGCCAGAATGGCAATGAGCGCGGTCTGCCGCATGTAGGTGCTCTTGCCGCCCATGTTCGGGCCGGTGATGATCAGCATGCGTCGCGAGTCGTCGAATCGTAGATCGTTGGGGACGAAGGGTTCGCGGCCGGCGCGCTCGACCACCGGATGGCGCCCGCCGTCGATCAGTAGCATCGGTTCGTCGACCAATTCGGGTTGCACGCAATCCAAGGCTGCGGCGCGCTCCGCGAAGCAGTTGAGCACATCGATTTGCGAGATCGCCTCGGTGGTCGACTGCAAGGCGGGCAGACGCGAGGTCAGATGATCGAGCAGCGCCTCGTACAACGCCTTCTCGCGCGCGAGGGCCCGATCGCGGGCTCCCAAGACCTTGTCCTCGAAGGATTTCAATTCGGGAGTGATGAACCGCTCGGCGGATTTGACCGTTTGGCGGCGCAGGTAGTCCGGCGGCACCCTGTCGGCTTGACTGCGGCTCACCTCGATGAAAAAGCCCTGCACCCGGTTGAAGCCCAGTTTCAGGCTGGAGAGGCCGGTGCGCTCGCGCTCCTTGCGCTCGAGGTCGAGCAGGAACTGCTCGGTGTTGCTGCCGAGGAGGCGCAGCTCGTCGAGCTCCGCATCGTAGCCGGCGGCGATCACGCCGCCGTCGCGCAGGTAGTGGGGGGGCGACTCGACGATGGCTTTGCTTAATAAGGTGTGGTCGGCAGTGTGATTGTCGTTATGGTGGGCGAGCTCGGTGATGAGCTCCTGCAGCAGGGGGGACGGCGCCGTGCCGAGGAGTTGTTGCAGCTGAGGCAGGACGGCGAGCGCCGCGCGCAGCTGCGTGAGGTCCCGCGGCCGCGCCGAGCGCAGGGCGATTCTCGCGACGATGCGTTCCAGGTCGCCGATGGCCTTCAAGGGTTCCGCGACCGCCGCGTGTTGGGCCGAGTCCATCAGCGTCGCGACTGCCTGGTAGCGGGCGCGCAAGGTGTCGCGATCGCGCAGAGGCCGATGCAGCCAGCGGCGCAGCATGCGTGCGCCCATGGCGGTTGCCGTGCGGTCGAAGACGCCCGCCAGGGTCAGCTCGGGCTTTCCGGCCAGGCTTTCGTCGAGCTCCAGATTGCGGCGGGTCGCGGGGTCCATGATGAGAGCGGCATCGCGCTCCTCGGTGGTGATCGACAACAGGTGCGGCAGGGCCGATTTCTGGGTCTCTCGAACATAGGCAAGCAGCGCGCCGGCCGCGGCAATGGCTAACGGCTTGTCGGCGCAGCCGAAACCGGCGAGGTCGGCCACGTGGAACTGTTCTGTCAGCGCGCGCGTCGCCGATTCTCTGTCGAAATGCCAGGGCGCGCGCAGCCGCCAGGGTCGATCCTTGAGCCCGGGTGCGATAGCCGGTGGTGCGCCGTCGGGCGCCAACAACTCGGCGGGTCGCAGCCGTTCGATCTCCGCCTCGAGTGCCGCGGCGCCGGCGAGCTCCATGACGCTGAAGCGGCCGGCCGAGAGATCCAGCCATGCAAGGCCGAAGCGGCCGTTCGCTCCGAAGACGCTCGCGAGCAGGTTGTCGCGCCGCTCCTCCAACAGAGCTTCATCGGTGAGGGTACCCGGCGTCACGATGCGCACGACTTCGCGCTCCATCGGACCCTTGGTTTTTCCAGATTCGCCGCGCTGCTCGCAGATCGCGACCGACGCGCCCTTGCGGACCAGCTTCGCGAGGTATGCATCCAGCGTGACCGCCGGCACGCCGGCCATGGGAATCGGTGCGCCGGCCGAGGCGCCGCGCTGGGTCAGCGCAATATCGAGGAGCTCCGCGGCGCGACGGGCGTCGTCGTAGAACATCTCGTAGAAATCGCCCATGCGATAGAACAGCAGCACGTCGGGATGCTGGGCCTTGATGCGCAGGTACTGCTGCATCATGGGAGTGTGTTCTTGCCCGGAGCCGGCGACGCCGGGGTTTTTGGATGTCGGGTTAGTGGTCACGCCGTCGTATTGTACGTTGCGTAAGAACGATCTCTGGACCGGTTTTTGAGTTGACGGCATCCGGCATTCTTGCTATCTGCGGATACGCCCATACCAACAACGTCAAAAGGCGGCGCGATGCATCACGAAGATTCTCCTTCTCGAACGCGGCGGCGGATTCTCGGCGGCTTGGCGGCTGCTCCGGCGCTGCTCGGGATGCCGCGGTTTGGCCTGAGTCAAGTCGTTGCCGAGCCGCACTTCAATGAGGTACCCGTCACCGCCGATCAGGTGCTCAACGTTGCGGATTTCGAAGCCTTGGCGCGGGCCAAACTGCCTCCGGCGCACTTCGGCTACTTGGCAACGGGGGTCGATGACGACCGGACCGTGTTCCTGAATCATGAGGCGTATTCGCACATCGAGATTCGCTCGCGCCGATTCGTGGACGTCAGCAAGCTCGATACCCGGTGCAGGGTACTAGGCAGCGATTGGAAGCAGCCCTTTTATTTCTCTGCGGTATCGAGCATGCGTGCCTTCCACCCGGAGGCTGAAGTTGCGGTGGCGCGGGCGTCCGCGAGCCGAGACGTTGCAATGATGGTGTCGACGGGTTCTTCGTGTTCGGTCGAAGAGGTGGCGGCAGCGCGCAAGGCGCCCTTGTGGCAGCAACTGTACGCCACGGACGATTGGCATGTGACCGAGGCGATCGTGCGCCGCGCAGAGAAAGCGGGCTGTACCGCAATCTTGCTCACCGTCGATAGTCCTCCAGGACGGAACAACGAGACATTGCTGCGCGCCATGCGGCGCGACGGCCGGGAATGCACGCAATGTCATGTCGGGGGTACGCACGACATGTGGCGCAAAGCACCCATGTTTGCCGGCATCGACGTGTCTCGGGTCACACAACTGATGCCGACGACCCTGTCGGGAAACTATCTCGAACGCCTGCGCAAATTGGTGACCGTAAAATTTCTGGTCAAGGGCATCGTGACGGCGGAGGATGCGACCCAGGCCATTCACGCCGGTGTCGATGGGATCGTGGTGTCCAATCATGGCGGACGGCAAGAGGAGACGTTGCGGTCGACCATCGAGTGTCTCCCGGAAATCGTCGCCGCCGTAGGCGGACGAATACCCGTGCTCATCGACGGCGGCATTCGCCGCGGCACGGATATCTTCAAGGCGCTGGCTATGGGTGCGACGGCCGTTGGTATCGGGCGCCCGCAGGCCTGGGGTCTCGCCGCCTTCGGCCAAGGCGGCGTCGAGGCCATCAGTGACATATTGACGCGCGAGCTTCGCACCATGATGCGTCAGGCCGGGACGCCCAACCTCAAGTCCATCGATAAAGATCACCTGGCGTGGTCAAAATTCTAGGCAGATGCCGAACACAGATCTTGACCTTGCACGACTCGCCGCCCGCGTCGGTCGGCGCCTGTTGGCGAACCGACACTGCGTAGCGACGGCGGAGTCGTGCACCGGCGGTTGGATCGCCAAGGCATTGACCGATATCGCCGGAAGTTCGCAGTGGTTCGCCGAGGGCTTCGTCACCTACAGCAACGAGTCCAAAGTGCGCAGGCTCGGGGTTTCGCGATCCGTGCTGCGCAGCGACGGCGCAGTGAGCGAAGCCGCTGTCCGAGCGATGGCCGCGGGCGCGCTCCGGCGCACGGGAGCGCAGCGGGCCGTGGCGGTGACCGGGATCGCCGGCCCGGGAGGGGCGGTGCCCGGCAAGCCGGTTGGAACGGTTTGGCTGGGTTGGGCGGAGCGCCGCGGTCGCGCGATACGTATTGCCGTACAACTCAAACACTTCCGCGGTGACCGCGAAGCCGTGCGGCGCAAAACCGTGCGGGCGGCGCTCGAAGGGCTGCTCGGCATGTGAGCGAGCATCGAGAGGTTCCGACGTGAGGTTGTTCTTCGCGCTGTGGCCGGATGATGACGCGCGAGCGCATATCGCAAAGGCGGCTCTGGCGCTTCGCGTGGCCGTCGATGCGCGGCCCGTACCGCAAGAGAATTATCACACGACGCTGGCCTTCGTCGGCGAAGTCTCGATGCCTCAACTCGTCGTGTTGCAGCAGATCGGGCGCTCTCAGCGGGCCGCGGCCTGTACGATTCGATTCGACGCGTACGATTACTGGCGGGATTCGCACGTGGTGGTGGCGGTTGCGCGGGAATCGCCGGCTTCGTTGACCCTGCTGTCGGCGCAATTGCATCGGGATCTCACGCTCCTACGGCCTAACCTGATCCTCGAGTCCCCGCAGGCGCCGCTGCGTACGCATATCACGCTCGCGAGGAAGGTCGCGCAAGCCCCTGTGCTGCCAGCAATGTCTCCCTTCGGCTGGACTGCGCGATCATTCAGTCTGGTACGCTCCGATACCAGCGGCGCACGCTCTGTCTATACAGTAGTCGATACCTGGCCACTACTGTATGAAACACCGAAAGCATAGAAATCTCTGCAACATCGGTGCATATGAGATGAGCGTCGGGCGCTGAATATGAAATAATGGCGCCACACTTTGTTGAGGACTCCCAATGGAAGAGAATCGCAAGAAGGCTCTCGCAGCGGCGCTGAGCCAGATAGAAAAACAGTTTGGCAAAGGCTCGGTCATGCGCTTGGGCGATGCCGGCGCCACCTACGAGGTGGATTCGATCCCCACGGGCTCCTTGGGACTCGATATTGCGCTCGGCGTGGGCGGTATTCCGCGCGGTCGCGTCATCGAAATTTTCGGGCCGGAGTCGTCGGGTAAAACCACGCTGACGCTGGCCATCATCGCGTCGGCGCAGAGTTTCGGCGGCACGGCCGCCTTTGTCGACGCCGAGCATGCGCTCGATCCGGTGTACGCGGAAAAGCTCGGCGTCAAAGTCAACGACTTGCTGGTCTCGCAACCCGATACCGGCGAGCAGGCGCTGGAAATCACCGACATGCTGGTGCGGTCCGGCGCGGTGGATGTGGTGGTGGTCGACTCGGTGGCCGCGCTCACGCCGAAGGCAGAAATCGAAGGCGAGATGGGCGATCAGCACATGGGCTTGCAGGCGCGGCTCATGTCGCAGGCGCTGCGCAAACTGACCGGCAACATCAAGCGATCGAACACCATCGTCATTTTCATCAATCAGATCCGCATGAAAATCGGCGTCATGTTCGGCAATCCCGAAACCACCACCGGCGGCAACGCTCTGAAGTTCTATTCGTCGGTGCGCATGGACATCCGGCGCATCGGGGCGATCAAGAATGGCGAGGAAGTGGTCGGATCGATGACCAGAGTCAAGGTGGTCAAGAACAAGGTGGCGCCGCCGTTCCGGGAAACCGAATTCGAAATCATGTACGGCACGGGCATCTCCAAGGAAGGCGAACTCATCGAGATCGGTGTTCTGCACAATCTGGTGGAGAAGTCCGGATCCTGGTACAGCTACAAGGGCGAACGGATCGGACAGGGCAAGGACAATGCCCGCACCTTCCTGCAGCAGCATCCCGAGATCGCCAAGGACATCGAAGGGCAGATCCGCACCAAATTGATTCCGGAAAAGGCGACCATGAATCGGGGCGGCGACATCAAAGAGGCGTAACGCCCTGGGTCGCCAAGAGGTCGAACCCCTCGACGCGCGCGCGGCTCGCGTGGCGGCGCTCGATGCGCTGGCTCGCCGCGACCACGCCAGCGAGGATTTACGCCGTAAACTGCTCGAGAAAGGTTACGATGCGGTGGTCGTTGCCCCGCTGCTCGAAGCGCTGCGCGCCGAAAAATTGCTGGATGACCGGCGCTACACCGAGAATTTCGTGGCCTATCATGCTGCCCGGGGACAGGGGCCCCTGCGCGTACGCGCCGATTTGCGCCGCCACGGCTTGGAGGGCACCCTGGTCGAGGAATGTCTCGACGCCTTTCCCGACTGGATTGTGCATCTGCGACAGGCCCGGCAAAAGAAATTTGGCGCGCACGTGCCGGGCACTTACGCTGACAGACAGCGGCAAGTACGATTCCTGGGTTACCGGGGGTTCACGAGCGCACAGATACGCACGGCCCTAGGCTTTGATATTGACCTTGATTCAGACAAGTAGTGACATGAAACGCGACGCTAGATTGAAATCGATGACGAGTTCGGAAATCCGGGGGAGCTTCCTGGAATTCTTTCGCAAGAACGGGCATGCGGTATTGCCATCCAGTTCGCTCGTGCCCGGGAATGACCCCACGCTGTTGTTCACCAACGCCGGCATGGTTCAGTTCAAGGATTTATTCCTCGGCAAGGAGGTGCGCGGCTATTCGCGCGCGGCCACTGCGCAGCGCTGCGTGCGCGCCGGCGGCAAGCACAATGACTTGGAGAATGTCGGCTACACCTCCAGGCACCACACGTTTTTCGAAATGCTGGGCAATTTCAGCTTCGGCGACTACTTCAAGCGGGAGGCCATTCACTTCGCTTGGAACTTCATCACCGGAACTCTGGGGATCCCGAAGGACCGGCTGTGGGTCACTGTGTTCGAGGCGGACGACGAAGCGGAGCGGATCTGGACGGAGGAAATCGGCATCGACCCCACGCGCTGTACCCGCCTGGGCGAGAAGTCCAATTTCTGGTCCATGGGCGAGACCGGCCCGTGCGGGCCCTGCTCGGAAATTTTCTACGATCATGGTGCGGAAATCGCCGGGGGCCCGCCGGGTTCGCCCGACGAGGACGGCGACCGCTACGTCGAGATCTGGAACCTCGTGTTCATGCAATACGACCGCTCATCGGACGGCGTGATGGTGCCGTTGCCCAAGCCGTCGGTGGACACGGGGATGGGGTTGGAGCGCGTAGCGGCCGTCATGCAAGGCGTGCACAGCAACTACGACATCGATCTGTTCAAATCGCTGATCCGCTCGGCGGCGGAGGTCACCGGCACCGATGATCTCGAATCGTCGAGCCTGCGGGTGATTGCGGACCACATCCGCGCCTGCACATTCTTGATCGTCGATGGCGTGGTGCCCTCGAATGAAGGCCGCGGCTATGTATTGCGACGCATCATCCGGCGCGCGATTCGCCACGGCCACAAACTCGGTCAGACCCAGCCGTTTTTCCATAAGCTGGTGTCGAGCCTGGTGCGGGAAATGGGTGCGTACTACACCGAGTTGGTGAGCGGCGAAGCGCGTGCAACCCAGGTGCTGGCCCAGGAAGAGAGCCGATTTGCCGAGACCTTGCCCACCGGCATGGCCCTGCTCGATGCGGAAGCTGCGAAACTGACATCGACGGTGATCCCGGGCGAAACCGTGTTCCGATTGTACGACACCTACGGATTCCCGCTCGATTTGACGGCCGATGTGGCGCGCGAACGCGGTCTCACTATCGACCAGGCGGGTTTCGACTCGGCAATGGAAGCGCAGCGGGGCCGCGCGCGCGCGGCGAGCAAATTCGGGTCCGAACTGCGCGACTCGGTAAAACTGTCGGGGAAGACCGACTTCTTGGGGTACGACCGTCTGAACGACAAGGGTGTCGTGACCTCGCTGATTTTCGACGGCGCCTTGGTCGACGTGCTGCGACTGGGCCAAGAAGGTCAGGTCGTGCTCGATCACACACCGTTTTACGCGGAGAGCGGCGGCCAAATCGGTGATGCCGGCGTACTCGTCGGGGCGGCAGCGCGCTTCACCGTGCGCGACACGCAGAAGGTCGGAGCGTCATTTGCCCATTTCGGCGTGCTCGACGCCGGAGAGTTGCGAGTGGGCGATGTTGTCGAAGCCCAGGTCAACTCAGCGCGCCGAACTGCCATTGCTCTCAATCATTCGGCGACGCATTTGCTGCATGCCGCCCTGAGAAAGGTGGTTGGGCTCCATGTCGAGCAGAAAGGTTCCTTGGTTGCCGCGGATCGCCTGCGCTTCGATTTTTCACACACTCAAGCGATGTCGATCGAGGAATTGCGGCGCGTCGAAGAGCTGGTGAATTCGGCGATTCGCGAAAATTCGCCTGTGGAAACACGGGTGATGGCGCTCGACGAGGCGGTCGCCGCGGGCGCGATGTCGCTGTTCGGCGAGAAATATGAGAGCGACGTTCGTGTGCTTTCAATCGGCGATTTTTCGATGGAACTCTGCGGCGGTACCCACGTCGAACGTTCTGGTGACATCGGGTTTTTCAAGATCTTGAGCGAATCGGGTGTTGCGGCCGGAGTACGCCGCTTGGAGGCGATCACCGGCAAGACGGCATACGAGTGGGTCGTGCACACCGACCAGGTTTTGCGCGACATTGCTGCGTTGCTTCGGGGCAGCCGAGAGGATGTTGACGAGAAAGTCCGTGAACTCGTCGAGCGCTCTCGCAGACTGGAAAAGGAGGTGCAGCAGCTCAAATCCAAACTCGCGAGCGGCCAGGGCGGCGATTTAACATCTCAGGCAAAGGACGTGGGTGGGATTAAGGTTTTGGCTGCGCAGATCGACGGAGCGGACGCCAAATCATTGCGCGATGCGGTCGATCAGCTGAAGAGTAAGCTGGGTTCCTCCGTAATCGTGCTGGCGAGCGTCCAAGACGGCAAAGTGGTGTTGGTAGCCGGCGTTTCAGCGGATTTGCTGACTCGGATGAGAGCGGGAGAAATCGCGAGCGCCGTCGCCGCGCAGGTCGGCGGCAAGGGCGGAGGACGCGCGGATTTCGCGCAGGCGGGCGGAACGCAGCCGGAGAATTTAGGGAAGGCGTTGGCCGGAGTGGAATCCCTGGTACGCAGCCAGCTGGCTAATTGAACGGTTTGTTTATTTGGTATGAAGTTGCAACAATTGGCTTTCGGATTCTTGTATTCTTGAAGATCTTGAGGAAGATTGATCGAGGAATTCTCGCGGTGATGATATGTGATATCCGCCGCCTCAATCTCGAACGAACGCTTGATGGCGACGCGGTATTTACAGCAGTTTGTCGTCGCTGCAGTGCCAGGGAAGCTTAGGAGCTCGATTATGTTGATATTGACTAGGCGTGTCGGCGAGACCGTGATGATCGGCAACGAAGTCACGGTGACCGTATTGGGCGTAAAGGGCAACCAAGTCCGAATTGGAGTCAACGCGCCCAAAGATGTGGCCGTTCACCGGGAGGAGATCTACGAGCGCATCAAGCGCGAAGAAGGTCAAGATTCCCGATCTGGCGCGCCGGTCGCCAAGATTGTTGACGACGCTTAACTGGTAGCGTTCAGACCCCTTTAGCTTTACCTGGACCGCTCCGGGCGGGTATCATCCGGCGCTCCGCGAATGGGCAGATTCCCGTCCGGAGAGGTGGCCGAGTGGTCGAAGGCGCGCCCCTGCTAAGGGCGTATGGGTCAAAAGCCCATCGAGGGTTCGAATCCCTCCCTCTCCGCCAGTCGCTAAGTAAATTCTCTGCGTTTTCGTTCAGATTACTGCGACAGCGACGAAGCGGGGATTCGAACCCGAGATATGGAAAAGGGGGTTCGACAAAATCGCCGAAGGCGATTTTGGACGACGCGCACGCGCGTCGCCCGCAGGGCGAGGGCCAAGGGTCCGAGTCAATCCCTCCCTCTCCGCCACACCAATAAAAACAAGTGGTTACGGCCTAAGTTCTTGCTTTTGTCCCCGCATTCTGCGCCTCCGGTCGTAAGAGCCTTGTGGAGTTTAGCTTCGCTTCAAGTAGTCAAATCGGCGGAGGACTGAACACTCCGCCTCAATTTCAAGGTTTGGTGCCAAGGAAAATGAACCCGTTGGTGCGTCCACTGTTGAGCGCGGTGCTTACCAACCCGCTTTGCGCTGCGACGTAGTACGCAACGCCCGTGACGGTGCTGGTGCCGTTGTCGCAAACCCCGCCGCCGAAAATTACTGAGATATCGTAGACGTTTCCTTTCGCTCGGGGCGCCGCAGAGCCGGTAAAGCTACATCCTCCGGCACTTGTGCCAGTGATAGCTCCACCACTCGCAATTGTAACCGTAGCCATCTCAACGACACCATTTGCAGTTACCGCCTGACCCGAGTAAGTACCTGCAACTGTTGCGAGACTTGGGACTAAGTCGTAGTCGGTGCCATACGTGCTGGTAAAAGAGCTAGTTCCAGACGTGTATGTGAGCGTTCCGCCTAGTTTAGACTTCTCCGTATAGGTACCGGCCATTGTGAAATTGAGTATGCCCGCGCCTTCGAGATTAAAATCCAAACCGTTGGTGCCCAACGATTTGTAACATTATCATGTGATAAAGCAAAAATACCCCCCTCCCTGCCAAGGTTATTG
>Ga0137412_10003030_pt1 | contig 13405 bp, 11 predicted proteins | sample CZODoug2_1_16fun_FD_122160 | JGI IMG/M metagenome (GOLD analysis project Ga0137412, IMG submission 122160) | Vadose zone soil fungal communities from Angelo Coast Range Reserve, California, USA - CZODoug2_1_16fungal (Hybrid Assembly) | ecosystem: Environmental > Terrestrial > Soil > Vadose zone... | reverse complement strand
CGGACGCAGGTGATGCCGATCGCGCAAAACCGCAGCCGCTTCCTGGCCGGCAACTTTTACGGCTGATTGCGATACGGCAGAACACAAAATATCGTCCAGCCAAGTAATGCCTTTGATTTTTTTCTGCGCGGTGGTGTACGGCAAAACGATAACGTCGTCCTCGTCCTGGCCGGAGACAGAAAGCCCCTTGGGCATCAACGTAGCCACTATTTTGCACGGCACGTTCATTACGCGCATGACTTTGCCGACCGGATCTTCCACGCCAAACAATTGCTCGCGCACCGTCCGGCCAATCGCACAGACTTCCGCCGCGCGATCGACGTCCTCTTGCGAAAACAGCGCGCCGTGATCCACATACCATCGCTTGATATCGAAATATTCCGGCGACACCCCGTGAAAACGCGTGAACCAATTCTGGTTTCCGTAAATCACTTGTATCGGGCCGTCCACGTTGGGGGAGACGTTTTTGATCAATGAAATTTGGTTCTTGATAGCCACCGCATCGCCAACCGTGAGCGACTTTGTGCCGTGCGTACCCGTTCGCACACCATTCACCGCGCGGCCGCCGGCCTCAACCCAAACAAGACTGTCGCCGAGATTGTTGAGTTGCTGCTCCACGCGCGCCTGCCCAGCCTTGCCAATCGCCACGACGCAGATAACCGCGGCGATTCCGATGGTGATGCCCAGCACGGTCAAGACGCTGCGCATTTTGTTGCGCAGCAGGGCCACCACAGCAGATCGCAACAAAGCCGCGCGATTCACGAAGTCATCTCCTCAGACCATTCTTGCCGCGCACAGATAAATGCTGGATAAACGCCTACAGGGAGGCACTCAAGGCACTACACTTCAATGGGACGCGGCCGGAGACGCTTGCGTTTCCACTCATAATCTTTGCGCAGGCGGGACTGATGCTTCTTGACTTGAACCTCAAGCTCGGCGAATGCTTTTTTGCAGGCGGCGCGGATGTTGTCGCCAACACCGGTGGCATGCAGCGTGCCGGTGGGCAAGGAAAGATTCAGCGAAAACGAGTGCTCCTGGTTATGCGGATTTTTCGAGAACCCACCGTGAAGTTGGACCAGATCGGGCTCATAACTTTTCAAAAGCCGCGTTAGTTTTTCTATATGGCGGGAGTTTTGTTTCTCGACGATTTCGTGCGCATCCACATGCTTGTAACTGATGGACAGTTTCATGTATGCACCTGTAGGAATTTTTGCCGGAGGGGAGGACGGCGACGCAGATCGTGTTTCCGCACCGCATTGTAAGCACAGCATAGCAACTCGCGCACCCCGCGGCAATCCGTGAAGTTGGCCATGCGTTGACACGCTGCGGTTCGACTCCTACTCTGCAATCAGCCATGGTACAGCTTCGCATCGGGCCGGCGGGGTGGTCGTATTCGGATTGGGCTGGATATGTGTACCCCACGCCACGACCAAAGGGTTTTCATGAAGCCACGTACCTGGCGCAATTTTTTGACACTATCGAGATCAACACTTCTTTTTATCAGCCACTGAACCCGGAGCATGCCAAGCAGTGGATCGAGCGGGTTTCCGCAAATCCGCGCTTTGTTTTCACGGCGAAGATGTGGCAGAAATTCACGCATGACCCTAGCGCGACTGCCGAGGATGAACGCGCGGTACGTGCCGGCTTCGATGTATTGCACAAGGCCGGCAAGCTGGGAGCGGTGCTGCTGCAATTCCCTTTCGCGTTTCATCGCAATGCGGAGACAACTGATTTTCTTGCGGCTCGGTTGAAACGCTTTGCGGATTATCCGCTTGTGGTGGAAGTGCGCCACGCTACTTGGAACGATCCGGAAGTATTCGCACTGTTGCGTGAGCATCAGGCTGCGTTCTGCAACATCGACCAGCCGGTGATCGGGCGTTCTCTGGAGCCTTCGGCGGAAATCACTTCTGCGATTGGCTACGTACGGTTGCATGGGCGGCGCTATGACACCTGGTTCAGCGACGATCCGGAAGTTCCGCAGCATGAACGCTACAACTATCTATATTCCGCTGAGGAACTGGCGCCCTGGGGCAATCGCATTCGTGAGGTGAGCGAGCAGACTCGCCAGACATTTGTAATCACCAACAACCACTATCTTGGTAAGGCGGTGGTGAATGCTTTGGAGCTGATCAGTATGCTCAAGGCTACTAAGGTACAGGTGCCTGAGCCGCTGCGGCTTCGGTATCCCGAACTGGAAGGGATTGCGAGCAATCCGCCTGAGTCGCCGACATTGTTCCCGATGCAAAGATGATGCGTGGCACCCCCTCCCCCCGGGGTTTCCCGTAAGTGCGCATTCTAAAGGACTTAGTCCCCGAAATGCGTGTAACTGCGGATTCTAAAGGAGTTACGCGAAGTTGATTCAAAACGAAAACCTTTGGGCGCTTGTCTCAAAACATGGGAGTTAGCGGCGAGGTTGGACGCAGGACTTTAAGGTTTGAGAGTAGCACCGATCCCATACATTGTCAAGTATTTTATCATTCAGTACTTCGTTCGAACGGAATTGGGGATCGTTAGTCCCGATGAATCAAGGAGTTGGCGGAAAAGGCCGAGACTCGCAGCGCGAGCGCTTCGACGGAGCGAATTGCGTCTTCTCTGTTCGCGCCATAGGCGAGCACGCCGGGCAGCTCAGGGATCTCAGCGATCCAGCGGCCGTCTTCTTCGCGGTCGGTTTCGATCAGGAAGTTGTAAGCCATCGACTTGATTATATCAGCGGTAGTTGGAGAACTGCAGGAAAACCTAGCGCCGGAACGAACTTGCGGCACACGCTAGCTGCGGCATGAATTACTTCTTGAAGAGGTCCTCGAAGGCTTGGCGGGCGTCGTTGTGGCGCGGAGGCGGTGGCGTCGCGGCGGTAGTGCTCTTCTGCGCGTAGGAGGTGGGGGCAGTGTCCTTCTCTACTGTGGTGCGAAATTCGTAGAACTTGCAGGTGTTCTTGGCGTCCTTGGGCGTGATGCGCTCGGGGACTGGCTGCGTGCATTCAAATTGGGCGCCGCTATCGAAGAAGCGGCACTGCTTGCAACTGTGCAACTCGAAGGCGCACTTGGGACACTGACCGTTGGGATCGAAACCACCGCTGAGGACGGCGCCGCAATTGGAACAGCGCGCGCGGGTGACGGTGCCGACCATGCGCGGGGTGCGCGGGCCGAATTGATCGGCGCGCGGGCCGCCTTGCGGCGGCTTGCGGTCATGCGAGCGGTCCTTCTTCTCTTGCTTTTCCGCGTCGCGATAGCCGCGGTGATTATACTTTCGATCCACAAATGCCTCCTACAACATGCCGACAACGCAGAGCGCCTTGCGGGCTGGGCGTGCTAAGACGGGCACGGGTGTCCCGTGCCCCTACAAATTTTTCTTGATGAGCGAGCTGCTTGCGATCTACAAATGCCTCCGTACGATATGACAGAATTTGCGCGGCAACTAAGAAGAGACCACGCGCCTCTGTCGCTTGGACGGGTCCTGCTTGCACAGGCAGTCAGGCTGCCTGCGGCAGGCAGGCTAAAGCCCGCCCTCTACAACACTGCTTACTTGTATCCAATCGGATTGCTACACTCGACCGCTACTCAATCTTCCCAGGGTTTACTAATCGGGATAGCCGACGTCCGAGCAGGAGATGGGACATCTATGTTTTTAGTCCTGTGGGAGTTCGAAGTCAAGCCGGGCCGCGAGCAACGTTTTCAAGAAGTCTATGGGCCTGGCGGTGACTGGGATTCCCTTTTTCGCAGCGATCCGAACCATGCAGAAACCCGACTGTTTCAAGACACGACGCGGAGCGGTGTGTACCTCACTGCTGACTACTGGCTTTCCCGAAAAGCTTACGAGGCATTCCTTGAACTTCGGAGAAGCGAATACAAAGCATTAGACGCTGTGACCGAAGATCTGACGCTTAGCGAACGGCAGATTGGCTCGCTCGAAACGGATACAGCTTGCTGAAATGCGGCGCAACATGCTGCGCCCCTACAAAACCTTTTCAATTGCGCGGCCACAATGCTACCAAGCCATCGGCGCCAAGATCAGGTCTGACAAATTGATGCGGCCGGCCTTCTCTGCGTAACACAGCCTCCGCCGCCAGATACCCGCTGCGCACCGCGCCTTCCATGGTGGCAGGCCAACCAGTGTCGGTCCAATCGCCTGCGAGAAACAAATTTTGCACGCTAGTTTCTTGCGTGGGACGCCAGCGGTCGACTCCGGGTTCCGGGGAAAAGGTCGCTGCTGCCTCTTTGATGACGGTGGCCTTGATTAGGTTGGCATCGCGCGCAGCAGGCAAAGCCTGGCGAACCTCTTTCAAGCACAAATCAATGATCTCCTGCCGGGGCTTTTGCAGCAAGTTATATGATGCGCTGACTACCAGTTGCAGGTACTGGCCTTTTCCGGAATTCTTGCCGGCGCCATTTAGGGGGCCGTACAGGGCAGTCTTGTTGAAGATCCATTGCGTGGTGGTGTCCAGCAGAGTGACGAACGGGTCGGTCATCACCTCGCGATCGAACCAGAGATGGATGCCGGTGATGGGAGCCGTTTTTAGCATGGCGAGGTTTCGGAAGACGGAGTCTTTGCGCTGCGCATCCTCGGGAACCAGGCTAGCAACGGCAGTGTGAGGAACAGCGAGGATGAACGCGTCGGCGCGCTCTTCGAGGCCGGCGTCAAATTGCACCGCGGTTACTGCGCCATTTTCCATTTGGAGCTGGCGGGCCGTGGCGCGGAGGTTTATTTCTCCGCCTTTTTGCTCGATGGCGGATTTACAGCCGTCGTAGAGTTCGGCAAGCGGGACGACGGGGACACCCATGCGGTATCCGGTGCGATTGGAAAGGAACGCTTTCCAAAAAACATCGATGCCATAGCGAGCGTCGGTCTTGTCCAACTCTTCATCAAGAGCGCTGACCAGCACTACGCGCCAGAAACGCTCGATGGCGCCCTTGGTTTGATGACGGCGGCGCAGCCATTCGAGCATGGAGATGCCGCCAAACTGATCGACGTCCCAGGTGCGGCCCTTGGTCTGCAAAATATTGAGCATGGCCCAGGCAATGGAGAGTTTGTCGATCAGCGTGAGGGGGGCGAATTTTGCGAAGGCACCGGTCATGTGGAATGGCGCGGGCAGCAGGCCGGCTTGCATTTCACCGCGGCGACCTTGCGGATCGAGAAACACGAGACGGTCGAAAAATTTGATTTTGTCAGAGGCGCCCACGCGGCGATAGAAGTCATCGAGATTGGTGCAACAGCCGAGGGTGACATGCTGGCAATTATCGACGTGCTCGCCATCCGGCAAAACGTACGAGGTTGCGCGGCCGCCGAGGAAGGGGCGCTGCTCGAAGAGGCGAACGCGCCAGCCGGATTCAGCCAGCGCGACGCCGGCCGCCAGCCCCGCCAGCCCGCCGCCGATCACTATCACGTTTTTCAAGAATGTTCTCTTCCGTCAGGCGCGTGAAGCGCGCTTTAGCAATGAATACTAGTTTTTCCGCCTTGGAGAGACGCACCCGCTCACCGAAGACGGCGTAGTCCAACTCTTCGATACGGGCGAGCAGGGCGCTGTAGGTGTGCACGAGAAGCCAGAGAGCCGGACGGCTTTCGGGTTCGATGAGATTCAGGAGCGCGGCGCCTTCTTCATAGCATTCCCAGGCGCGCGCGGCCTCGAAGCGCAGGAGTTCGCGGACACCGAGGGTGGCTGCGGAGCGGGCGAAATCCTGGGGATCGACGTTGTACTGCGCGAGATCTTCGTGGGGGAGATACACGCGGCCCATGGCGTAATCGTCGCGAACATCGCGAATGATGTTGGTCAACTGAAAGGCCAGGCCGAGCTTTTCGGCGAGGTCGAGGGCGCGCTGGTCGCGGAAACCGAAAACGTGAGTGCAGGTCAGGCCGACCGTGCCGGCAACGCGATAGCAGTATTCACGGAGGCGGTCGAAAGTTGCGTAAGACTTTACGGTGAGATCCATTTCCGCGCCGGAGATGAGGTCGTGGAGGTAGCGCGCGGGCATGTTGTAGCGGCGCATGGTATCCACGAGAGCGGGCAATACGAGGGCGGCGCCGGTGGGTGCGGAATTGTTTGCGCGATTGCTGGCGTTGACCGCGTCGTCGAGCGCGGCTCGCCATTTGGCAAGACCGCGCTGCTTGGCGGGCACGTCATCGCCTTCATCGGCGACATCATCTACCAGGCGCATGAATGCGTAGAGGGCGGCCAAGCCGTCGCGACGCTTCCGGGGCAGCAGGAAAAAGGCGTAATAGAAATTGCTGTGAGACGAGCGCGCGATGCGATGGCACTCTTCGTAAGACTGCGCGATGGAATCGGCGATTTCTTCCTGGTTGCCGGCGGCAGGCTTTGGATCTCTTGCTACGAGATGAGTAACCAGCGCGCGGCCGAGCAGACGAGCTTGCTTGCCTTTGCCGATGGAAGGGCGCTCGTGAAGCGTGTCGTATCCGCTGGCCTCGATGGCGTCGAGGACGGCGAGGCCGCCGCGACTGAACATATCGAGATCGATGCTGAGGCGAGAGTCCACCATTTTCGCGAGCGGCGCGCCTTCGGCGAATAGCGTGCGCGTGCGGGCGATCAAATCTTTCATCAGATTTACGTAGCGGTCGTCGAAGCGGCGGTTGACGATGTCCGCCTCGGCGAGGCCGTGAGCGGCAGCGGCGTCGAGTGGGATGTAGATGCGTCCCTTTTCGAGGTCGCGCGAGACGTCTTGCCAGAAGTTGGCGAGCTGCAATGCGGTGCAGGTGGCATCGGAGAGGAGCTGGCGGCGCTCATCGCGATAGCCGCAGAGATACAGGACGAGGCGGCCGACCGGATTGGCGGAATAGACGCAATAATTCAGAACGGAATCCCAAGTTGGATAGCGCTTCACCGTTTGATCCTGGCGGAAGGCCTTTAATAGGTCGGCGAACGGCTGCTTGGGAATTTCCTTGGCGACGATCGTCTCGCGCAGAGCGATGAAAACCGGATGCGATGGTTTCGCTTGGTAGCAGGCGTTTAGTTCTACGTCCCACCAGTCAAGCAATTCGAGGGCTCGCTGCGCGTCGGGAATTTCGTCGCCGAGGTCGTCCGCCCAACGGCAATAGGCATAGACGTTGTAGAAGTGCTGATGCAATTCCTTGGGGAGGAGCCAGGAGACTACGTTGAAATTTTCGTAGTGATGGGTGGCGAGCCAACGCGTGTAAATTTGGGCGGCCTCCGGCGTGCAGCCTGGGGGAGGCGCGTTGGTGGCGATTTCGAGTTCGTTGGGGCGCAGCATTTTTGTTTTACTGAACGGAGGAGCAGTTATCGCGCGACTGCTCCGCAGGCCACGGCACTACAACATCTGCTAGTTCGACCGACCTTGCTGAAATGAGGCGCAGCAGTGCCTGCCTGCGCAGGCAGGCTGCGCCCCTACGTGGATCATGGGCGGACGGCGAGCTTGATTTCGCCGCTGCGCGATTTCATTTTTTCGAAGGCGTGCGGGAGGTCCGCCAGGCGAATCTCTTCGGTTACGAAGTCGTGGGCCAGAATGTCGCCGCGGCGAATGGCTTCGAGAGCTTCGCGAATGAAGCGCGGCGTGTGATGGAACGGGGAGATGAGCTTGATCTCCGAATAGTGAATTGCAGCCGGCTCGATTTCCACGCGCGTTCCGGAGGGCAAGCCGCTAAAGAAATTCACCACGCCGCCGCGGCGAACCATAGCCAGCGCTTGCTTCCAAGTAGCAGGATTGCCCGCAGCCTCAACGACGGAATCGGCACCGCGCCCGTCTTCGGTCAAATTCCTTACGGCGGCGACGACATCGCGGACTTGCGTGACGTTGATGGTGGCCACGGCGCCCATGCGGCGCGCAACTTCGAGCGGCGCAACGCGGCGGGCGAGGGCGATGACGCGCAAGCCGCGACGCGAGAGCATACGAACGTATTTCAGGCCGATGGGGCCGCAGCCGATCACAACCGCGGTGTCGCCGGTGCGCACTTCCATCTCGTGAATGCCGCGCAGCACGCAAGCCAGGGGCTCGACCAGCGCCGCGCTGCCATCGTCGACGGAGTGCGGCACCTCCAGCATATTTTCCATGACGATGCGGCCGGGGATGCGCATGTATTCGGCGTAGGCGCCATTGTTAAAGAGCAGGTCTTCGCAAAGGTTTTCCTGGGCACGACGGCAGTGAAAGCAGCGCAGGCACGGTGCAGAATTGGCGGCGATTACGCGGAGCCCCAGGCGCCACCGAGGGTCGACCCGCTTGCCGACTGCGGCGACTTCGCCCACCACTTCATGGCCAAAGATCGCGGGCGGCTGGATCATCTTGGCGTGATAGCCGCGCTGCCAAACTTTCAGGTCGGTGCCATCGGTGAGAGCGAGCCGCACGCGCAGCAAGACTTCGTCTGCGGCGAGCGGCGGAACGTCGATTTTTTCCAGGCGCAAGTCCTCGCTCCCGTACAGCACGGCGGCCATCATTTTGGAAGGCACCAGCGGCGCGCGAACTACCGCCGCGGCTTCTTCGCCAATGGTTTCCGCTCTTTTGGGCGTCGTGGTTCTCATGTGTGGGTAATCAGGATCTTGAGAGACTGAGCCGTGGGCCGCGCTGCAAGCTCCAGCGCGTCTTGAATTCTATCCAACGGGAAGCGATGGGTGACAATGTCCATGACCGGGAGTTTCTTGTGTAACACCAGGGCAGCCGCAGTTTCTTGAATGTCTACCGCAGCACTGTAGCTACCCAGGATTTCCTTTTCATCGATCCCAACTGCCGCTGCAGGAAACTCGATCTTGGTAACCGGATCGTTCGCGGCGAAGAGCAGGACACGTCCCCCGGGGCGCGCTGCCGCAAGCGCGTCAGTAACGAGAGCCGGATGCGCCACGGCCACCAATACGGCATCGGCTCCCCGCCCTTCGGTCTTGGCCTGTATTGCATCTACAAGCTTACCATTTGTTGGGTCAAAGGACTCTATCGCACCAAGGGTGAGACTTTTGGCGCGGCGCTCGGCAATGGGATCGCTGGTGTAGAGGCTAGTGGTTTGCAGCCTGCTGACCATCAAGAGTTGCAGGCCGATGGGGCCGCAGCCGATTACCAGGACCGTTTCGTTCGGTGCTATCCGAGCCTTTTGTACGGCTTTGACGATGGTGTTGATGGGCTCGATGAAGGTGGCTTCTTCGAAGGTGACATCGTCCGGGAGCGCGATGATGCCGCGCTCGGCAACCCAGGGCATGGCTTTGACGTATTCGCCGAAGCCGCCGCCGTTGGGCGTGAAGCCGCCGGTGAGGCCGGTGGTCTTGTATTGCTTGCACTGCGAATAGAGGCGCTTTTCGCAGTAGAAGCAGGAGCCGCAGGGCGTGTGGTGGAAACTCATTACGCGATCGCCGGGCTTCCATTTGGTGACGCCGGGGCCGACCGCGACTACTGTGCCGGCGAGTTCGTGGCCGAGGATTTGCGGCGGCTCGACGTAACGCTGGAAGATTTTCTTGATGTCGGTGCCGCAGATGCCGCAAGCGGCGACTTTGATGAGGACTTCGTCGACGCGGACTTCGGGGACGGGGACTTCTTCGACGCGGACGATTCCCTTTTCGCGGTAGACACCGGCGCGCATGGTTTTGGGGATGGGGCCAAAAGTCTTCAGCGATTCTACAACGGTGCCGGTACGGCTCATCGCGCGGCTACCTCTTGCAACTCAGCCGGCGGCCAGCCATGCGAGCTAAATGACAATTTCTTGATGAACGCCTCCAGAAAATGAGCTAAAGCTTCGGCGGCGGTCTTGCTGTCGCGCCCAAGTCGAATGAGTGCCGGCAACTGCAAAGGATGGCGGGCGACATAGCGGACTACGCCGGCGATTTTCACCTGGCCATTTTCGTCAACCATGGTGTTCACGCCGGCCGGGACGTCGTGCAGAGCAGAGTCAGAGATCACGCGGATGGCCACGACTGCTTTCTTGTGGCGTTGAGCGGCGGATACGATGGCGAAACTTTCCATTTCGACGGCGTCAGCAAACGGCGCTAGCTGCTTTTTCTCTTCCGCGGTGGAAGCGACTTGGTTGGACGTCAAAAACATATTGACCCATTTTGCGCCGTCATCGCGAGCCGCTTGGGCCAGATTGCGGCTGCACAGCAGCGTTTTGGTTTTCCCCAATTCCTGCACCGCTTCGGCGACGAGGATTTCGCCGACGGAATGCTTTTCACTTAGTGCGCCCGCGAAGCCGGCAGTGATGCAGAATTGGTAAGGCTGATCCAAAATCGCTTCGGTAATTCGGCGCGCGTTTTCCATTCCTATGCCAGTAATGACGAAGTCCACTTGTGCTCGGCCGATTTGCGCCTGGTAGGCGGGAACGTCGCCGATTTTGACTTCACGCAAATCTCGGAGCCGGCGCCAAGGGGCGAATTCGGCTTCGACTGCGAATGTGACTAGGATTCTCATTGCAAATTCAGATGCTTGATTGAGACTGGATGCTACATACCATTCTTCGCATTACGCTGTGCCGGGCTGGCGCGCAGTATGCCTGGCCGGCGCTCCTACAAAGATGCGGCTGCTTGCGTTATACGCTTTGCGCGGCGAGCGGCGACATAGCCGTTGGCTTCGTACCAGCGGACGGCGCGTTCCAGCGCTGCGGCCACCGAGCCGGGGCGAAAGCCTAATTCGCGCTGGGCTCGCGAGCAATCGACGAACATTTTATGGCGCGCGATTTTCACGCCTTCGATGGGGATCTGCGGCTCGCGGAAGGTGAGCCGTGAAAATATGGTGTTGGCATATGCCGCCGTGAGCGCCAGACCGTGCGGAATCTTCATGGTCGGTGCGCGCAGGCCAGTGATTTCGGCGAGGGCGTCGAGAACTTGCTTGAGCGTGAGATTTTCAGCGCCGAGCAGGTAGCGCTCACCCACTTTACCTTTTTCGGAAACGAGCAAATGGCCCGCGGCACACTCTTCCACGCCAACAAAATTCAAACCGGTTTCCACGTAGCCCGGCATTTTGCCGTTCAAGAAATCGACGATGATTTTTCCGGTGGGCGTCGGCTTCCAATCCCAGGGACCGACGGGAGTGGTGGGCATGGCGATAATCACCGGCGCGCCGTTCTTCGCGGCGTTCAGAACTTCCTGCTCGGCAAGCCATTTAGAGCGCTTGTAGTGGCCGATCATTTCGTGGAGGCGCGCTTCGGTGGATTCATTGGGCGGTTGCGGGCGATCTACCGCGATGGTGGCTACGGTGCTCGTGTAGATAAATTGCTCGACGCCGGCGCTTTCCGCGGCAGCCAAAAGATTTTTCGTGCCGCCCACGTTCGACTCATAAATATCTTTGCTGCGCTTGGCCCACAGGCGGTAATCCGCCGCGACGTGGAAGACACGCTTCACGCCCTTCAACGCACGATCGAGAGAGGACGGGTCGCGCAAATCGCCGGTGACATACTCGAGAGATAAATCGGAGATGGCGCGATTGTGACTGGAAGCGCGCAGCAGCACGCGCACGTCATCGCCGCGCGCGACAAGCTGGCGAGCAACGTGGCTGCCCAGAAAGCCGGAGGCGCCAGTGACCAGTGTAGTCATGTCGAGAGCTAAAACCCGCTGCGCAGGCGAAATTCGCCGGGCTGGAATGTCAGCGCGCAGTATTGCTGCGCTTCTTGCGCTTGATTGCGGAGACGAGCCAGAGCGTAGAGCGGGAACGAATTACGATACAGGTGATATTTCAGATAAAAAACGCACGGGAAGCCGGTGCCGGTAAATTCGTCTTCGCTCCAGGAGCCATCACCGTTTTGTTGCTCGATAAGGTAGGCTGCGGCTTTTTGGATGGCGGGATCGCTGGCGTCTGAACCGGCAAGCAGCCCGATCAGGCCCCAGGCGGTTTGCGACGCGGTGCTGTTGCCCTGCCCCTTGGTGGCAGGCTCGTCATAGCTGCGCAAGGATTCGCCGAAGCTGCCGTCCGACTTCTGCACGGCGCGCAGCCAGCGAACCGCGCGCTGGCAATATTCTTTTGCGGTGAGCGAAATGGTTTCCAGCGCGCGCAGGACGCCGCTGGTGCCGTAGACGTAGTTGACGCCCCAGCGCCCGAACCACGAGCCGTCTTCGCACTGATCCTGCAGCAGGAACTTCAAGCCACGCTGCACGGCCGGATGGTCCGCAGGCCAGCCGTAGCGTCCCAGGCACTCGAGCACCCGCGCCGTTACGTCGGCCGTCGAAGGATCGATCATCGCGTTATGGTCGGCAAACGGAATGTTGCAGAGGAACGCTTTGTTGTTATCGCGATCAAACGCGCCCCAGCCGCCATCGCGATTCTGCATGCTGAGCAGCCACTGAATGCCGCGGCGTACAGCGGCTTCCATGCGCTTGGGATCCGGAAACTGCACACGCTGCAGGGCCATCAGCACAAAAGCTGTGTCGTCGACATCCGGATAAAAATCGTTGCGATACTCAAAGACCCAGCCGCCCGGCTCGGCATCTCTGTTCTTAACCTGCCAGTCACCCGGGCCGAGAACCTGCTTCGACAAAATCCAATCCGCAGCCTTCACCAGTGCCGGATGATCGGGACGCACACCGGCTTCTTCCAACGCGACCATGGCAATGCAACTGTCCCACACCGGCGAGACGCAGGGCTGCATGCGGATGGTGTCGCCATCTTCGATCTCGAATCGAGAAAACTCGCGAATTTCGCGCGCGGTCAATGGATCGTCCGGGCCGTGGCCGAGCGCCATCAGCGCGAAAACCGAATTCATCATTGCGGGATAAATCGCGGCCAGGCCTTCGGTGCGCTCGACGTGCTCCAGAAGCCACGATTTCGCTTCACGCAAGGCGCGCTGGCGAAGCGGCTTCCAGGGCAATTTTTCGTAGAGCTTCAATCCGCGATCCAGCGCCAGGAAGAAATTCCGCCAGGATAGAAGTTGATCGCTCCAGTCAAACGCCGCTTTCTTCCGCGAAATATCGCAGAACAGCTCATCCACGTGCGCGTGTTCCGGCAAGCGCCATTCCGGCCGCACCGCGGAAAGGATGGCCATGGGAATGACGATGCCGCGCGTCCAGGAAGACATCTCGTAAATGTTGAGGTAAAACCAATTCGGGAGCAGCATCAGCTCGGGCAAAATCGCCGGAACAAGGTCCCACCCGACCGCGCCGACCAGCGCAAGATAAAATCGCACGTAGGAGTTGGTGCGTTCGAGGCCGCCGAGCCGGTGCACCGTCTCTTTAGCGCGGAGCATGTGCGGCGAGTTTTGCGCATCACCGGCCAGCTTTAGGGCGAAATAGGCTTTGCAGGTGGCGCTCAGCTCCGACGGGCCGCCGGGATAAATGTTCCAGCCGCCATCCGCGAGTTGCCGCTGACGAACATAGTTAGCGAGCTTGGCAATACGCTCGGCGTCGGCCTTGCCTAGGACGTGCAGATAATAGATGTAGTCGGATTCCAGGGTGGTGTCGGCTTCCAGTTCGCCGACCCAATAGCCAGAATCCAGTTGCAGGGATAACAGGTGATTCGCACCGCGTGCGATGGCCTGTTCAAGG
>Ga0137412_10002533_pt1 | contig 13408 bp, 9 predicted proteins | sample CZODoug2_1_16fun_FD_122160 | JGI IMG/M metagenome (GOLD analysis project Ga0137412, IMG submission 122160) | Vadose zone soil fungal communities from Angelo Coast Range Reserve, California, USA - CZODoug2_1_16fungal (Hybrid Assembly) | ecosystem: Environmental > Terrestrial > Soil > Vadose zone... | reverse complement strand
CACGGCGGTCTTAACGCCATTGGCTAGTATTTATATTTCGTATGGCGTCATTCTTAGTATACCCTGTGCCCAACGCGCACAGACCATGTCCCTTAGGTATAAATACCCCAGCGAATAGAACGGACAGTCCTCAGACTGTCCACTTGTGAAATCACCCCATTGTCCACATTGCTCGCATTCCACTTGCTCTGTCTTCTCTGACGGTCGTCGTGTCTTCCCCCTCCCTCTTCGCTGTCACGTACATCGTGGCGCTCCTTGTCTTCGCTCTCCTCTATCTCATCATCGTCGCCTTGTTGTGGTACTCCCACTTCTTCGACTAGTCCCCCGCCTTCAGACATCCACTCTCCTTGCCTTGCATAGGAACTACACTGCGCGTTAATAGCAGTGAGTTCTTAACACTTGGACAGTCTCCCTAGCTGACCGCGGGACAAGTGGACCACGATCTTTGGAACTACAACTCTCACCCATTATACACGGATTTTGACGCCGATCTCCCTGGGAATATTTCGTTCCCAGAACCAGACCTCCCTGCTATCGCTGCCCGCTTCGAAGCGGACCCCCCGTCTCATTACTCCCACCCCGACGACAACTACACTAGCTATCAAGCTAGTTCACGGCCCTTGGAAGGATTCCATTTTCCGGCATCCTTCAACCACACCTCTGCACCGCCCACTCCTGTACCATCGCCACTCATATTCTCTAACCTCCTCCTAGTCCGAGACGTCGCCGCTGACGCGTCCCGTCTCCCAACCCAGACCCATAGCGCCCCCGCATCTCCGTACCCCGTATCCCCGACAAACCTCTCCGATATCCTCACCGACCTCTCGAGCCCTGACCTCGAGTATATTGACCCTCCGTCGCCCGCCTACTCTCACTCCTCGCCCATCAACTACGAACGCGTAGCCGAAGGCGTTGAGACTATCGAGGACCCAGCTCCTGCCATCCAACCTGCCTCGCCCACGCGTCGCCAAACAACACCGCGCCCCGACACTCCCCGACCGGTGCCCAACTTGCGGCCTATTGACTCGCCGCCCCGACCATTGTCCCCGCTGCCGGCTGAGGAGAATTCTCGCCTCGAAAACCAGGAAAACCAGCCCCCCGTCTTCGTTGGACCTTGTCCCCGACAAGACACCCAACACATCCATTCATACATCGCCGTCTCCACCTCGCGTCGTCACGAGTGGAGACCACAGGGAGAGTTAAGTAACTTCTCCCTCACCGACATCCCTACCTGCCACGAGCTTGTCGCCCGTGATTTCTCGTTCCCCTCTGTCACTCCGTTTCGATCTCACGGTCCTCACACCCTGAGGATCGCCCCCACCAGCGAAGTCTTCGCTGCCGCCTATCGTACCCCCTCGCTGCCAGTTTGCAGCAGAGTTCTTCACTTCCTCCCAAGCGCCGCCGCTCCCCTCGGCATCCTCCGATACAGCTTTGAAAGCAGTATCGTTCATACGTTCCGCCGACTTCCCGGATATCTCCGAGAAGCTTTTTCCGGCGCCCTCGTCATCCTCGACATCACCGAATTCCTCGACGGAAGGTTGGTGACCTCCTACGGCTACCTCGCTTTCGAGGGAACCTCGATCTTCGCCAGGGATCAAGGTATCCATTGTGAAGACGTCGTCCGCGCCGCCCCCCTATTACTAGCCCACACACTCACGCCCCGTCTCCCTACTAACCCATTGGACTTTATCGTCTTGTACCTCGATCACGTACCCCTTGTCGCCACTTAAGTAAGTGGCACAAGTTAAGACATCGAGTAGAACCTTGTACAAATAAAGTCTTCTTGTCTTTGCCTTTGTTTTTAGTGTATCAAATCGTTCGTACAACAGATCGCACGCGCGACGAAAGACTTCAACGCCACTTCCAGAATCACCGCCAAAGCTTCCTCGAAGCTTACTTCCCTGAAGGATCCCTGGTCGACACCCTCGGAGATCCTATTCTAGAAAATTGGTCATCTTGCTATCAAGTAGTCAGAGACCTTCGCGAACTTTTGCCCTTTGGAAGACACATCGAATTGTGGGAATACGAAACCTTCACCCAAAGCACACTTCCCCATATCGTCACCGCCTCCCGAAGACAACTGCTATATTGGCACTTGTCCCAAGCAACCTCCCATTTAAACGAACCCGTAGAACGGCTCGTTTTAACTGAAGACCCCCGCCTTCTTTGGGAAGATATCATCCCACCGCTATCCGGAGAAATCCGAAACGAACTTCACCGTGGTAACCGAGTACGTTACCTAACCCAGTTTTCCCTCAGTCATCAGCACATTGCCGTCACCTTCAAAGAAATCCGAATCGTTACTAACCCTGTCGGCGACGCAAACCTCTACGTCGTAGAAGATCTAGTAATCGCCAACGGGATCGAACTCACCTACGACTGGGAACAACGTTTCTGGGAAACAACCTATCGCAACCAAGACCCAAACCTTATTAATCCAGACCAATTTCACCGCCCAACCTCTGCGCCGCTACCAAGGGTAATCGTCGAACAAGCCAGAGCCGCCCTTATCGATCGAATCACCAGCCCAGAACCCGATCGCCTCAGTCCACTTCCACCCAGCAGCCCCTCTACCTCCGAGTGGCGGAGTTGGGATCCCGGTCCCGTAACCCCTTGGGACACGCTTCCCACACAGTGTTATTGTCAGAAAGAAGTGTGTAGTTGTGGGTTTAGACCCGACACACCACCTACGCCCCCAGGTGTTAATTTGTGGACACCAGGAGCTGTAACTTTACCGTACCGTGAATAAAAAGATCCATCCTGGACAATATCATTGAGTCAGCCATCGCACTGGCCTCCAGAGCAGGTAACAACCGCCGCAATCGTCGAAGAAACAGACCAGATCAGAGACCTCCCACGCCACACCCACGAGTAGATTTTCTCACGCCTCACAGAGCTGCGGTAGCCCAGAGTTCCTCCAGCCAATCACCTCGTGTTATTCCCGGACCAGAATTCCGCGCATACCCTAGTGATCGGGAACACGAAAACGAACCCCGAATCTACTCCCGAATCAACCAAGCCAATCAAAACGAGCCCATATTCCCTACGATCCAGCCCACGCCCGTACGAGCAGTAGGCCGTACAATCCCTGCCCACGCCTTGCAACCACCTCCCGCTCCATTTGCGGAAGTTACCACTGAAAGTGAAAACCTTGACCGAAATATCGATACGAGAGCAAGACAGCTTTTCGCCTATTATCCTCAACAGATCTACATCTCCGAAGTCCTCCCTACAAGAAATATCCTTGAACTCCAAGCCTTCCAAGAGTGGTGCCGCACAGAATACGAAGCCCAACTAGGAGTGGAAGTCGTATACAATCACCCGATCAACCACGCCCGAGAAATCACCACTAGTCTCTTAAACTTCCAAGGACATCTGTGGAAAGCCCGCACCGTCCTTAGCTCGTCGGGAATAGTAGAAGAATACCACTACATCCGCCGAAACACCAGACCCAATCGTCCCGACAGACCCACCTTAGAACCCGCATATACCGTTGTCTACCCGTGGGGAGCCCACGGTTGGAACGTATCAAGACCAGCACGAGCATACCGTCGTGAATGAGCGACGAAGGACATACAACACCCACTAACGAACAAACCAACGTAGAGGACGGTAAACGAACCCTCACCGATCAAGAAAAGAACTCCTTGCCCTTCGATTTCGAAAAAGCCTACGCATTCGAAGACGACCCCACTATCTACGCCGTGTGGCATAACAAACCAGTATATTCAAGAAACCTCCTAGACTGGTACTTCGACGCAGAAACCCAAAGTTACGACGACGACGTTCGAATTTCTGCTTCCTATTGGGAAATCTATTACCCAGGATACAAGCATCTAGGCATCCTAGACCTCCACACCCTCAAAGGACAGTTTGACGAAAAGGCTGTCCGTTGGTCCAGAACCCAATCCGCCTGGGTTTACAACAACAACCACCGAGTCACCTTTCCCCAAGAATCTACCAGCGACGAGGAACAACAAGTCGATACCCTCCTCGAAGGCGTCTCCCGAACAGTCGAACGACTCACAGAACAAGTACGCCAAGCAACCCCGGAACAAAGAACCCCAGAAACCCTCCCAGGAGAATTTCCAGTCACACCCCTAGTCCATCGTCAAGTTGGAATAACTGCATTACCAACTCCAATCGCATCAGGATCCACCCTTGCACCCCGATACATCCGGTCCCCTACTCCAAATAACCCAGTACCCCCTCCGTCAACCACATCACAAGCTCATTCAGTCCCCATAGTCCGAGCTCCTACTCCCCGAAACGAACCTCCGGCCCCGCCACCAAGACTACCACCGGTACCTACTACCAGAGGAAACCCGCCGCTTCGGTTAACAACCCCGCGAACAGCCACCACTATGGCTAGCACCACCACGTCAAATCCGAAAGCTATCGGATCCGCCCCGGAACACTATGACGGAAATAGCGCCACAGCCGAAGGCTTCTGGAGTAGTATTGAAAACTACCTCTACCTAAATGACGCACTATATCCCGATGAAAACAAGAAAATCGCCGCCGTACTCACGTACTTCAAACATGGGACTCCTGCTGGGGAATGGGCACGAGATCGCCAAAGAACCGCCCTCGCTCTTACCCCAGTCAACTTTGGCACGTGGGCGGATTTCAAAGCAGCCTTCAAGGCACACTTCATCCCTGCAGAAACGGAGCTGGAAGCTTCGTCCAAAATGCACTCGCTCCACATGGGGGCCCGCCCATTCAATGAATGGTACCAAGAATGGTCCAACTGGGCCACACGCGCCGCTGTCGATGAAAAAACCAAGATGTATGCATTCCGACGCAACATCCCACAAGCACTTCACGCCAAGATATTGGGGGTATCACCCCAGCCCACTACCCTCGAGGGTCTTGCGACCAAAGCTCGCGAATTTGACCGCCTCTACCGTCTGTATAACAACCCCAAGTTTGGGGACCAACGCCCACGTCAGAGAAACGTGCGCGGAGCTACCACAGAGCATGACGATGCTCAAACAGCCCAAATCAACCTATACACCGGAGATGAACCCGGTCCTATGCTTGGAAAGATTTCCAAGGCCGAAAAAGACCGCCGCTTCAAAGAGAAGCTTTGTTTCTATTGCGGCAAACCTAACCACATGGCCGCCCAATGCCGCGGCAAGAAATCTACGCGCGGAACCGCAGGACCTGGTCCTCGCCGCGATGCGCGAACTCGCGCTCTCACCCAAGATGCCAACTACGACACCAAAGACCAACCCTCGCCGTCCTATGAGGACTCCACCCATGTCTCCCGATTCTTCCATGCCAGCGACATCCTCCGCCCAAAGTCGGCGCCCGTTAATGAGGATTTTTAGACCGTTCCACTGCCGCGTTGTCAGTCGGAACCTGTACGATATCCGGTTTTCTCAACCTACGTAACTTTCGCGTACTAGAGACGCTCGACTCTGAGCCTGTACCTCGTGATACGATTCGGAATATAAGATCCCCTTCGATCACGCTCAGAGTGACTCTAGTCGGTCTCAAAACCGGACGAGAAATCAACGCACGCGCGCTCTTAGATAGCGGCGCTGAAGGAATAATCATCGACCATGCCTTTGCCAAGCGACACAAACTTACACTTCGAACCCTTGTCAAGCCACTTCCAGTTAAAAATGTTGACGGAACCACGAACCTAGCTGGCGCAGTCCGCCACACCACGATACAAACTATCCGAATCAAGAACCTTGATAACCACTACCACGAAGAACGCTCCGAGCTCTACGTCACGGGCCTCGGAGACCACGACATCATCCTAGGAACCGACTGGCTGAAAGCCCACAACCCTGAAGTAAATTGGGCAAAGCCCCAACTTATCTTGTCACGATGTCCCAAGACCTGCACCATGTCTCAGAAACCCCTCGTCATCGAAACTCGGTCGAAAAACGCCGACGAACCGGCCCTCAATGCCCTCTTGTCTAACGACCCGGAAATACTCCCGGACGACAAAACACACACCCTCGACGACACCCTTACTAACGAACTCTTTGCCATGTTCCGACATGTCACGACCCACCTTGCTTCTGCCATGATAAACAAAACAACAATGTCGACACAAGTCGCGATGCGCGACGCCCCCAAGACTACCATAGACCACATTCCTGCCCAGTTCAAACGCTACGCCAAAGTCTTTAGTGAGGAAGCCTCACATCGCCTACCCAAGCACCAACCATGGGACCATGCCATCGACCTCAAACCCGATGCCACAATGAAAAACTCCGGTATCTACCGCCTCACTCCTAAGGAACAGGAAGCCCAGAAAGAATACATCACAGAACATCTACAAAAAGGATACATTCGCCCTTCGAAGTCACCCATGGCCAGTTCCTTTTTCTTCGTCGACAAAAAGGATGGCAAACTACGCCCTGTCCAAGACTACCGACGCCTTAACGACATCACCGTTAAAAATGCTGCCCCCTTGCCCTTGATCCCAGAACTTATCGACAAACTTACTGGTGCACGCTACTTCACCAAACTTGACGTACGATGGGGATATAACAACATCCGCATCAAACAAGGCGACGAATGGAAAGCCGCCTTCAAAACCTCACTTGGCCTCTACGAACCCCTTGTCATGACCTTCGGTCTCTGCAACGCCCCTGCCACGTTCCAAAGTTTTATGAACCAAATCTTTGAAGACCTTGTCGATGAAGGCAATGTAGTCGTCTATCTCGACGACATCCTCATCTTCCATGATACCTTGTCCACGCTCACAAAATTAACACACGATGTCCTTCAACGTCTTGAAGCCCACGACCTTTTCCTGAAACCGGAAAAATGCTCTTTTGCCCAAAATATTGTCGAATACCTTGGCGTCATCATCGCCGAAGGTCAAGCCAGAATGGACCCCGCCAAAGTAAAAGCCATCACAGACTGGCCCATCCCGAAAAACCTAAAACAAGTCCAATCGTTCCTCGGTTTTTGCAACTTCTACCGTCGCTTCATCCATGACTACTCTAAGATTGTTAAGCCCCTCACGTCCTTGACTCAAAAAGACACCCCTTTCGCGTGGGATACCCCACAAAACGATGCTTTCCTTGCCCTAATCCATAAATTTACCACGTCCCCTGTCCTTGCCTTGCCCGACCATTCCGCGTCTTTCCGCCTCATTGTCGATGCCAGCGATTTCGCCGTAGGCGCGATCCTCGAACAACCTGATGCTTTCACTCGCTGGCACCCCATCGCCTATTACTCTAGCTCTTTGAACGCCACAGAACATGAATACCCGATCCATGATAAAGAGCTCCTTGCCATTGTTCGCGGCCTTTGGACATTCCGCCATTACCTTGAAGGCCGCGAAGACAGACTCGAAGTCTGGTCCGACCATCATAACCTCTCGTATTTCATGACAAAACAAAAACTCAACCGCCGTCAAGCCGGTTACGCCCTCATTCTGTCTCGTTTTCATTTCGTCATCCTTCACAAACCCGGTGCCTACAACAAATCTGATGCTCTGTCACGGCGTCCAGACCATAAAGAGGGGATGGCAAATCCTGAAGAACAGGCTTTGTTTTTAAACAAGGCCCCCGTATCCCAGAACGACGAAATTCTCGACACCAAGTTTTTTGCAATCCGTTGTACCAGACCAATTGCAATCACGGACCAAGGAAACAAGTCCATACGAGACCGTATCAAATCCGCGCAAACATACGATACAGAAGTAAGCCACGCCTTAGAAACTGTCTTGAAGAATGGCCCTCGCGCGATCACCAAGGGCCTACAAGATTGGAACCTTGAAGACGGTATTATTTTATACCGAGGACACGTCTACGTCCCAAAAGACGACACCCTGCGCCAAGACATAGTCAAGTCATGCCACGAAAACATCGCCACAGGACACCCTGGACGATGGAAGACCTACGAACTCGTATCACGAGAATTCTGGTGGCCAGGAATGTCCACCTTCGTGCGCGACTATGTGGACGGCTGCGCGAAATGCCAATCCACCAAAGTTAGACCAAAAACCCACGTACCCTTGCAACCCAACCAAGTCCCTACGGACATTTGGGGAATAATCACCATGGACTTCATCACCGACCTCCCCTTGTCAAAGGGATTCGATTCCCTCTTCGTGGTTGTCGACCGCCTCAGCAAGGCAGTCGTCCTAGCCCCATGCAATAAAACCATCACTGCCGAAGAAACAGCCAAGCTCTACATGACCCACGTATGGCGACGCACAGGCCTACCCCGCCAAGTCATTTCCGACCGAGGACCACAATTTGCGTCCAAAGTCATGCAGGAAATTTGGACCAAGCTCGACGTCAAATCGACCATGTCTACCGCCTTCCATCCACAAACCGACGGAGAAACGGAACGAGTTAACCAGGAACTGGAACAATATCTCCGCGTCTTTTGCAACTTCCAAATCGACGACTGGGTCGACTACCTCCCATTCATGGAATTCGCACACAATGCTCGCTCTCACAGCGCCACTGGGAAATCACCTTTCCACGTCTGGTACGGTTTCCAACCGACATTTATGCCCCCTGTCAACTTTGCCACCGCCATCCCAACGGTGGAAGAACGACTACGTACCCTGGACCAGATACGCAGCGAAGTAACCGCCTCCCTAAAAGTAGCTGCAGAAATCATGAAACGGTCAGGACCCAACGCACAAACCCATCGCTTTAAGCCAGGAGATCGAGTCTGGCTTGAAGGAACTAATATCCACACCACACACCCGAAAGCCAAGTTAGCCCCACGACGCCATGGACCATTCGAAGTCATCTCCGCCACGGAAGTCAATAGCAAACTTAAGCTGCCCAAAACATGGCGACTCCACCCCGTCTTCCACAACTCTTTGCTCACTCCATACAAAGAAACAGCCGCTCACGGCCCCAACTATACACAGCCTCCTCCCGAAGTCATCGACGGAGAAGGCGACCACTACGAAATCGAGAAAATCCTACAGTCGCGTCTGACCCCTAACCGACGCGGCGTTCAATACCTCGTTACATGGAAAGGATATCCCGATTCCGAAAGGACTTGGCTTCCCGCGACACAAATGAAACATGCCGCAGACGCAGTCAAGGAATTCCACACGCGATACCCCAAAATGGTCGCTCCGCGAAACCTCCGAATGATATCAACACAACATTCCGACCAGGAGATACCGGCGTTGCCTCCCGCAACGACACGACCCCCATAGGACACACCGCAATCGACACCCTCGATAGCGATACGACCTGCTGAAATAAATTACCCCAAAGTCCCTATAGAAACCAAGTCGCTGCAGCTGCAGCAAGACCTTAGAGAAGGGATACTGTCACGAATCGTGACCGTCGAACCCTGACCGAAAGGTCACGTGACCGTGGGACAGTCACAAGTCACGTCACAGGTCACGGATCAGTCACAAGTCACGTCACATGTCACCAGTCACACGTTACATGTTACGCGTCACGTCACGCGTCACGTCACAAGATCTCGACCGTCTCGATACGGACGTCATTAACCCCGTTCAAGCAGAGACCAATCCCCATCCCCTGATTGGTGCTACTTATGGGATAACTCTCCCATCGGACTCCTCGGACTCCCACGGCGGTCTTAACGCCATTGGCTAGTATTTATATTTCGTATGGCGTCATTCTTAGTATACCCTGTGCCCAACGCGCACAGACCATGTCCCTTAGGTATAAATACCCCAGCGAATAGAACGGACAGTCCTCAGACTGTCCACTTGTGAAATCACCCCATTGTCCGCATTGCTCGCATCCCACTTGCTCTGCCCTCCTCTGACGGTCATCGTGTCTTCTCTCTCTCTCTTCGTTGTCACGTATATCGTGGCACTCCTCGTCTTTGTCCTCCTTTACCTCCTCGTCGTCGCCTTGTTGTGGTACTCCCACATCTTCGACTAGTCCCCCGCCTTCAGACGTCTACCCTCCTTGCCTTGTATAAGGACTACACTGCGCGTTAATAGCAGTGAGTTCTTAACACTTGGACAGTCTCCCTAGCTGACCGCGGGACAAGTGGACGACGACCTTTGGAACTACAACTCTCACCCCCTGTACACGGAATTTAACGCCGACCTCCCTGGGAACATCCCATTCCCAGAACCAGACCTTCCTGCCATCGCTGCCCGCTTCGAAGCGGACCCCCCGCCTTATTACTCTCACCCCGACGACAACTACACTAGCTACCAAGCTAGCTCACGGCCCCTGGAAGGTTTCCACTTTCCAGCATCCTTTAATCACACGTCTGCACCGCCCACTCCTGCACCCTCGCCACTCATATTCTCGAACCTCCTCCTCGTCCGAGACGTCGCCGCTGACGCGACCCGTCTCCCAGTCCAGGCCCATAGCGCCCCTACATCTCCGTACCCCGTATCTCCGACCAACCTCTCGTCCATCCTCACCGACCTCTCGAGCCCTGAACTCGAGTATATTGATCCTCCGTCCCCCACGTACTCCCACTCCTCACCTATCAACTACGAACGCGTAGCTGAAGGTATTGACCTAGCACCCGTTACCCAACCTGCCTCGCCGACGCATCGCCAAGCAGCACCGCGCCTCGACACTCCCCGACCAGTGCCCGACTTGCGGCCTATTGACTCGCCGCCCCGACCACTGTCCCCGTTGCCGGCTGAGGAGAACACTCGCCTCGAAAACCAAGAGAACCAGCCCCCTCCCTTCGTCGGACCTTGCCCTCGCCAAAACACCCGGCACATCCATTCATACATTGCCGTCTCCACCTCGCGTCGCAACGAGTGGAGACCACAGGGAGAGTTAAGCAACTTCTCCCTCACCGACGTTCCCACCTGCCACGAACTTTCCGCCCTTGCCTTCTCCTTCCCCTCGGTTATCCCTTTCCGATCTCACGGTCCCCACACCCAGAAGATCGCCCCCACTAGTGAAGTTTTCGCCGCCGCCTATCGCACCCCCTCGCTATCTGTTTGTAGCAGGGTTCTCCATTATCTCCCTAGTGCCGCCGCCCCCCTCGGTATCCTCCGATACAGCTTTGAAAGCAGTATCGTACAGACCTTCCTTCGGCTCCCCCTATATTTACGAGAGGCTTTCACCGGCGCTCTCGTTATCCTCGACGTCACCGACTTCCTGGACGGAAGACTGGTGACCTCTTACGGTTACCTCGCCTTCGAGGGAAACTCGGTCTTTGCCAAAGACCAGGGAATCCACTGCGAGGACGTCGTCCGCGCCGCCCCCCAGTTATTAGCTCACACCCTCACACCCCGTCTCCCTGCTAACCCCCTGGACTTTATTTTCCTGTACCTCGATCACGTACCCCTTGACGCCACTTAAGTAAGTGGCGCAAGTTAAGACATCGAGTAGAACCGTGTATAAATAAAGGTCTTCTTGCTTGCTTTTGTTTTTAGTGTATCAAGTCGTTCGTACAACAGATCGCACTCGTGACGAAAGACTTCAACGTCACTTCCAAGACCACCGCCAAAGCTTCCTCGAAGCTTACTTCCCTGAAGGCTCCTTGGTTGACACCCTCGGGGACCCTATTCTAGAAAATTGGTCATCTTGCTATCAAGTAGTCAGAGACCTTCGCGAACTACTACCCTTTGGACGACATATTGAATTGTGGGAATACGAAACCTTCACCCAAAGCGTACTCCCCCATATCGTCACCGCCTCCCGGAAACAATTGCTATATTGGCACTTGTCCCAAGCAACCTCCCACTTAAACGAACCCGTCGAACGGCTCGTTTTAACTGAAGATCCCCGCCTTCTTTGGGAAGACGTCATCCCGCCGTTATCCGGAGAAATCCGAAACGAACTCCATCGTGGTAACCGAGTACGTTACCTAACCCAGTTTTCCCTCAGTCATCAGTACATTGCCGTCACCTTCAAAGAAATTCGAATTGTTACTAACCCCGTCGGCGACGCAAACCTCTACGTCATAGAAGACCTAGTAATCGCTAACGGCATTGAACTCACCTACGACTGGGAACAACGCTTCTGGGTAGTGTTTTGAGGTCCAGTCCTATGGACCGAAAAAAAACCGGGACCCAACCGGACCCAACCGTACTAGGACCGGACCAGCGGTCCCGGTTTTACCTTTTTTGTCCAAGTACCGGTTGCAGTCCATTCGTTCTCACGCTACGCATTCAACCGCTTAGTAACCGGTCGAAACCGGTTGTTTTTTGAGACCACCGACTTAAAATATATATTTTTAAGTTGAAACAATACTGTCTACGACAAGTAAGGCATGACATGGGTAACCCGTGGGTAGAAATTACCTAACCCGTACCCGTACCCTTGAACACCGTACCCGTATGGATAAGGGTGTGGGTACACCGTGGTTTCTGGCGGGTACCTCATAAACCCATGGGTATGACCCTAAACCCATGGGTATGACAATAAACCCATGTGTATGACAATAAACCCGTGTGTATGGGTTGAAACTCACGACAAACTCACTATGTACTATCACGCGTGCTACGAAACCTACTACGCTAAAGTCCTATTGCTCATCAACGCCTCATTTGCTCTTTCCCGAAACTGCAGCTACAACATCGTCGAACACCACAAGGCCACTGCGCGCCCATGACCCGAAGCAGAGGAATGCCCGGATTGAGGCAGGTGAGAGAGAATTGCGAGTGAATGGAAGAAGGTGTCGACCTTGCGAGAACACGCGCTCAACGGAAGTCGAAGTCGCTAAATGCATATTAGAGTCATTATCATGTTATAAGACAGCAGCGAACACTTACCCGGAACACTTAAGTAATCCAGAGCCATACGATGAAGATTAGGATACAAGTTCTTGTTGTCCACCCACCATTTCAACGGATCCTTGACGTTGTTGACTGGGTGGCTGAGGTACTCCTGGATCTCATTCGGACGCGGGGCAGTGGTGACCGAAAGGTCACCGAAAGATGTAAATTCATTGGTGTTCGGCGCCTTCGTGGTCTCCGCGTGAGGGTCTTTGGCCGCCTTCTCGTATGTCACAACATACTCCTCTCGGACAAGGTTTTCCGCTTCTTCAATCCAGTCTTCTTCCCACTTCTGATTGCGAAAGTATTCCAGCTTCATCCCGGGGTGTAGGACCATCGCGATACGATAAATGGTCGAAGAGTCGGTAAGCGAGTAGTAGCGATCTAGTTTCTTGCGCGCGAGCCTCATAGCCGCGGCGAGGGACGGATGGTATGCTTTCCCAGTTTGATGGTTGAGATGATTTGTTATCCGGTCCATAGCTGGTATGACGGCGGCGGCGCTCGCGCTGTCTTGTGAGAAAAAGAGTGTCGCACTCTTGTACAACCGCAAAACGGTGACAAGTTCCTCGGCGATACCCCACTCCTCTGTTTCCAGTTCGAACATCCGGAGCTTAAGGGACTTGTCTGCCGTCATCGTGTCGATGACGGTGCGATATTTGAGTGCGAAGTCGAGCATATAATATGTTGAGTTCCAACGAGTGACGACGTCGCGCGGGAGAATAC
>Ga0137412_10003028_pt1 | contig 13413 bp, 12 predicted proteins | sample CZODoug2_1_16fun_FD_122160 | JGI IMG/M metagenome (GOLD analysis project Ga0137412, IMG submission 122160) | Vadose zone soil fungal communities from Angelo Coast Range Reserve, California, USA - CZODoug2_1_16fungal (Hybrid Assembly) | ecosystem: Environmental > Terrestrial > Soil > Vadose zone... | reverse complement strand
TATCCGCGGATGAAGGGCAAGGACGGCGTCATCCTCAACATCATCGGCAATTCCGGTGAGAACTGGGATGCGAGCTATATCGCGGGCAGCACCGGTAATGCGGCGCTGATGTCCTTTACCAAGGCGCTCGGCGGCGCAAGCCTCAACCATGGTGTTCGCGTCGTTGCCGTCAATCCGGGTCCGGTCGCCACCGACCGCATGCTCAAGATCATGAAGCGGAAGGCGATCGACATGCTCGGCGACGAGGCCCGCTGGGAAGAGCTGTTCGACAAATATCCCGGTAAGCGTCCGGCCACATCAGAGGAAGTCGCCGATCTCGTCGCGTTCCTGTCCTCGCCCAAGGCCGGCTACATCACGGGCACCGTGGTGACCATCGACGGCGGCATCGCCGCCCGCGGCTCAGTGATTTGAGGCGGCAAACCGATGTCGAGGTCTAAATCCTGCGCGCTGATCCGCAACCGGTATTTCGACGAGCTCTCGGCGACGCCGGGGCTCCACTGGCTCGGCCAGAACACCAACCACATCGAAAGCCACCCCGCGGTGCGCGAGGCGATGCTGCGCTCCATCGAAGCCGGTGAGTTCAATGCCTATGCGCCGCCACTGGGCTTTGAGGCGCTGCGCAGCGCGATCGTGACCGATCTCGGCACGCCCGGTGCCGAAGCACTCGTGACCGAAGGCGGCGTCAATGCGCTGGCGATGATCTGCCGCGCGCGCTGCAAGCCAGGCACAACACTCGTCACCACCGATCCGACCTGGAAATGGCCATGCCTGTTCGCGCGCCAGCAGGGCGCCGAGGTAATCGAGATCCCGATCTACGATCCGGTCTGCAACTACCGGCTGACGGCCGACGCGCTGCAGGCGCATGTCGACGAGCGCACGGCGATCATCTATCTGGTCGATCCCAACAATCCGCTCCGCTATAGCCGCGAGGAGATCGAAAGCTTTGCGGCGATCGCGCGCGATTGCGGTGCGCTGTTGGTGCACGACTGCACCTATCGCGATTTCGCTGACGGCCACACCCCGGCGCTACATGTGGCGCCGGAAGGCGCCGTCGTCTCGATGAGTTTTTCCAAATGGCTCGGCCTCGCCGGGCTGCGCATCGGGGCCTTGGTTGCGGCACCGGGCTTGTTTGAGGAACTGGCGCAGACCTCGACCAGCGTGCTGGGCGCGAGCGTCGTTGCCCAGCGCGCGGCGCAGGCCGGGCTCGCCGTCAAGAGCGAATGGATGAGCAAGGTCCGCAGCATCGATCGCGCCAACAAGGCGACGATCCAGGAGCATGCAGTTCACCGCGTCCTTTAAGGAGCGCGGCGCGCTGAACGCCATGCTTCGGTTGCGTCCGGAACAGAAGCGGCAGGGCGTGATCACGATGTCGGCCGGGAATCATGCGCAGGCGGTGGCTTATCAAGCACGCCGGCTCGGCTTCGATGCGACCATCGTGATGCCGAGGAGCACGCCGCTGATCAAGGTGATCCAGACCGAAAGCCATGCGGCGCGGGTCGTCCTCGAAGGTGACGACCTGGCGTCCGCCGCCGCGCATGCCCGCCAGATGGAGCACGAGCGCAAACTCTGTTTCATCCACCCCTATGACGATCCCGATGTCATCGCGGGGCAGGGCACACTGGCACTCGAGGTCATCGAGGACTGTCCCGACATCGAGGTCATCGTAGTCCCGATCGGTGGCGGAGGTTTGATCTCGGGTGTGGCAACCGCACTCAAGGCGCTCAAGCTGGAAATCAAGATCCTTGGCGTGCAGGCGGCACAATTTCCCTTCATGCGCGAGGCGCTGCTTGGCCATGAGACATCGCCGTCAGCAGGCCGGACGACGATTGCCGAGGGCATCGCCGTCAAGCAGGTCGGTGGCCGCTGCCTGCCCATCGTGCGCGCCCTGGTCGACGAGATCGTGCTGGTGACGGAGCCCGAGATCGAGCGTGCCGTCAGCCTCATGATCATGATCGAAAAGACCGTTGCCGAGGGCGCCGGTGCCGCGGTGCTGGCGGCGCTGCTCGCCCAGCCCGAACGGTTTCGCGGCCGACGAACCTGCCTGGTCGTGTCAGGTGGCAACATCGACCAGCGCCTGCTGGCGGGCGTGCTGATGCGCGACCTCGCGCGTTCCGGCCGGCTGCGGCGGATCTGCGTGGCCGTGCGCGACCTGCCGGGTGAACTGCGCGGGTGGCGGCGGAAGTGGCCAAGGCCGGCGCCAACATCGTTGACGTCGCGCGCACCACAGCCTCATGTCGGACCTCACCGTCAAGGAGACCGAGCTGAAACTCTTGATCGAGGTCCGCGGCGACGCGCAAGCCGATGCCGTGCTGGCCCGCTTGCGCGAAATCGGGTTCGCGGTGCGGGCCGAGAGCGTGGGGTTGGGATAGTAGCCGCGGGATCTAACGATCAGTTCGACGACGCCGCCTGGCCGGCTTACAGCAATTCCTTGCCGGCGGCGTAGAAGTCGTTCAGCTCCTTGACCAGTACGTTGCTGACTTCGGACTCTTCCCTGGCGAACTCGGCGTGCTTCCGTGCCTGCACGCGCCGCTCGTTGATATACTGCGTCATGCAAGTCGCGTAGACGTTGACCCGTTTGATATTTCGGCTTCTTCCTGCTTTGCCGACGAAGCTTCGCGGGCAGCTTCGGTTGTGCGCAGTCGGGCTTCTTCGGCACGCTGTTCTCCATGACGACGCTGGCTTTGGTCGGTGCGGCATTGGCGCGCCGACTGGCGTCTGGCGCCCGCGCCGATCGACATTATCTCAACAAGCAGCCCAGTGGCCTGTCGTCATGCCAGCTTCGGATAGGTCCCCTTGTCGAAGAACGTGGCGCCCGCGACATATGCGCGACCCGGCGACATATCGGGCTTCTCCTCACCCTCGACGCCGGCCTCGAAGGTTAATTCGAGCTGCACGCCACTCGGGTCATAGACGAACAGCTGCCAAAGCGAGGTGCCGGGCACGATGAACTCGCGCCAGTCGAGCCCGTTCGCCTGGAAACGATCGACGTAGGAGCGAAAGCCGGAGCAGGACAGCGAGACGTGATCGATCGCGGCGGTGCCGGCTTCCGCCTTGCCGGTCGGTCTGAGGGCCGGACCGCCGGCATAGACATGGATGATGGCGATCCCGCCCGGCTGGGTGCAGCCGAGCCAGGCTCCGGGATAGCCGAAATCCGGCCGGTCGAAGTCGCGCAGGCCGATGATCTCGGTCCAGAATTTTCGAGTCGCCGCGAGATCGTCGGTCTTGATCGCGATGTGGAACAGGCCGTGGACAGTCGCCAGCGGCAGGTCGGTGTGGCTTGCGGTCATGCGGTGGTCTCCTCACTTGGTCTTTTCGCGTGCATCGGTCAGCCGATGCCGCGATACGGTTTCTTCAGTTGGTTGCGGAACGGTGCATCAGGCTCCCTCGTGTGCCGCGATCACCGCGATCAGGCCGCCGCCGTCCGGGCCCTGGTGCTCGGCACCGCCGGACACGAAGATGCGGCTATCGCCGATCGCGCCGGCGACGAGGCCGGCGACGGCACCGCGGATGTGGCGCTGGGCGTTGATGTCGGTATCGTCGAGCATGGTGTGGCGATGTCCCCTGATCTGGCCGCGCCGGTCTGGCTCGCATTTGACCAGCACCGCGGCGATGCGTGACGCGTCGGCGGCGGACACCTGCGGCGTTGCGGCAATCCCGAGGTCGGCGAGCACGCTGGCGATGCCGCCGATGTCGAGCGCGTCCGTCATCGGCCGGTGCGCGATCTCGAGCGGACCGGCCCAGCTGCGGCTGTTGCCGAGCACGATCACCTCGTTGCTCTCGACCTCGATCCCGGAGGAGATGCTGGCGCGCGGCGACTGGATGGTGAAGTCGGTCAGCAGTGAGGCGTCGGTGAAATCGTCGGGGCCGATTTCGCCGAGCCCGAGCGCGACGCCGAAGGCGCCGGCCGCCCGCGCAAACGCCATCGATTTGTTGGGATCGGTGGTCAGGGGCGTCTTGCCGGCCGCGATCGCGGCCGCCGCGCGTACCACCGTCACGCAGGGGCATTTGACCTGGACGAAATGCACGTCCTCGCGGTGTTCGATCCCCGCCGCGTCGATGGCCTTTCGGACGGTGGACGCGACGCTCTCGACATGGGCGCGGCGTCCGACCTCTTCTGCCGGCACCGGTGCGCTGAAGGCGGTGCCGATTGCAAGCGATTTGGCGGACGATGTGGCGGACCGCATCGGCGCCTCACTCTCACTGATGCAGAACAGATTGTAATGCGGGCTCATCACCCCTTCGGTCCCGCCCGACAGCACGCAGGGTATCTCGTGAATCAGCTGAGATGCGGGCCGCTCCAGGTGTCGCGACAGCAGCGCCATCAGCGTCTGGGTAAAGTAGCCGCGCGTGAAATCATTGACTCCGCCATTGCCTTCGGTCTTGCCGATGATCGCGGCGACTTCCGATGCAAGAATAGTCCCGGCCGCGATCAGATGGTCGAGCTCGGAGAGATCACTGGGATGGGCCATCGACAGACGGAAGACGCGGGCGGTTCTCATGGCTGGGCCTCCGGGATGATCGCGAAAAGCCGGCTCGGTTTGAGCGGAATTTCGGGTGGCTCGCGCTCGGGCGGTTTCACCTCAGGCCGCCGCTGTACCGGCCCGAACGGCATCGCGATAGGCGACAAGACCGTCAGCGATGTGGAAGCGCGGCGTCCAGGCAAGATCGTGATCGGCGCGCGAGACATCGAAGACGGTCTGGATGTCGGGCACGTCATCGGCGCCTGGAATCAGGCGCACCTTCAGGCCCAGGAGTACGCGCGCGGCCGCGTCGATAATCTCGGGCATCGTCAGCGCCTCGCCCGAGCCGATATTGTATTCGCGATGCACGAGCTTCGGCGCTTCAAGTGCCGTAATGATCGCGTCAGCGACGTCATCGACATAGACATAGTGATAGACAAAGCCGGGATCGCAGGGGATGTCGGTCGCAACGCCGCGCTCGCTATTTCGGATCAGCGTATTGAGATGACAGTTGCCGCGGCGATAGGGGCCGTAGATGCGGCCGAGACGCAGACTCACCCCCGACAGCCCATATTCGACCCCAAAGCCCTGGATCAGCTGCTCGCAGGCGACCTTGGTGGCGCCGTAGACGGAGGTCGGTCGCAACGGCGTCGCCTCCGTGATATCGGCCGCACCGACATCGCCGTAGACGCTGATGGACGAGCAGAACACGAAGCGTTTGAGGCCTTGCTCGCGCGCAATGTCGAGCAGCAGAGCCGTGCCGTCGATATTGGCCGCGACCAGCTTCAGCGGCTGCCCCCGCGCCATCATCGGCCCGGAGATCGCGCCGCAGTGGATGATCGCGTCGATTTCTTCCTCGACGATCAGCTCTTCCAGCCGAGGTCGCTCATCGAGGGGCATCAGCCTGAGCTCGGGGTCGGTCCGGCCGAAAGCGGTGATGTCGCAGGCCACAACATTGTGGCCGCGCCTGGCCAGCATCGGGCGCAAGGCCATGCCGATGAGGCCGGCCGCACCCGTGAGCAGCACCTTCATCACGGCTCCTTTTGCTCAGAGGGCGACCATGCCGCCGTCAACGCTGACATCGGCACCGGTGATGAAGGAGGAACCGCTCGACACCAGAAACAGGATTGCGGCTGCGACCTCCGGGGATTCGGCGAACCGGCCGATCGGCGTCAGCGGCAGGAAAGCCGCGCGCTGGGCCTCGGTGACATCGCGTTGCAGCCCGGTCATTGTCGTGCCGGGCGACACCGAATTGATCTGGATATTGTACGGCGCATATTGCACGCCGGCTTGGCGCGTGAGCGCGAGCACCGCCCCCTTCGATGCGCAATAGGCCGCGGCGTCGCGCAGACCGATGTGGGCCGCGGTCGAGGCGACGTTGCAGATCTTGCCGCGCTTGCGCGCGACCATGCCGGGCAGGACGGACCGCATGCCGAGCCAGACGCCCTTGGCATTGATGTCGAGGATGCGGTCCCACACCTCCTCGGAGACGTCGGCCGCGGTGTCGCCCGGCACCGCGATCCCGGCATTGTTGACGAGGATATCGATCGGGCCATGGCGCGCGACCACATCCGCGATCAGCGCCGTCCAGCCGGCGGAATCGCGGACGTCGAGCATGACGCCGGTGGCGTTGCCGCCGCTCGAGCGGATCGATGCGGCGGCCTCTTCGGCGCCCTTCCAGTCGACGCAGATGACGGTGGCGCCACCGGCGGCAAGGCCTTCCGCGGTGGCAAAGCCGATGCCGCTACCGGCCCCCGTCACGATGGAAATCCGGCCGTCAAACTGCTTGGTCATGGTTTTTCATCCGGCTTGGTCATCGGGGAGGAACGCAGCGCGGCGAGGGCCGGTGCGCGTTTGACGAGGACGAGAGGATCGAGATCGCGACCACGTCCGGCCACGGGCCGGAGGCCGCTGTCGCCTCCATCATTCCTGGTCGGGCCTGCCATCTGCTCAGGCCGACAGCACGTAGAAGGTATGGACATAGCCAAAGCCGAGCGCCGCATACCAGGCAAACACGAGGACCAGCATCACCGCGCAGACCGCGACGCCACTCGCCGACATGTGGGGCGCTTCCACGAAGGTGCGCTGAGGATAGGCCCCGAAGGCGCGAGCCTCCATCGACATCACCATCATCGAGGCCTTGCGCAGGCTGCCGACGAGAAGCGGCATGGCGTAGCGCTTGGTCTCGCCGATCCGGCCGGCGACGCTGCGCTCGCGGACGACGCCGCGCACCGCCTGGGCGGCGTGAATCGTCTTGATCTCCTCTTCGATCGTGGGGATGATGCGCAGCGCGATGAAGAAGGCATAGGCGATGCGATAGGGCACCTTCATCTGGGTCACGAGCGCGATCGCCAGTTCGCGGGGATCGGTGGTGCGCACGAAGACGAGCGAGGACAGGATGATCGTGTAGATGCGCAGCGCCGAGGCCAGTGCATAGTCGGCACTTTCGGCATAGATCGGATGACCGAGGAGATGGAAGGCGACATGGCTGCCGGGCAGGGTCAATGTCTGGATCACGAGGAAGCTCAGGCAGGCCACGCCAAACAGCCAGGTGCTCCGAAACACCACGCGCAGCGACAGCCGCGCCAGCATGAAGGCGGTGAAGAGCACGGCGATCGTGATCAGGATCTGGACCCAGGCGATATAGGCCCCGAATGCGAGCAGGGAGATCGCCAGCAGCCAGGCGAACTTGGTGAGCGGATCGAGGCGGTGGAAGAAGGAATTGCCGGAGCGGAACTGAAAGGCGGTGGATCTGCTCATGCAATCCTGCCTTCCATGCGCCCGATGCTGTCCACCAGTACGGGCACGGACAGGGTCGGCTGCAACAGGCTGCCAGGATGTTTGGCGGCCAGCGCCTTGCTGATCTCGTACACAGGCGGCGTCAGCAGACCAGCCTCCGCGATCAGCCTTTCATCGGCGAACATCGCTTCGGGGCTGCCGTCGAACAGCAGCCTGCCGCCGCTGATGACCAGGGCGCGAGCCGCCCATTCGGCGATCAGGCGAACATCGTGGGTGATCATGAGGATGGTCGTGCGGTATCGCTCGCGCAGTCGCGCCATCAATCCCATCAACTGCTGGGCGCGCTCATGATCCTGGCCGATCGTCGGTTCGTCCAGCACGAGCAGATGGGGTTCGAGCACCAGCATGGTGGCGACGCTCAGGCGCCGCCGTTCGCCAAGGCTTAGGCTGAACGGGGAGCGGTCGCGATAGCGCTTGAGGTCGACGATGTCGAGCACCTCGCCAACCCGCTCCTCGATGGCGTTGTCAGCATAGTTGCGTACGTTAAGGCCGTAGGCGACCTCGTCCCAGACGTGATCGGTCACGAACTGGTGGTCGGGATTCTGGAAGACATAGCCGATCTCGCTGGAGATCTCGCGCGCGCTGAGATCGGCGACATCCTTGCCTTCGAGCCAGATCGTCCCGCGAGGCGGGGTGTTGATATGCATCAGCAGGCGCGCGAGCGTCGTCTTTCCCGAACCGTTGCGCCCGCACAGCGCGATCATCTCGCCCCGTCCGAGGTTGAACGAGATGCCGCTCAGGATCGGCCGGTCCTTTTCATAGCCGAAGCCGAGTTGGCTCACCCGCAGGAAGGCCGGACCGTCGGTAGCGGACGAGTAGGTCAACTCAGCGGCCGGCGGCGCCATCGTCGCCACAGCCGTCGCAATGCAACGATCTGCGAAGGCGACCGCTTGGTCGACATTAAGGGGCATGCCGGACGCATCGACAGGCATTCCCAGCCGGTCGCCAAGCGCGAGGGCGAATTCACAGGCCTGCGGAAACCAGGCGCTGGTGGGGATCGTGGCATTCTCCTCCGAATGCGCGGCCCGCCGCTGCGAGAATGCCTCGCGCGGCGTACCGTCGAAGACGATGGAGCCACGATCCATCATCAGGACCCGTGACACCCGGTCGGCGAGTTCGTCGACACGGTGTTCGACCATCACGATGGTGGTGCCGGCGTCCCGATTCAGGCGTTCGAGCACGGCAAAGATCTCGGCCATCCCGGCCGGATCGAGGTTCGCCGTGGGTTCGTCGAGCACGAGCAGGCGAGGGCGGGTGGCTAGGACCGCCGCGATGCTGACACGCTGCTTCTGTCCACCCGAAAGGTCGAAAATGGAGCGGTCGCCAAAACCGCCAAGGCCGACGAAGTCGAGCGCCTCCCGCTGGCGTTCCAGGATCTCGGGGGCGGGACGACAGAGGTTCTCGAGCCCGAAACAGACCTCATCGCGCACCCTCGTGTTGATGATCTGCGCGTCGGGATCCTGGAAGACCATGCCGACTTCGGTGGCAAAGCTGGCAATCCTGGTCGACAGGATCGGCTTGCCACAAACCGAGACCTCGCCTTCCAACCGGCCTTTCAAGGTGTGGGGGATCGTTCCGTTCAAGAGCTGGAGCAGCGTGCTCTTGCCGCATCCGCTCGGACCGAGGATCAGCACGAACTCTCCGTCGCGCACGGTGAGGGAGACGTTGCTCAGGACCTCTTCCTGCTCACCCTCATAAGCGTAAGAGACATTCCGGAAGTCGATGGCGAGGTCGCTGGCGGATCGGGCGTCCGTCAGGGCCATGCCGTCCTGAGTCGCCGACGTCGGCGCCATGGTCGCTTCCGTGCTGCGCAGGGCCGCGGTGTCGGCTGGACAATCGGCTGCGACAAGAGCCATGGCTTGCATTCCTTTCGCCGGTGGACGGATCCACCAAATCAAGACGTTGCGGTTCGGTCCGAAGCGGAATCGAACCGCAAGCCGTCAGGGGCCGTCGCAGGCTTAGGCCGGGGAGCTCTGCATCCGGGCCGATGCTTCAGCAGAGGCAAGAGCCGTGCCGCGCAGCACACCGGCGCGAGCCAGGGCGTGGGCGATCGGCTTGACGAGGACGATCGCGTAGATCGCGCCGCTGACCATGCGGATGGCCAAAGCGAGCAGATTGTAGCTGATGCCCATGTCGCCGACGCCGAAGAAATAGACTTCCGGAATCTGCTGCAGGAGAGGGGCAAGGGCGCCCGACAGCGCGAGGACCGAGAGAGTCCATTTGCGATAGCCGTAGAAGGCGAAGCCGAGATCCGACATGAAGCCCTGCAGGAAGCCGGCGCCAAGCACCATGACGCCGTTGGGATTGCCGGAGAGCACCTGCGCCACCCCGTTCATGGTTTCGGCAATGGTGGCCGCACCCGGCTTGCGGATGATGTAGCCGCAGAGCGGGCCGGAAATGTAGAAGCCGCCGCAGATGGCAGCGAAGGCCAGGAAGCCGTAGCTGCCCGAAAAGGTCATGAACAGGCGACCGAGCATGGCGTTGGGAGTGCCGAGAACTCCGTTGATCACGCCGATGATCGCCATGATGACGATCTCCATCAACGTGAAGGCAACGAAGAACTTTCCGCTGGTGCGGTTCATGAAATAGGTGATTGCCGCCAGGACGATGCCGATGGCGGCAACGATCAGATACAAGATGCCAACAGTCATTGGAGGATCCTCGCACGTTGAAGTGGATGCCGAACCGCAGGCCGCCACACCCCGTGGGCGCCGCGCGCCTGCGACGATTCAACCTCGATGGCGTGGTTACCTGCTGTCGAGCATACGCAGCCCGCGTCAGGGGCCTCACGTCTTCTGTCCGATCGCAATGAATAGGATGCCTTCAATTATTTGCTGCGCACAGTCGAAGATATAGTCAAGGGGCTGGTACTATGAATAAATTGTGTGCAGGCTTTGATTTTGTCAGGTGGTCGCGACCTCCTTCCACCGCGACGGCCCGAACCTCGTTTCTCTCCCAACGCGGAGCATCGCGAACCTTTTCGCGGGATATTGCCGCCATCTAAACCAGCGCGGTCATACGCGGGCAGCGCAAGCCGTCGCCGATACCACCATTCCAAAGCTCGTCGAGCAGGAGTTTGAGTTCGGGCAGATTCGCCGTCCTCTATCGAGCGGCGTGGCTCGATAAGCGCGCCCGAATCTGGAAATCCCGAGGTTGGAGTTTCTGGAAACTCGTTGAGTAGCACCAATCCGGTGATACGTGGTGCGGCTCTGGATAAGGTGATCATTCAAGGCGAAGCGCTTCGGTCCAATTTCGAAAGCCGCTTGGTCCTCGAACTCGGTTAGATCGTGGGAGAACGTATTCTCGGCGCCGATGGACTTTCGAGCCCGGTCGGCTCGAATCTCTCGATTGCCGACGCCGCGCGATATCCAATAGTAGTAGTTTCCGGCCTTCTACTTTCTGTCCTTCGCCGCCGCTCAGATACCCGCCGGCGTTCTGCTCGACCGATGGTCCACGGCGCGTCGAGAGATAATAAGGCTACGCCGGCTCTGCTGAGCACATGCTGCGGGTCGATAGCCGGAGCGCACTGGATCGCCGGAGCCGGGGTCCTTTGACCACCGGAAGCGACATAAATTCCGAAATCAGCGCGGTGAGGAGGCCTGGGCGTCGAGATAGCAGGGCCGGTACATGCTCGTCAGCTCCTTGCCGCGCAGAAAGATCATCTGGGATTTTAGCCCGCCGCGCGCGGCGATCCAGCGTCGCACTGGGGAGGGATAAAGCGAATAGAGCATCTGCGTCGCGTCAGGGTTGGTGACCGCGCGGCCATGGGCGCCAAAATCCCACGCTGCGTGGAAACCTAAATTGGCGTGCGACGTTACGCAGATCCTGTCGTGAGGAACGGCGCCGAGAACAATGGTGCACGCAGAGGCGCATAGTCCGTCGATGATGACCGTCTCGCCCGAAGCGCGCAGGCCCTGATATTTGGCAATGTAGGTACCGATCTGGCCGCCGCGATCATCAGCAATCCGGATTGCCGCATGGCTCGCATTCACCGCTGCCAACAGGAGAAACGCCCCGAGGCCCTTCGCAAAGTTCATATCCCACCCCCAATCGAAAACTGTCGAACCCTTATCTGACAGATCTGGGGAAGCAAAATGCTTGCCAGAACGCGGTCGGAACTTCGGTAGTTTACATCCGCCAAAAGTTCCGAGCCGATACATGCTCGCGCGGACCGGGGGGGCACAGGCTCCCTAGGCAAAGTCGAGGAGGTGCGACCCTGACAGCCTTGTGTTTGGCGGCCTGCACTGGCCGCGGGCTACGGCTGCGTCGCACGATTGGGGGGTCGGGGCTAATGCCGTGCGCTTGGTTTGAGGAGGTTATCGTTAAGGTGAAGCCTCTGTTTGGCTTATCGAGCCGTCATCAGTAAAAGCCCGAAAATCGTCGTTCTTAGGAACGGAACCTCGCATCAGGCAATTCGATGGGCGAGCGCCGGCCAGTGCGAAAGTGGGGTGCGGTCCGTCCTCAGAACAGACTCAAACACGCCGTCCATCTGATGGCCGACGTGTTCAGCCCTTCTTGGCCTTGGGCCCAATAGATCACGACTTCAGAGGAAGCCACCCTCTTGATGTCTTTGGCGCTCGTCTCATACGCTTCGCGGCTTCCTCAAGAGCGTTTCCGATCTGCGAAAGCCATATTTTTGTCGTCGTTTGCAACTAGCGTTTGAAAACTGACGAACGACTATTTTTTGGTGTTGGCTAAGAAGTTCATGTAGCGACCGGATTGGTTTGCGACATCACGCCCACCTTTGTCGCAGGCTACGTAATAGCTGGCTTCACGGCGTAACAGGCCGTCAGCAGGACCGCAATATTGCCGCGGCAGCGTATCCGTAATGAAGACCGTATACGATCTACGGGGTGTTCATCCTGGCGCCAGCGATGACGCCGTTAAAGCGGCATTCCGCGCGGCGGCCAAGTCACACCATCCCGACATCAATCCTGGCGACCCAAAAGCTCTGCTTCGATTCAGGCGAATTGCGGCTGCCCATGCTGTCCTGCGCGATCCAAAACGACGGGCGGCTTACGACCGGCGGCTGGCTGCCTACAATCGAAGGCTGGCGCTCGAACGTCAAAGGATTCGGTCGGCGCGGATGCACATCATCATTTCCGGAGCGATCTACGGTGTTGTCGGCATGACGTTGGCGATTGGATTCCTTTCAGTCGGGCGCAATTTTTCGGCGTCTATCATGGCGGGCAAAGTGGAAATGGAGACGGCGCGCGAACCGACCGAGATGGCGGCCGTGCAATCGGCGCTGCGAGATAGTGCGACAGGGTGGGACGCACTCCGCGACGGGCTCAATGTCATACCTGAAAGGAAGATCGAGCCGAGTGCCACCGAACCCGCGACGGACGCTGGGGATAGCCAGGCAATCGCCAAGTACGGGCCGTCTCTTCATCCTCTACCAAACGCTCTTGGCGACGTGCCACCAAATCAGTTGGGCCAAGTTCTCGCTCCCCGCTAACCTTGCCGGCAGTTATAGACGGTCCACGGCGGCCCAGAAAAGCCGGCTATGGCCGATTTCAGCTGACCTCTGTACTGGCCCGACCACGTAATGCACTTAGCCACGGTCGCGCGTCGGTAACGTCAATTGGTACGATGCGCTGGACGCTCTGGCGGTCGGGATCACCGACAAGAAGGTGAACTTCATTCTTGACGCGGACGTTCGATCCTTTTTCGACGAAGTCAGCCAAAGTTGGCTGACCCGTTTCGTCGAGCATCGGATCGCCGATCCACGCATCATCCGCCTGATCCAGAAATGGCTCAAGGCGGGCGTGCTGGAAGACGGGGTCGTCACAGTCAGTGAAAAGGGGACGGGGCAGGGGTCGGTGATTTCGCCACTGCTCGCCAACGTCTACCTACACTACGTGTTCGATCTGTGGGCCGAGCGCTGGCGACGGCACGAGGCCACGGGCGGAATGATGATTGTGCGGTATGCCGACGATATCGTTGTTGGCTTCGCGCACGAGGTCGATGCCCGGCGCTTCTGGGACGCGATGCGCAAGCGGTTCGAGGAGTTTGCGCTGTCGCTACATCCGGAGAAGACTCGCCTGATCGAGTTCGGTCGCCAAGCGGTGGACCGGCGCGGCCAGCGCGGGCTCGGCAAACCGGAGACCTTCAATTTCCTGGGCTTCACCCACATCTGCGGACGCTCACGTCA
>Ga0137412_10003027_pt1 | contig 13415 bp, 10 predicted proteins | sample CZODoug2_1_16fun_FD_122160 | JGI IMG/M metagenome (GOLD analysis project Ga0137412, IMG submission 122160) | Vadose zone soil fungal communities from Angelo Coast Range Reserve, California, USA - CZODoug2_1_16fungal (Hybrid Assembly) | ecosystem: Environmental > Terrestrial > Soil > Vadose zone... | reverse complement strand
TCTTCCTCCGACAGTGCTGCGCAGAGTCGAACGTGCCTCGAGGTGTGGCAGCCAACTACGTGGCGCCGGGCGAGATCGCGTAGCTGCTCGAGGGTCATGAACACACGAGGGTCGGCCGCGTTGGCAGGGTGCTCCACCTGCTGGCGGCGGGCGACATCGACCTGCGCCCCTGGAGCGAGCGCCAACAGCCCGATGGGGACAAAAAACCATCCCGTGAATCCCCATTTTTCCAACAGGGGGGCGACGATCTCGTAGTCGGAGCGTAGCCCGTCGTCAAAAGTCAGAATGGCGCCCGGCCGGGGATGCGGCCAGGCACCGGTGCGCTGCAGTTGCAACAGGTCCGCGGGGCTGGCCGGCTGAAACCGCTGCCGCAGAAATTGCAGGAGTCGCTCGAAATCGGCCGCCTCGCCAGGGCGCATTCCATGTAACAGGAACACACGGATATGGGACGACGTGCAGCGCGTATGAGCTCGAAACGCGAGCTGGCTCAACCCAATGTATGCCAGCAGTCTCGCAAGCAGCAACTTCATCGGCGCTACCGTCGGCCCAGGCGCGAATAGTGTTCAACCAGGCGCTGAGCGACCGCGCGCGCCGTATATTTTTCCTGCACCAGTTGTCGGGCGCGAGTGCCGGCCTCGAGCAACCACGCGGGGTCCGACAACAGTTTCAACAGTGCCTGGGCGCCTTGCTGCGGATCCAGCGGGACCACTAAACCTGCGCCCGCGGAGGCGACCTCGGAAAAATTGCACGCATTCGATATGACCACCGGGGTACCGCAGGCCAGCGCCTCCAGGACGGTGATGCTGAAGCCTTCATGCCGGCTCAAATGCGCCAGGCACAGCGCCCGCCGCAGCAGGCTGCTTTTGAGCTTGCCATACACAGGGCCCACCACATGAATCCGCCGCTGCAGCCCGAGCTGCTGTACCTGGCGCGCGAGATTCGACCGGTAGCCGAAGTCCGGACCCGCCATGACCAGGTCTACGTCGGGCACGACCGCCGCGATGCGCGCGAACGCCTCGCACAGCAGGTCGGGACCCTTGATGTGGGAAATTCGCGCCAGGAACAGAATATAACGGCGCGACGCGTGACGCGGCAGCAAACCATCTATGTCCGCGATCTCATCGTGTGCAAATTCGCCCGGCTCGACTCCGTTCGGAATGACGACACCGGGAATCGCCGGATCCAACAATTGCACGTCGTTGTATTCGGCCTGCGTCAACAAGTGAAGCGAGCTCACCTGCCGCAGAGTGCCGCGCCACAAGGTGGCCAGCGCCAGCCGTTTCTTCCAGGCCTTCTTGCCGAGACTGAAGCGGGTCAGCATCCCGTGGGGTGTCAGGCTCACCGGAATGCCGCTGCGTGAGCATTCGCGCACACAGGAAACCAACATGGGATCCCAGATGCCATGGGCATGGATCACATCGGCGTCCTTGACGATCGCGCCCATCTGGCGCTTGGCGCGACTTCTGAGCCGCTCCGCCAGCGATTTCGCGTCGATGCTGCGGCGCTCGACATTCCGCAACTGCCCGGCCACGGAAAATGCCGAATCCTCCGCGGCCGCCGCTGCGCCGGATTCGAATGTAGTCAACAACGTAACACGATGCCCTTGGCGCGCCTGTTCAGCGGCCAGTTTCGCCGCCACCTGCGGAGGACCCCCGTCGCGTGGATCCAGCGTCTCGATGAAATGAACGATGCGCATGATTGGGTGAAAATCCGGGTGTGCTACGCGCGCGGTGCGCTGCTGTGCATGCCGGCGTCGATCCGCGGTGCGCGCGAGCTGCCGCGGGCCGCCGTTTTGACGGCGTGGGCGAACCGCTCGATCATGTTGGCCATCGAGTAGTTTGTTCTGATGGTCTCGCGCGCTGCGATGGCGAGCGCCGTGCGGAATTCCTCCGCGGCGCAGGCCCGGTGGACGCAATCGGCGAGCGCTGCCGCATCCCCACGTGGAAACATGAGGCCGTTGATGCCATCAGACAGGGCAGCTATTTCGGGGTTGTGTTGTGAACGATTGGCGTGGGTGATCACGGGAAGTCCATATCCCAGGGCCTGGATCAGGCTCAGCCCGATCGGGCCCGGGTACACAAAGCAGCGCGACGCCAGGAACCACGGCGCCAGCTGCTCGTCGTCATAAAGGGCGCCGAGCCAGCGGACGTGGTCTGCGATCCCGAGTTGCAGCGCGAGTGTTTTGAGCCTCGTGGCGTCAGGTCCCTCTCCAACAACCACGAGCAGATAGCTCGGATCCCGTCGTATGAGATCGGGCATGGCGCGTAGAGCGACCTCCAACTCGGTCGACGGCGTCACCCGCAGACGACCGCAGAACAACAACACCTTACGCGTTGCCAGCCTCTGCCGGTCCATGAATTCGCGCAAGGGCCGCCCCTGCCAGCGTTCGCTGCGTTCTGCAATTGCGGCGTCATCCAAGGCGTTGTTCAGAGCGCTTACGCGCGCCGGGTCACAACCGGCCAGCAACAGGTCATCCTTTTCCGCATCCGTGTAGACGAGCAACATGTCCGCAAAGCCCATCAGTGAGCGCCGGATCCGGGTACGCAGCGTGTTGGATGTTACAGAGTGCAGGTGTCCCCACCATACAACGGCAATGCCGCGGCGTCTGGCGGCGAGAATCAGCGGATAGTTGCTCAGCCAGCGCGGATTGCCATCCACTACGAGAGCCGCCCCCGGCCCCAGGTCGGGCGGTAAGGCCATGCCCCGCTGCCACAGAAGCGCGCCACCGAAAAGGCCCACAAACTCGTGCTCCGTATCAACAGCCAGCCCGCGCACGTCCTTCGTACGGGGCATGTTGGGTACAGAGTTGCTCACCGACAGCGAGAATGACAAATCGGTGCGGCGTGCAACGCCTTCGTAAAATGGAACACGATAGTGAGGGACGATGGGCTGCACCATGTGCACCCGCACCGCCCTGTTGTCGTCCCCAGCGGCCGCCATGGGATTATTCCCGTTGTTCGAGCGTCCACACAGGATCGCAATCTTACAAATCTAGCAACTGGAAATTACAGATTGATGTAGCTTACCGCGCATGAATTTTGACTACGCCGCCAACCGGGCCGCCCGCAAATACACGCGGGGAGAGCAGCTCCGGCGCGTCCTGTGGGGCTTCGGTCGCTGGCTTTTGCGTTTGAGCCCCCGGCCGTGCTTCGCGTGGCGGCGCGCGGTTCTGCGGGCGTTCGGCGCCCGGGTCGGCGCGCATGTCAATGTTTATCCTTCGACGCATGTGTACATGCCCTGGAATGTCGAGATCGGCGATTGGACCGCCCTGGGTGAGGATGTCTTTGTCTACAGCCTCGGGAAGGTGAGTATCGGAAAGGGCGTGACCCTTTCCTACCGGTCCCATCTGTGCGCTGGAACTCACGACCTGTCGGATCCGGCGTTGCCGCTGATCAAGCCGCCAATCCGCATCGAGGACAGTGTTTTTGTAGGCACCGATGCGTTCATTGGTCCCGGGGTTTCAGTGGGCCGCGAAGCCGTGGTGGGTGCTCGGGCCGTGGTCGTCAAAAATGTGGAACCGCGCAACATTGTGGCCGGCAACCCGGCCCGGCCGATCGGACTGCGCGACCTCAGCCCCGGGAGACCGTGAATCCGGTAATGGAAATGTCACATTGCGGGTGATCGGTGTTGGCACCGAGATCGACCACATTGACTACCGGTGCCGGCTGCGCCAGTCGCAGCCGGTATAGCTGAAAGTAGGCTGCGAATTCGTCGGGCATGGACAGAACGCTGTACTTTCTGGGATGCCCGCTGACGCTGCCGGGCGCGAAGCACACCGTCACCGGATCCTTCGGTTTCTCATGGTAGACGGCGGCGATCCGGTCGCCGATCTCATAGGCGCGCACACTGACATCGCGTGCCGCCGCCGTCTTGTCGGCAGTCGCCGCCGCCAGCCAGGTCACGGCAAGCACACTCAACACCAGGGCGGCCGGTGAGAATCGGGGCGCCGATTGCGATCCCAGGCCGAACAGGCCCGTGAAGGCAATAACGACGAGCGGCAGCGCGGCGGCGGTCTGATTCTCGGAAATCAGCTCTGAGATCATGCAGCTCGGGAAGAAGCTCGCCACGAGCGCAGTCGCGACGATCGCCGCCATACGCCGCTCACGTGCGCTGTTTTTCAAGGCAGCGGCCACTACGGCGCCGCGCCTGGAGGCGAGCGCCAGCCCGGCCACGAGCAACGCCATCGAGATGACGATGTGCACGGCATCGAGTTGCACGAACACCTTCAGAGTGTTGCCGGGAAACAGAATCGATCCGAGCTCCGCCGCCATGTTCATGGCCACATTGCCACCCAGGTGCAGCTCGTAGCGACTGGCCTTCTCCAGTGCACCGGTCAGGGGAAAACCGCTGGCCAGCCGCAGTGAGCAATAGGCCACCGCCGCGATCGCCAACGTCGCCAACAGCGCGGCCAGGGCACGGCGCGCGGCGCGGTCCCGGGTTCCGGTTGCCAGAAAAAACAACACGGGAGTAGCAGCGGCCATGCCGGCAAATGCCTCCTTCGACGCCATGCCCAGAAAAACCGCTGCCGCCGCCAGCAGTACCTTGCGCACTAACGCGGGTGCCGCGGCACCATCCGCGCCGCGAACCGAGCTGAGCGCGAGATTGACCACCAGCAGCGCAAACAGCGCCGCCAGGTCCTCGCTCAGTGTGTCGATCTTGCCGACCGCGCTGACATTCATCGGATGTGTCAGGTAAAGAAGCGCTGCCAGCCAGGGAATCCAGGAATTGGCGTGGTTCACCCACCGGCGCGAGGCGCCATAGACCAGTGAGGTCTTGACGATCAACGCCGCCAGGGCGACGGTCCGTACCAGCCAGAAGTTGTTACCAGACAACATCCAGTTGATGCCAATGAGCATGCGCTCGAAGGGCCGAAAGAACAGCGGCCCCATGTGCAGCACGTTCCATCCGTGGCGGGCAGCAAATTCCATGTGCGCGACGTCGTCGAATACCGGCCGGGCCCGGAACAGCGGATAGTAAATGAGGGCCGTCAATGCCACCCACAGCGGCCAGCGCCATCGGACGGCGACCTGTAGCGCAGACTCGCGCGCGACTGCACCCGACGCCGGCTCGGCGATGACAGACCCAACACTGGTTGCTGACATCAGCGGCGCTCCATGAGCGGCAGTCGGTCAGTCGGGGATGTACTTGGGCAGCAGCGGATTGACCTTCGCGGCGAACGAGAGGATTCGCTCATCGACCATCGCCTCGGTTTCGTTTGTTGCCACCGGGGCGACGAAACGGATCAGTGCGCCGTCGGTTCGATGCTTGGTGAGCGCATCCCACAGCAGGTACCACTTGATGGTGTAGTCGCTCATGAACTGCCGTCCGCGCGCCTGGAACCAGTAGTAGACAATGGCGCGATTCGGCCCATATTGAATGACTGCGCGATTGGCGAGAAAGGTCTTTCCCCGGATGGAGCTGGGGAACGGATGGGGCTCCAAACGCTGGATCTCCCAGCCGCCACCCGGAATGCAGTCACGCGGCGAGTGCACATGACGGTCCACGTCCTGTGTCGCGTAATAGGAGCTGTAGAAGTTGATTGCGTGCCCTTCCGGCGAAGTGAAGTCGGACTGTACATAGTCGTCCAGCATGAGCTGGTCCAGGAAGACCGAGTCGATGGCCTCCCGCTTGCCGACCCAGCCGTCGATCGAGTCGGGAAAGCCATCGAAGCTGGCGCGTTGCGGCGGATGAACGGCGGGTGCGGGGTAGGCCTTACCGGCCGCCGCGCCGACCACCACGAGGATTGCCGCAGCGACGAAGGTCGTGGGCACGGTTTGCGGTGTTTGTGTGCGCGCTCCTGCGGCCGGCTGAACGGCCTTGGGAACGGGCGGAGGGTCAAACGCAAACAGGGATCCGATGTTGCTGTCGCGGGGGCCGATCTTCGCCAGGGCGAGGGCCACGCCAATGACCGCCACGGTACTGAACATGAATACGAGCCAACCCTCGAAGTCGTGCAGCGCGCCCTCGGCCATCGACTCGCCCCAGCGGTCCACGGTAATGCCAATGAACCCGATGCGCAGACTGTTCATGATGACCGTGACCGGTATGCTCGACAGGAAGACAACCACCTTCTTCCACATCGGCGCGCGATACAGGTAGGCCAGTATGAAGGCCAGCGTCATCAGCGGCAGCAGGTAGCGCAGTCCACTGCAGGCTTCCGCGACTTCCAACTTGTAGCTGCCGAGGTCGATCACGTTGCCTTCGAGCAATACGCTGACTCCGGCCGCGCGAATGACCCAGACCCCGAGTTGAGAAGACCCCAGTTGCAGTTGCAGGGACAGGGCGTTGCCGAAGATGGACGGCAACGGCATGGCAAAAATGAGCAGTATCAGCGGCAACCAGAGCCGGCGAAACAAGGCAGGTCCGATCAAGGCCAACACTGCGCCGTACAGGACGATGAGGAACGCATAGTGCTCGACCGTGCGCAATGTCGTCGACTCACCGACCCACCTGAGAACGAGGCCCACGGCGATGAGCGCCACGCCGAGCCACGAGCCTTCAAAGGGGAGCAAGCGCAACTCGGCGCGGCGGCGCCAGATCAGGATCGCCGACAGGATGGGAATGACGACGCCGTGACTGTATTCGGGCTTGAGATTCCAGATGCTGTACAGCTCGCCCAGCACGCGCGCAAACGGCACGAACGTCGCCACGCAAATGATGGCCAGCAGGCCATACAGCAGCGGCCGGGCCGGGGAATGCAGGAGCGGACGGTCCATTCTGTGCTCTTTTAGTTGAACGTCCCGCGCAAGATAGAGGACGATTGCGAAGATTTGGTGAATCACCCGCGGGTCCTGTAATCCCCCGGTAACACCTGGCGGCTAACGTGCCTGTCTTCCCGGGATGCCGGCCATACACCCTCAAAGCTGAGCTCCTTGGGTATATCGGTACTCATACTGACCCTCGAGGAAGAGGTGAACATAGGCGCCTGCCTCGCCTCGGTGTCCTGGTCAGACGATGTCGTGGTACTCGATTCCGGGAGCCGCGACCGGACGGTCGACATCGCGCGCTCACTGGGCGCAAGGGTCGTGCAACGTCCGTTTGACAGCTACGCCGGCCAACGCAACCACGGGTTGCAGCAGATTCAATACCGCCATCCCTGGGTACTGATGTTGGACGCCGACGAACGGGTGCCCCCGGAGCTGCGTGACGAGATGCTCGCAGCGGTGGCCACGGCGGACGATTCGATTGCCTTGTGGAGGATGCGGCGCAAGGATCATCTGCTCGGACGTTGGATTCGCGGCAGCAGCGGCTATCCCACGTGGTTCGGCCGGTTGGCGCGCATCGGCAAGGTGTGGGTGGAGCGGCCCATCAATGAGGAATATCACGCCGACGGAGTGATCCGGCAGTTGCAGGGTCACTTGGACCACTTCCCATTCAACAAGGGCATGTCCGCCTGGTTGGCCAAACACGATCGCTATTCGACCCTGGAGGCCGAGTTGCGCCTGGACAGTACGCTGGCCGGCTGGCGGATGCGGGACCTCGCGGCGGACGATGCGACCGTGCGCCGGCGCGCCTTGAAGGCGTTGTTGTACCGATTGCCGGGCAGACCGCTGGTCGTGTTCATGGCGCTTTACCTTCTGCGCGGTGGGATGCTGGAGGGGCGTGCCGGTCTCACCTTCAGCCTGCTGCGGGCCTGGTATGAGTACATGATCGATTGCAAATGCATCGAGCTCAAACGACGGCGCCAGGGTCTGCCCGTGTGAGCACTCAGGCCCCGGCCCTCGCGCGCGCAGGCTCGCCGCAACTGTCAGCCCGGTCGTCAGTCTGGTTGTCAGTTTGGGCCTGTGTCGGAATCTTCGCCTGCGTAGCCTTGCCTCTGATCCTGACGAACTACGACTACGGCAGGGCGTACTACGACCAGTCCACGTTCCATTATCCGGCCATCCAACACTTTGTCGCCGGCGGTAGTCTGCAGGACTACTCATCCGCGACCACGCCCGGCTATCACCTGGTCCTGGCTGCGGTTGACATGTGGGTGTCGCCGTCCGAACGAGTGTTGAAGCTCGCCGGCTTTTTCATCACGGCGCTGCTGGTCTGGCTGATTGGAGAGCGCGTCTCGCGGAGCGTGCCGAGACCGGGTTACGTCGTGATCCTGCTGCTGCCCCTGTTGTTTTCCATCTATTTCATGCCGGCCGGTGTCTGGCTGTTGCCCGACAACCTGGCGTGGCTGTTCGTTTTCTGCCTGTTGCTGTTGGCCGAGCAGTTTCGCGACGAGGTACTCTGGTATATCCAGGTCAGTGCTGTGCTGCTGGCCGCGGTACTCGTCCGGCAGTCGAATGTCTGGCTCTGCCTGGTTGTATACACCGTGGCGGTTGTACGGGATGTTCACGCCGCGGATCGTCGACTCGTGTTCCGCCGTTTCGCGAATGCTCTCCTGGCAAGCCTGCCGTGCATCGGCGTGCTCATTTACTTTGTGAGCCTGTGGCACGGAATGGTACCGCCGGCCTTCGCGGACCAGCACACGTCCTTCAATCCGGCGGCCGCGCCGTATTTCCTGTGTGTGGTTGCGGTTTACGGTGTGTTCTACCTGCCCCTCATCTGGACCCATGTGCGTCTTGGGCTGAAGGGGCCTGCAGTCAGGCTGCTCGGCTGGGGAGCGTTGGCGGGATTGTGTGCTGCCCTGGTGGCGCCTACGGACTGGAGCCCCGCCGCGGGCCGTGTTTCCGGATTGTGGAATCTGACCCAATCGTTGCCCAGCGTGGAGCACCGCTCTGTACTGATCACCGTCCTGTCTGCTCTGGGTGGGATGACTGGAGTGTTGTGGCTTTTGCTGGCCGGTACCGCGCTCCGGATAGTCGCCGTGGCTGCGACATTGGGCTTTGTTGCGTCCCAATGCCTGAGCCATTTCGTCTACGAGCGGTACTACGCCGCGTTGGTGTTCTTCCTGATCATTCTCCTGGCGGCCGATATCCTGTCGCGGTCACCGCCCGTCTCGCGAGCCGGTTGGGTCGGGCCGATCGTCCTCGCCGTTCTCAACGCCGGCGTTCTCGCTGCCGGCCTGAGGGGCGGCTGATTGTAACGCTTCTGTCATTGCCCCGACCTAGGATCTTGATCCGATTGTCAAACGGATCTGCCGCCGCCTTCCATGTCACTGAATTTCCGGACAGAGCTCTGCGTGGCGTCGGTGGTGTTGGTATTGCTGAGCGGCTGTGGTGGCGCGCAGTCCCGCTTCACCAGCCATTTCGAGCGTGGCCACCAGTATTTTGAGCAGGGCAACCTGGACAAGGCGGACATCGAATTCCGCAATGCTCTGCAGATCAAAGCAAAGGATCCGGACGCGCTCTACTACGGTGGACGGGTCGCGGAACAGAAAGCCAACATCCGCGGCGCAGCCGCCTTCTACCAGGCGGCTGTCGACGCACGCGCCGACTTTCCCGATGCACGGGCCCGTCTCGGGCGGCTGTTCATATTTGGGGGCGCTACCAGGAGGGCGCTCGAAGTCATTGCGCCGGCCCTGGAGCAACATCCCGAGAATCCGGACCTGCTGGCCGTCCGCGCGGCTGCCGAGCATCAGCTCGGAGACGGTCAGGCCGCCATGGCGGATGCCGAGCATGCGGTCAAAGCCGCACCGGGCAACGAGAACGCCGTGGCGATTCTCGCGGCACTCTACGCGGACAAACACGACTACGAGCGCGCAACCGCTGTAGTCATCAACGGGCTGAATCTGACGCCCAAATCGATAGACCTGCGCGAGGTATTGACGAACATCTATCTGCGCGACGGCCAACCCGACGAGGCGCAGGAACAGATGCGCAGGATCATCGAGCTGAAGCCCGAAGAGCTCGCGCCCCGCGCACAGTTGGCGGCCTACCTGCAGCGTTTGCGCAAGTTGGACGCGGCACAGAAGCTGCTCGAGGATTCGGTGCAGCATTTCGGCCTGCGCAAGTCGGCTCAGAGTGCCGACCAGGCGAAGTTGCTGTTGGTTAATTTCATCGTGACCGAGCGCTCGCGCGCGCAGGGAGAGAAACTGCTGCGCGATTACATTGCGCGCGAGCCTGACAACCACGAGCTGCGGTTTGGCCTCGGTGCCCTGTTGCAAAAGGCGAACGATCCTCAGGCGGCCGTTGCCGTGTATCGGCAGGTAGTTGATCGCGACGCTCTCGGAGCACAGGGGCTCACCGCGCGCACCCGGATTGCCGCCATTCGCGTTTCACAAGGCCAGTACGCTGAGGCAGCCAAACTCATAGCGCAAGTGCTGCAGAAGAATCCCCGCGATGACGATGCGCTGATTCTGCGTGCCAGCATCGCGATGCATGACCACGATCCCACGAGCGCCGTGGCCGACCTGCGTGTTGTTTTGCACGATCAACCGCGCTCGGTGACGTTGCAGCAGTTGATAGCTCGTGCCTACCTCGAAAAGGGGGAGTCGGGCCTGGCCGAAGAAGCTCTGCGGGCCGCTTTGGAGGTTGCGCCGGATGATGTGACGACAAGAGCTCAGCTCACACAGCTTCTCGCGCAGAATAGTCGTGGCGAGCAGGCAATTGCGATGCTGCAGGAAGGCGTCAAGCGTGCGCCGAAATCACTTCCGCTGCGGACTGCCTTGATACAGATGTACCTCATGCGCCACGACGGCGCGGCTGCCCGGGAAGCCGCCGCGGACATGAAGGCGGTTGAGCCGCAATCTGCGGCAGGTCCCTACTTCGCGGGTCTTGCCGAGTTCGAACTGGGCAAGCTGGAGGACAGTCGCAGGGAGCTCGAGCAGGCGCTCGCTTTGAAACCGGGCGACTTCGATACGCTGCGGGCGCTGGTGAATGTGGACACGGCAGCGAAGAAGCCGGAACGGGCAGTGGCGCGCGTGCAGGCTGCGGTGGAGCAAAATCCGAATGATGTGCGCACGCTGAATCTTCTCGGTGAGCTGCATGCACGCGCCAGGGATTATCAGCGGGCCAGCGCGGAGCTCACGCGCGCCAGCTCCGCCGCGCCGAAATGGTGGCTGCCGTATCGCAATCTGGCGCTCGTCCGGCAGGCCGCCGGTGACACGGCCGGCGCAGTCAGCCAGTTCCAGGCCGCTCTGAAGACGGCGCCGTTGGAGGCGCCCCTCGTGATCGATGCCGCTCAGTTCTTCGAGAAGCAAGGGCGTGTCGACGAGGCCATTGCCGCGTACGAGGCGCTGTACAAGGGCAATCGCGACGCCCAACAGGTTGCAGCCAACAATCTCGCCATGCTGCTGGCAACCTACAAGACCGACAACGCAAGCCTGGATCGCGCGCTGGACCTGACGAGCGCGTTCGCCTCAACCAACAACAGCTTCCTGCTGGATACGAGCGGCTGGGTCAGATTCAAGCGTGGCGAGTTCCGCGATGCGCTCCCCATGTTGGAACGTGCCAGCGCCGCGTCGCCGGATTCCAGGTTGATCCGGTACCACCTCGCCATGGCTGAATTGCGGCTGGGAATGAAGGAGCGTGCCCGCACTCACCTGGAGTCGGCCCTGCAGGGGGCCACCGATTTCTCCGGAGTGTCAGAAGCGCGGTCCGCGCTCGCGAGCCTCACGGCCAGCACCGGCTGAGCGCGCATGGGTTCCCGGGCTCTCGATTTCGTCAACCACGGCGCGCTGGCGCGCCTGCTCGATCGCGTGGTCGCCGATTTCCCGCCGATCAGAAAGATACTGTTGATTTCGCCCAGCCGCAGCGACCGGTATTTCGTGCGCCGGCTGTTTCCCGGCGCCTTGATCATTCCCTCGCAGATTTTCACCTGGGACCTCAACAATCCGGCCCCCGCGCACTACCCGAAAGTGGACCTGGCCATATCCTCGCATGTGCAGATGTACGCGGCCGATCCGGAGCGTTGGATCCGTAACATTCTGTCGATAGCGAACGTGTACGCATTCCAGGACCTGAAGTATCGCAACCGCTCCCGGGAGGGTTGCGGCTTCGGTGTGGATGGCGACTGCATGCGTTACACCCTGAAACCCGAAAACACCCGGCAACCCAGTTACCCACTGGAACGATTGCCCTTCCGGATTCACGAGTTCTTCGAGTTCGAGGGCATTCGGAACGAGCTGCATGGCAAGGACGATCCGCCCATTCACATGTGTGCGGCCGTCTCGAACGGTGCGGGCAGTGCAACACAGGTTTCCCTGGCTGACGTCCTGTTCAGTCTCAAACAGGATGCCGTGATCTTTACGCGCACGAACGTGCGGCGCGTGTCCAGAAGACTCTTCCGCTAGTCCGGAACGATGTGCTGTGCAAAGCCGCAGCGGTTGTCATGGACCTGTAGTGGATCCGTAATCTGGTCCCCTCAGTATCTTCAACATAACAACGACCGACACGTGATCGTTACGGGAGATACTGATGCTCGCACCACGTTACTGGCTGGCTCCGGGCTGCCTGCTGGCGCTCGGACTCACCCAGTTTGCAACCGCCGCAACCTGCGATTCCTCAACGGTTTTTTGCCGCTCCGACACTGTGACGAATGTCAGCGGTACGGCGACGGTAGCGGCCACCGGCTTTGCTGACAATGGGCCGGTCGGCACGACGATCTCGTACTCTCTGGGCGATGCGTTTGGCCCCGGCCAGACATCCCTGGGATCTCATTTCACGACGACGCAGACCAACGGTCAGACCGCTCCGGGCAGCGTTGCGCCCGACAGCGGCTGGAACTTCTACGACGACTACCGGTTCAGCATCAACCCGCCGGGCTCCACCTCCAACACGGCGGTCATCACCCTGACCAACCCGCAGGGGCCTGCGGTCAGCAATCTCGAGGTCCGGCTGTTCTCTACGGCTGGCGGCTCGAACGCGGCACCGGTGCTCGGACCGCCGCTCGGCGGAACGATTGTGGATGCCTGGAGCACCGTATTCCCCGGCGGAAGGTTCGTCTATACGCTGCCGACAGGGTTCGGAGCCGGCACCTATGATCTGCAGATCCGTGGCCTGGCGACCGCCGCTTCGAGCTACGGCGGTACCATCAACTTCGCCCCGGTGCCCCTGCCGGCTGCCTTGCCGCTGTTGCTGTCGGGATTCGGGCTCGTTGCCGGCCTGCGGCGCCGGCGCGGGCAGGCACCTGCGCTCGTCTGAAATTAACAGCTGAATCTGCGCCCGCGGGGCGGGCAGTCGCTCGCGAACGCGCCCTCCGAGCGCGAGTCACATCACGAGCCCTCGGAGGATTGATCCGAAGCGCTAGCTGTGCAGGCAGCCTATTGATTCAAATGAATAATTAGGCTGCGTTGGCGTTGCGATTGTGCCGGGCCGGTGCCTGCGTCGGCGGCCCTTTTCAGGCACACTACGCGACCCACTCTTGAGGCAGTTCAAGCGCATGTGCGGAATCGTCGGAGCCATCGCCGAAAGGAACATTGTCCCCATCCTGATGGAAGGCCTGCACAGGCTGGAGTACCGGGGCTACGATTCAGCCGGGATCGCAGTTCTCAACGGCACCCAGCATATGAAGCGCCTGCGCACCGTGGGCAAGGTACGGAT
>Ga0137412_10003026_pt1 | contig 13418 bp, 13 predicted proteins | sample CZODoug2_1_16fun_FD_122160 | JGI IMG/M metagenome (GOLD analysis project Ga0137412, IMG submission 122160) | Vadose zone soil fungal communities from Angelo Coast Range Reserve, California, USA - CZODoug2_1_16fungal (Hybrid Assembly) | ecosystem: Environmental > Terrestrial > Soil > Vadose zone... | reverse complement strand
GAATTCCGCGAGGTCGGATGCGCTTACATCCGATGCCGCCCAGAACTGGAACCCACCCCGCGACCACCGCATCAGGTTGTATCCCCGCCACGACTCCATGGCACGGGCTGATCTCAATCCACTCGCGTCAGGCCACACAAACACATTGATGAAATGTTTTCGCCGTTGATAGACCAAAGCAGCGACCTCGCGTCCTTCGAGATAGTCCAGCCGCCCCCCAACTAGCGGGTAGCCGTCGCTTGCCAGATCTTCGACTGGGGGCGAAAAATCCAGCTTGCCGTCGAACCAGGGTTTCACGGTGTGCTGATCCGTGGAGGCGACGTCCATAAGGTGGTTGGCTTCGAGCGACCGCAAGTGGCTGGCGAAGACTTCTGCCGTGAGCTGTCGATTATTGGAAGGCCCGTGAAGGCCAGGCACTAACTGCCACGCCGTGACGGTACAAATTACAAGCACGGCGAACGCGGCCGCCCACCGCCAATTTCCGAGCGCGTACCATGCGCTCGCGCGTTCAGGGTCTTTTGTGGGAGTGGAAGCGCCAAGCGACGATTGGATCCGCACCCGTAGCCCTGCGGGCGCCGCATACGCCAGCGAACCACGTCGCAGGGCCTCACGCAACGCCTGCTGGCTCTCCAGTTCCCGGGCGCAAGCCGCGCAACTTTTCAGGTGCGTTTCCATCTCGATCGTACGGACCAGATCGAGTTCACCATCCAAGTAGCCGGGAACGAAGCGTTGTGTCAATTCGCAACTCATTTCAGGACTCCTTGCCAAGCACGGCGCCCAGTGACTGGCGCAATCGAGTGCGGGCCCGCGCCAAGCGGGACATCACCGTGCCAAGAGAGATGGACGCGACATCGGCAATCTCCTTGTATGACATGCCTTCGATCTCGCGCAGGACGAACACTTCACGGAAAACATCCGGCAACTCCTCGAGCGCGCGGCGCAAGGTTTCCTTATCCGCGCCAGCCAATACCTGAGTTTCAGGACTGGCGCCGCCGGAGAATTCGGCGCTGTGAATTTCTTCGTCGAACACTTCGTTGGAACCGGGCGCCCGATTCTGGTGCAGCCACGTGTAGCACGTATTCCGCACAATCGTCAGGAGCCACGCCCGCACGTTGCCGCCCTGGTATCCGTCGAAAAAACGGAAGGCGCGGAGGCACGCTTCCTGCGTCACGTCTTGCGCATCATGATCGTTCCGCGTCAGCCAGCGCGCGAGGTTGTACGCAGCGTCCAGATGGGGCAGGACGGTTTGCTCGAAACGGTCACGTCTCGTTGTTTCCGGCACCTTCGCGTTTCCCGCCGCTCCTCACTAGCTGATCTGTAAGACCGCGGTCCATCCTATTTTATTCCCGCCCATGAAACATGCCATTTTGAGGGAATAAGCGCCGCCCCTACAAGTCTTACCTCCAGAGGGAACGCATGCGGCAAGAATTCTAATGCCGGCTCCCCGGAAGAGAGAAAACACAATGACTGACTTTATTCGCGACAACATCAACAAGGATGGAATCGACCGCCGGGGATTTCTACAGTGCATGGCCTGGGCCGGCACCGGAGTGCTCTATACGCTGCATGGCGGGATTTTGAAATCGTTGCCTTTGATGCAGGGCGCCGCAAACAGCGAGCACATGGCAAAAATGAAAGGCGCGGATTTCAGCTTCATCCAGATCAGCGATTCCCACATCGGGTTCAGCAAAGAGGCTAACCCGGATGTAACCGCGACGCTCCAGATCGCTGTCGACCGCATTAACAGCGCGGCAGCGCCACCGGACTTCCTGTTGCACACAGGAGATATTTCGCAACTGTCGAAACCGTCCGAGTTTGACACGGCCGAGCAAGTACTCAAGGGCGCCAAGGCTGGAAAGATCTTCTACGTTCCCGGCGAACACGATGTGCTGACGGACGATGGCCAGCAGTACCTGGACCGCTTCGGCAAAGGCACGAAAGGAAAAGGCTGGTACAGCTTCGATCACAAGGGAGCGCACTTTATCGGTCTGGTCAACGTGGTGGACCTCAAGGCTGGCGGCTTGGGATCCCTGGGGTCTGACCAGCTCAAATGGCTTCAAGATGATGTGAAACAACTGAAAAGCAGCACGCCGGTCATCGTGTTTGCGCACATTCCTCTTTGGGCCGTGTATCCGGAGTGGGGTTGGGGCACCGATGACAGCGAGCAGGCACTTGGATACCTGAAGCGCTTCGGTTCGGTGTCCGTCCTGAACGGCCACATTCACCAGATCATGCAAAAGGTGGAAGGAAACGTCACATTCCACACGGCGCTGTCGACCGCATTTCCTCAACCAGCCCCTGGCACTGCGCCGTCACCCGGCCCCATGAAGGTGCCGGCAGATCAATTGCGCAACGTGCTGGGCATCTCGCACGTGAACTTTGTTCAAGGCCAGCATTCGCTCGCGATCGTCGATTCGCCGCTGGCTCAATCTTGAGTGGTAACTCGCTTTCTTAAAATATTTCCTTGGAGGAAAGAGACATGAAAAGAATCAGATGGATTTTCGTATGCGGAGCAACAGTGATAACAGCTTTCACACTAACCGTGGGGATCAGGCCGATTTTGGCCCTGAGACCTGCTGAAAATCCCGCGGGGGGCGCCTCGGTCAAGATCGACAATTTCAGTTTTGGCCCGGCAGACGTAAAAATTCCCGTTGGAACAACAGTCACATGGACGAATCGCGACGACGTCCCGCACGTTGTCGCAAGCGATGCCAAATTGTTCAAATCGAAGCCTCTCGATACGGATGACCATTTCTCTTTTACCTTCACTAAATCCGGTACGTACGTCTACTACTGTGCGATCCATCCAAAAATGACGGCCAAAGTCGTGGTGCAGTAGTTCGAGGAGACGGAAGTGAATCCTTTTGATCTGAAGTCAGCACTCCTTGCCAAACATGCGCAGCATGTGGTGCTGATCCACTTTCCGATCGCCTTGTTTATTGCCGGTGTGGCATTCGACCTAATCGCGCGATGGACGAAGCGGCATGGTTTGGCGGACGCGGCCTACTATAACCTCCTGCTGGCGGCGATTTCGACGGCGCCAGTGGTCGCGACGGGAATCCTCGCATGGCAGTTCGCACTCGAAGGGCAGAAGCTCAAGGGCATCCTGCTGATGCACCTGGTACTGGCGTGCGCCGCGACCGCAATGATCTGGCTGGTCTGGTGGATACATTTTCAAGGGCGGCGCCGCGGACAAAAGCTATCCGGCTACCACATCCCGCTTGAATTACTAGCCGTCGCCGTCGTATCGCTGACTGGGTATCTCGGCGGGTTTCTCAGTGGCATAAATGGACCCGGCTAGACGAATCGGGCTCTCAAATTCCGCGCGCAATTTGCGCCGGGAACATCGATAGAGGAGAAAGACGTGCGCTCCAACGCAAGCGAGGCATTGATGGCCAACTCATTCGGTTCACCGGACGAGTCGCCGGGAGTCGGAGAACCCGGCAACGACGACATCCCTGAGCAAGAAACTATTCGACAGGCACAGGAGGGCGACGCTGCAGCCTTCGAGCGAATCTACCGCCGATACAACAGACGGGTCTATGGTCTGTGCTTGCGCATGACAAAAAATCAGGCTGATGCCGAGGACCTGACCCAAGAGGCCTTCTTACAAGTCTTCCGCAAGATTCACACTTTCCGCGGAGAATCCGCCTTCTTCAGCTGGTTTCATCGGTTGTCCGTGAATATTGTATTGATGAGCCTGCGCAAACGGAAGATTATGGAAATCCCTTTGGAGAACAATGGCGACCACCAGGAAGAGCGCGGCGCGCGGCTCCCGGTACCCAGCGGCCCGGACCCATCATTGACTGGTCTATTCGATCGGGAGAATCTGAAGCGCGCTCTCCGCCAGATGCCAAGTGGTTACAAACGAATGTTAGTCTTACACGATGTGTTCGGGTACGAACACACCGAGATTGCCGCAGCCCTGGAATGCTCGGTTGGAAATTCCAAGTCGCAATTGCACAAAGCTCGCGAGCGGATGCGTACTTTGCTATGAGAAGGTGCGGAGATCGTAACCGCGGCGCTATGGATCGTCTCATCGTTGGCTGGTATCTTATTCGCAAAAGGAAGGCCGGGAAAACGCTTGCCCTCAATTGGACGCGGGCTTAGAGTAGTGTCGGTTTAGACTTTCCGACGGGCGTTGCGGTCTAGATTGGGTCCCTGATTCCCCCGCCCCAGATCTCACTCGCACACCCTCCTGCCCGTTTGTTCGACTCGTGATTGAGGGCATCCGGATGGTTGTGTCTTTGAATGGGCGTCCCGCCAGGCGTGGTGGTCTCGCCCGGTCGAAGGACAATCTGCCAGCCTCAGGGAACAAGATGAAACATCGCATCCTCGTCGTCGAAGATGATCCGTCGTTTCGCAAACTCCTGGCCGACTGGCTGGAAACCGAAGGTTTTGAGGCCGCACTCGCTGACACTCTCGAAGCGGCGTTCATACTCATCGCAGCGGAACCTCTTCCGGAAGCGGTGCTCTTGGACATCCATCTCGGCAGCAAGAACGGCCTCACTCTGGTTCATTGGGCGCGCAGGCAAAGACATCTTGCGCACATGCCGATCGTCGCCGTCACGGGGGATGCGTCTTTCAAAGACGCCAAAAGTGTCCAGGATGCGGGTTGTGATGCGTGCATCACCAAACCTGTCGATTTCAAGGCGTTGCGCGAGATCCTCGCCACTCTGCGCGTACATTCCGTCGGATAAAATTGCGGAACCTGGGGCTGCCGGGTCCCGGGAGTTGAACAGTCCATTTTTTCTCTGGCCCAAAAGTTTGGAAAGCTCCATGATTCTCCTGTGAAGCGCCCAAGCAGTAATACTGTCACGGGGTTCCCCTTAGTCGTTGATTTCGGCCGCGAGATCTGTTGCGATCTCGCCGCCGCGGAATCGCGCGAGTGGCTGGTGACCAACAGTATTGGCGGATACGCCTTTGGCACCATCCCAGGCCTCCAGACACGCAGTTACCACGGTCTGCTGGTGGCCGCGCTACAGCCGCCGCTGGGCCGCACTCTCCTGCTGGCGAAGCTGGACGAGACCGTACGGTATGGCGCCCAACAATTTGACCTCGCCACGAATCGCTGGGCCACCGGGACGGTAGCTCCTGAAGGCTTCCGCCACATCGAGCGCTTTCATTTGGAGGGCAGCATTCCCGTATGGACGTTTGCTCTGGCCGATGCGCTACTGGAAAAGCGCGTTTTCATGCAGCCCGGAGCGAACACCACATATGTCATGTACCGTCTGGTTCGCGCCAGCGCCTCGATGGAGTTGTCGATCAAGGCTCTGGTGAACTATTGCGAAGAACACCGCACGACGGCCGCCGGTAATTTGCACATGGACATCGCTCGGGTCGACCATGGACTGCGCGTTACGGCCTTCGCAGGCGCCGTCCCGTTTTATCTGCTAAGCGCGTCCGCTACGGCGCGGCCTGACCACGAGTGGTATCGCAATTTCGATCTGGCCACCGAACGCGCGCGCGGGCTTTGCGATCACACCGATCTTTTGTTCGCGGGCGAGTTTTCTGCTGCGCTTGCTCCGGGAGATTCGCTCACGATTGTCGCCAGCACCTCTGCGGCGCCCTCCATGAACGGCGGGGCCGCTCTCGCCGCGCGCCATCGGGAGATGGACGCTCTGCTGGAGCGTTTTTTCGCGGGCAACATGGGGGTTGCGGCGACAGCCTCGCCGTCGATCCAGCAACTCGTCCTCGCTACCGACCAATTCATCGCCGCCCGGCCGCTGGAGGGAGCGGCGGAGGCGCGGACCATCCTGGCCGGGTTTCCCTGGTTTGGGGACTGGGGGCGCGACACCATGGTTGCGCTTCCTGGGCTTTGCCTGGCTACTGGACGGCCGTGGCTCGCCCGCAACATCCTTCGAACGTTCGCGCGTTTTGTCAGCCAGGGAATGCTGCCCAATAATTTTCCTCGCGGGGTTGAAGAGCCCCAGTACAACACCGTCGACGCAGCGCTTTGGTACCTGGAGGCCGTCCGAGAGTATTTTGATGTGACGAGCGATATCGGCCTGCTGAGAGAATTGTATCCCGTGCTTTCGGGCATCGTGGACGCTTACCTGCACGGCACGCGCTATAACATTCACGTGGACTCTGCCGACGGATTGCTCCATGCGGGGGAGCCGGGCGTGCAGCTCACTTGGATGGATGCGAAAGTCGGCGATAGGATCGTCACGCCGCGCATTGGAAAACCGGTCGAGGTAAATGCGCTGTGGCTCAATGCCACAACCACCATGGCTCGATTGGGCCGCGCGATTGGCAGAACGGGGAATCACTATGAAGAGCTGGCGGACCGCGCGCGGACCGGCTTCGCGCGTTTTTGGAATCCCGCCGCGCAATTTTGTTTCGATGTGATCGACGGCCCAGGAGGGGCCGGGGACAACGATGCGACGTTGCGCCCCAATCAAATCTTCGCCGTTTCCCTGCCGGAGAGTGCTCTTACGCCGGCGCAACAGCGAGCCGTGGTTGACGTGTGTGCGCGCGAACTTCTCACCTCCTTTGGCCTCCGCAGCCTCGGGCCTGGAGAGCCCGGGTACCACGGGCGGTACGCGGGCAAGCCGCAAGAGCGCGACGCCGCCTATCATCAAGGCACGGTGTGGGGCTGGCTGCTTGGCCCGTTCGCGCTTGCGCACTTGCGCGTTTATCAGGATCCTGACATAGCGGCGTCGTTCCTGGAGCCGATGCTGAAACACGTCAAAGCCGCTGGGCTCGGCACGGCGAGCGAAATTTTCGATGGCGATCCGCCGTTTGCACCGCAGGGCTGCGTTGCACAGGCATGGACTGTGGGCGAAACGTTGCGCGCTTGGCGAGTGATCGCCGCTGCGCAAGCCAAATCCGGCTCGGCGCGCCGCAAATCCGCTGGCGGTTAGCTTGCCTCACGAGCCATTTTTATGGCTCCTTCGGCCCGGTACATCATCTCCCGTGCAGCAGACAGAAATAAGAATTTTCGATTCTCTCCATTTGAATTTTCAGTTTGCGTATTTAGGGGAGGGGGTGCAAACTAAAAGAGCAATATAGTCATTTGTTTTTTCTCCAGTTGACTGCATCTCGCTTTTCCGCGACGAAACGAGAACTTTCCCCGCAGTTTTCTAGGGCTTGAGTTTTCCCGGGCACAGTGTCGTGTCCATGTCAAACGCGCGTGCGTTCGGGTGTGACTTGAGCAGTGAAGTCCGTCAGGGGACTGCACGGACATTTTGTTAAATGAAAAGGGAGGACCGTGGAATGTTAAATCAAAACGTATTTTTTCTGGAGGACATCAAAGGTGCGAAGCCAAAGCGCAGTGTTGTTTTGCCTCCAACGCCGGTGGCGGCGAAACAGGACTTTTTTGCCGAGGCGATTCTCGAGCAGAGTTCGACACGCCAGAAAAGGCACCCGCTGAAATGGGCGGCGTCGCTGGGGGCTCACGCAGCGGTGTTGTTTCTTCTGTTGTTGATGCCGCTGTATTTTTCGCAGGGACTGGACCTACAGCGGTTCAACACGACACTGCTCGTTGCGCCGCTGCCGCCGGCGGCCGCACCGCCTCCACCGCCGCCAGCGGCAGTCGCGCGCGTGGTGCACACGACGCCAAAAACATTCACGCCAGGAAAATTGACAGCGCCGTCGTTTGTCCCGAAGGTGGTGGCGATCGCAAGTGATGCGGCCCCGCCGGAAGAGGCTCTTATGGGAATGCCGGGTGGCGTCCCTGGCGGGATCACTGGTGGACAACCAGGCGGCGTTCTCGGCGGCGTGATGAACGGCGTGGCGGCCCCCGCAGCGCCAGCATCGGAAGGGCCGAAGCAGCCGGTGCGTGTCGGTGGCAATGTGAAGCCGCCGCGGCTGCTGTCGGGACCCGCCCCGATTTATCCAATTTTGGCGAAGCAGTCCCGCATCCAGGGAATCGTGGTGATCGAAGCGATTATCGATGAACACGGCAACGTGGTCGAGATGCACGCCATCAGCGGTCATCCGCTGCTGATCCCCGCGGCAATGAAAGCCGTGTCGCAGAGAAAGTACGAACCGACAATTCTGGACGGCGAAGCCACACCCGTGAATTTGAGAGTCGAAGTGACTTTCCACGCGAACTAGCACCGGTCCAGTGAACTGACTGCGCGCGCGACCCTCTCCGCCGCGCGGTCATTTTGTTTCAGATTCTCTCCGCTGTTTGCGCGACCCCGCAGCGCACCAATACCTGGAACCTCCTAGGAATGTCTCACCTGCTGACCTCTGCAGATGGTACAATATTTGTTACCTTTGAACGAAATAGTTGATATTCGTGAATATCTGAATCGTGACGGGCACAGCCCATTTGGAGAATGGCGCGGCAAGTTGGACCCGGAGGCTCGCCGGAAGGTGACAACGGCGCTATACCGCGTCGGACTTGGGAACTTTTCCAACGTCCAGGGTGTTGGAGCCGGTGTTTTTGAGTGCAAGATCAATTTCGGCCCAGGCTACCGGGTGTACTTTGGGAAAGACGGCGAGCAGATCGTGATCCTTCTCGGCGGTGGAACGAAACAACGCCAGCAGAACGATATCAGTCTGGCACTCAACCGCTGGGAAGACTACAAGCAGCGGAAGAGACAGCACAAGGAAGAGGATTGAAAATGGCCTTGACGCGAGATTTTAGAGAAACAGTTCAAGCGGACGCGAAACGGGATCCCACCTTTCGAAGAGGGCTCTTGAGCGATGCACTGGAAAGCCTACTCACTGGCGAAGTGCCGCTCGGCAAGGAGTTGTTGCGCGACTATATCAATGCCACGATCGGATTTCCCAAGCTGGCCGCGCAGACCAATCTCCACGTAAAGACGCTTCACCAGATGTTCGGCCCGAACGGGAACCCTACCGCCCGCAATCTGTTTGAGATCGTTGCGTACTTGCAGCGCGCGGAAGGCGTGCGCTTCGAGGTCCGCTCCATGCACGCCGCATTGCGCACGAAAAAGCGGCCGTCTCCGAAAAGAGGGAAAAAGACTACTTCAGTGGCGATTCGGCGTTGACCGAGAGAAGGAAGTTTTTGTGCCGGTGGATCCCGCACGCTGACAGTTGAGGCCACCGAAATCGCACAGTCAAAACCCGCACCCTTTGAAAAATCAGCCCCCAAAGGGTGCGGCACCCCAGCGCGCGAAATCACGTCAGGGCTTGCGCACTCGCCCCCGAGACTCCTCTGATCACCATCGTGAAACCTGCGAAGTCCCAAAAGGTCGCAAAATCGTCCCTGCCCGTGATAATGTACTAGGGAATTTCTGAGGCTGCCAATGAGCTACCAGACCGCATCTGGAAGTGAAGGGAAGAGTTTGATCCGAGTGCGCCCCCGGGGGTTCTGCGCCGGAGTGGTGCGCGCGGTGGACATCGTGGAACTGGCGCTGCAGGCCTATGGCCCGCCGGTGTATGTCCATCATGAGATCGTGCACAACCGGTACGTCGTGGACCAGCTTCGCCAGAATGGCGCTATCTTCGTCGAGACGGTGGAGGAGGTTCCGCTGGGGGCCGTCCTGGTGTTCAGCGCGCATGGAGTGCCGCCTACGACGCGCGAAGAGGCCCGGCTGCGCGAGTTGCGCGTGATTGACGCGACCTGCCCGCTGGTGACGAAGGTCCATCTGGAGGCGCTGAAGTTTGCGCGCGAAGACCGGACGATCATCTTGATCGGGCATCGGGATCACCAGGAGATTGTGGGCACTTCGGGGGAAGCCCCAGAGCAGACGGTCGTGGTGGACAGCGTTGAAGCAGTGGACGCGCTTGAGGTGAGCGATGCGAATCGCCTGTCGTTTCTAACGCAAACCACTTTGAGTCTTTACGACACTCAGGAGATTGTTGCACGCCTGCGGGAGAGGTTTCCCTTGATTGCGGGTCCCGCTTCCGATGACATTTGCTATGCCACGCAGAACCGGCAAGAAGCCGTCGAACAGTTGGCGCGCGAAGTGGATTTGATTCTCGTGGTGGGCTCACCCAACAGTTCAAACTCCAATCGATTGGTCGAAGTTGCCAAGCGTTCGGGAGTGCCCGCGCAATTGATTGACGATGCCAAAGACATTGACTCGAAGTGGCTCGAAGGCATACGCCGCGTGGGTCTGACCGCTGGCGCGTCGGCGCCGGAAATCCTGGTCGAGCACGTGAGCGAACATCTCGCTTCGCTCGGCTTCACGAACCAGCGCGATCTCGACCTCATCCGCGAAGACGTGCGGTTCACGCTACCGCCGGAACTGACCACGATCGCGCCGGCTTCCAAATAGGGTTGCTACTATGGCGGGTTCCACGCCTCGATCCGACAGGGGCGTTCGGCGTAAGCGTAGAGCCCGCACCCGTAGGATGTTGGCATTGAAAGCTTGGCAGAGCAGAGCGGCCAGCAGTGCGTCGTCCGAATGGGCGGACGGATTCCTACTCCAGGAGAACATTTTTGGCGGTCAAGATCATCCGTCAGCCGAAGAAAATTGTCCTGCTGGGTTCGGCTACGAGTGCGGCCGCACTTCGTGGCGGTCATGAGCGAGCACCGGCCGCGTTGCGCGCCGCGGGATTAGCTGATCGGCTAAAAGCCGCCGGATTCGACGTTGCCGATCACGGCGACACTGCCACGCAAGTTTTCCAGCCTGATGACGAACATCCGCGCGCGCGGAATGTCTCCGCAATTCTGAAATCCCTCAATGACCTCCGGCCACGTGTGGAAGTAGCCGTAAAAACAGGCGCCCTGCCGTTGATCGTATCCGGCGATTGCATCTCCGTGCTGGCGGCCGTCGCCGGAACGCGGCGCTACTATCGCAAAGTCAGCTTGATGTATATGGACCGCGACGCCGATCTGAACCTGCCGTCAACGACTCCTTCGGGAATCATTGACGGCATGGTGATCTCCCACGTCATCGGACGCGGCGCGCCGGAGTTGGTCCGCTTCTGGGGCGAGCCGCCGCTGGTTCGCGAACCTGATATTGCCTTGTTTGGTTTTGAGCGTCTGGATCCACTGGAAGAGCAATATCTCATGTCGTCGCCGCTACGCCGGCATCCCGCTCAGGAGGTCTCGACGATGGGGGCCGCGGCCGCGGCGCACTTAGCGCTTGAGCGCGTGCATGCCCCAAAAAACGAATTCGTGCTCCATTTCGACGTCGATACGATTTCGAGCCGGGAGTTTGGAGCGACCGATTTTCCCGGCGAGGGCGGGCTCAGTCTGAACGAAGTGCGCGATGCGCTGCGTGTGTTCGCTGTTCAACCGAACCTGGCTGCCATCGTAGTGGCAGGGTATAACCCGGAACTCGATCCCGATGGCAAGGCGGCTCGGAGATTGGTCGACTTGCTCGTCGAAGTACTCGCTGCGCGGCTCGAAACAGGGTCCGGCGAGGCCGCCGGCGGCGCCTCGGCTGCTGTTGATTCCAGCTCTACGTCATCTGCTGATGTGTCACGCCCCGAACCAGAATCGTCCAAGCACACCGCTCGTGATGTCGAGGAATCTCCTGAGCCAGATCCAAAGCCTTCCTGAAACAAATTCGCGCGGCCGCTATGCTGATTGGGCGTCTCATTGGCAACTGCCCGCATGCCAGCGTTCGATGGCCATTGAGTTAAGGTGTCAGGTTGCGGATATCGTCCAGATGCGCTACCGTTTTTGAAGCGGCCGAGGAGGTTTCCATGAAGAGGGGCAAATTCCTGACAATGCTTGCGGCGTTCAGCCTGACAGTTGCTGGTGCGGGCATGGCGCAACTTCGTCCGGCGATGCTCGTCCCTGTGAATGCGGCGGACGCGCAGACGCAGATGGATATGTCGGGTCCCGCCGATCAGGGCGTACCTTCTTACCATGCGTATGCCTTGAAGCCGCCGATTCCGACCACGCTAGACCCGAAACAATTTCCCGACGCGCTCAACCGCAACGTTTACGAGCTGGCGGCGAAAGTTAAACCTGTCCTGTATCAGCAGCCGTGCTACTGCTATTGCGATCGGAGCATCGGGCACAAGAGTCTGCTCGATTGCTTCGCCAGCGAGCACGGTGCGCAATGCGACATCTGCCAAAAGGAAGCTGTGCTCGCCTATCAACAGACGCAAAAGGGAAAGACGCCGGCGCAGATTCGCGCGGCGATCATTCATGGAGACTGGAAAACGGTGGACATGAAGCCTTACATGACCCCCTCGACTTCGCGCTAGGTCTATCGTGCCCTCCGCGGCCTAAGGTCAAAGTTTGGAACGTGTCCGACCGTCCGACCAGCTCAGGCTTCCGTCATGCTGATCCGGCCGATTGTGCAAATGTTTCGCATTGAAACTATGAATCCAAGAATGTGCGCTGTACTATTGACTGCCGCGCAAATCAATATTAGGGTTAATCCAATCATGAGGGGAAACTTTTTCCTCTCCACCCCGGGGCCGGATGAACACCCACGTTCGGCCCCTTTCGATTGCAGTGTTCCCACGTGTTCTGCGAGAGTTCTGACCGACAAACGCCATTACCGAAAATTGACCCTTGGCATAGAAGAGTTGATGAATGCGTCTGCCTGCGCAGGATTGCGCAAGTGATCAAGAACCGCCGGTTCTTTGGCTGCCGCGAGGCCGAATTACCCGATGCCGCAAGGAGGTCACAGGAAGTCCTCGATTCGCACCGTATCCGAATTTTTCCGGTTAGCGTCCTTGGAAGAAACTAAACCATTACAAAACACGGTTGGGGACTGGTTGCTGGCCGCAATCCTCTTTTTCGCCACCGCTGCTGTTGTCGTATGGCAGAACCTCCGGCTTGGGATTCTCTGGGACCTCAGCTACATTTTGGAAACTTCGTACCGTATTTCGGTGGGTGACGTTCCGTACCGTGATTTTCCTTTGCCCTTCGCGCCCTTCACCTTTCTCGTGCAAGCCGCGCTCATCAAACTAACGGGCCGCGTGTTCTTTCACCACGTGATCTACGCCGCGGCCGCCGGCGGCCTCGCAACCCTTCTTGCTTGGCGCATCCTTTTGCACCTCTTGCATGAAAAAGCACCCTCCCCACGGCTCATGGCGTTTTTGCTGGCCGCTCCCCTTGTATTCCTGGGGATCTACTCTGTCTTTCCGCATCCCTTTTATGATTGCGACTGCACGCTGGCCATTCTGGTGGCCATCCTTCTTCTCCTGCAGTTGCCGCGTAAGGATTTTCCTCCGTTCCGGGCTTTCTTCACCGGGGCATTCCTCGTCGTTCCATTGTTCGTCAAGCAGAATGCGGGACTGGCCTTCTTGGCGGCGACAGTCTTATCTCTCGCCGCGCTGATGGCGCTTGCGGTGCTGGTGCTCGCGGTACGGCGACGGATGGGACTGGACGGGCTGTTCTCTGCCAAGCAACAACACGATCTCGGCAAGCTGTGCTTCGGCTTCAGCGTGTTTTGGGCGTATCTCATGTGGTCGCAGTTCCTGGTGATCTGGTACGGCAACCTGCCCGAGGAGACGTTCTTCATCTTCTACCGGCTGTTCGGCCCGTGGAAGCCGATCGGCGTGGCGGTGTTCCTGCTGGTGTTCGT
>Ga0137412_10003022_pt1 | contig 13425 bp, 11 predicted proteins | sample CZODoug2_1_16fun_FD_122160 | JGI IMG/M metagenome (GOLD analysis project Ga0137412, IMG submission 122160) | Vadose zone soil fungal communities from Angelo Coast Range Reserve, California, USA - CZODoug2_1_16fungal (Hybrid Assembly) | ecosystem: Environmental > Terrestrial > Soil > Vadose zone... | reverse complement strand
GCGGGCACGGGAGTTTCGATCGGTGCGGCCTATATCTTTCATCGAACCGGCCACCACAAGCTGGAACGATGGACTTCCATTGTTCATATCAGCGCTGCCACCACCGGAGCCATTAGAAATTATTGTTTGAAGACGGCACATCCTGCGACAACGCCAACGCCCTAGTTCGTTCTCACCGCGTTCGGCTGCTTCCCAAAGGCGTTTTCGCGCATCTAAGAACGTGTGGATCGAACTGGCGCCCGCCGGGCGGTCCACGGAAGACGTTGCGGACGAAAGACATGTGCTGCATACTCGCGGCGCGCGCCGGGGCCAAGAACCCCGGGCGCTTCAGAATCCAGAGCGGGAAGCGGGAGGGTCGATGAAAGGGAGCGGCTGCACGGGCCGTTTCTTGGCGGCATTGGTGATTTGTTGTGTTGTGCTGGCGTGCCGTACCGCCGCGCAGACGCATGATCCTCGTGCCGCAAAAGTTGATGCGAATGGGAACTGTACGGAGGTCCTCGTCGCGCAGGAAAAGCCGACGGTGGACCCGCCAACAACGCAGCCTCCTGAACCTCCGCGGAATCCTCCCGTCATGGAAGCGAAAACCGAAACAGACCGCTACACACTCTCCCATGAACGCTATGAAAAAGCAGTGGCGTATTCGCGCGCAGGTTACGCGGTCTATTTCCTTTGGGTGGGCTTGGGGCTTGCCGCCGCGTGGCTGTTTTTGCGGTTGGGCATCGTGGCGAAAATTCGTGATTTCGCGGAGCGGCTGACCGAGCACCGTTTGCTGCAGGGTCTGATCTTTATTCCGATTCTGATAATTGGCGTGGAAGTGTGTGAATTGCCGGCCCTTCTTTACTGGCATTCACTATCGCTGCGGTACGCGCAATCCGTGCAAAGTTGGGGTTCCTGGTCCTTGGACTGGGCCAAAGAGGAGGCGCTTTTCCTGGGTGCGGCGATGCTGTTTGGTTCGATTCTCTTGTGGCTGATCCGCCGGAGTCCGCGCCGATGGTGGGCGCTTTTTTGGCTTGCCGCGTTCCCCATTGTCATCTTTATGGTCTTCATCAGTCCGTGGTTGATCGACCCGCTTTTCAATAAATATGAACCGCTCGACAAGACGAATCCGGAACTCGTATCCGCCATCGAGAAGGTTACGCGGCGCGCTGGCCTTTCCATCCCACGCGACCACATGTTCCTGATGCGGGCGAGCAGCAAAACGAATCAAATCAACGCGTATGTGGCGGGCGTCGGCGCATCGAAGCGCGTGGTCGTGTGGGACAACACGATCCGCAAAACCACGCTGAACGAGACGCTTTTTATTTTTGGGCACGAGGCGGGCCATTACGTTCTAGGCCATGTGCGCAACGGAATCATGTTTTTCGCGCTCGCATTTTTCGTCGCGATGTATCTGTGCTACCGGGTGGTGAATTTCAGCCTTGAAAAGTGGGGAGGCGCCTGGAGAATCTATGGACCGCAGGATCTCGCTTGCCTCGCGGTACTGCTTCTCCTGTTCAAGATCTTCTCGTTTGTCTCGATGCCAGTTGAGTCCGCATTCTCGCGGGCGCAGGAACACAGCGCGGATGTTTTCGGGCTGGAAGTGATTCACGGAATCGTCCCGAATTCCGGCGAAGTAGCCGCGCACGCGTTCCAAATACTTGGGCAGGAAGATCTGTCCGACCCGAACCCGCCGCCTTTCATTACGTTTTGGTTGTATAGCCATCCGCCGCTGGCCGACCGCCTGGTGTTCGCGCACAGCTACGATCCGTGGGCGAAAAGGCAAGAGCCGCGGTACATAAAATAGGCGCGGTTCAGGAGCCACGCCTACCTTCAGTTTGCCTACGGGCGAACGCGGCGACTTTGTGGCGATTGCCGCAAAGCGACATGGAGCACCACCGGCGACGGTGCGTGCGGGAAGCGTCGTAAAAAATCAGGCTGCAGGAAGGATTCGCGCAGAGACGTACGCGAGTGGCTTCTCCCTCGGAAATAATTTCCGCGGCGGAGCGTGCGACCGCGGCCAGCAACCAATCGAGCCCCCCTTCGCGCGCAACATATTCGATGCGCCAGGACTTGTCGGTTTCGACCAGCTCGTCGTGGCCTTCCGTCACGCGAAGCACGTCATTGATGGGCCGCACCTGCTCGCCAGGAACACGGTGGCGATGTGCAAGCTCGCGGAATGCCAGGCGCAATGCGTCGCGAAGCCGCTCAGCGCGGTTCAGCAATCCGAACGCGGCTTGTGGATCGATTTCTGTAAGGCTCATGAGCTCCGCAGCGCGGTCGGCGGAGATGATTCGAGCAGCGCGCAAGAAACTGATTAAGTCCTCCCAACCAAGGCTTTTCGAGCCAGGCGAAGCCGGCAGGGACGGAAGATTGGCAAAATTAATGGCGAGACGACCGCCGACCCCTGTAGAGCTGGAATTCAGCATGTGGGACTCCGTGCAACAATTAACCGGTTAAAACTAATAAAAAGGTTAGTCCAAAGCAAGCAGAATCAAGCGTGGGATCAGCCTCTTGTGTTTCCTTACAGTGGGGCTCGCATCTAGTAAGGTGGTATCGCCGAGTAAGGTCCGAGGTGCTCCGTGAAGCTGTTTAGCGGTGTTGCGGCCGTCGCCGCCGTAGTGGTGTTTAGTTTGGTGCTCGTCTCGCGTCGCGCAAACTCGCAGAACGAACTCGCCAATCCAAATCTTCCCGTCCGAGCCGTACTGGTGGAGCTATTTACGTCGGAAGGGTGCTCCAGCTGTCCGCCGGCGGATGCATTGCTGACAAAGTTGGATCACGAGCAACGTCTCGGAAATGCGGAGATTATCGCTCTCGAAGAGCACGTGGACTATTGGGATCAGCAGGGCTGGCGCGACCCGTTCTCTTCTGCGCAGTGGACCGAACGGCAGCAGGACTATGCTGCGGCGTTCCGAAATGATGGCGTCTACACGCCCCAGATGGTGGTGGATGGACGGACGGAGTTTGTCGGAAGTTCGCAGAGCCGCGCGCGGAGTGCGATTGCGGAGGCCGTCCGCGAGCCGAAAGCTGAGGTTACGTTGACGAGCGGCCCCAGCTCCGATGCAAGGGCGAAAGTTTCGATCGCAGTGAAAATGCTGCCGGCGCCGGAATCGCAAAAACCGCAAGTCTGGTTGGCGATCACGGAAACGGGATTACATTCCAACGTCTCGCGCGGCGAAAACGCCGGCGAAGACTTGCATCACGCGGCAGTTGTGCGTAGTCTGCGCAAGGTCGGAGAAACCGCGCCGAATCGCGATGTGGCTTACTCCGGCGAGCATGATGTGCAGTTGGATCCCGGGTGGAAGAAAGAAAACCTGCGCGTGGTCGCGTTTGTGCAGGATGCAAAGACGCGTCATATTCTGGGAGCAGCCAGCGTGCACGTGACGCCGTAAGCTAATCCGCAACGCACGATTGAACCGCGGCTGCATTTTAGTTGGGGAGTGCCATGGATTCCACAACAGCGCCGCAGACGCCGCAGAGCGACTCGCCATTAAACGAATCCTGGAATCAGCCGCCGAATTCGCCGAATCCCGTCTTTTACAATAAGCAGGGAATCCGTTCCGGTTGGCGCATTCTTCTTTACGTTTGCCTGGTTCTTCTCCTATACGGTATTGAGTTGGTGCCGGTTTCCTTTCTCTTGCGTGCCCAGAATCCCTACAAAGTCTCCACCATAATCCTGGGAGAAGCGATGGTTTTTCTGGCCGCCTTCGGCGCCGCGCTGCTGATGGCGAGGATCGAAGCCCAGCCGATTTCGATTTATGGTTTGCCTGTTGAAGGCGCTTTCGGTAAACGATTTTGGCAAGGGATGCTCATAGGTATTTGCGAGATCAGCTTGATCATTGGCTGCATGGCGGCCTTTCACTCCTATTCGTTCGGCGCACTGTCTTTTCGCGGCGCGCAAATCGTGCAATGGGGCGCGCTTTGGTTTACAGCCGCGATCTTGATTGCGTTGCCGGAAGAATTTCTCTTTCGCGGATACCTGCAACATACATTGGCGGACGGAATCGGTTTTTGGCCGGCAGCTTTTATACTTTCCGCAATTTTCGCTCTCGTCCACCTTACCAATAGCGGAGAAAACTGGTTCGGTGTGGCCAATATATTTTTTACCGGCTTACTGTGGGCGTTCACTTTGCGGCGAACTGGTTCGTTGTGGCTGGCCGTAGGATGGCACGCGGCCTTTGATTTCGGGGAAAGCTTTCTATTTTCCGTTCCCGACAGCGGTGGAATTTTCGAAGGCCACCTTTCGAACGCAACTATCGCTCCGGGGCGCACGTGGCTGACCGGCGGTGAAGTTGGTCCCGAGGGCAGCTTGCTCGCATTTCTTACGCTGGCGTTAGGCGCGGTCCTGATTCATTTCTTGTTCCCCGCTGCAAATAAGCCGCAAACGGAATCCTGAAGCCCGTCGGCCTTAGCGCACGAGATCGGAGGCGAACACGAGCCGAACTCCGTTGGCGCGCACCGTCGGCAAAAACTCGCGCAGAGCTTCGAGCGTGGCGGCGTGGGGATGCCCGATGGCGATCGCGGCTTTCTTCTCTTTCGCGCCGCGCACGGCGAGTTGAAGTTGTTTTCGAATCGCAGCGGCGTCCTGCACGTCATCAAGGAACGGAACATTTCGAAATGCCGTCGGTACGCCATCGCGCTGCGCCGTATCGAACGCCACCGTAGCGGCGGTCGTGCGGCTGTCCACGTAAAAGAGATTAAAGCCACGAAGCGCCGGCATAAGTTCGTTCATTAACGCCGGATCGGATGTCGCCTGCGAGCCCTGGTGATTATTCACGCCCACTGCGTTCGGAACCGACTCGACCATTTCGCCAAGCAGTGATTTCACCTGTGCCGCCGACATTCCCGGTCGCAACTCCTCTTTTTCTGGCGCTTCGTTGGCGACGGATTGCATGGGCAGATGTAGCATCACTTGAAATCCGCGCTGTAGTGCCTGGTCTGCAATTTCTTTTGAATGTTCGTGATTCGGCAAAACCGAAATCGTCAGTGGGTAGGGCATTGCGAAGATCGATTCGGCCGCAGTGCGATCGCTGCCCAAATCATCAAGAATGATGGCCAGACGCGGGGCATCGGCGTCGACGGTCTCGCGCTGGGCAGAAACCGCGCGACGCGCGAAGCGGATTTCAATCGAGTGAGTCGCGCGAGAACCCGCTCGAAAAGCGACCGAGGTTACATTGGGCTCATCGCCCCGTGCGCCGAGCTGAAGCTTGTGGCGCTCCGCAACGACATTGAGCGCACGTAAGAGCCGCGCGGTTTGAGCATTGCGCTGGGCGTCGCTGTTCGCGGAGAACAATGTCACCTCCAGCCAGTCAGGCATTGCCGGACCCTTTGGTGACGCTTGCAGCTTCATTCGAATCACGGTGCCGGCCGGCGTAGACTTCTGCGCCGCAGCCGCAAATTCTCGAGTCATCTGATGAATTGTTGCCGGGCTGGAACGTGATTCGCCGGAAGGCCAGCGACATCCGCCGAAGATAAGGGTCGAACAGAGGAAAATACAACACAGAGGCGCAAGTCTGCGGCAGTTCACAAAAAGATTGTAAGAGAGAGTCGGCCGGTTTACGAAATCTTGTGAAGCGTCAGCCTGAATCAGGCCGCTTTTTTCGCCGGAGTCTTGAAAAGTTCAAGCGCCTTCTTCAGAACAGGGTCATCGGGAGAGAGAGGCTTGATGGACGGCGGCGTCTGCGGTGTTGCCGCGCCCGTATTCGTAGTCGCATCGTCGTCATCGCTGCCATCGCCGCCGTCTACAAACGCGGCGCGCACAATTTCCGTTGGGACGACGCCCTCGTCAAGAATGGATTTGCCGCTGCCATTGTAATAGTTGGCGACGGTTAGAATTAAAGCCGAGCCATCATCCAGCGTAATCAGCTTCTGTTCCGAAGCGAGGCCGAAGGTTCGCTCGCCGACGAGTTCGCCGCGGTGATTCATCTCCAGCGCCGACGCCAGAATTTCCGCGGCTCCGGAAGTCGTGCCATCCATCAAAATCGAAACGGGGCCCTTCCAGGCTACTTTGTTAGGCTCGGCCGAGAAAACCTGAGCCGAGACGGTCTGGCCACGCAACGTGGCAATCGTGCCGCTCGAAAGAAACAGCCGTGCGGCCGCAATTCCTTCCGATGCCGGCCCGCGGCCGCAGTTCCTCAAGTCGAGAATAATCTTGTGTGCGCCCTGTTTCTCGGCGTCGCTGATGCGCGAGCGCAACTCTTCCGCGCGGCCCGCGTCCAGCGATTGCAGCCGCACCGCAAACACATCTGAATCCACCTTGGTGAGCTGCATCTTGGGCGGCGTCACTTTTTCACGAACCAGGTCCACTTCTTCCGGCTCGGCCTTGCCGCTCCGAATCACGCCAATTTTTACGCTGGTTCCCGGCAAACCGCGGAGCAAGTTCAGAGCCTGGCCGACCGACATCTCCCGCGTCGTGAATCCCGCGACGGATTCCAGAAAGTCGCCGCTGTGAATGCCGGCCTTTTCTGCAGGACTATCTGGCACGACCGAAATCGCAATGATGTAGCCCGAGCGTTTGCTCATGGTCAGGCCGGTTTCGCCGGCAGCATTGGCGGCCAGTTTTTGCTTGTATTCGGCGTACTCGCGCGGGGTCAGATAGCTGGATTGCGGATCGAGCGATTCAAGCAAACCGTGCAGGGAGCCTGCGGTTACGAGGGGGATGTTCGGATCATCGACGTAATCGTTCTGAATCTTCTGCAGCACTTCACCGTAGACGGTCAGCGACTTGTACGCCTTGTCGTCCGGCGAACGGCCGAGAACGTGGCCCAATCCCGCGTAGCAGAAGATGACCACCGAAATGGCAATAATGCCGATACGAGCCGCTCGATTCATGAGCCCCCCGTCTATCACCGACAAAACAGAATTATAGCACTTCCTCTGTATGGGACGCAGCGCCTCAGGTAAAGGAAGCCTACGGATAAACCGAATATCTACCGTCTGATCGCTAAAGCCACGGGTAACTAGGAATTTGTTGCACAATTACCACATGACCAGGAATTCAAGAGAATTTGTGTTCTGTAAGACAATGAAAACAAAGCAGAAGCTGTCATTTGGCTGGCCCTGCATTTGCTACAATAGAATCCAATGTTCCAGTCCACTGTTCAGCGTGAAGTCAGTACCGAGGGCATCGGTCTCCATACCGGAGTCTTTGGCCATGTCCGCCTGGTTCCGGCACCTGCCGATACCGGCATCGTGTTTCGACGTACGGACTTGGACAATTTCATCATCGAGGCGCGCGGGGAAAACGTCGCCCGCGTCAGCTACGCCACCAGCTTGATGAAACAGGGCGTCCTCCTGTCCACCACTGAGCACCTTCTGGCGGCGATCTACTCCTGCGGCATAGACAACGTGTTCATCAATATTGACTCCATTGAGGTGCCCATCCTCGATGGCTCGGCCGAGCCGTTCATGCAGATGCTCGAGCAAGCCGGCACACGCCGGCTGCGCAAACGGCGGCGTTACTTGAAAGTCTTGAGGCCGCTGGAAGTCATCGAAAATGGCCGGCGCATCGGCATCTACCCCGCCGACGAATTTCATGTGAAATGCTTCGTGGATTTCGCGCATCCCCTCGTTGGCAAGCAACAGTTCGAAATGCACGTTAGCCAGGAAAGCTTCCGCCAATTGCTGGCGCGGGCGCGTACCTTCTGTTTCGAACGGGAGATTGAACCGCTTCGGGCCATGGGGCTGATTCGCGGCGGTTCTCTCGATAACGCGATTGTGTTGACCAACGATGGCGTGATGAATGGCCCACTGCGGTTCGACGACGAATTTGGCCGCCACAAAACGCTGGACCTGATTGGCGACCTCGCGCTCGTGGGCTTGCCGTTACTTGCGCGCGTGGAAGCGCACAAAGCCGGCCACGCTCTTCACACGCAACTCGTCAGCAACTTGCTGGCGGACCCAACTCTTTGGACGATTACGACCGAGGATGGAACTCCGGCAGAAAATACCGTGCCTGCCGCGGTTCCGGAGCAGGTTCCGGCAGCGGATTAGGCATCGTGGCCGGCGACGTTGAATTTTGCGATGATTTTTTCCCTTCCTCATCGAACATGAGCCCGAGAATGATCAGTCCGATCACGACGGTCAGCGTTCCGATACCGACCCATCCGAGAACGATTCCCGCCGTAGCCAGGCCGTTTCCTTCGATTGGTTCGTTCGAATCGCGAATCTCTTTCTTCGCGATATAGCCGAACGCCAGCGCCAAAATCGAACGAAGCCAGTAATCCAGAGAATACCCAGCACCAGGCTCGCGATTCCATTCCGCTCGTCTTGCGGGCTCGTTGCGCCGGTAGCGCTGCACTTTGCGCGAACGCTGGTGGCGGCGGCACGAGCCACAGTTGGCAGAAGCGGCATCGAATCGCTTCGTCATGGAGTTGCTGCGCACAATGCGGGCAGTTTTTCATGGAGGTTCAGCGCACCCGCCCTCCTTCTCAGTGCAACATCGGGCTGTCTGCGCTGGCCTGCGCGGCCGTGGTAGATCGAATCACGCCGGTCTGGTCTACAAAGAAATGACGGGTTCCTGCTGAGGGCGAAATGGGGTCCGCGTTCCAACCAAAACCGGTTTCTGGGGCCTGGCCCGAGAAATTGGCGGCGCTGGGCGCGAATCTGTAGCCGTTCTTAAGTCCCGTCGCTAGCGTGCCGTCGATTTCATTTTTCCCCTCAGGGCAAGCGGAACCATTCGGACCCAATTCTGCGAGCGCGTAGGCAAAACCGATTTTCGGGCATGCCGACGCGTAGGCGATTTCACCCGTCGTGATTGTTCGCAGCGATCCGACCGCGGAAGCCTCGTTCGCGGCCATTTTCGCTCGAATCAGATTCGGAATCGCAATCGCCGCGATAATCAAGATGACCGGCAGGCCGGCTATTTGGAGATAACCCAACACCAGTCCGGCGATTGCGAGACCGTCGCCTTTCAAGCGGCCCGCACTTTTCTTTATTTCGCTTAAGCCAAGGTGGCCCAGCACGACAGCCGCGATCGCGCCGATGAACGGCGCAATGACATACGCAGCGATTCCAGAAATCAGGCTCGCTGTAGCTTTGCCGCTGGTCTGCGTTGGAGCAGTCGCGTAGCTGTTACCGCCCAGCCCGGGTTGCGGCGCAACGGGCCGCTGCGTGGCGTAGACGTTCGCCGCCAGATTCATCTTACAAAGCGGACAAGTTTGCGCGTCATCCTGAATCGCTTCCGCACAATATGGACACTTCTTCATCGGGGCGCTCCCTTCGAGGCACGTGAACGGGCATGAATACAACGGACAATTGACTGGACTGTACGGCAAAATCCTCATGCCGTCTAGGACACAATGGCCACCCCTGTCGCGTTACGTTCAATTGTCAAACGAGCGGGGAGGGGTGAGAATACTCGGGCCATGCCGAACAAAGACGTCGTTATCGTCATCCTCGCCGCAGGAAAAGGTACGCGCCTCAAATCTTCCCTCGCCAAAGTGCTGCATCCCGCCGGCGGCCGGTCGCTGATGGAAAGCGTTGTCCGTGCGTGCCTTCCGCTGGCGCCGAAGAAAATTCTCGCGATCGTTGGCCATCAGGCTGAACAAGTTACAGCCGCGATCGAACTGCTGGACGTCGAGTCTGTCCTGCAACAACCGCAAAACGGCACCGGCCACGCGATGCTTGTTGCCAAACGCGCGATTGGCAACGCGAAATTAGTGGTCGTACTTCCCGGCGACGCGCCTTTGGTTCGCACCGAAACGCTGAAAGCACTTATCGCCACGCATCGCTCCGGCAACGCCGCTGCCACGATTCTCTCTGCAGTTGTGACCGACCCTTCCGGTTACGGCCGCATCCTCCGCAAGTCGGAAAACAGCGTCGCTGCTATCGTCGAAGATTCACAATTGACGCCCGACCAGCGCGAGCTGAACGAAATCAACAGTTCCATTTATTGTTTTTCCGCGGACAAACTCTGGCCCGCGCTCGCGCGGGTAAAGCCGGAAAACAAACACCGTGAAATTTACCTGACCGATGCGATTGCGATTTTGGCCGCCAAGGGCGAACCGGTTCTTGCGCAAATCGCACCGGACCCACGCGAAGTGCTCGGCTGCAACACCCGCGCCGACCTCGCCGAAGTGGACGCCATCTTCCGCGAACGCAAACGGAACGAATTGATGACAGCCGGCGTGACGATCCAATTGCCGGAGACCGTGCTCATCGGTCCGGATGTGACGTCAGGAGAAGACACCGTCATCGAGCCCTGCGTGCAATTGCTCGGCAAAACTAGACTCGGCGCCAACTGTACGATTCGCACCGGCAGCGTCTTGCACGACGCCGTTCTCGGCGATGGCGTCACTGTCGAACCGCATACGATGATCTTCGAAAGCCATCTCGATGGCGGCAATACGGTCGGACCATTCGCGCGCATTCGTCCGGGATCCCATCTGAAAAAAGGCGCGCGCGTTGGAAATTTTGTCGAAACGAAAAAAGCGGTCATCGGCGAAGGCAGCAAAGTTCCGCACCTGAGTTACATCGGCGACGCCAAACTGGGTTCGCACACCAACATCGGCGCTGGAACGATTACCTGTAATTACGACGGCGTGAATAAATTTCCCACGATCATCGGCAATCGCGTTTTTGTCGGAAGCGATTCCGTTCTCGTCGCGCCGGTAAAAATTGGCGACGGAGCCTACGTTGCTGCCGGTTCCACGATTACGGAGAACGTTCCGCCTAATGCCCTCGGCCTCGCGCGCAGCCGCCAAACCACGAAACCTGGCTGGGCCGCCAAAAAACGCCGCGAAATGGCCGCATCGAACCACGGCAAGAAGTCTCCAAAGAAACGTTCCGCCGCCAAAAAATCCCGCCCGCGCCGCAGGCGCTGATTCTGCAGCCGGCAATCTAGCTCACGCGCCTCAGTGGGAGTCTGTGCTAAAATAGTTTTTCCCTGAATGCTCCTGGGAGACCCAACACGATGAAGTTCGGAGTCGTAGTCTTTCCCGGCTCGAATTGCGATCACGACGCGTTTTACGCGCTCGGCAGCGTCCTGCACAAACCCGTCGAATTCATCTGGCACCAGTCGCAAGACCTTGCGAATTGCGACGCCATCATCCTGCCCGGCGGCTTCTCCTACGGCGACTATCTCCGCACCGGTGCCATCGCGCGCTTCTCGCCCGTCATGAAGTCCGTCGAAAAATTCGCGGGCTCCGGCGGCATGGTCCTCGGTATCTGCAACGGTTTTCAAACGCTCTGCGAAGCGGGCCTCCTTCCCGGCGCAATGATGCGCAACTCCGGCCTTCGCTTTATCTGCCGCCACGTTCACATTCGCGTCGAGCAAACCGATACGCCCTTCACCAACGCCGCGCGCAAAGGCCAAATCCTGAAAATCCCCATCGCGCACTCCGACGGCTGCTACACGGCCGACGAATCCGACATCGCCGACCTCGAAAAGAACAAACAAATTCTTTTCCGCTACACAACGCCCGACGGCTCCGATGACAAAGCAGGCAATCCGAACGGCTCGATGCACAACATCGCCGGAATCTGCAATCGCGAACGCAACGTCGCTGGCCTCATGCCGCATCCCGAGCGCGCCGTCGAATCCGCGCTCGATTCCGCCGACGGCCTCGTCGTTTTCAAATCCATGGTCGAAGCCCTAGTCGGCGCAGCAAAGGCCACCGCTTGATCGCCGCCGAAAATTTTGAGTTTTGTGTAGGGGCACGATATATCGTGCCCCTGCGGTGTAAGACTTTGAGACCAAATTAGATATGGCCACCGCGCTCACCGAAATCAAAGTCACTCCCGAAATCGCCGCCGAACACGGCGTCACTGCCGAAGAGTACGCGCGCATCCAGAAAATTCTCGGCCGCGATCCCAACATCACCGAGCTCGGCATTTTTTCCGTGATGTGGAGCGAGCACTGCTCCTACAAATCGAGCAAAGTCCATCTCAAGCGCCTTCCCACGCGCGGCAAACTCGTCGTACAAGGCCCCGGCGAAAATGCCGGCGTCGTGGACATCGGCGACGGCCTTGTCGCAGCATTCAAAATCGAATCGCACAATCACCCGAGCTACGTCGAGCCATTCCAGGGCGCGACCACAGGAGTCGGCGGAATCCTCCGCGACATTTTCACGATGGGCGCGCGGCCAATTGCCGTTCTCGATTCGCTCCGCTTCGGCGAAATCACGCCAAACAAAAATACTTCGCCCGAGGACGCTGCAAAAAATCGACGCATTCTCGACGGCGTCATCCGCGGCGTCGGCAACTACGGAAATTGTTTCGGCGTGCCCACAGTTGGCGGCGAAGTCAGCTTCGAGCCCTGCTACTCGCAAAATCCGCTGGTGAACGCGCTTGCGCTCGGCATCGCGCGCAAGGAAGAAATTTTTCTCGCCAAAGCCAAAGGCATTGGCAATCCCGTCATCTACGTCGGGGCAAAAACCGGCCGCGACGGCATTCACGGTGCTTCGCTCCTCGCCTCCGCCGAATTCACCGAGGAGTCGCAGCAAAAGCGCCCCAACGTCCAAGTCGGCGATCCCTTCGTCGAAAAACTTTTGCTCGAAGCTTGCCTTGAAGCAATGCGCACCGGCGCAGTCGTCGCCATTCAAGACATGGGCGCCGCCGGCCTCACCTGCTCCACTATGGAAATGGCGTCGCGCGGCGGCACCGGCATCGAAATCGATCTCGCCAAAGTTCCCCAGCGCGAAATCGGCATGACGCCTTACGAAATCATGCTCAGCGAATCGCAGGAGCGTATGCTGCTCGTCGCTGAAAAGGGCCGCGAACGAGAAGTGCTCGACGTTTTCAAAAAGTGGGGACTGGACGCCGTCGTAGTCGGCACGGTCACTGATGGCGGTTTGGCCGTTGTAAAAAATCACGGCGCAATCGCCGCGCAAATACCCGCGCATCCGCTCGCCGAAGAAGGTCCCGTTTACAATCGCCCGGTCGCCGCGCCAGCGTCGCGCAGCGAATCCGAAAAAGATTGGTTCGCCTTCGCGCCCGAAAAAACGAACCTCACCGAAAAGTTCAAAAAGCTTCTGGCGTCTCCCGCGATCGCCTCCAAGCGCTGGGTCACCGAACAGTACGACACCAGCGTCCGCACCAACACCCTGGCCGGCCCCGGCGCCAGCGATGCGGCCGTAGTCCGCGTAAAAGAATCCGAAAAGAATGGCGTCATGCGCGCCCTCGCTCTCTCCACCGACGGCAACGGCCGCTGGTGTTTCCTTAATCCCAAAGTTGGCGCCATGCACGCCGTCGCCGAAGCCGCCCGCAACGTCGCCGCTTCAGGCGCGCGTCCCATCGCCGCCACCAACTGCCTCAATTTCGGCAGCCCCGAAAAGCCCGACGTGATGTGGCAATTTTCCCAGGCCATCGACGGCATCGGCGAAGCCTGCACCGCTCTCGCCGCGCCCATCACCGGCGGCAACGTCAGCTTCTACAACGAAACCCTCGGCAAATCCATCTACCCCACGCCCGTAATCGGGATCCTCGGAATCCTCGACGACGCCTCCAAAG
>Ga0137412_10003021_pt1 | contig 13434 bp, 12 predicted proteins | sample CZODoug2_1_16fun_FD_122160 | JGI IMG/M metagenome (GOLD analysis project Ga0137412, IMG submission 122160) | Vadose zone soil fungal communities from Angelo Coast Range Reserve, California, USA - CZODoug2_1_16fungal (Hybrid Assembly) | ecosystem: Environmental > Terrestrial > Soil > Vadose zone... | reverse complement strand
CGAGCGCGCTGACCTTGCCGATCTTGCGGCCCAGGGCCATCGCCGACGCCAGCACGACGACCACCATTGCGATGATTGCGCCCCAGGCATAGCCGCTGCTACTGCCGCTCAACGAGCCCCAGCCGGTTGCGGTGCCAGTTGGTGGATTGTTCGAGTTAGATCTGATCCACCACGGCAACGCAAGATCAACAAGAAATGCGATCAACAGAGCGATCTGAGCGGAGTCGACAAGCGCCCGTATCTCGGCGTTCGTGCGATGCATGATCGGATTCTGGCCGGATTGCGTACTGGGTGCCAGTTGCCACGCGGACGGACGAGCGGGCTGCTCGATATTGCCGCGAGTCATGTCGATGGATTTCCCGACCGAGATGCTCAACGAGCGACCTTCAGGTTGCGTTCAGGGGAGGGGGCGACACTGGCTGGAATATCGACCGGCCGAGCGCGCCGGCGAGAAGGGAGCAGCCGATCGTGGAACGAGACGCCGCCGCCGAGCGCGAGCGACACTACGCACTACAGCAAGCGTTGGCCGACGCACTCGAGCTTGCCCGCCTGCAGGTGGAGGTGCTCGAACGGCTGCACGCGGCCGACGATCGAGGTGACGACGAGGTCGTGCAGCGCTGTCACGCCCAACTCGATTACGTGATGTCGCGAGTGGCCGAGGTCGAGGGAGTACGCCGCGGCGCGAAGCAGGCCCGCGGAGCGATCAGCGACGTCGACTGTGCCAACTGCGGTGCGCCCGCCGAGCCGGTGTATGAAACGCCGCATCTGCTCGGCTATGACTGCATCAAGTGCGACTGGACCGCCCACGAGCCGGCGGCGCAGGAGTTGCGCAAGCGCGCGCAGGCCAAGGACGCAGCGGTGACCGCGGTCGAGCGGGCCGTACCGGTCATCGAGGAGACGCTCGACATCCTGCATCAGCGCGGCAAGCGGGCTCGCGAGGACGGCATCAATGCGCTGCGGACCGTGCAGCAGGACCTCGCCGCGGTCGACAAGCGGCTGCGCAACACGGCAGAGATGTCGGTGGGTGGTGCCACGATCGCTCCATGACTGAGATCCAGGAGTGGACCGTCGCGCGGCACCTCGACGGCAAACCGGCGGAGATTCTCGCCCTATATCGGCGGTTCATCGAGCTCGCCGAGCAGTGCGGGCCGTTCACCTATGCGGTCGCGAAAACCGCCATCACCTTGAAAGGGAGCCGTCGCGGTTTTGCCGGGGCGGCGTTGCACAGCGCATTCCTTGGGGGATATCTGGATCTGCAACGGCGGGTGACCGACCCGCGGATCAGGAGCTCATCGCCCTATACCAAGCGATTATTCGTGCACCAATTCCGGATCACCGCGGCGGATCAGCTCGATGAGCAATTCGCCGGCTTGCTGCTGGAGGCGTATCAGGTCGGGCAGGGCGCCCACCTGCTGACCCCGCCCTAGTTACGCCACAGCGGACCGGCGGAGCAGTGCGGGGCGCCGCCGCCGCCGCGCGCCCCGACGATAGATCTCCTCGACGTAGCCCTCACGCAGCCAGTAGGTCATGCGGTCGCACCTGTCGAAACCACCGTTCGCGCGATAGAGATCCTGCACGCGGTACTCGTTCACCTCGTGGTTGATGCTCAGCAGGCAGGGTGCGAGCCTCGCGAAATGCCGGAAGTACGTCGCGGCCAGCCCGGCGCCGATTTCCGTCAGCGAGTCGACATTGACGACCAGGTCGAAGCGCGTTTGCAGCCCATCGCCGGCGAGGAAGCGCTCCGCGGTCATGAGCTTGATCTTGTCCGGCGAGCTCTTCCAGCCCGGCTCGCCGTCGAGGATGACCTTGTCCGGTCCGAGCGCCCGGCCGAGAAAGTGGCCGTGCGCCAGATTCGTCATCGGCAGGTCCACCAATGTGTAGTCCCGCATGCCCATCAGATAGCTGTAATGCGCCACCCGGCCAAGGCCCGCGCCGATCTCGAGGATCCTGGGCGCGGCGATTCCGGCGGTGAGCTGCCTGATCCGGTATGCGCAGTACAACGCGTTGATCACCCGCTCGCCCATGACACCGAGCGGGGTGAGCAGTCCGCGATACCCCGGATAGATCTCCGGCGGCGCGATCGCGATGTCCAGCGCCCGCTGCACCAGCTCGACGAGCTCCGCCGACGTGCGGCTTGCCAGCGTGCGCTCGGGCGCCTCCGGGTTGGGAACGCCGAGGACGCCCAGCGCCCGGGCCAGCCGTTCCAGCAGTTGGGAGCAGTGCAGCGCGTAGAGCTGGCAGTGGTACGGGTCGCCGTAGGCCTCATCCGTCCACGCCCCAAGGTCCTCAAAGCCGTAGAAGAGGTGTCCGAGGTTCGGATGGTGCAGCGCATCCTGGACGACATCGATGGCTGCGTCGCGAATGGCTTGGGCGACCGGCTCATGCAGCTGACGGATCTGCAGCCATTGCGACTCCTGGTCGTAGGACAGATCCTCGTGCGAGCGCCGGAATGCCGCCATCAAACGCTCGACGAGCGCGCGATCGTCCTGCTCGGCCGGGGCAGTCACGCCCAGCTGCAGCTCCACCGACTCCATGCAAATGATCCCTCTTGATTCGTTTTGGGACTCCGCGGCCGCATATTATCTATAAAAGTCTGTGACCCGCAACGACGCGGGGTCGGCAGCGGAGATCCTCGGGGAATCCGGCCGGCCGGATGCGCCGATCGGGCAGTGCGGTGCGAGCAGGGCGAGTGGGGCGGGGGCGGGAAAGCGCTTTCCCAGCGCGGCGGGCCTAGCGGACGATGCCGGCGGCCACACGATCAGGAACGGGTCGTGATCGCGAATGTGGGGTGGTCGGCCGGGTCGGGCATCGTGCGGAACGTGCGACCGACGTTGGGGAACTTGCCGAAGTCGTTCAGGTAGGCGTCCATCAAGGGCTGCCGTTGCTCGGCCGGCACCTCGACCGCGGTGATGTCCTCGGTCTGACCACGCCGGGTCAGCCGCCCGGTCCCCGCGGCGCGGAGATTACGCGACCATTCGGTGTCGCCGAACGCGGCCACGAGATAGCGCTGGCCGTCATGCTCGAGGACCGCGATCGGGGTCGAGTGCCAGTTGCCGCTGGTTCGACCCGGTACGGCGAGCGTGCAGACGATGGACGGACGGAAGAGTTTGGCCATGCGGCCGCCGATGACGCGCGCGGCCCACGGCGGTCGTTCATATGGCTTGCTGGTCATCGCGATGGCTCCTGCCCGTCGACCACTAGTGTCATCGAATTATGCCCGTCGCGACAATGCCGCCGCACAGGGGCGAAATAACGGCGGCTGATAGTTTTCGTGCATGAATCCAGGTATCCCGGACACTCGTGGTCCCGGGCGATACCTGTACTGGCTGGCCATCATGCAGCGCCGTCGAATTGCCGCCGGCGCATTGTTGGGCAGCGCCTGGATGGTCGGCCTGACGTTGCCACCGTATTTCCTGTCCCGGGCAATCGATGGCGGCCTGGAGTCGGGGAATTTCACCGTGCTGCTCGGTTGGGCCGGCGCGCTGTTCGGGCTGGGCCTGGTGACCGCCTGGTTGGCAATGATGCGGCATCGCACGATGACCCGCATCCGGATGGACGCCAGTTTCCGCACGGTGCAGGTCGTCATACGACAGGCGACCCGGCTGGGTGCCGAATTGCCGCGGCGGCTCACCGCGGGCGAGATCGTCACGATCGGCGTTCGCGATGTCGCGGCGATGAGCCAGACCCTGACCATGGCCGGTCCCGGTGTGGGTGGCGTGGTGGCCTGTGTTGTGGTGGCCGTATTGCTGTTCTCGATCTCGGCGATGCTTGCAGTAATCGTGGTGGTGGGCGTGCCCCTACTGATGGTGTTGATCGGCCCTTTGCTGCGCCGGTTGCAGAAAGTGGAGACGACCTATCGGGCGCGGCAGGGCGGGCTCGCTGCCCGGTTTGTGGATATCGCCGACGGACTGCGGGTGCTGAATGGCTTTGGCGGCAAGGGAGTCTATGCCGAGCGCTATCGGCGGGATTCGCAAACGCTGCAGCAGGAGGGGTATCGGGTCGGGGCCGTAACCAGCTGGATTCAGGCACTCGGCACCGGCCTACCCGCGCTATTCCTTGCTGTCGTGACGTGGCTGGCGGCCCGAATGGCCGCCCAGGGGACGATATCCATCGGTGAATTGGTAGCCGTTTATGGATACGTGGCGATCCTGGCCGTGCCCGTGTCGCAGTTCATCGAGGCCGGGTACGACATCGCGCACGGCCTGGTCGCGGCGCGTAGGGTGCTGCTACTGCTTGATCTGGAGCCCGATTCCGCGGATTCGGCGGCAACCGCGAAGGCGCCGGAATCGCCGTCCATACTCCGTGATCCGGCATCCGGGGTCGAGGTGGCACCCGGGCGGTTGACCGCGTTGGTCAGTGCCCGGCCGGCGGATTCCGCCGCGGTCGTCGACCGCCTCGCTCGATTCGCCGATACGGCGGCGACCTGGGGCTCGGTCCGGCTGGAGCAGGCGATCCTGTCGCAGGTCCGCGAGCGCATTCTGGTTGCCGACAACGACGCGCACTTGTTCGCCGGCCCGTTGCGGGAAGCGATTACCGGCCGATCCGATTCGGATGAGAAGCGAATTGCGGCCGCCGTCGACGCGGCCATGGGGACCGACATCGTGCACGGAATGCCGGCCGGGCTCGACTCCGCGCTGGACTCGCGGGGCCGCAATCTGTCCGGCGGTCAGCAGCAGCGCATTCGGCTGGCCCGGGCGCTGTATGCCGATCCAGAGGTGCTGCTCGCGGTCGAGCCGACCTCCGCCGTCGACGCGCACACCGAGGCCGCTATCGCCGCTCGGTTGCGGGCGATGCGGGCTGGCCGGACCACGCTCGTCACCGGTACCTCGCCGCTGTTGCTCGATCAGGCCGACACCGTCTACTTCCTGGTGGACGGCCGTACCGCGGCGGTCGGCAGCCATCACGACCTGCTGCACAAGGATTCCGCGTATCGCGGCCTCGTGTCGCGCGGGGACGAGGCGGCCCCGTGACGACCGCGTTGCCGATTGCCGAACCGGCGCAGGTACGGCGGGCGGCGGCCCGGCTGATTCGAGCCGACCGGCGCGCGTTCGCCGGCATGCTCGTCCTCAACGCGCTGGCCGCCGGCGCCGGGCTGGTCGGTCCGTGGCTGCTCGGCCGGATCATCAACGAGGTCAGGGCCGGCGGCGGAGTGTCCACTGTGGATCGACTGGCATTGGCCATCGGCCTATTCGCGCTGGCCCAGTTTGTCCTGACCCGCTACGCCGGCCTTGTGGCGTACCGCTTCGGGGAGCGAACCGCGGCCAGGGTACGGGAGCAGTTCGTCGACCGGGCCCTCGCGCTGCCCGCCTCGGTTGTGGAACACGCCGGCACCGGCGACCTGACCACCCGCGGCACGAACGACGTCGGATCGGTCGCCACGTCGCTGCGCGATGCCGGGCCGGCCGTGATCATCGCGACGGTCCAGGTGCTGATCATTCTCGGCGCGGTCATCGCGCTCGACCCGTTGCTCGGCGGCTGCGGGGTGGTCGGCCTTAGCGGCATCGCCGTTGCGGCCCGCTGGTATCTGCGCCGGGCGCATTCTGCCTACCTGGCCGAGGGCGCGGGCAATTCGGTATTGGCCGACGTGCTCGCGACTACCGCGGCCGGCGCCCGAACGGTCGAGGCGTTTGGCCTGCAGCAGCGGCGGATCATGGCCTGCGAGCGGGCGATCGAGGAGTGCCGGCGCACCAGAATGAAAACATTGTTCCTGCGCGGGGTGCTTTATACGTCCGTTGATGTCTCGTACGTGATTCCGGTGGTAGCCGTTTTGCTGGTTGGCGGCGCGTTGCACAACCACGGCGCAATGAGCCTGGGCGCGGTCGTGGCCGCGGCGCTCTATCTTCGGCAGCTGGCCCAACCGCTGGATACGATCCTGTTCTGGATGGAGCAGCTGCAGAGCAGCGGCGCCTCGTTCGCCCGGGTCGAGGGGTTGGCGTCGCGGGCGCCGGCGATGACCGCACCCGCGGCGGCCCCGGCCGACGATCGGATCGAGGTCGCGGACGCCCGCTACGCCTACAACGTCACCGGCGACGTCCTGCACGGAATCGAACTCGCCGTGCAGCCGGGGGAGCGCCTCGCGCTGGTCGGTCCGTCGGGGGCCGGCAAGACGACCCTCGGTCGGCTGCTGGCGGGCATCGACCGGCCCCGCACCGGCACCGTAACCGTGGGGCGGGTCCCGATCGCCGACCTGGCCCCGGATGAGCTGCGGGAGCAGGTCATTCTGGTTACCCAGGAGCAGCACATCTTCCTCGGTACCGTGCGGGACAACCTGCGGATCGCCGCGCCCGCGGCCACCGATGCCCAGCTGCACAAGGCATTACGCGCCGTGGGCGCCGACTGGGCCATCGCCGGGTTGGACACCGAATTGGGCGCCGGTGGCGTTCAGCTCGACGGCTCGGCGGCCCAACAGCTGGCGCTGGCCCGCGTCGTACTCGCCAACCCGCATACGTTGATCCTGGACGAGGCCACCGCGCTGCTGGACCCGACAACGGCCCGCCGTACCGAAACGGCCTTAGCGGCTGTCCTCAAAGGACGGACCGTCATCGCGATCGCGCACCGCCTGCACACCGCGCACGACGCGGACCGGGTCGCGGTGATGGAGGACGGCCGGCTGACCGAGCTCGGCACCCACGACGACCTGGTGGCCAGTGGTGGGGCATACGCCGCCCTGTGGCATTCCTGGCACGGCGACTAAGACGTCGGGCGGAAGCTGTAGACGGCGGTGGTCAGGGTGCCGCACGGCTGCGGGTCGATGACCTCGACCCGCAGGGTCGCATCGGCGGCGTGATAGTCGATGCCCTCGGTCTCGAATGTGCCGGTACAGCTGCTTTTCAGCGGTAGCTGACCCAGCGACGTGACGTGCCCGGTGACCGGCTGGCCGTTCAGCGGAGCCGGCAGATCGACCTGCAGCAGCGGTTTGCTGGTCGGCCAGAGGTCGGTATTCGGATCGTCGCTGGCACACAGCAGCCGGGTCGGGGTGAGGAAATCGCAGCCCTGGACGTTACGGACCTGATGATCGAGCGAGATCTGGCTCGCGAGGTTGAGCGCGCCGCCGGTCGCCGGGGTGCTCGTGTTGAGGATCGGCGTCGGAAATACCAGCAGCCGAGTCATCGTGTTCCACTCGCCGGATACCAGCCACTGCCCGTCCGGCGAGATCGTGGCGAACGTGTTGTTGTACGCCTCGCCGGTGGCAAGGGTGTGGGTGTATTCGTAGGAGGCGCCGCTCGGTGTGGTCGCCAGAAACATCTTCGGCGAGCCGCCGTTCTCGGCCTGGTACGAGTCGAAGATGTAGCCGTGCGAGGCGTCGGTGTCGCCGATGTGGGTCCAGCCCTCGAGCCGCTGCGCGAGCGGGATGGAGGCCAGGCCGACATACCGTACGGTCCCGTTGTCGAGGGTGCTCACGCCCTCGCCGCCGGTTGCCGTCAACACCGTGCCGGCGGCGGTCTGCTGCCAGCCCTGCAGCGCGGCCGGTGCGGTCGCGTGCGCGGCACCGCCAACCGCGGTGACCAGCGCGACCGTGGCCACGCCGACACCGGCTATCCGCTTACCCCGACCCATCATGACGCACTCCCTCGCTGGAATCGATTATCTGCGATGCCCGATGATGGCCGCAGGTCGCCCATTCGTCCAGACTTTTCGGAAAGTTGGCGGTACTACGCCACCGGACTGGGCGTGTCGGCGGCTGCCGGCTCGGCGTACGCCTTCGCTACCGTCGCGCGGTCGAACACCCGCCACGTCGTGGCCGAGACGAGGACGGCGACCACGAAGCCGATCCAGTACGGCGCGGTCAGCCCGAGCTGGGAGGCGAGCACGCCACCGAGCAGGGCACCGACGCAGTTGCCGCCCGCGGCGATGAACAGGCTCGTGCTGCCGACCCGGCCCATCATGTCCGGCGGAGTGAGCCGCTGTCGGAGCGAGCTACCCACGATGCCCCAGAGGGAGCTGTGGATGCCGAATGCGACGAATGCGAACCCGATGAAGTACGCGCTGCGCGACGTCGCCAATGTCAGATGGAGGCCCGCCTCGATGAGCAGGCCGATCCGGATCGTCCAGGTCGCGGTCACCCAGTGGATCAGTCGATCGCCGACGAGCGAGCCGAGAATGCCGCCGACGGCCATGCACGTGAACAGCAGCCCGTAGCCGACCGAGCCGAGATGCAGCCGCTCCTTGGCCACCAGGACGAGGACGGCGGTTGCGGCGGTGAGGGTCAGATTCAGCAGGCCGATCAGGATGACCATCGTACGCAGCACCCGCTGGTGCAACAGCCAGCGGAATCCGTCGCCCACATCGGCGCGTACCGAGCGCTTTGCCGGTGCCTCACCGTCCGTTGTGGACGGTACCCGATATCGACCCGCGACCAGGCCGATGAGAATCGCGCTCGCCGCGTACGTACCACCGTTGACGAAGAATGGAATGCTCGCCGCGATCGCGAAGAGAAAGCCGCCGAGCGGCCCGGCGACCATTTGTTGCATCAGCGTGGTGCCGCCGACCAGCCAGCCATTGGCCCGTTCCAACCGGGAGCGTGGGACTACCGCCGGGATCATCGCACCACTGGCCGCCCGGAAAACGATCTCACCGGTATTGATCACGAACAGCACCGAATACAGCAACGGAATGCCCGCGTGCCCGGTCACAATCGCGGTGCCGAGCACGAGCATCGCGCCAACCCGCAACCAGTCGATGAGGATCATCAAGCGCCGCCGGTCGACTCGGTCGACCAGCACGCCGCCCGGCAGTGCGAACAGCAGCCAGGGCAGCCATGCCACCCCGGATGCCGCGGACACGGTGAGCGGATTACTGGTCCGGGACGCGACCAGCAGGGGCACCGCAATCGTCGCCAACCCACTGCCGAGCGCGGATGTCGTGCTGGCCGACCACAGCTTGATGAACCTGGCACCGAGCGGCTCCGCCGCGGTTTCCCCCACGACCGCCGAACCTACCAGCCACGCGCCGGCATTCTGCCCGATTTAGCTACGGGCAGAGTTTATGCCCGGCACAGGATTTCGCCGTGCAGAAGCGAAATCCAGCCGTCCTCGTTGGCCGCCCAGTCCCGCCACGCTGCCGAAATCCGCTGCAGGTCGTCGTCGGTTGTGTCCTTCTCGCGGACCGCTTGCCGGGCCAAATCCGAGGAGAGGATTCGCTCGGCCCACATGCCGCCCCACCACGCGCGATCCGCCGGAGTCGCGAAGCACCAGGTCGACGACGTCGCCTTTATGTCGGTGAATCCGGCCGCGCGGGCCCAGGCCAGCATGTGGCGGCCGGCATCGGGCTCACCGCCATTGCGCCGGGCAATGCGCCGGTAGAGCGTCAGCCATTCGTCCAACTCTGGAATTTCTGGAAACCAAGCAAACGCCGCGTAGTCGCTGTCCCGTGCGGCCACCACCCCGTCAGGTTTGCATACCCGCCGCATTTCGCTGAGCGCTCCGACCGGGTCGGCGACATGCTGGAGCACTTGATGCGCATGGACCACGTCGAATGTATTGTCGGGCAGCCCGAGCGCGTGGATATCGGAAACGACGAATTCGATATTCGACTGGCCACGCCTGGTCGCCTCCTGCCGAGCCAGATCCATCGCCGCGTCGGTGACCTCGACGGCGGTGACGGTGCCCGGGTCGACGAGGTCGGCCAGATCGGTGGTGATCGTGCCCGGCCCGCATCCCACGTCCAGCACGCGCATCCCACGGCTGATGTGGGGGAGCAGGTACGCCGCCGAGTTCTCCGCGGTACGCCAACGATGTGAGCGCAGCACGGAGTTGTGGTGGCCGTGCGTGTAGATGGCTGTTTTCATGCTCGGTACGTTATCAACGACTCCCGCTACATGGGAAGTCGATCCCATATAGCGAGAAATCAATGGAGCGAGGATCGGCTGTGCTATCGTCGCGGCCGTGACGCACACTCTGACCAACTGGTGGCTCCACCCTTAGGTGGAGCCCGTTGCGTCACGCTTTCAGGCCCACTTCGAGTGAGGCCTTCGGCGACATCAGAGATGGCCTCCGACCACATCAGGAGACCATTCATGAATGCTCAGCCAGATCCCGATAACGTTGGCGACTATCTGATCAGTGCGCGCTCGTTCACCGAATACCGGGCGATGTTCGCGCTGACCGAGGACGACCTGCGCGGCGACATCCTCGACTGTCCCGGCGGCGCGTCGGGCTTTACGGCGGAGGCTGCCAACCTGACCGGTGTCCGGCCGCTCGCGGTTGATCCTACCTATGCGATGCCGCACGGAGAGCTCGCCGCCCTGGCGGTGGCCGAGAACGACCGCGGCAACGCACACACAATTGCCGGCACGCACCGATATGTCTGGGATTTCTACGGCGACGCCACCGGCCACCACCGGATCCGGCAGGTCTCGGCGGAGCTGTTCGGTGCCGACCTGATCGCCAACCCCGAGCGTTATGTCGCGGCCGCGCTACCCTCGTTGCCGTTCGCCGACGGGCAGTTTGACTTGGTGCTCAGCTCGCATTTCCTGTTTACCTACGCCGACCGCCTCGATCGCGATTTCCATCTTCGGTCGCTTATCGAGTTGCATCGCGTCGCCAGCGGGGACGTTCGGGTATTTCCGTTGCTCGATCAGGCCGGGGGGACCCTCGAGCCGCTGGTCGAGGAACTGCGGACCGGATTGGCCGCGGCCGCGATCCGTACCGAGATCAGGGCCGTCGGCTACGAATTCCAGCGCGGCGGAAACGAGATGCTGGTACTGCACTAGGAACGCGGCTGCAGCTCACCCATCGGGCCCCAGCCCTCGTTCGGCAGCTCGCCGTTGATGATGTCGGGTGTCGCCGAAATCGCGTCGGGCAACGATTCCATAGCAGCCTTGAAATGGTCGGAGCCGACGTGCGCGGCGCCGGCCGCGCCGTCCCTGAATGCCTCCACCAGCACGAACGTGTGCGGATCCTCGATGCTGCGCGACCACTCGAAGAACAGGTTGCCCGGCTCGGCGCGAGTGGCCGCTGTGAAGTCCGCGACGAGGGACATCCAGTCCTCGGTGCGCTCAGGGCGTACGGGGAACTTCACGACGATGAAGATCATGGCAGGTCCCTTCGGAGCGTGGCCGATGCCTGACAATCTCGCCGGCATCGGGTGACAGTCGCGGTAGATCTTATCGGTCAAGACGCCTATCGGCGGGAGTTGAGTAGCGTGACGGAGCCACGGGAGCGCGAGGCTACCGGCTTCCAGGAGCGGGCACCGTACGACGAGACCATCGACCTGCGTACCGATTTCGTGATGGCCTACGGGCTGGACGAGAGCACGGCCGGGCGCATTGCGCGTTGGCGCGAGGCGGGCTACCGCGTGCACCTCATGACCGGGATCTCGTGGGGGACGTACCAGGACTATCTGGACGGCCGCTGGGACGGCACGGATCACTGGGACGATGCCCAGACGGATGGTGCCGGCGCGCCGATCCTGCACGGGCGCAGTCGCGACATTCCTTACATGGTGCCCACGGTCGAATTCACCGAGTACCTGATCGCGAAGCTACGTCCGATCCTCGACCTGGGCGTGACCGGCGTACATCTGGAAGAACCGGAGTTCTGGGCCAGGGCGGGGTATTCGGAGTCGTTCAAGCGGGAATGGCGCGCATATTACGGCCAGCCGTGGCAGCCGCCACACAGCTCGGTGACGGCGCATTTTCGGGCCGGCCGGCTGAAACAGCACCTGTTGACCCGTAGCCTCGACCGGGTTACCACGGTGCTTCGCGACGAGGCGTTGCAGCGGGGCCGTGATGTGCGCTTCTACGTGCCGACGCACAGCCTGCTCAACTACACGCAATGGCAGATCATCAGCCCGGAGTCCCGGCTGCGCGGGCTCGTCGCGGTCGACGGGGCTATCGCGCAGGTCTGGACCGGGACGTCCCGAACGCCAAATGTGTACGCCGGCGACACGGCCGAGCGCACATTTCCGACCGCCTACCTGGAATACGGCATCGCGCAGGACCTGACCCGCGGAATGGACCGGCGCATCTGGTTCCTGCACGACCCGATCGAGGATCATCCGGACCGCACCTGGGAGGACTATTTCGCGAATTATCAACGGACGCTCGTCGCGTCCCTGTTGCATCCAGGAGTGGACCGCTACGAGGTCGCGCCCTGGCCGAATCGCATATTCAACCGGCCATACCTCCGGAATGGATCGGATGAGCGGCAGCCGATACCCGCGGAGTTTGCCACCGCATACCTGATCGCGATGCAGTCGCTGCGGGACATGAAACAGCCGGATGTGAAGTGGGTCAGGTCCGGCGCTCGGGTAGGCGTTGCGCTGTCGGACTCGGCGATGTTCCAGCGCTGGCAGCCCGATGGCGGAACGGGCAATCATTACGACGGGCTGCAGGATGCGCTCGCGCTTGAAGGGCGTGACCAGCTGCATTTCTCCGCTTTCTACGGGTTGGCGCTGCCACCGCTCTTTGCCGGTCAGCGAGTCTGCCCGATACAGCTGGAAAATCTCGCCGACGACCCTGGCGCACTCGACCAGATCGACGTGCTGATCCTCAGTTACGAGTTCCAAAAGCCGCTGTCACCGTCCGTCCACTATGCACTGTCGGGTTGGGTCGCTCGAGGCGGGCTGTTGCTTTACGTCGGCGACGGGTCCGATCCATATCACGCGGTCAATGAATGGTGGACCGGGCGCTATCCGACGTGCGTGCATCATCTCGCCGAGGCACTCGGTGCCGACCTCGACGACGCGGCGATACAGCCGATCGGCAGCGGACGGGTGCAATTCCTGTCGGCGGACCCGGCCTCGTTCACCGAATCGCCGGAGCGGGCGGCGGATCTGGTCACGGCGGTAAAGGACCTCGCCGAGTCGGGCGGGCACACCTGGATCGCGGATGGCTGGCTCGCCGTGCGCCGCGGACCGTATCTGATTGGGGCTGTGCTGTCCGGTACGCAGCGGGTCACGGGCACGTATCTGGACCTGCTCGATGCCGATCTGCCGGTCGTCCGGGATCGGCTGCTGGCTCCGGGCGCGGTTACCTGGTTGCGCGATCTCGATCGGGACGGCGAGCCGTTGCTGGCCTCGGCAGGCCGCATTCGAGACTGGCAGGCCGACGATGCGGGCATTCGGTTCGGCTGTGAGGCACCGCGCGGCGTGCACGTGAACACCGCGCTACGGGTCCGGTCGCGGTCGATCGAGGTGCTGGTCGACGGCGTCGTCGCAGCCGGCTGGCAACACGACGCGGCGGCCGGTGTGCTCTGGGTAGGCCATCCCGGCGTCCCGGCCGGAACGGACGTGGAGGTGCGCTACTCACCTGGATAGGTCGCCTGACCCTGCCAGAAATACCAGCGGTAGCCCCAGGGGTCGGTGACATGACAGGTGCGCGGGCCGTACACCTCGTCGCGCGGCGGGTCCAGATCCACCCCAGCGTCTCGGATGCGCCGGTATTGGGCATCCACGTCGTCGACGCCGACGATGAGCAGCGCGCCCACACCGGAG
>Ga0137412_10003020_pt1 | contig 13434 bp, 9 predicted proteins | sample CZODoug2_1_16fun_FD_122160 | JGI IMG/M metagenome (GOLD analysis project Ga0137412, IMG submission 122160) | Vadose zone soil fungal communities from Angelo Coast Range Reserve, California, USA - CZODoug2_1_16fungal (Hybrid Assembly) | ecosystem: Environmental > Terrestrial > Soil > Vadose zone... | reverse complement strand
AAAAATGCCTTGCAGGTCGCCAAACAAAATATCTCGTCCGCTCTTTACGTCGCGATCCCACCCCACTGATTTCCCGGATTCCAATGCCAAACGAAGCCGATCGTTGGCTAGCGCAAGCTCGTTCTCTGCGAGCTTGCGATCAGTAATATCCGCCACCATGCCTACCATCCGCACCATCTTGCCTTGCTCATCAAAGAACGCGTGCCCGCTTCTCTCCAACCAAAGTACTGAACCATCGGGACGCAACAAGCGGTAGCTAATCTGCGCGTCCGGACTCCCGGGAGTACGCTCGGTATTCGAGGTAATAAATATTGCTCGGTCTTCGGGGTGAACACTGGCCAACAATTGCCGTTTGGTAAAACCAATCGACCCGCCGCCAGCAAAACCGAGGATATGGGCGGCCTCCGCGGATCGAATGATCACATCAGTGGCCACGTCCCAGTCAAAGGCGTACATCTTGCCCACTTGAGCAGCCAAGCGCAAACGCTCTTCGCTCTCACGCAGAGCCACTTCCATCAGTTTGCGTTCAGTGATGTCTACCTTGATCCCAAGCATGCGCTCGGGCTCGCCGTCCGGGGAATAGTAGAATTTTCCCTTGGCTGTCACCCACCGAACAGTCCCGTCCGGCCAAAGGATGCGGAACTCCGCCTCGTACGGTTTCTGGCTTTCCATGGCATCCTTGGTCGCCTCCATGACCCGCTCTCGGTCGTCCGGGTGTACGCGACGATGGAAATCTTCAATGCGCCCGACGTAGCTTTCCGCCGGCATACCAAGAATGTTCGGTAGGTCGCCGAACCAAGAATTTTGTCCACTCTTAATGTCCCAATCCCACCCTAGTGATTTGCCAGATTCCATTGCCAAACGAAGCCGATCGTTTGCTAGGGAAAGCTCTTTTTCCCCGAGCATGCGCTCGGTAATATCGGTTGTCATGCCTACCATCCGCACCATCCTGCCTTGCTCGTCGAAGTGTGCACGACCAATCCTCTCCACCCAAATCACCGTACCGTCGGGACGTACTCTGCGATAGCTGATTTGAAGGTTGGGCTTCTCTCGGCTCAGCTCTGCAATCGCGACTCTAAGTCTTTCCCGGTCGCCTGGGTGGACCAGAGCCATTAGCTCCTTACCGGTAGTTGGCGTCGCCTCATCAATCCCGAGAATCTGAGCGCTCTCTCCCGAGCGCACGACCGCATCGGTGACAGTATCCCAATCATAGGCAAACATTTTCCCGGCCTGAGCCGCCAGGCGAAACCGTTCTTCGCTCTCGTGTACTGCTTTATCCACGCGCCTTCGTTCAGTCACATCCACACACGATCCGATGTAACCAGCGAAAGACCCGTCCTGATTGAATCTGGGCACCCCAATGCCGAAAATCCACCGGTATTCTCCGTCATGCCGTCGAAGGCGATACTCCATTCTGAACTCTTCTCGCCGCTCGAAAGCTTGCGTGTAGGTATCCAAACACCTCTGAAGATCGTCAGGATGAACCCCCTCCGCCCATCCGTTTCCCCTCTCCTGATCCAAAGACCGTCCGGTAAAATCGAGCCAGCGTTTATTGAAGTAAGTGCAGAGATTGTCAGGACCGGACATCCAGATAAGCACGGGAGCGAAATCGGCCATCAACCGGAAGCGTTCTTCGCTTTCGCGGGTTTCGCGCAGAACCGCTTCCGACTTCTTCAGTTCTTCCACACGACGAAGCTCGGTCGCGTCACGAATTGAACTGATGACGAAAGTGCCGGACTCGGTGGTTAAGGGGCTGAGGTTGATCTCGACGGGAATTTCGGCGCCATCGCTGCGCAGCGCGAAAAGCTCTAGCCACGTTCCAATCGGTTGGACGTGTGCGTCGCCGAAGAAATTTTCGCGATCCTGGGCATGGCGCTCGCGAAACCTTGGCGAGATTAGCGATTCGACGGACTTTCCAATCAACTGCTCACGGCGGTATCCAAAAAGCTTCTCCGCTTGCGTATTGGCGACAACAACCTCCCATGCCTGGTTGACCACCATCATGGCGTCGGGGGCGGCGTCTACCAGCGAGCGGAAATCGGTGTTAGTCCATTCGGGCGGGTCATGTCGAAGACGAGAAGGAGTACTCATGCGGCCACCTCCAAGTCAAACTAGAGTGACCCCAGGCGGGTGCACCACATAAGTAAACGGCCGGGGGAATAATTCTAGTACTGGCTCTCTCGATAACAAAACGTTTTCTTTAACTTCTTCCCTGATCTCGACCGCCACAGGTAACTGTCAACTCTGCCAGTATCCCAGTCCGGACCTGTCGTGTATGTTTCTGTGGCGATCAGTTGTTGATCGAAACGCCCGACTCTGTTTTCAGTGAGCGAGTTCCACGATTCGTGTTGCCGTTTCATGGATCTCCGCAGCAATGATGGATTTGGTCCAGAAACGAAATGAGTCTGAGGATACTCTGGTTGTGTCACACACCCGGCAGACCCACCCAGACCTTAACAATGGGGGTGACCAAAAATGAGGACCGTAAGCTTATCAACGACAATTGGCGTAGCCATCGGTTCCCTCTTCATACCAGGTTGCGCGACTAAGCAGTATGTACGCAATACTGTCGCGCCCATCGAAGAGAAGCTCGATGCTACGAACGAGATAGCAATGACTGCCGACAACCAGTCTAAAGGGGCAATGTCGAAGGCAAATCAAAATGCGAAGGACTTGGGCGATCTCCGCAATGTGGTCGCGAATATTGAGGACTACAAGCCTTTCAACCAATCAGTCGTATACTTCGGTCTCAACAAGGATGCGCTGACGAGAAACGCAAAGGCGAACCTGGACGCAGTCGCGACGCAGCTCGGCGGGCTGCAGCGATACTTCATCACGGTTGAAGGTTTCACGGACCAGACCGGGTCTCCGAGCTACAACGATCAGTTAAGCAGGCAGCGCGCAAATCAGGTGATTTCTTACCTCGTTGGCGCTCACGATGTTCCTGTCTACCGAATCCACATGGTAGGTTTGGGACAGCGAAAGCTCATTGACAATGGCATTAGCTCAAAGGCACGTGAAGAGAGTCGGCGCGTTGAAATCACCATATTTACTGCTAAACCGTTGACCGCTTCAGGGGCAGGCGGGAACTAACAGGCCCGCGACGATTGGCAACCTGCTTTTCCCACCGGTTGTTCACATTTAGGTCAACTCTCTTGGCCAGCTTAAAAATCCAGCTGCCCCGTTGATCCTCGTCCAGTTCCGAAACATCCTGTGGTCTGTCAATTAAAAGACATCACTAGATTCTGCAGGGCTGACGTCCGCTGATTCCGGTTAGAATCTTACGGGTTCACGGAAAGAAGAGCGAAGCCTTACTCGCCTGCATCAGACATTAATTCGGCGGTGAATTGCTGTCTTGAGAAATGGAGGCGATGGGCCCGTCGGAGCCCACCGCTCTTTCAGATCTGTGCCCAACGAAACGAGATCAAGGAGCTAGAATATTAGCTTCAGCCCCAACTGCATCGCTCGAGCCCCGCCTGAGCCAAGCACGGAGTTGGAGGATTGTACGTCAGGCGTTTGGCCGGTGAATCCGAACCCCGCGCCTCCCGAAGGGTCAACGATGCCTCCCCCGGGCCCGCCATACGGATTGGCAAATGTGGGATGGTTGAGAATGTTGAAGAGCTCGGCCCGGAACTGGGCAGTGAGTCGTTCCTTGAACTTGAATTCCTTGCTCACCGACATATCCCAGTTCTTGAAGCCCGAGTCGCGGAAAATATTGCGGCCCGTTGTACCGAGAGTTCCGAAAGCTTGAGGAACGAGTACAGAGTTGCCCGCCGCGAAGCAGCCCAAATTGGTGAGAGACGCTATTGCCAGTTGGCCCATCGCCGTGGACTTCGCTAGGCACGCCGCATTGCTGGTGCCGCCGAAGTAAGGAACTCCGCCGGTCCCTTCGTTAGTGTTGGTCCATCCATGAACGGGAGTGAAGTCACTGGGGTTGCCCGAGAAAACCCATTGTTCACCGATGCTACCCACCGGGTTTGCCATCTCGTTGGTCCCGCTGAGGTCATCACCTTGGTCGTTCACTCCCCACACAGACCCGGACTGAAGGGTCACGATGGAATTAAGCGACCAGCCTTCCAGAATCTGCCCGAAACCTTTCTTCCCTGGGAGGGCATATGTCGCTGAGAAAGTGAGACGATGTCGGATGTCGTAGTCGCTGCTCGCGTAGAGCGCACCGGGGTTGCTGTTGTCGATCGGGGTATGGAGGCCATTGCCTTCATTGTCGGCGTTTTGGTCGAAGGCGTGGGAATATGTGTACCCAGCAGTGAAGGACAGTCCGTGGGACGTCCGCTGCGTTAGAGTCACCTGCAGGCCATCATAGTTGGACTTGTCTTGGTTCGTGATAAATTCGATGTAGTTCAGGTACGGAAAGCACTTCCCAGTTCCAGTGCTTGTTCCTGTGGGGGCGGGACAGGGGCTAGTGAATTGTTGGGCCGCTTTCTCGGCGCTCGCGTCAGGCGAGCAGTTGCCATAAGCCGGGGCGCTGGCGATGCAGGCGGCTCTCGCGGCCGCCGTCCATCCTGTGCCGATTGGCGGCTGGTTCATGTTGGTTACGCCCAGGAGTTTCGTGCCGTGGTTTCCAACGTAAGCAACCTCCAAGGACATGTTATTCGTGATCGCATGCTGGATGCCCAGTGTCCAGGTGCCGACGTATGGTGTACGCAGGTTGCGGTTCACTCCTAAAATGTTGCAGGGCGAGGGGTCTGGGACGGGCGTGGGGTTCAGACCAGTCGCTGGTGGGGTGAGGCCGTCGCCGCACTGAGGTGTTTGAGAGTAAAGGGGCGCGGCGGGCGAGTTGATAGGCCAGTTATTCGTCCCCTCAGCAAGTCCAGGGGTGGCTACAACGTCTATGGTGCCATTACCGTGCGCTGTAACTGGGATTCCGGTCGTCTGGCAAGAGGCTGGGCATGTGACGAGTGCGGCTCCGCTGGGGATCATGCGAAGCCCGAGGAAGTTACTCACTCCATTGAAAGCATCCAAGCTGAACTGCTCGTAGATGATGCTGCCTCCAGCGCGGAGCACGGTTCTCCCGTTGCCTTGGACGTCCCAAGCGATGCCCATGCGTGGAGCGAAATTGTTGTGATCGCCGTTGAATGGAGAAGTGAGTCCGAAACCTATCTGCGAAAGTCCCGTCGGAGAGTTCGGATCGAAGTTACCAATCAGGCCGTCGCGCTCCTTCATGACGGTGTTGATCTCGTAGCGAATTCCGAGGTTCACAGTGAGTGTCGGCTTGACGCGCCATTCATCCTGGAGGAAAACGGCGTAGCCATTGTAGCTCAGGTGCCGTAATAGGTTTCCAGTTAGAAAACCCGTATTTTGCGATGACTGTGCCGTGCCGGTGAAGAAGTCGCCCAATGAGTGGAACTGAACGGGACCTTTTGCCTGGGCCGTAACGTTCGAAGTGCTTTGATTCACCAGGATCTCGCCGCCGAACTTGAAGGCGTGCTTGCCATGCAGATACGAAACGTGATCCAGGAGCTGCAAGACGCCATCAGGCCCGACGGTTTTGGGCCAAGATGCACCCAGCTGAATGCCGGGGAAGCCATTAAACCTGATCTGCGGAAACCCAAAATAGGCTGGATTCGTCTGGCCCGTGTACATGTTGTAGGTGGAGCCATTGAATGTGTAATTGGCCGGATTCTGGGTAAAGTCCTGACTGTGGAACACCTGGTAATAGTGGGCGTAGCCTACCCGAGCTTCATTCACCCAATTGGAATTGGGCGCCCACGTCCAAGTCCCTGAACCGACTTGAGATCGCGCATACTGATTCGTCAGCCATTGTGGTACCAGCTGGCGGCCGGGGTTGTCTGCGAGAACTCCGTTGCCCGGGCTGATAAAATACATGCCACTCAGCGTGCTCTTGTTGTTGATGTGGTAGTCCACCTTCACGAGTCCCGAGTTAATCATGTTGTTGCTATTTATGTCCGTGGTCAAAGACCCTGTGCTGTTGACCGGAAACATACCTTGGAAGCCTCCCGTGGGCTGCCCACTCACCGGCTGACAGGTCGCCGGGTTGAGGCCCGCGAGTTGCGCACTGAGTGCTGTGACCCCCACTGGATTGTTGACTGGGTCCGTCGCATGCGCGGCATTCACGGCATTACAGGCATCGATCAGACTCACTTTTGCGCCTGCGCCAGCGGTCGTTGCCGGGAGTATGTGTTGGGCGGGATTTCCCACCGTGTAGCGCTGTTGCTCATAGTTCAAAAAGAAGAAAAACCTGTCTTTTTTGATAGGTCCGCCAAAGGTCGCGCCGAACTGCTGTAAACTTAGCGGCGTTTTCGGTGCCGGCGCAAAATTGAAGTAATTGCGCGCATCGAATGCATCACTCCTGCCATACGCGTAGGCCGTCCCATGATAGTTGTTGGTTCCCGATTTGATCCCGACGCTGACGACCGCGCCCGGCTTCCAGCCATGTTCGGCGGGTGGATTGATCTGAGTCTTGAATTCATCGATGGCGTCTACGGGCAGGATCGTGCCAGCATCGCCGGCAGCCATGGCCGCATTCATGATGCTCTGGGCCATCCACGGGTCGTTGCTGTTCACGCCGTCCACAAGATACATGTTGTCGTGGGGACGAATACCATTCGTACTCTGCGTCCACCCCCCGCCACCGGTATAAATCGTCACACCCGGGCGCAAAGTAAGCAGGTTCTCGAAGTTCCGACCATTCAAGGGCAAATTTTCGATGATCGCATGTTGAATAGTCCCCCCAAGTTCGGCATTTGTAGTATCCACGAGCGGTATCGCTTCGGTTACCGTAATCGTCTGCTTCATGTCGCCTGCTTGGAGTTTGAAATCAACCCTAACAGTTCCGTTCACCTCCAAAACAACGTTCTCACGATCGACCGCCTTGAAGCCCATCGCCTCGGCGTGGACCCGATAGGTGCTGGGGGTGAGGCTGGGAGCGCTGTACTCTCCTGAGTCGTCTGTGGTAAGAGTTCGTGACGTACCCCGTTCTACATCTGCGACGATTACCGTTGCGCCGGGGACAGTGCCGCCACTTTGGTCTGTAACGCTTCCCTGAATGCGGCCTGTATTGCCCTGCGAAAATAAGGGAAGAAATGCCAAAAACACCCCGATGCATGCAGCCGTAATCTGAATGACTGTTCCTATGCGTCTCTCTGAGTGATTCATACACCCCCTCCTGGTTAATGCGATTCGCTTTCAGCCGATCTCCCGCGGCCAGCCGGCTACTTGGAGATTCAAGGGCAAACTGGTCCGTCAAATTTGCTCGTTCGCAATAGTTGTCACCGCTTCTATCGCGACTGGTTTTTAGAGTGTGAAGGAGACTCAATAAACCCCTCTGCCTGCTCGGCGGCACAATTTTCCTTGAACAGCAAATAATTACTTATATTAGATATCTCTAAAAGATTCACTTTGGCACTGAAAAACCGGTTAGTCCCAGAAGTTATTGATAACGCCTGATTGTGCCGACGCAAACTAGCAGATTTGACAGGGAACTGAAACAGGGCGTTGGGGTAAAAAGAGCTGCTGTTCACACGATTAATTTCAACCGACTTTGCCGGACACTGCCTGATAAACGGGTTTTGTGCTTATATGAAAAGGAACCTTGAGTCTGAGCAGGATTATCACCGCTTCAAGGTTGTCCGCCGCCTCTGAGAAGGCCCAGCGCTTTCAACCGCACGCGCAGTCTTCATGCAATCATTTGGTGGAATGTCCCCTGACCGGCATCGCGTATTGCACGAATCACCGCCAGTTCAACGTCGGTTGGGTGCACTGGAGTTGAGATCACTTCAAAAACTCCCAACTGCAACGCTTCTAGATATTCCGCCCACTCACCTATGCTAAACAGAACGACGATGAGGGGTTTGCCCATCCAAGCGTGGCTTGCGCGAAGCAGGTCGCGGAAGGATCCGTCCGAGAGACTCTCGTCGCAGAAGACAAGCTCAATCTTCTGCTTGGACAGCAATTCCCCAGTTTGGTTCAGTGTAGAACACGAGAAAACGTTGACCGACATACCCTCAAGCATGTGAACCAGTGCGCTTCGTTTTGTCAGATCTGTACAGGCAACAAGAACGTCCCATCGTCTCAACATGTACACTCCACAGAAGTCAATGGACAGAAAGGGTGACGTCACCTCGACACATTGTTGTTATGGAGGAAATGGTCCGGTAGGGAAATCTCTCGCCCAGGTGTGCGTCTCCTTCGAAGTTGTTACGTGGAACTTTCCCATTTTGGTTTCGCGAGCCGAAAGGTGTCGGCTGCCAGAATTAACGGTCAACTGAGAAAGCGACTTGCCATCAACCGGCATCCTCCTCACCAAGTCTGCGAGCGGTAAGCGTCATCATCAAGCGCGTGACTCCTGTCATCAACATGCTGATTCCGACCAGCGTCCCAATCGCCCAAGCGGAACTCCACGGCCATTGCATCCAGATCAAAAAACCCAAGAGAAATGTGCCAATTCCATCAAAGAGAATCCAACCCGATCCACGGAATTTACGGATCTGGAAGTACGCCACAAAATCCATCGCGGCTTCAGCGAGAAAGAAAATTCCGATGACGAGAGTCACAGTGACAACTCCTAGCAGCGGTTGAAAGAGAAAATAGGTACCGGCGCCAAGATAGAGAAGTGCGACGGCACACTTCCAGAAAATGCTGCCGATTCCCTTAGACTGAAAGGCATGAAGGAGCTGAATGACGCTACTCAAGATGAAAAGCCACCCAATGATCAAAACAACTCCGAAAGATGTTGCAAGTGGCAAGGCAATCGCAAGCAAACCAAATATCACTAATACAATGGACCACAAGATTGACCACCTCGGAACTTGATGTGTAATTGCTGCGTGTGCGGTGCTCATGATTTCTCCCTCTTCCCAAGTCCATCATTTCTGCCGATGCAGGGGGATCCCTCGCGTGATGGTCATTTCTGCGACCACGGGACCAACCATCGAAGTGGCAACGCAGAAAGGGGTTTAGACGCGTTAGCGGCATTGTTCCCTTCGGCACTCACAGCTTCCGGAATGCTGCCTCTGCTGACCCAATCATCCTGGCAGGTCCATACCCCCTGTCGGAACTGTCAGTTTTGTCAGTATTCGGCGGGGCTTCGATTTTTTAGGACAAAACAGGGAACGTTAAGGTCCTGAGCCAGCGTGGCAGCAATGTTTGTCGGCTTCCGTCCGTCCCTCGAGGGACGCGGTCGCCAGAAATCAAGACACAACGACTCCCCGTCAAAAAGCGGTGCCTGCGCTGACGAGTTTTCTACTCATCGTGATGGGGTTCCCTGCCTGCGCAGTTGCGGGTGCATAGATCGCGCGTCCTCGGGATGCTGGAACAAGACGCAGAAAAGGTTGTGAAAAATCATGACTCCGAAACGGCTTCGGGGAAATCCCGCGGCTGGTCAGTTCAAAGCCTCGTTGCTATGCTGTGCGCCCTGCTCCTCGCGCCGGGCGACACAATGCTCGTTGCGCGTCAGGCACAGCAGCCAGGCTCACCGATGGAGCAAGATGCTCCGAAAATTCCTAATGACAAACTAGACTCGTTGGTTGCGCCGATCGCACTGTATCCGGCTCCACTACTGAGCCAGGTTCTGGTGGCTTCGACGTATCCGCTGGAAATCATCCAGTTGCAGCAATGGATCCAGAAGAATAGCACCCTGAAGGGTGCGGATTTGAATAACGCTGTCGAGAAACAAGACTGGGATCCAAGTATTCAACCCATGGCCGTCTTTCCGGACCTGGTCAAGCGCATGGGCGATGACATTAAGTGGACCCCGAACCAAAGGTCCCAGGTTCAACGTGCATGCTTCACCAGCGCAAACCCATTGTGACCGGCACTATCTGTGTGGAGATCCGGCCGCCTTGGGGCGAATAATGATATCGAGCCTCGACATAGAATTTGACGCTTGAGTCACCAACTCCCAGTTTGATCGTGGTCCCGATACCGCCGTTTGCCCCACCAGAGCTCACTCCTTTAGTGGCTAGAACATTGCTGGTGGAAACAAATCCTCCTTGACAAGGATAACCCCACCACTCCCACGCAGGTTCACACACCGTACCGGGGGCTACCGTGACGTTCATCAACTGCGCATGCCGGTAGTACCAACCCCCACCTCCGATGACGTAAACACCATAGCGCCTGCCATCCCAGTGGTGCATATAGTTTGCCGTAAGTGCGTAAAGATTATTTCTCGCGATGATTGAGGCGGCGGAACAGAGGGACGGTGGGCTGATCACGTTCGTTGAACACAGAGCATTCACAATGGGCAGTAGCGTATCACGAGTCGGCGGAAGGCCTTGCCACAAGAACTCTCCTACAATGGAACTGCTCCTGCTCAAGTTGGGCCCGGCACCGATCTGAAAAGTTCCGCTGATTCCAGCAAAGTTCGCTGTGGGATTAAGTGGCACGCCAATACCTCCACCTATGTGCAGATTAAACGGGCTCGAAGATTGCGCTTGCGCTGAAATAGCGCACAAGGCAACCAGTAATGCAATTCCGACAACGCTTTGTAGACGCATGATTTCAATCTCCCTTTCGAGACACAGTTTTCCCATCTTCGCGGTTTGAAAATCTTCAAGGCGATTGCGACGATACCTAAGGCACGTCGCACTGCAACCTAGCATTTCTGACAGGTACAGCTGATTTCGTCGTTGCGAGTCTGAGTGCTTCCGTCAGCCCTTTTTTCTTCTTACCAATGCGATTCTTGTTAGCGAATTTGTAACTCACAATCCGAAAATGGCTGGCGACTTCAACGAACCTTGCTCCTTGTTCCACTCCTTACCATCGGACACTGACCGTATTCGAACAGTCTTTCCCATCTCCTAAATAGGCATGCATCCTGGTTATATTTTGATTTCTTCCTGTCCACAAATTGGGTTCAACAGAACTGTTACTCTTGCCAGTAGTCGGCGAGCACACCGACTCCTAGCATGAGGGCATGGAGAGAAAATGATGGATGCCATTCACGCAACGGCACTCTCCGCTCAACGGTTCACCTTTGAGAGTGGCAAGAAAACTCTTCACGGCGATGCTACAAACCGCATTCTGAGGATCTTCGCGGCGTTCGGGGATGTATCCTATTTTTATTTTTATTGTGGATGCCTACCCCTTCGCACTGTTTGAACAAAACGGGTGGATCGGCGGGGTTGGGTCAGGAACTGTTTGAGTAGAGATGGAATTATGAACAGAATATTCAATTTCGTTGTGCCAGCATTAGGGGGTCTTCTGATTTGCATTCCAACCAGCGCTCAGATGCGAGGCGGACGTGCGTTCGCAAATCCGATCCCCGCTCGGCCACTACCGTCCACCCAGGTAACAACCATAGTGAGACCACCCGGCAACTCGGTGGTTCAGCCTGCTACCGGCGGACAGGCCAACCGTCAGGTTCTTATGGTTCATGTGATCCATATTGTCCCGAACCTGCCCCAGACTCCCAACACTAGGCCATTCGAAAATATCGTTAGCCTCGAAAGTGAAAATGGAGTGCCTGGTTTGGGCTTTGACTATCCACACCTGGCTGCCATCAGTGGAAACTTCCCCTTCAACCCCCCTGTCGAAGGCGTTGAACGTGGCGCACGTGATTTCGTTGCGCCAATATTCTTCGGCGGAAATTCCTACTTCCCTGGTTTCATCGACTCCGCGGGCAACCAACAGTTCCAGCAGCAGCCTCAGATCATTGTCATTCAGCAACCCGCGCCTGTCGCCGTAGCGCAGCCAACCAGTCCTGTACCGCAAGCATCGGTTAATTCCGCAGTCCCATCAACAAACCCTCCCTCCACATCATTGCCGCCCGATACTCCAGTACGCGACGTGGGTGAATTCATCTTGGTTCGGCGTGATGGAAGAGTTCTGTTCGCATCGGTGTTCTACGTCAGCGGAGGTCAATTGCACTACGTCACGCCGGAGGGGATCCGTCACACGGTGTCTGTAACCGAACTGGATTCCAGCGCAACTCACCAGATGAACGATGCTCTCGGCACCCCCATTCAAATACATAATTGATAGATATATTTGTGCATATCAACGTGGATCGGCCAATGCGGCGGCGAGGAAGTTAGCCGGGTACCCAACACGTCTGGTGCAGCACGGCGGGTCATCCCAGATGAACGGGATTCTCGTTCGCGTTTTATCGCAGTCTTTCGATGCTTTGCTGACCGATTTGGATTAGTCCAGCGCGAGGACTGTCGAGATCAGCATTGAGCGCCAATACGATTGATATCATCAACGGCCAAAGCAGCATTACAAGCAATGCCCTTCGGCGCATGCTGTATCCGACTAGCAGACAGGTAAACATCGAAATAAAGATGAGCACAATCCAGAGGACACCTGGTATTCGATTTTCCAACGCAGCCAGCCTCCTCTCACTCAAATCGATCGATTCGTTCAACGACTGCACGAAGATGGAAGTGATTGGATTTGGGCTCTGTTGAGCAACCGCCACGGCCTGCTGCCATAGGTCGTCCTGCAATTGTTTTGCCTGAGTGAAGGACACCTGCAGCTTCTCTTCGTTCAGCCCTGCTTCAGTGAACTCCATGCGAGCCTCCAAGTACCTTCGCAGCAAATTCAGTATTATTCCGCGAGCCGGCTCAGTTAACATCTCCGTACGTAACCTCGTCGTTCCAATTGCATTCGCCTCGTCGACGATCAATTGTTTGCGCAGGTCAAAGCGTGTCAGAACCATCGCTAGCGAGAATGCGAGTAGTAGACTCAGCAGAACGCTTAAACCATCACGCACGGCCACAATCTGCTCGTGCAGGTCTTTATCACCGTTGACGGAGGTCCGCAGCGCGAGTCGGCGTCCAATCTCAACGACCGATACCAAAGTAACAAACAGCACGGCGAACAGAGCAACTGGATAATCAATCAAACTTGTCAATGCCGCACTTCCTCGCTGCCGTAGTCCCGCCGGACGGTTAAGTGCCCGGAGTATCCGCGCGACTAGAAATCACAAGGGCCAGAGTTTTACTTCGTCTGCAGGATAGTCCGGCGGTTTAAAGGTTGAACGGGTCTGGCGTTGTGTGGATAGAGCGCGCCAAATTGCATTATCTCGGCAGACGAGACTTCCGTCGGCATTTTCAATACGAACCACGAAACACCTTCCGTACATGGTGGCGTGGTAAGCGATCCAGGGAAGGAGTAGTAGCCTCGATCAGCAGGTAGCAGATCGGCAGCATTGATTTCGACACCGTGGATCAGTGTTTCTTTCTTTTTCTCTTCGGGTAGATGTTTCCAGAGTTTCTGCAACGTAGTGTTACCTCGGCCCTTCGTAAGCAACACAGCGACGTTTTGGACCGTCGAATGTCTTTTATGGAGTCCTACTATGCCGAACCTTCAAAGGGCTACGACGTGTCCGGGCTTGAAATTAATCTCAACGACCAGAATAAGGGCGATGGAATGCTTTACGCGCTTTCAAAACCCCAGTTCGATCAGAAAAACCATCAGCTAGTTCTTGAGAATATCGAATATCGGCCTTGGCGC
>Ga0137412_10003019_pt1 | contig 13435 bp, 16 predicted proteins | sample CZODoug2_1_16fun_FD_122160 | JGI IMG/M metagenome (GOLD analysis project Ga0137412, IMG submission 122160) | Vadose zone soil fungal communities from Angelo Coast Range Reserve, California, USA - CZODoug2_1_16fungal (Hybrid Assembly) | ecosystem: Environmental > Terrestrial > Soil > Vadose zone... | reverse complement strand
TGGCCCTTGGCAGGGTTGATACTCCAAGTTATCGGGCGAAAATATCCAACGCCCGCCAGCTGATATACGGGAACAACTAGTGTTGCGGCAGCTCCGGCTTGGAACCAGCTTAGAGTCGGAGCTGAGCTCAGCTAGAGCCGAGCTGAGCCGCATATTAGCATAGGCTCTAAGTATCACAACTCTGGCAACAGAGCTGGCTTGAGCTGGCTCTGAGTCAGCTTCAATTAGGGAATGGCACGGGTTTACAAACCCATACGGGTTGAGGTCACGGGCGGGCACGGGCACGGGCACTGGTTGGCATTTTCGAGCCCCGGAAAAACCCACACCCGTGACACGGGTTTGACTGGTTACATGGCCGGTCTTTCGACACTAAAATTATAGTAAATTATTCCCTTATTTATCAGCTTTTAAACGGCTCTAAAAACATAATTTTTGGTACAGAATTAAAATAATTATAGCTAAATCGAAGATGTGTGGGTGGCGGAGTTTTGTGGCGGAGTTTTAATTGGTGACTCAGCGCGATGTTGGTTGATGGGCCTTATCTAATCACCATCTTGTCCTCAAGCAGGTCCATCGTGACCTTCCCCTCTCGTGACCTTCTCTCCCGAGATGCCCGACGCTTGAAACTTTCCGACTGCTATCACACGCGTACTAGTCACTTTCGCACGCTTTCCTCTTGTCTTTGTACCATCATTCTCTCACTTCCTCGTCGTTTGACGTTGCACATCACTCATCATAGTAAGTTTTTTCGTAGTATTAGCTAGTAATACAAGTACATACTACAATCAATAGTGAATAAGTAACGAAAAGATTAGGAAACAAAAAAGAAATGCTGCATGCGGCAATCTATGGTCAGATATCTATGATAGACAATATACACACCCTTCCGATACGGGTCTGAAGGACGAACGATATGGGTCTCGCAGGATGAGACCCCCTGCCGTCAAAGATACTATTGCGAGCCATGGTATGTTATCTACGACGGTAACTTTAGGGGAAGATTCTAATCTATTTAACCAGCCTTGCCCAACGGAATTAATCTGAATAGATATTCTTTCCAAACCTTGTTGCTCGTTATGCTGTATTTCTGTCTTCAAGAGACACCATGTTCAATCTTATCGCTCACGGGGTCATGAATGAAATGCATACGCGCCATTGTGTCGTCTCGTCTGTAAGTTTGACTTTCTGTAGACCGTGCTTCTAAACTTCATTACCGATATCTAATCGCTTTCTAGTTCCAAATCCAAGCTTGTCTCTTAGTTCCACTGTGCTTCCATTCAATCCGAGAGATTTTTTCTTCCGTATTCAATCTTATCGATTTCTAGGATCCGGGTAGTGCAGAATAGGCGGATGGCCGCTTGTGTATTCATTGATTAGGCAATTAATTGTTCAGTAGCTCAAATTGCATATAAGAAGGGACTTTGGAACGTCTTCAATACACATCTCAAACATGGCACCCCGTCCTCGAGCCAAAGCTCAACCTGCTCCTGTCGAAGAGGAGGCCTTCGACTTTGCAGGAGTCTCTGACGCCTCTGAAGAGGCTGACACTCCCCCTGCACCCGCCAAAGCAAGAACTGCTGCTGCCAATACATTAGACGACGAAACAACACGTGTGGCCCCAATCATCATCAAACCGGCTGTAAAGAGCAACAGGGCCCTCGACATCGACCTTCTGTTCGACCGAGGAAAGGGCAAACAATCTGTTTGCAAATATTGCAAGTAAGACTGTCATTTAGCGCTACTCTATCCCCACGTCTGATATTCCTTGACAGAGAAGCTTCTGAAACGAAACCCGAAACTTTCCCTGCAGGTATCAAATGGACCTACGAGCAAACTACTGGGACTAGCGGCCTACGCAAGCACATTAAGAATACACACCTGGAGTTGTACAAGCAGCTCTGCGCGGAACATAACATTCAACCTTCGGAATCCGTTGTTGGGAAACAAACCCCGGATGAAGCACCAACTCTTGCCCCAGTTCGAGAGCCTTTTGATTCAGATACTCTCCTTCGTTACATTCGCAATTTTGTTGTTGCCGACGATCAGGTAAGTTGCGCATAATATTCAAAATTCTTTAATCTGACATTATCTAGTCCCTCAATGTGATCGAATGTCCAGAGTTTCGCAACTTGCTGCTCTTTCTACGAGAAGATCTTTCTGATGACGACATTTGCGGACGTGACAAACTCAACAAATCCATCATGGAGGCCTGGCATAGCTATTACCTCATTCTAAAAGATGAGCTCGAGGTGCGATTTTTTCATTTAATGTCCATTAACAATATTATTAATAATATGACAGTCCGCCTTGGGGCAAATCTCCTACACCGCCGATGCATGGAGCGCTTCCAGCCTCCAGCCATATTTCGCGGTCACAGCCCACTGGGCTTACCGTGACGATACGGATGGCTCTATCAAGATCAAGGCATGTCTGATCGCATTTCATCGAATTTTCGGTCGCCATACCGGACAGAACCTGGGTAAGCTTTGTATCGACCTACTTGACAGAGCTGGGACCACCGCAAATGTAAGTAAGCAGTGAGATTTCATTTATTCCAATCTATTTTCTTGACATTCTTATACAGTCAGGACACTGGACCCTCGATAACCTCACCACCAACGATACAATGCTCCAACATTTAGAGAAGTTACTCAACGATCGTGAAATAACCTCTTTTGATGCTAAAGACAACAGAATTATGTGTTTCCCGCACATAATCAACATCACAGTCCAGCATGTTCTCAAAAAGATGTCCTCGGTCGACATTCCTGAAAACGACGACGACTCCATTGGCGAGCCAAACGCAGACGTGGGCCGCGGATTCGGTCAGTCGTTTGCAGATGCTTGTGCACAAGACCCCGTTGCACGCCTGCGCAAGATTGTTATGGTAATCCGATCCTCCGGGCAGCGTCGCGACGCTTTGATGAGATGGATCGAGACGGGGAACCAGAATGGAATGTTTGTACTACACAACAGGTCTGTCCAGATACAACCAAGGCAACTGTTGCGAGATGTTCGAACACGATGGGACAGTACATATCAAATGATCAAAAGGTCTATTGAGATGCGTTTGGTAAATCTTCTGCTATTCCATGAGTTCTTTGAGTTAACTGTTTGTTTAGGCAATTGACACCTTTCTTACACGACCAGGTAGCAATATTGATAATTTAGCTTTGACGAAGAAAGAATGGGAGGTATTACAAGAGTTTGCATACATTCTCAGTGCAAGTTTCTTCACACACTTACACTCGTCACAAACTAACATTATTTTAGTTCCCCCACAGCGTTCAACAAGTTATGTCCGGCGATAAAACTCCTCTGCTCGCTGGGGTTATTCCTGTCTTCGAAATTTTCATGACCGGATGGGAAAGACTCAAGGAGAAGCGAGGACATCTTGCTAGATTTATTCAACCAGGATTGGACATGGCTCACAAATATTACTCGAGAACTGACCTCTCAAAGGCCTACGTGGTTGCTATGTGTACGTATTAGAATTTAGCTGGTCTTTGAGTTTATCACTCTAATATCTTATAGTTGTAAACCCCTCTATTCGGATGTCATGGATAATGAATAACTGGGAGGACGAATGGAGTGGCAAGGCAGCCGCCACAATCACAGGACTTGTAAGTGTTGTTCCAAATTCATGAGTAGTTTATTACTGATACATATGTCTTAGATGGAAGATTACCGGCAGCAATACATGCCCGCTGCCACATCAGTGATCGAAAAGCAAGACGTTCAAATGGATGCCTGGCAGCGGATGGTTGCCGACTTCGACGCCGAGATAGCGGACGGCAGAAATACATTTGGCCGAAAACCTACCCAGCAAAGCGTTCAAGAAGAGTATTCCATATATGTCATGGGTGCGTTATCTGCTGGGTCTACGGTCGACACTCTGGGATTCTGGAAGGTAAAGATTCTACTAATTCACCACAATTGACTATTAAAAACTCTTAAATTGACAACAGGCGCATGAGCAGACTTTCCCTACCATCTTTCGCATTGCCATGGACTATCTGCCGATACAGGCCTCCGCGGTTCCCTGCGAACGGGTATTTTCTTCCAGCTCAGACACCGATACGAAGAAACGGAACAGGATCAGGCCCGAGTTGATGGAAGCCCTTCAAATTCTGAAGTTCGCTCTCAAGAAAAGTCGCCTCGATTTCACGGCTCATTTGCAACTGCCCGAGCACAATATGATCGGAGATGGTCCTGACGCTTCTTCGACTAATACATTGACGGACATGCTCAAGATGAATCCCCGGGCACTTCGAAACTTTTTGCAAACTCTTAGCCTTTGAAATCTTATCTACGCCGTCTCTATCATCATATGCGCACCATTATCACCTCTCTAAAATTTGAATAAATACCACCATTTTTGTCGCTTTTTGGGAAGTTTCTTAAGTTTTAGTCTAATTTTTAGTGGATAAGTTCCATGGGTGACCTGCCTCAACGGGTCAGGACCAGGCAGGTCATTCAGTCACAGTATGTCTTAAGATGTCTGTAAAACCGCGAGGGCGGGTCTCTTTACTGTCTGTCTCTTCCTAGTTTTCTGTCCGTTTCCTTGCTTCTGGTGCTTTTTCAGTTTACGCACCCACCATTCCGTGGTAGCTTTCCTCGCGCTTCTTGTCTTTTCCCGCTGGATTTTGGCAGCAAGCAGAGGTTTTGACGCACCCACCTCATGCAGTTATACTTGTATCACTTGTTTGCTTTATCTCTTGCATTTTTCAACTGTACTAGTATCATTGTATTTCCTGATTCGTATCGCTCTCGTCCTTTTCAACTGTACTTGTATCACTGGTCTCTTTACTTGCCGTTACACGAAAAGTGACTTCTGTGACTTTTGTGACTTGTCCGAGATGCCCGACGGTTGGAACTTTCCAACTGCATCACACGCGTACAATCACTTTCGCACGCTTTCCTCCTGTCTTTCGTACCATTATTCTCTCACTTCCTCGTCGTCAAACGTCACTTTGACGTTGCACATCACTCATTATAGTAAGTTTTTTTTGTAATAATAGCCGGTATTAGTATAAGTAGAGAAGAAAACGAAAGGAATAGAAAACGAAATAAAATAAAATAAAATATTGAAAATCTATTGCATATGGTGCATGCAGGCGGCATGCGGTCATTTCTAGATATCAATGCCTTATGATGTACTCCCTTCTGATACGGTTTTTAGCGTGGACAGCTATTTTAAAAAAAGCGAAACAAACGATATGGATGTTGTATATTCACTAAAATCCTATACACGCAGTGACTGACGCTGTCTCATCTAGGCTTCTGTTCTCAGCTTTTTGGACCTTGAGGCTTTCGCAAGCGACTTTAATTCAGATAGCAGCGAAGAGGAGCCAGATGGTGCATCACATCCCTACTTTTTTTTACAAAGATTATACTAATCTTAATTACATTTAACAGGTTTTATTGATGATGATACACCTATCGCAAGTGGGTCGATGATTCAACAACATACATCGTGGAATGCCCTGCAAAATGGCGAAGACTTGAATGATTTCTTTGCCGGAATCTACGAACGATCTCGGTCTGGATGCTCTCGCAGAGAGAGAACCACTGTCGAGGATACTACCGACCTCCATGATTACGTTCGCTCCCAGCCAGGAGCTGAAGAGTTTCCACTCTGGCGTATTGGATGTAGGGTACGTTTATCACTCAATAAGTTGAAGAAATTTATTTAGCAATCTATCAGATAGGCATGGAGGAAGAGGCTGTTATTTTCCTTCTCCAGAGAGCGATCAGCGGCAAGCATCAAATGCGATCAGCCTTTACCCGTGGTTCGGTTCGAGGCTCAATCTATGTTGAAGGTGTTTTGGATGCTGATACGATCTCCCTTCTCAATTCGACACCTGGGATCATCCAGAAGTCATCTGGAATCATACATCAGTCAATTGACCCTTCCGATTGGGTGAAGTTGTTGACCATGCATAACCCCATGACGGTGGTGAAAGCAGGCCAGTGGATACGGGTTCGTACTGGAGTGTACAAGGGCGACGTTGGTTTTGTAAAATGCATTGAACCCTGGGGAGCTCAAGTCTTGGTGGTACCTCGTATTAAGACATTGACACCGGGGACGGCTACTTCATTGAAAAGAAAACGAACAGCCATCAGGCCAGAACCAAGGTTGTTCGACCCCGCTACCTTCTTGTCTGTGTTCCAACGTAAGCCGAAACCTCAACGCGATGGAACCTACACCTTTCGCAGACTCGTTTTCGACCATGGATTGCTCCAGCTTGACTTAGACTTGCATTCAATCTTTCTTAATTCTGCAGGAATTCCTAGTCAAATATTAGGGCTATTCAGGCTCGCTTCACATCCTGCCCTCACTGGAACCAAGTTTCCTTGCCCCGAAGAGTGGATTTTTGAAGAAGGCGAGCGGGTTATTATCTCCTCATCAGAGAAGGAGGCGACTATAGCAGCGGTCAAATCCTCTCACTTAGAGGTTGACCTTGTCTCAAATGAGGGTATCGAGGTCGTTTCCTGGTATAACGTTTGCAAGACCTTCTCCCCTGGGGACTTCGTCTGCGTCACGAGTGGTCAATCAAGAGGGACGATGGGTTGGGTTGATTGCATCTCAAATGACATTGCCCATCTCCTTGAGTACAAGGAGAAAGGCAATATCTCAACCTCTAGTGATGATATAAAGGTAAGTTTTATCCTGATACCAGCTGATATATACTGATCCATTGATTTGTCTTACAGCGGTATGAATTTCACGTCAATTGGTTGAAATTGACGACAGTCCCTTTTTTTAATACGTCTTCAGCTGACAATTCTTTATTGAAGGCGGACAGGGTGCCATGGATAGGTACAAATGTCATTGTCACGAAGCTTGGAAGCCCTCTTAAGGGATATGTGGGCATCGTTAAAGATGTTCTTCGTGGGCAAGATACAGCTAGTGGTTTGAGAATAGCTATTCAGCTAGTGCACTATGATCCATCATCCCCTTTCAAGACAACAGTTGTTGATCATGATGGTGTTGTCGAACAAAAGTCAGTCTATAATCTTCACTAGATTCAATATTTATTTTGTCTACTTCAAGGACTGGATCTTTACTTTTAGACTATGCACCGCCCCGAAGTGTTCTCTTCCAACCTTCAAAGACCTATATAAAGTCTGCACACCGGACTTTCGGACCTCCTCCACCACAGCCTGGGGAATCAACTTCCGGCGGAACCACCCCAATGCCTGACCGGACTTCTTCATCGACGCCCGCTTGGGATCCATTATCGCGGTATTCCTATTCCTGTTTCGGTTGACCAATACTTACTGCTTATAAAATTCATAGGATCGTAGACCCATCGTCTCTTACTCCCCCTGAGGATCAACCTCCTGCAACCGAGAGTCTTGCTACCACTAGCCAGATCGCTAGTAACCAGCCAGACAGGCCACAGCACCGTCTTTTAGATGAGCGACTTGTTGGTGCACGACTGAAAGTAGTCGTAAACGATGGCGAAACTTACAAGGACAGAGAAGTCGCTGTTTTGATTGCTCAAGTTGAAGGGATTGTTTGTATACGACATGATGTCTATAATACCTCAAGAGGTTTGGCCCCTGCATGGGTGTCGCCAATAACTCCCAATCCCACTCGGGACAATGGTCTTCTCGTGGTAGCTGAAGGTGAACACTGCGGTAAATATGTTAGACGAATTCATCACAGATACCACGAGGACGATGGCAACAAGCAGGCGCTCATATTACTGGCAGTCATCAGGAAGGTGGATGGTGCTGCAGACACGCTAACAGGAGAACAATTCGAACTTGGCCCCGATTCACTCTGCCTAGCCGTTGAAACAAGTGAAGAAAAGAAATTGAATGCAAATTTGATGAATTCGCTTCGCGCAAATGCTCGTAAACGTAGATAGGTAAGTAAGGCATTTAATTTAATTTATATTCTAAAAGTACTGAAATTAAACAAAAAGCTGGGTGATTTACGGTGCCTCTATGAACTGCGTTTCCGCGTCAGACTCTCTCAGGTTAGGTGTGTTCTCATACCACTAAAGTGTCCAAAGGACCCGCTAACTTCACGCTGAAGGAAATTCGCGTTGACAGAACCTTTTGACTCCAAATATATCCCAAGCCCAAAAAATATTGCAGCGGTACTTGTTTATCTATAATTTCGATTGAGAAATGGAAATGGATGTGATTTTGCGATTGAGAGTGGAATCTTGATTTGTCACAACACGTGATGATCGTTCAACTTGAACGTGGTTGGTTACACACGTCATCGCCACGGTCTACATCTCTCACCTTCTGACGGCCATCCTATCTGCAATGCCGACCAGTATAAGCACTGTCAATGGCAGGTATAATATCTGTCGACATATCGGTTCGGGATCTTTTGGTATGATGAGTCTTTTCTAAAATTCTACAAGTGTCACTCTCAAGTCTCAACTTCTCTAGGAAAAATATTTGCAGGCTATGACATTATTTCTGGCGAAGATGTCGCAATCAAGTTCGAACCTCAATCATCCAAGTATCTTCACCTGCAAAATGAGTACAACGTTTACAAATCAATTGGCAATCACATCAGCTTACCTCGTTTGAAATGGTTTGGCCAAGAGAATAACCAGAGGGTGTTGGTCCTCTCCCTACTTGGGCCGTCTCTTGAAGATATATTTGTAGGATCAGGATGTCGCATTAAGCTAAGAACCGTTTTAGCTATTGCCAACCAAATGGTACGCTTTATTTCCTCATTTGTTTTTTATACTGTATGGTCATTTTGTGAACTCTCAAACTAGCTTTTCCATCTGGAATTTATCCACTCTCGACATGTTATTCACTGCGATATTAAACCCGAGAACATTCTTGTCGGACGGGGCTCTTCCACTGGCCTGGTCCATCTCATAGACTTTGGTTTCGCCAGATGGTTCCGCGATCCTCGCACCTTCATTCACATTCCTCACCAAAAGAATCAGCCGCTAGTCGGTACTGCTTGCTACGCATCAATGAATTCCCTGTCAGGTATCACGCTTACACGACGAGACGATCTTGAATCCCTGGCCTATGTGCTCATCTACTTGATGCATGGGTCGCTCCCATGGCAAAGTAGAAAATCAACAGAGCTCGTGGATATGAGAATGGAAATTACACCGAGCACTCTTTGCGAAGGGTTACCATCCGAGTTTGAAATTTTCTTGAACTATGCTCGCTCATTAGAATTCAAACAAAAACCAGACTACCAATACCTTCGGGACTTATTTTCCTGCCTTCATGAATCAGATCATGATAACTTGTTGCCGACTTTTGAACCTCTTCCAACACCTATTAAAACCCCAAAGAAGAGAGATCGGGTCCCTGTACCTCCATCGACAAGGAAGTAAGTCCTAACTTTAATGATGTGGCTGATATTTTTCTAAAAAAACTCATCTAGGTTGCGCCCACGCAAACAAGTCAGTTACGTGTTGATGGCATCGTAGTGTGAAGCAATTTACTTGGGTCCCATGTGGTGCGGTTTGTCGGTGTAACTGTAAGTACTCGATTCAGCTCAAGTTTGCTGGCTACTGAAACATTAGATAGTTTATTTTCAATTTCCTTTCATATTTGAGGCTGGAGCGGCTGCATTGAACACATCCATTTCGGTTACAAACCTGTAGACATTTGTTGTTGTACATTCTCAGCTTGTATTACATATCTTGTAATAAGACTTGTATCATGAAATGTATAATATTATGAATGTAAATAAGGAAATGCCTTCATGTTAGGTGTAAAGGCGGGTTCCGAGTGTAGGAAGCCTTTTCGGAGGCCTCTGCGCGAACCTCTTCTCGAGGTGCTGGAGTCTCTTTGAGACTCGAGTGCCTTCGTGCACCGTCACTCGGCTCAAGGCCGTCTCAGTATGGTTTGGCCGATGCTGTGCTGAGACATGAAGGCTTAGAGTTTCACATACTCGCGTTGTCGTCTCACCTCTTCAAGTTGTCCCTTTATTCGTTTCCTGACTTGGTCTCAACGCAGAGTACCTTGTCAGTTTTACTCACTGCCTGCCGCGCTTCTCCTAGTCTGCATCGTGAGTCTGTCCACACACCATTCTTATTCTTCATTTGACCATTGGGCCTAGGATTATAGCTTGTATTCGTCTCGTCACTCCGAGTTTTCGTGTACAAGCTTAATTCTACAGTATGAGTTTTTCCTTTGCATAGTTTTCCGTGTCTCAGGCTTTTCTTTATAGCTTGTTCCCCTCCCACGTCTCCCTCAATGGACCCTCATGTATTTCTAGTTTTTGATTTTCTGTTTCTATTTAGATTTCTCTTGTCATACGTCTATTATTTGTATCTACTTCCTTTTTGTAGCCATCGGCAAAAAAATGATATGTTGTGGGGGGCTGTGTTAGCCCTGCACTCGCCTTCTTTTGTCACGCTCTACATTTCAAATTTGAATAAACCATTTACCCAGTGCGTGGTCAATATCATGGGCAACCTGTGCCTGAGGCTGTGGCATGTTCTCGCAATGAAAACCGGGCACCATGACAGTGGAGCTCGATGATCCAGGCGCCTTAACGCTCGACTCAGAGCTGGTTTGAGTAGGGTTGGACCTGGTTCCGAGCTGGTCCAAAACCCTGATGGAAAGTCGGCCCGAAGCTGACATCTGGGTGGAGCCAGCGTGCCGGAAGCTGGAAGCCGAACTCAAGCCAAGTTGATCTTCGAAAATTTCCAACTCAGCCGGCACGTGACCGAGCCAGCTGAGTTTTCGCAACACTAACTTGATCTCTGAAGGAGTGGTGGTGGTGTACTTGGATGACATCCTGGTCTTCACAAAAACTCTACAGGAGCACAGGGAAGTGGTCCGCAAGGTCATAGCATTGCTCGAAAAACATAACCTCTTCATTAAACCGGAGAAGTGCGATTTCGAACAATCCTCTGTTGAGTACCTTGGAGTGGTGATCTCTCACAACTCTGTGAAGATGGATCCCGCTAAGATTGCTGGAGTTGCAGAATGGCCAATTCCCACTACCAAAAAGGAAGTCCAATCATTCTTGGGATTTACAAATTTCTACCGCAGGTTTATAGAAGGTTTCTCGCATCATGCCAGACCCCTGTTTAACCTGACCAAGAATGATACAATTTTCCAATGGTCTTCTGAAGAGCAATCAGCCTTTGACATACTCAAGGAAAAAATTACTTCTAGTCCCATCCTCGTTCTTCCGGACAATTCCAAACCCTTCCGCATTGAGGCAGACAGTTCGGACTTTGCGACCGGCGCTGTTCTATCCCAGCAATCCTCTGACGAAAAATGGCATCCTGTAGCATTCCTTTCTAAGTCCCTATCCCCAGTTGAAAGAAACTACGAAATCCATGACAAGGAAATGCTAGCCATAGTCCGAGCGCTGGAAGAATGGAGACACTTTGTGGAAGGAGCGGAGCACCAGTTTGAAATCTGGACAGATCACAAAAACCTTGAGTATTTCATGACGTCTAAAAAGCTGAATCGTAGACAGGCTAGATGGTCCTTACTCCTGGCTAGATTTGACTTCATCCTTCATCACCGTCCTGGGACATCTATGGGCAAATCCGATGCTCTAAGTCGGAGAGCGGACCATGGCTCGGGCTCCAGTGACAATGACAACATGACCCTGCTCACTCCAGATCTCTTTGCAATCCGAACACTAGAAGGAATAGAGATTTTTGGAGAAGAGAAGGACATCTTGAAGGAGATCCGACGTCAGACAGAGACCGGAGATATGGAAGAGGAAGTAGTAAAAGCAGTCAAATTGCTCCGCACCACTTCTGCTAAATCCGTAAAGTCGAGTGAGTGGATCCTAGACAAAGGTATCGTCCACTACAGAGGAAAGATCTATGTCCCCAAGTCTGACCTCCGACGTCGGATCACTTCTCTCTGTCATGACTCCAAGGTCGCCGGTCATGCTGGCAGATGGAAAACTCTAGAACTTGTCTCTCGGAATTATTGGTGGCCCCAAATGTCTAGGTACATTGGCAAGTACACCTCATCTTGTGACCTGTGTCTCCGGACCAAAGCACTCCGCGCTCCACCAGTCGGAGAACTTCACCCGCTACCCATCCCAGACGAGCCTTGGGACACCATCAGCGTCGACTTCATTGTCGAACTCCCAGAATCTGAAGGCAAAGACTCCGTCATGGTAGTAGTGGACACTGTCACCAAGAGAGGACATTTTGTCGACACTGTCACCACCGTCTCCGCCATTGGCTCTGCCAGACTATACTTAGACAATGTCTGGAAGCACCATGGTCTACCACGAAGGGTCATATCAGACAGGGGTCCGCAATTTGTAGCAGAATTCATGAGAGAGCTCTACAGATTGTTGGGAATTAAGCTGGCAGCAACGACGGCCTACCACCCTCAGGGAGATGGTCAGACCGAACGTGTCAACCAAGAGCTGGAGCAGTACATCCGACTCTTCGTTAACGAAAGACAAGATGACTGGCGCGGACTTCTCCCACTTGCGGAATTCCAGTACAACAATCATGTTCACTCTGCCACTCAAAATGTCCCTTTCCTCTTAGACACTGGGCGGATACCCAGAATGGGATTTGAACCTAACCAACAACGGTCTCATCTGGAGTCGGTCAATGAGTTCACAGACCGCATGAAGGACACGTTGGAAGAGGCCAAGGCCGCATTGGTGAAATCGAAGGATGACATGGCGAAATACTACGATCGGAATCGGACCCCAGCTCCAGACTACAAACCTGGAGATAAAGTCTACCTAGATGCTAGTGACATCCGAACCACTAGGCCATCTAAGAAGTTCTCCCATCGTAGACTAGGCCCCTTTCCCATCGTAAAAAAGGTTGGAAACTCTGCCTACCGCCTTCGACTCCCACCGTCAATGAGCAGACTGCACCCAGTCTTTAATGTTGTCAAGCTGACCCCTGCCCCAGAAGACCCAATTGAAGGTCGACGACCACACCCTCCTCCACCCCCTGAATTAATTGATGGTGAAGAGGAATGGATCGTAGAGAAAATCCTAGACAGCAAGGTGATGAACAGGAAGCTCCGCTACCTGGTAAAATGGGAAGGATTTGGAATTGAGCATAACTCCTGGGAGCCTTGGGACAATGTCAATGCCCCGCAACTTGTAACAGAGTTCCACCAGAGACATCCTGGAGCTGCTCGCCGCATCAGGACTGCTGACTTCAATGCCCTCTCGTTTCGTCCAACTGTGGAAGTGCCGAGTCGTCACTCCCTTGAAGGGGGGGTAGATGTCAGGGGACACCCGATTCATGCGCCTATTTCACCACTGCAAATTCGCGCACGTTTCCATGCGCCTATTTTGCCACTGCAAATGCGCGCACGTTTCGACTGCGAAGATAGAAACAGTGCGCTTATTTTACCACCGCAAATGCGCGCACGTTTCGACTACAATGATGGAAACAGTTCGCCTATTTTACCACTACAAATGGGCGCACGTTTCGACTACAATGACGGAAACAGTTCGCCTATTTTA
>Ga0137412_10003018_pt1 | contig 13443 bp, 11 predicted proteins | sample CZODoug2_1_16fun_FD_122160 | JGI IMG/M metagenome (GOLD analysis project Ga0137412, IMG submission 122160) | Vadose zone soil fungal communities from Angelo Coast Range Reserve, California, USA - CZODoug2_1_16fungal (Hybrid Assembly) | ecosystem: Environmental > Terrestrial > Soil > Vadose zone... | reverse complement strand
CATCGTGGACCACCCCTACCGGACGTGCCGGCCGCCAGACTGCGTCCGGCTACCTTGCGAGCGTCGCACCCTGCCGCCCCAGGGCCAATGGATGAATCGGGCGGCCTTCCGCGCATAGGGCCCAACCGAGCGCTTCGCGGCTCCGGTGCAGGAACGCGCGCTCGGTTTCGTTCGCCGCAGCGGTAGCGTCACGGGCCGGCGAAAGGACACCAGTGACCACCGAACGGATCGGCCCACCCTCGATCGCGGACGAGCGCGAGATGCTGCGCTCGTTCCTCGACTACCACCGCGCGACGCTCGCCTGGAAGTGCGACGGACTCAGCGACGAGGAGCTGCGCCGCCAGTCGATGCCGCCGTCGACGTTGTCGCTGCTCGGCCTGGTGCGGCACCTGGCTGAGGTCGAACGCACGTGGTTCCGCCGGGTGATCAACGCCGAGGACATCCCGCTCGTCTTCTCGGATACCGGCGATTTCCAGGTCGCGTACGACGCGACCGGATCCAGCCGGACGGAGGCGTTCGCGGCCTGGCAGGCCGAGGTCGAGCACTCACGCCGCATCGAGCGCGAAGCCGAGTCGCTCGACGTGATCGGTCATCAGCGGTCCTGGGACGAGGACGTGTCGCTGCGCCTGGTGATGCTGCACATGATCCACGAGTACGCCCGGCACAACGGCCACGCCGACCTCATCCGAGAAGGCATCGACGGCACCGTCGGCGCCTAGGAGGTCGCTGCATCCCGGCGATCCCGCAATGTGATGTATTTCTATCGACCGGATCGTAAAGGCAGGAATTGAGCTACGCTCACGAACCGTGTTGCGCATCGGTAAAACCGTCGCCCTGACCGCCGCCGTTCTCCTGGCCGCGTCGCTCGCGCCAGCGACCGCCGCCGCGTTGCCGCCTCCCCCGATCACGGTCGTCACGCCGGGCGCCGACAACCGCAACGGCGACATCTTCATCGCTCCGGTCGGCGGAACGGACAAGTACGCCAACGGCCCGCAGATCATCGACAACAAGGGACGGACGATCTGGTTCCACGCGGTGCCGTCCGGGCAAGAGGCCACCGACTTTCGCACCCAGACCTACCGCGGCCAGCCCGTGCTCACCTGGTGGCAGGGCACGGGGCTGGGTGGCCTGGCCAGCGGCGTCGACTACATCTATGACCGGCACTACAAGCAGATCGCCACCGTGCGCGCCGGCAACGGTTACACGGCCGACGGGCACGAGTTCCTGATCACCCCGTGGAACACCGCGCTGATCCTGATCTACGCCACGACGACCGCCGACCTCACCTCGATCGGCGGCCCGGCCAACCAGACCGTCATCAACGGCATCGTCCAGGAGATCGACATCCCCACCGGACGCGTGCTCTTCCAGTGGAACAGCCAGGACCACGTGCCGTGGAGCGACAGCGAGCAGCCCTTGCCGGCCTCACCGGCCACGCCCTGGGACTGGTTCCACGTCAATGCCGTGCACTTCGACACGGACGGCAACCTGCTCGTCGACGCCCGTGACACCTGGACGACGTACAAGGTGAACCGGCACTCCGGGCAGATCATCTGGCGGCTGGGCGGCAAGCGCAGCTCGTTCACGATCAAGGCCGCGCCCGGCCAGGTGCTCGACAGCGCCGGGCAGATCTTCGCCTGGCAGCACGATCCCGAGGCGGTCGGGCCGGGCGAGTACACCGTCTTCGACAACGAGTCGACGGGCGCCTCGCTGCTGCCCCACAGCCGGGTCGTCACCGTGCGGCTGAATCCGCTGACCCGCACGGCGTCCTTGGTGAAGTCCGTCGATCAGCCCGATGGACTGGTCGCACCGTCGCAGGGCAACGGGCAGACCACCCGCAACGGCGACCTGTTCGTCGGCTGGGGCGCGCTGCCCTACGTCTCGGAGTTCAGCCGATCCGGACGGCTGCTCTTCAACGCGCGATTCCCGGACGGCGTCAACACCTACCGCGCGTACCGGCTGCCCTGGCACTAAGCCGGTTCACCCCGGGCGCTTCGTGAGCGCGACGAGGTAGCGGCACGGCTTGCGCGTCGGGTTGACGAACGTGCACGGCGAGGGCGGCCCGAGCTGCAGGCAGTCGCCCGGTTCGAGCTCGTGGTCGACGTCGCCCTCGCGGAAGCGCAGCCGCCCGTCCAGTACCCAGATCTGCTGATGGATGAACGTGTAGGTGTCGGCGGGGAAGGAGATCTGCGCGCCGGCCGGCAACTCGACCTCGACCAGTTCGAGCGGGCGCCCGGACGCCGGCGACACGGCCCGGCGCCGGTAGCCGGAGTCGGGATCGGTCCAGGTCGGCTGATCGGCGGCGCGCACCAGCCGCCCGGCGTCGCCCTCGGCCCGGGCGACGAGTTCGGACAACGTCATGCCCAACGCGGCGGACAGGCGTCCCAGCAGGACGGCGGTCGGCTGCGCGGCGCCGCGTTCGATCTTGCCGATCATCGCGCGGGATACGCCCGCGCGTTCGGCGAGCGCATTGACGGAGAGGTCCCGGGCGAGGCGCGCCTCGTGCAGCGTCGCGGCAAGGGAGGTCGAGAGCTGATCGGTCACCCGCCCACTATAGGAGCCAATGCGGCTACTATCGTCACCATGATTCGAGACGCGTCGGCGAGGGACGCCGAGGCCTGCGCGGCGATCTACGCCCCCTACGTCACCGACACGGCGATCACGTTCGAGCTCGATCCCCCGTCAGCGGCGCAGCTCGCCGAGCGGATGGCGGCCGCCCTACGCACGCACGCCTGGGTCGTCGTCGAGGAGGACGGTCGCGTCGTCGGCTACGCCTACGGGCACTCGTTCCACGCGCGGCCGGCGTATCGGTGGTCGTGCGAGGTCAGCGTCTACCTCGAGTTGGGCCGGCGACGTACCGGAACCGGGCGCGCGCTGTACGAGGCGCTGTTCCCCCGCCTGGCCGACCGCGGTTACCGCACCCTCGTCGCGGGCATGACGTTGCCCAACGACGCGAGCGTCGGCCTGCATCGCGCGATGGGGTTCGAGCCGGTCGGGACGTATCGGCAGATCGGGTGGAAGCACGGCGCGTGGCACGACGTCGCCTGGACCCAGCGGGCGATCGCACCGGGCCAGGATCCGCCGACCGAACTCCGGTGACAGCTACTCGCCCAACTGTTGATGATCAAGGACTTGTGGCTGATATTCGACCACAACTCCGTGATCATCAACGCCCCTTCGGCACCTGGCCGAGCGAGCAGGATCCATCGACCGGATAGGTTCAGCGCGATGGCTGCCTTCGATCCGAGCGGCGAGCTCCCCCAAGAGCTCGACTTCAGCCTCGTCCGCAATACCTTCGTCACTCTGTTCTGGGATCCCGCCGTGCTGGAGACGGCGACATCCTGGCTCGGTGAACATGGCTATCGGGTCGTAACGATCGACGCCGGCGACTGGGTTGAGGAATCCGATCTGCATCGGGACATCGCAGCGGCGCTGCACTTTCCCGACTACTACGGGAAGAACCTCGATGCGCTGAACGACTGCATGCGGGATGTCGCCTGGGGTGAGTACGGTTCCGACCCCTCCGCGACCGGGTTCGTGCTCGTGCTGCGGCACTACGACGCCTTCGCCGTCCGGCAGCCGCGGGCCGCTCACGTCGTGCTTGACATCTTCGCCACTCAGGCGCGCAACGCGGCCCTGATCGGTCATCGCATGATGTGCCTCGTGCAGTCCGACGATCCGCGGCTGAGCTTCCCGGTGGTCGGCGCGACGCCCGTCATGTGGAACGACGCCGAGTGGCTGGCCACGAAACGCGGTCCGCATGCCCCGCGGTCGCCGGAAATCGACTGAATAGCATGAGCGGCCTCCCGAACTAGGACGCTACGGGCGCAGCGAAACGTTGTCCGCCCGGGCGTTGACGATGGGGGGCCGGCGGCGCACCCTGAGCCCGAGGGGTGGGAGGCGGCATGAGTGAGCCGTCCGAGATGGCCGTCGTCCCTGTGCGGGGGCGCGAGCCGTACCTGTCGCGGTGGGACGCGCAGGCCGAGCAGCGACGCTGGCCGCTGCCCGCTGGGGTCGTGACGATCGGTCGCGGGCCGTCCGCGGAAGTGGTGATCGAGGGCGATCTGCTCGTATCGCGGCTGCACGCGACGTTGGAGCGAGTGGCCGGCGTGTGGACCATCGTCGACAACGGGTTGTCGCGCAACGGGACGTTCGTCAACGATCGCCGGGTGTCCGGCCGCGTCCAGCTGCACGACCGCGACCAGATCAGAGTCGGCGGCACGGTGTTCACGTTCTGCGCGCCGGCCGAGGTGGACGGGCTGCACACGCTCGTCGGCGAGCCGCTGCCGACCACCGCGAACCTGACCCCGGCGCAGCGCACGGTGCTCATCGCGCTGTGCCGGCCATACAAGGACGAGCGACCCTATTCGACACCGGCGACCAACCAGCAGATCGCCGACGAGCTGTTCATGAGCCTCGACGCGGTCAAATCCCACCTGCGGAGCCTTTTCCACAAGTTCGGCATCGACCACCTGCCGCAGAATCAGAAGCGCGCGCGACTGGTCGAGATGGCTCTTCAGCACGGGCTGGTATCTACGCGCAACCTCTAACCGCCCACGTACAGGGTGGCTGAACACTCCACCTTGGGTGGCTTCTGTCGGATGGCGGATCGGGCGAGCGTTGACGCCACAGAACCCGCCATGGGAGGCCAGACAGATGATTCACATCCGTTGCTCGAGACACAGCATGATGCCCGCCAAGCTGTCCGCCGTCTTCATCGGTGCGGCCGGCCTGGCGCTGGCCGGGTGCGGCACCCACGCCCACAACTCACCCGCACCAGGCATCCCGGCGGGACCGACGAGTTCTGCCCAACCCGTTGACCGGCCACCTTCCTCCTCCACGCCACCGGTTCGGCCGGCGTCGTTCGATCTGGGTTATCAGCCGTTGTATCCGTTCGCCACTCTCGCGGATGCGCAAGCCTGGCAGGGCAGCCATCGCCGCGGCGGGCATCAGCCGTGGCACCTGGACGCCGGCCAGACGGCCCTGTCATTCACCCGGGGATACCTCGGGTTCACCGAGATCGACCGGGTCATGAGCAGCCGGTTCGATGCCGACGGCGCGCATATCGGCGTGGGCGACCTGCTGCCCGAGAACCATCCACTGACCGCGGCGGTGCTGCATCTGGTGCGCTTCGGCAACGATCCGGATTCGCCGTGGGAGGTGGTCGGCAGCGACGACACCACGTTCTCACTGGATACCCCGGCGTACGGCTCGGTCGTGACCTCGCCAGTGTCGGTGGGTGGGCACGTCTCGACCGTTGAGCCGGCGATCCACGTATGGGTACGGCAGTTGTCGTCCGAAGCACCGCTCGGAGCACGCTGCTGCATCCGCGCCGAGGCCGGGTTGAACACGCCCTGGTCCGCGACCGTCGCCTTCACCGGCGCCACCGAGCACGTGCTGACCATCGCCGCGTCCGAGGGCGGGATGGCGCAGGGCGTCGAACGCTTCGCCGTCCAGGGCGTTCGCACCTGAGCGCATAACCCCCCCTCTGCTTGATCAACATCCATTGACATTGCGGAATCGCCCGCTGAATGGCTGTTGATCAAGCGCTCCTGGCGGCAAGCCCCTCTAGCTGAAGCCCTGCCAAAAGTCTGACGCAGGAGACACTTGACAGGTCGAACGTTTGTTCGAACAATGGAGGGATGGGCTGGAACAACGAACCGATCCCCTGGCGGGAGCTCGAACGGCGCCTCTCCGGTCGCCCGGGCGCGCCGGGGCCTGAGGTCGGTGAGTATCCAGCATCGCACAAACGTCCGAAACTCGAGCCTACGCCGGTAAAGCCGATCGAGGGCCCGATCGTTCCGTACGCGGAACTGCACGCCCACTCGTCGTTCAGTTTCCTGGACGGCGCGAGCGAGCCGAAGTACATGGTCGAGGAGGCCAAGCGACTCGGCCTGGACGCGCTGACGCTCATCGACCACGACGGCATGTACGGCGTGGTGCGCTTCGCCGAGGCGGCCGAGGCTTACGGGGTGCCGACGGTGTTCGGGGCGGAGCTGTCACTCGACGTACCGGTCCCCTCGACGCAGGCCGAACGGATGGTCGCCGCCCGGGTGGGCCAGCCCGATCCGCCCGGCCGGCACCTGCTCGTGCTGGCCCGGGGCGCCGAGGGCTACGCCAAGCTCAGTACCGCCATCAGCGCTGCCCACCGGCGCGGCGGCAGCAAGGGCCGTCCCGTCTACGACGTGGACGAGCTGACGAACACGGCCGACAACACGTGGCTGGTGCTCACCGGCTGCCGCAAGGGACCGGTGCGCGCCGCCCTGGAGGCGGGCAAGTACGGCACGTTCGCCCTCGACCCGGCCCGGCTCGCCCTGGCCGAGCTCATCGACCGGTTCGGACGCGGCAACGTGGCCGTCGAGCTGACCTACGCCCGCGAACCGCTCGCCTTCGAACGCTACGAGGCACTCGCGCAGCTCGCCACCGAGGCCGGGTTACCCATCGTCGCGACCACGGGTGCGCACTACGACGCACCACCGCGCCGCGAGCTGGCCACCACCGTCGCCGCGGTCCGGGCCCGCAGCAGCCTCGATGAGATGGACGGCTGGCTACCGGCCTGGGCCGACCAGCACCTGCGATCGGGAACCGAGATGGCCCAACGGTTCCGCCGCTGGCCCAGCGCCGTCGAAAACGCCGCGCTGCTCGGCAAAGACCTGCAGTTCGAGCTCCGGCTCATCGCCCCCCAGTTGCCGCCGTTCCCGCTCGAGCCCGGCTATCCCACCGAGATGAGCTACCTGCGCAAGCTCGCCCACGACGGCGCGGCCAAACGCTTCCGCGGCAAGAAGCACGAGCAGGAGGCGTATCAGAAGATCGACGACGAGCTGAAGATCATCGAGAAGCTCAACTTTCCCGGCTACTTCCTGGTCGTGCACGAGATCGCCAAGTACTGCCACGACAAAGGCATCCTGTGCCAGGGCCGGGGCTCGGCGGCGAACTCCGCGGTCTGCTACGCGCTGGAGGTCACCGCGGTCGACGCGGTCGCGAGCAAGCTGATGTTCGAACGCTTCCTCGCACCCGAGCGCAGCAACGAGCCCCCCGACATCGACATCGACATCGAGTCCGATCGACGCGAGGAGGTCATCCAGCACGTCTATCAGAAGTACGGACGCGACAATGCCGCGCAGGTCGCCAACGTGATTACCTACCGGCCCAAGTCGGCGATCCGCGACGTCGCCAAAGCTCTCGGCTACTCCGCCGGCCAGCAGGACGCCTGGAGCAAGGAGTTCGAGCAGGGCTACTACTGGTCCGAGGTCGGCGACGACGTCCAGATCGATATTCCGCCCAAGGTTGTCGAGCTGGCCCGGAAGCTGGAGGGCAAGCCTCGGCACCTGGGCATTCACTCCGGCGGCATGGTGATCTGCGACCGCCCGATCGTCGAGGTCTGTCCGGTCGAGTGGGGGCGACTACACGCTCGCACCGCAAGCGGTGCTCGGAAGCCCCTTCGCACCGTCCTGCAGTGGGACAAGGACGACTGCGCCCGCATGGGATTGGTGAAGTTCGACCTGCTCGGCCTCGGCATGCTCTCGGCGCTGCACTACTGCTTCGAGCTGATCGAGAGCTGGCACGGCAAGGAGTACGACCTGGACTCGATCCCGAAGGACGAGAAGTGCGTGTACGAGATGCTGCACAAGGCCGACGCCATCGGGGTTTTCCAGGTCGAGTCACGGGCCCAGCTGGCGACCCTGCCGCGGTTGAAGCCGGGGAACCTGTACGAGCTGGCGATCGAGGTGGCACTGATCCGGCCCGGTCCGATCCAGGGCGATTCGGTGCACCCGTATATCCGCCGCAAGCGTGCGGGCAAGACCGGTGACGAAGACGATCTCTACGCGCACCCGATGCTCAAGGATCCGCTGAAGCGCACCCTGGGCATTCCGCTGTTCCAGGAACAGCTGATGGAGATCGCCATCAAGGTGGCGAACTTCTCCGCCGACGAGGCCGATCAATTGCGCCGGGCGATGGGGTCCAAGCGCGGGGTCGAGGAGATCTCGACGCTGCGCGAACGGCTCTACGCCGGGATGGCCGCGAACGGCATCACCGGAAAACTGGCCGACGAGATCTACGACAAGATCCAGGCGTTCTCGTCGTTCGGCTTCGCCGAGAGCCACGCCATCAGCTTCGCGCTGCTCGTCTACGCGTCAGCCTGGTTGAAACGCCACTATCCGGCGGCGTTCTGTGCGGCGTTGCTCAACGCGCAGCCGATGGGGTTCTACTCACCGCAGTCGCTGGTGCACGACGCCAAGCGCCACGGCATCAACACCCGCCGTCCGGACCTCAACATCTCGGCGGCCAAGGCGTCCCTGGAGAAGGACGGCACCCCGCGGCAGTGCGAGCGCTGCCCGGATCACTCCCGGCCCCAGCCGGCGGTCCGGCAGGGCCTGGCCGGGGTGCGCACGATCGGCAACGATCTCGCCGAGGCCATCGTGGCCGAACGCGAGAAGAACGGCGCGTTCACCTCGATGGCCGACCTGTCCCGACGCGTCGGGCTCTCGGCCGATCAGGTCGAGGCACTGGCCACCGCCGGGGCGTTCGACAGCTTCGGCGGCACCCGCCGGGACGCGCTGTGGGGAGCTGGGGCGGCGGCCACGGCGCGTCCTGGCCAGCTCGAGCTGACCACGTTCGACGAGTCGGCCACTCCCGACCTGCCGATCATGACCGAGCCCGAGGAACTGCTCGCCGACATGTGGGCCACCAGCGTCACCCCGGATCAGTACCCCACCGCACTGATCCGCGATCGCCTGGACGGGCTGGGCATCATCCCGGCGGCCGGGTTGGGCGATCTCAAAGACCACAGCTGGGTCACCGTCGGCGGAGTCGTCACGCACCGGCAGCGGCCCTCGACCGCGCACGGCGTCACGTTCATCAACCTCGAGGACGAGACGGGGATGGTGAACATCGTCTGCCACGCCACCACCTGGGACCGGCACCGCCGGGTCGCTCGGCAAGCGGGCGGCCTGGTCATCCGCGGACGCATCGAGCGCACCGACGGCGTGATCAACGTGGTGGCCCACCACATCGCGCAGCTGCCGCTGGGTCTGCACACCAAGTCTCGCGACTTCAGATAACGGACGGAACGACTATGAGCGAATTCCGCTGGCGACTGGCCGACGAGGAACGCGACGGGCAGCCCGCGCTGTTCGGGGTCGACGGGCTGACCGGTCCGCAGCGCGGCACGGGACGGCTGTCCGGGCTGGAGTTCCTGCACGTCGCGGCCAAGCGCATCCTCAACGAGGTGCCGGCGCAATCCCGGATGCCGTTCCGCTGGACGATCAACGTGTACCGCGGCTGCAGCCACGCGTGCGCCTACTGCCTGGCCGGCGACACCCGCGTCCTGCTCGCCAACGGGCGCAGTAAGCAGATCGCGCGACTGCGGGTGGGCGATCGGGTGTACGGCACGGTGAAGGAGGGCCGTACCCGCAAGTACGTTCCGACCGCGGTGCTCGCCCACTGGCAGACCACCAAACCGGCATTCCGGGTCGACCTCTCCGGCGGCACGAACATCGTCGCCAGCAGCGACCACCGGTTCCTGACCGCTCGGGGTTGGCGGCAGGTCGACGTGCTGGCGCCCGGCGATCGGCTCGCCGGCATGGGCGGATTCGACGATCCCGAGGCCAACTCGCCCCTGCGCGTCGACGCCGTCCATTCACTCGACGTCCTGCTCCCGATGTACGACATCACCACCGGCACCGGCGACTTCATCGCCAACGGCGTGGTCAGCCACAACTGCTTCGCCCGTCCCACCCACGAATATCTCGGCCTGGACATCGGCGACGACTTCGAGCGCAAGATCGTCGTCAAGATCAACGCCGTGGAGCGGGTGCGGGCCGAACTCGCCGATCCGAACTGGACGCGCGAGGGCGTGGCGATGGGCACCAACACCGATCCCTACCAGCGCTGCGAGGGCAAGTACAAGCTCACTCGCGGCGTGGTCGAGGCGCTGACCGAACGCGGCAACCCGTTCTCGATCCTGACCAAGTCGGCCCTCGTGCTGCGCGACCTCGACCTGATCAGCGCGGCAGCTCGTCGCACCGAAGTCACCGTCAACTTCTCGATCGGCACCCTCGACGAACGGGTCTGGCGGGCCACGGAGCCGGGCACGCCGCATCCACGTCGACGGATCGAGGCGATGCGCCAGCTGGCCGCCGCCGGCGTCAGCACCGGAGCGCTCATCGCGCCGGTGCTGCCGGGGCTCTCCGACTCCCCCGAGCAGCTCGCCGAGGTGGCCGAGGCCATCCGCGCGGCGGGTGGACGGGTGATGGGCACCGTCCCGCTGCACCTGCGTCCGGGCGTGCGCGAGCACTTCCTGGGCTGGCTCGCCCGCTTCGATCCGGACCTGCACGCCGACTACCTGCGCCGCTACGCCAAGAGCAGTTACGCCCCGGCGCAGTACGCCGAGCGCATCCGCGGCCTGGTCGCCGAGAACGGGGCCGCGGGACGGGCGCCGGCGAATGGTTCGCCCGAGCTGCTCTTCCGATCCGACCGTCCGGGGCGCTAGCGTGACCGAGAGACGCTGGCACGGGGCAAACCGGATCGAGGTGTTCACGTGAAGATCTCGGATATTCTTCGCTACAAGGGCACGGCCGTGGTAACGATCGCCCCGACCGAATCCGTACGAGATCTGCTCGCGCGCCTGGCCGAGCACAACGTCGGCGCGCTGGTCGTCGCCGATAGCGAGCAGGTCGTGGGCATCATCTCCGAGCGCGACATCGCCCGACACCTCAACGACCGTGGGGCCGAGATCCTCGACCTGCCGGTGTCGGAGCTGATGACGGCCTCCGTGGTCAGCTGCAGTCCCAACGACGACGTCGACAGCATCGCCGGCGGCATGACCGAGCTCCGGATCCGGCACATGCCGGTGCTCAGCGACGGCCAGCTGGCCGGAATCGTGACGATCGGGGACGTGGTGGCCGGGCGCATCCGGCAACTCGAGCAGGATCGGGGCCAGCTCGAGCAGTACATCACCCAGGGCAGGTAGCCCCAGGCGCTGGCGGGGCCACCTGGCGCGCCAGGTGCCTGATCTGCATGGATCTTGATACTCATGTGCTGCCATAACCGCACCTGAGTATCAAGATCCATACCGCTCGGAACGGCTAGCCCAGGGGGTCGGTGCCCCCGCCGGGCCGCCTCCGTCAGTTGATCTTCCTGCGCATGCTGCCCTATGGGGACGGACGTGCAGGATTATCGCGCCGCCCCAGCGATCTTCCTGCGCATACCGCCCCCCTGGGCCAATCGCGCAGGAAGATCACCCGCATACCGCCGCCCAGGGGCCGGCCACGCAGGAAGATCAATCCGCCTCGCGGGCCGCCGATGGCACGGGTACCGGCAGCTTGGTCAGCTCGGCTAGGAGCGCGTCGATGGCCGGACGGCGGGGGCCCAGGCCGGCGGCGCGGGTGGCCGCGAAGATGGTGCGCTTGAGGCCGGGCCGGTCGAGCGGCGTGACCGCCACCTCACGAGGGACGTGCCGCAGCCCCAGTCCGGCGATCAGTGCCACCCCCAGTTCGGCCGCGACGAGGTCGAGCAGCAGCGCGAACTCGAGCGCCCGGTGCCGGATGTCCGGCTCGAAGCCGGCGTCCCGGCAGGCCTGCACGGTGGCCCGTCCGCACGGGGTGCCGGCGTGGCTGGCCACCCACGGCCGGTCGGCCAGCTCGGTCAACCGGCCCGTGCCGCAGTCCCAGGCGCGCGGCGTCACGACGTAGAGCGGATCGGCGCCGAGCCGGTGCCGCTCGATGCCGTCCGGCGGCTGCCACGGCACGTGGTCGTACTCCTGAACGATCAGCACGTCCAGGGTGGTGGAGCGCAGATCGACCAGGCCCGGGTGGTCCTCGACCTCGGACACCCGCACGTCCAGGTCGGGGTGCCGCCGCCGCGCCCGCGCCGCCGCGGGCGCTACGAGCGCCCCGGCCGCCGAGGGGAACGACCCGACCCGGACGGTGCCGACGACCAGCTCGCGGGCGGCGGCGAGGCCGGCCGAGGCGCCCTCGAGGGCTCGCATCACGTCCTCGGCGTGCCGGGCCAGTGCCGTCCCGGCCTGGGTGAGGACGACCCCGCGCCCGGATCGCTCGAGCAGGTCGCAGCCGGCCTCGCGTTCGAGCTGGGCCAGCTGCTGCGACACCGCGGACGGAGTGACGTGCAGGACGGCCGCCGCCGCGGTGACGCTGCCGCGCAGGTTCACCTCGTGCAGGACGCGCAGCCGCCGGGCATCCAGATCCATGAAGCAACGCTACAACGAACCGCAAGCAGAATGAACTGGACGTACAGGGTTCGCATCGGCGACCGTTACCGGTATGACGCCCCGGCACCGCGCCCTCGCCGTTCTGGTCACGATCATCTGGGGCGTCAACTTCGTGGTCATCGACGAGGGGCTGCGCGACGTCCCGCCCCTGGTGCTCACCGCGCTGCGGTTCCTGGCCTGCGCCCCGTTGGTGCTTCTGGTGCCGCGCCCGACGGCCAAGCTGCGGTTCGTACTCGGCTACGGCGTGATGCTCGGGGTGGTCAAGTTCGGGCTGTTGTTCACCGCAATGGCGCACGGCATGCCGGCGGGGCTCGCCTCCCTCGTCCTGCAGCTACAGGCGCTGTTCTCGTTGGCGCTCGCCTCCCTCCTCCTCGGCGAGCGCCCCGACGAGGGCCCAGGCCGCCGGGGCCGTCGTCGCCACCGCGGGCATGGGCCTGCTGGCGACCGGCGGCACTGGGCACGTCGCGATAGCCGGGCTGATCATGACCGTCGGGGCGGCCGCCGCGTGGGGGCTCGCGAACGTGATCACCCGGGCCAGTGGCGAGACCCGTCCGCTGTCGATGCTCGTGTGGTCGAGCCTCGTGCCACCGTTGCCGCTGCTCGGGCTGTCCGCGGTCGTGGACGGGCCGCACGACGTCGTGCACGCGATCAGCCACCTGACGCTGCGCGCACTGCTGGCCATCGCCTACGTCGCCTATGTCTCCACGCTCGTCGGATTCGGGGTGTGGAATCGGCTCATCGGCCTCTACTCGGTCAGCCGGGTCGCGCCGTTCAGCCTGCTCGTGCCGATCTTCGGGCTCACCGCGGCCTGGATCGCCCTGGACGAGCCGCTGACCTGGCGCGTCGCCGGATGCGGCGTGCTCGTCCTGGCCGGCCTGGTGCTCGTCGTCCGCAAACGGCCGGCCCTAGTGAACCCGGGGCGGGGCGGGCCAGACCCGTCCCTGCCGTGGGGTGCGGTCTCAGGCCGCACAAAGTTGCACGATCGGCTAACAGATGGTCGTATCCAGCGGCGTCAATCGGGTGCGTGGTCCGGCGCGCAGCACGTTGGACGGCAGCTCCTTGCTGACCGCGCGCTGCGCGAACGCCGCGACGTCGAGCAGCACCTCGACGTCGACGCCGGTGGCGATGCCCATGTCGTCGAGCATGGCCACGACCTCTTCGGTGGCGATGTTGCCGGTCGCGCCCGGCGCGTAGGGGCAGCCGCCGAGGCCACC